>PPYF01660814.1_pt1 | contig 11881 bp, 16 predicted proteins | sample 1559871 | NCBI WGS metagenome assembly PPYF01 (sample SAMN08240021, study PRJNA423297) | Human gut metagenome, whole genome shotgun sequencing project. | reverse complement strand
ACATTGATGTATCGGAAGAAATCATTGTTGATACACTGCCTGTTAAAAAGTCGAGTTAATTAAAGGATGAAATACTAGGTTTGACATTATATAGTTCATACAATCTTTCCCAAGCAGCCTCTCCAAGTAATATGATCGCATCCTCTTTTTTCATTCCATGTTTCACTTCATCATAATATTTATCTTGTAATTCATATATAATTTCGTCATATGTATCACTAAATGTCTTGAAATCTGGAAGTTTTTCTACCTGTTCATTATATTCTAACACATATGTACCGTTTTCCCCACAGGTTCTGAAACTTTTGACTTTATAATTTACCAGCAGATACAGATCTTCTGGGGACGGCGGCGTACTCAATGGATGATTATGAGTAACATCTTTTCCTTTCATCATTTTAAGCTGATACTTCGTAAATTCTATAGTATCCTCATTTCCCAACTGGCAATTTACCGCTTTCCCATTGTCAAATATAACTCCAACCTCATGGTCGAACTTGCAGATTTCCGACTCGACCGTATCCACATTTTTACCCTTAAAATCATAATAGTTCGGGTTGCTTTTATTATTGTTTATGATAATCCCCAACCGGTCTTTCGCTGCATTGTTACCATCTGCAAAAGAGGATTTCCACTCTTCATATGTCATATTGCCCGGTACATAATATGTTTTTCCATCTTCACCACGCGCTGCACGTTCTCCCGGCACTCCAAAATCATCTTCGAAGTATGGGCAGGTACACCCACGGCAGTTCGGATGGAACGGCGGAGCTGTCACACCAATTTCATACTGACTCATAGGGAAATGCTGCCCGTCCATAGAACCACAAAGGCTGCATGTAAAACTATCTAATGTTTCCAATATTTCAAACTGTTCCACCCCAAGTTCTGCAAAACAATCCTTTTGCGCTACATTGGAAAAAGCCGCCTGTTCTGTCATAACCAAGCGGCCCGCGTTCTGTTTTGATACATTCATCTTCCGCGCCAAGGCATCAATCGTCTTCTGCGGATCAGCCCCGGTGATGATGTTCTGTACCATGGTGGTGTTCAATTCATTGACCAGCTTCTGTTTGTTCGTCCAGATCCGGTCTGAAAACGTTTGTCCGTCTGCCGCCCAAGGCTTATGTATCACTGTATCAATCAGCCGATCGTTCGGAGATGCAAAACTCCATCCAGTTCCAATCCCCTTCTGAATCTCATAGGCAGTATGGAGAAAACCGAATTGGTAAACATCACGGATTGTAGAATCAACACTATCAAGCTGATTACCGAACATCACTTCCAATGACTGCTGCATTTGAAGCTTCAATGCCTCCAGCCGATTGATGTGTACTTTTGCGGAAGCATTTTCCAGTTCCTTCATCCACTGACCATTGATAGCATTTTCTTTTCCGTACCGTATGTACTGCTCGACATCCCATTTCAGTTCATCCAATTCACTGGAATTTAATAACCGGCGTGCTTCCACAAGAGAAATCGCGTTATTATTTGCAAAACGCTGATACCAGGCATTGATTTTCGCTTCCATCTGCCGCTGTGCTACAAGATATTGCTTTTCGATATCTGCATAGCACTGCAGCCCTTGCTGATGCTGGGATTCCTCTATCTGCTTGAAGCGTTTTTTCCAATATGCACCGTTTTTCATTCATCCTGCCCCGTATCGCCATCGTTGTTGTCCTGATTGTTATCTGTTTTATTCTGATTCGTAAATGCTCCAGAATACAGATCAGCCTTTTCCTGCGCTTCTTTTTCTTCTTTTTCGATCTGCTTCAATTCTTCATCTGCATCTTCCACAAGCGGATGATTTTTCAGAATCGTCTTTTTACTTACAATTCCTACGGAATCCTTGCAAATCTGCGCCTGCTCCGTATCATTCTTGATACAGGACGGGTCCATGTCTGGATGATCGTACCGCACTGAATGCCAAGCGCTTTGCAGATTGCACGCACCAGCCGAGCAAAGCCAAGTCGGAACTCTGTTTCCATCAATCCAGTTTTCATTTCCAAGAGCGAATACATGAATTTCAGCGCTTCACCAGACTGATTACCAAAGTTCTCCGGCTGCGGGTCAAAGCCTTGTCCCTGCTCGAAGATTGCCTTTCTAGTTGCATCCAGTACACTGTTCCGGGCTTCAATCGGAATTTCAATGTTCAGCGTAGACACCGCACCGCCCTCATCCCCATCTACCTTAATGGTCTTGTACTTTTTTAAATCAGATAGGAATCCATTCAGATCTTCACCGCCATATCCAGACAGTACAAAAATTAATTCCTGTATATCATCCAGATCATTGATAAAGCCGCTGTAGACTTTATCATATACGTCTATCAACGGCTTAATGTTGCGCAAATCATCTGTATGGATATTGTTGTTGTAAAATGGGATGAATGGCACTTCCCCGAAATCATGTCGGTAATCCGCTACCATCTCGCCACTCTCTGGATCTATGAACATATCATAATATGTCAAAAGATCCAATTCATCCCCGGTTCTCCGCCGGAATGCCTGGCACTCCGCATCCGTCCAGTATTCGTACACGGTATAATTGTCACCTGTCGCATCGTCAATGTCCGGGTACACCCTCATTAGTCCGATCAGCCTGCGTTTAAGACTACGGTCAAACACCGGGATGATCTGCTCAGACGGAACAACTGCCCATTCAAAACCATTATCGCCCTGCCAGTAATGCGCCCAGCCAATGGAAGTATTGGCAGCATTCACACACAATTTCATGCAGTTCTTGGCATACTCATCACCCAAGGTTTCCGTGATACGCTTATTGCTCACCGTACTGCCTACATCGAACAACGGCGGTGCGGTAAACGCATAGGACGCTTTCTGGTTCACGATCAGACCATGAAAGTTCCGGGGAATCCGGTTGTCTGCATTACGCAGTGGATTGTCTGCTTCCTCTTTTTCCTTGTCTTTGGGTTTGTCCCGGAACAGGATGTCCGTCTCATTGCGGTAATAACGTTCTGCTATATCCGTACGCGTCACAAATGCCGCATGGCCGGGTTCATATTTTTTTATCAGTTGTTTCATTGTATCAATATCCATTGTTACCTCACTTCAAAATACCGATGCTTCCCGGCTTGCGAATAATTGTATAGCAGAAATATCGCAGTGCATCCATTGCATGATCGTGCTGTTTCACCGGTTTATCCTCGCCACGCTCCGATGCTTTCTGATCCCATATGTACGATCCAAATTCTTTAATTGTGTTCGGGCATTGGTCACTGATTGCGATTTTCCCCTGATTCAGCAGGGATGCCACAAATCGGATGCCATCCAGTACGTCATTTTTTGCTTTCTTGATTGCATAACCTCGTTTTTTCAATTCTGCTATGAACGATGCTGCAGATGGATCAATCACAATCTTGACTGGCTTTATTCCATCGAGCCACCTCTCCAAATCATCCGCATACTCGGTATCTGTTTTCTGCCTTTCTTCATCGCGACCAGAATAATAATACTCGCGGCAGCATACCCACCGCCCGGAACGTTCTTTACACCACAACAGGAATACTGTTGCATTCTGTGTACCATAGTCACAGGACACATAATAATTTGTATTGGTCAGATCAGCCAGACTGGAAATCACATGCTTGGCAGTGTCGAACATATCGTAAATAATGCCCTCTGCCATCGCCCATAGTCCAAGGATGTACCGGCGGTAGAACACGCCTGTGTACATGCTGCGGTATCGCGCCTTAATTTTCTCCGACAGACTCAAGTTATCATCCATCGTGAAATGTAGATACAACAGATGCTTTTCTTCTCTTTTATCAATCCATTCTGTCTTAAACCAGTGATATGGTCCATCCGGATTGCAGTTGAACCAGTACTTAGAACCATCAACAGAACATCGTCCGGTTGCCTGGTTCACAAAGCTTTCCGGCATCAACGCAACTTCATCAAAAAAGACCCCAGCCAAGGTAATACCCTGAATGAGATCCTGTGATCGTTCGTCTTTGCCGCCAAATATATAGAAATAGTTGGTCACATCTCCTTTTGTGATCATAACCAAATTGTCAGCCCTGTGATCTGCCACCGTATAACCGCGACTTCGCAGCATCAGCTTAAGCCAAAATAATACATTTCTGCGGAAAGAACCGATTGTCTTGCCGCACATACCGAAATTTTCGCCGTCAAATGAGCTCATCGCCCACATAACAAACGAAAGTGACATGCTCACTGTCTTTCCAGATCGAATAGCACCATCGGCGATAATACCATCCTTATCTTTAACCGGAGAATCTTCACACCACCAGTTCAATACCTTGCGCTGCTTCTTTGAAAATGGCTTGAACTTGAAAATCCGCTTAATCTTACTGATTCTCTTCATCGCCCCAATCCTCCGCAGCTGTGCCGTTCAGAGCATCAAGAAACCCATCGTCTGCAATCTCCTCGCCATCGTCTGTCTGTACCTTGGCTTTCAGTAATGCAATCTCTGCTTTCTGCTTGTCAGTCGCAAGATCCATATGATCCGTAAGCCACTGCAAGGCTTTCATTCGGTCAGCAAGTTTTACCTTTACGCCGTCCTTACCCTTGGATACTTCGGAAATGATCGTTCCGTCCACGTCCGCATCATTCTTGATATTGACATGGCTTACTGTGATGGTCTTTCGCTCTCCTGTGTCCAGGATCACATCCACATCCTCATTTCCAAACTCTACAAAGTCAGTCACATCTGCAAAAGCAATGTCCATGTACTTCTGGAATACATCGGATTCACTTAGGAACTCTCTGTTGAGACGATCCTGTTTCAACCTATGGATTTCCTGTTTTACTCCATCTTTCTCCAACAAACGATAGCCTATGGATGCTGCAGTCGCATAATCAACACCGTACGCTTTCTGGTATGCCTTGGTAGCATTGAAGCATCGGATGTAATGTATGCAAAAAAGCTGTTGCTTATCGGTCAATTCGGTATTCTGTATTACCTGCTTGACTTCATCAGCTACAGCTTTTTTTTCTAACTTTTTTTGTGTGCACCCTTTTTTATTTTGTGTGCACCCCTTTTTTCTCTCCCAGTTGTACCTTTTTTTCCAGCTCTTGACAGTATTTATTGACACTCCATATTTATCTGCAATGTCTTTATATTTCATCCCAGACATATAGTCTTTTTCAGCGGATTCGTTTTTATTCATAGACATCACCGCCTACTTCTTTTAGATACTCAACTATTTTTTTCATCCTGTATTTTGAAAAGACATTGCTTCTCGTATACCAATCATATATGTTCTTGTCATTCTTTGCTGTATTGCACCTTTTACACGCAGGAAGAATATTATCAGCAGATGCACATCCACCCTTTGAAAAAGGTATTACATGATCCTTTTCTAACTGTTTTGTTTGAATTCCGCAATACGCACAGCATGATTTTCCACTTTTATCTCTAAAAAAATCCATGCATCTATTCCATTGGCTTTCGCTGATTGCATCTCTCTTTTTTAGTTCCGATTTACGAACAATATCGCAAATCTTCTTTCTTACATTTTTTTCGCAAGCAATTTTCACAAGCGTCTCGCATGCCTTTTCCTTGGTTATCAAGTCAATATTGTCAGAAGAAATCACATTGCCTAGACAATTAACTATATTGTTTATAATTCCAGTTGACCTAGAATTGTATTTTCTTTCTTTTGCATTAAAAAAGTCCCGTTCATCATCGTTCTGTTGAAGCTCGTTTTGTTGTTCACCATCCCAATGGTATGTACTTTTCCATCTCCGAACTGTCCCGGCAGGAACATCTAGTTGACTTGCAATCTCAACCAGCTTCATTCCACCCTTATACAGTTCTCGGGCTTTTTCTGCCTTTTGGTTCGGACTCCTTGCCAATAATATCACCTGCCTGTTTCTTTTTAGGGAGAAGTGGGACACCCCTGTGTTTCATGATGCCCCAGTAGTCAAAAGACGAAAAAAGCGCAAGGGGAATCATTTCCTCTTACGCTCTTTCACGCTACAATCATACCACAGATAAGTGTATCATTGTGTATCATCTTTCATTTTCTTTACCAGAAGTTCATAGTATCCTCCGGTTGGATTGAAGTTCTTCAGTGCTCTGGCATGGATTCGGTGCATCTGTGCCCACTGATACCCCATCTCAACACATATCTTTTCCCAACTGTATCTCCGAAGGTATCTGTATGTCAAAACCGTCTTTTCCGTCTCATCCTCTAATCTCTCAATATCGGCGAATATCTCTGCATACAGATCGATGCGCTCATATCTTGCCTTGATCAACTTGCGCTCCAACTCGTCCAGCTTTGCAGCATAGTCAGAAAGATCTTTCTGATCATGGGCATGCGGCATATCATCCATGACAAGCGCCGGTGCCATCTTATCTGCTCTTAACTGCTCAATTTCTTCCTCTATCCGGCGCGCGGCGCTGACCGCTGGTGTATATGATCGCAGATACTCCTTTTTCAGTTCGTTTTCATTTTCCACGCTTCTCCCTCCCTGTTCAATTACTGTTCTATAGTAATTTTACCATTGGCATTCAGTGGATTTGTACCAATTTAGGGCATGAAAAAAGAGGGCGTTTTTCTCGTCCTCTTTGCTAATCTAATAATGTTGTTCTCTGTTTCATTACATTTCTTATGTTTTAGAATTCAATAACATTATCTATTCGTGTGATTTCACTTTTTAACAACTCTCCCCTTCCACTTTCTGAAGCAGCTGTACATCACTTCTTGAACAAGTTCGAAAGCCATTAAAAACAATGTGGCGCCAAGAACAAATAAAACCACATGGCCTATTGTTACACTTGGATTCAAAATTTTATTTATCATTTCCCCAGACATTTCGGTTACTGTTGCCAAAAGTCCGAGCACTAATATAGTAAAATATTTCTCTTCGTTTTTTTCTTTCCGCATCTTTTCCTGTAACTCAATTGCCCATATGCTTAAAATAAAATTCGGAATGTATAACATAAATGAAATTGCTATAGCAAACGTAAATAAAACCACAACGTTCAAATTTATAAATAAGTCTTTATCCCATATAAATATAAAGATTAATCCCGGAAACAAAAAACCGCCTATTACCGCAATAGTATATCCAATTTTTGATGTTAAAAATTCAACTAATTTTTCCATTCTTGTCCCTCACTTTCAAATATCATATATTCCTTTATTTTTCAAATCCTGTTAAAAATTTAGTCATCGCTGAGAATATAGTCATTATACCACTTTTTTGTTCTCTTCTCAATTGAACTTTCTATTCCTACCACACCATCCTCAACTGTCCGTTCTGCTCTTCAACAATTCGCCCCAACCTCTGCTTTATAATCCTTTGCACGATCCTCCTCTTCCGATAAAAGCAATTCCGGCTAATCGGGAGAATACCGTGGTGCGCTTCCAGCATGTCGTAGCTTGTCCCGATCACGATGGATTCTGTCAGCTCCGCAGCTATAAAACCATCTACTTGGTTGCAGATCTCCAATATTTCGTTTTCGTCCACAGGCATTCCCCCTTCCCCATGTTTTTCTGTCTTCTTAGCTACGCTACATCTCCCAGAAATTTGTTAATAAAATACTGTTGTCCCTTTCCGGTTACTTTCGTTGTCTTATTGATTCGTACCGATCCATCTGGATTATTTAACGTACTCTCCTTTACTTCAAATAACCCAAGTTCCATGCTCTTTTGTGTTGGCATATTCCAATCAGTTCCCTTTCTCTTGATCAAGTATCCATTGTCTCTCATCCATGCGAACAAACGTTTCTGCCCCATTTCCACTCCATTCTGTTTCAGAAGCTTAGCCAAATCCCCAATCAAAATTGATGTATGGCTAGTGGCAACGGCATCGGCAAACACCTCTTTAGGACGCATACGCTCATTGTCGGCTACTAATGCGATATTTTGTGTTTTTAACTTTTCTATGCTCTGGTTAGCTATTTTTAATGCACGCGCCATAACCTGTTCCGGTGTATTCCACGCCTTTTCTAAATCAATAAGATACTGACGAACAGCTTTGCCCTCTGGTGTTCTCTGTATCATACAGATCTGCTTTGCCATGTCGACAGAAATATTATAATCTGTTGCCGGCCTTCCGCCTTTTGAGTTTTCGTCATTTTTGACGATAATCTCCGAATAATCATTTTCTTTCGAGAACCCATATTCACACATACGCGAAAACCACTTGGCAAATTCAGTTCCAATATTCAGTTTTTCATGTAGTTCTCTCGCTGACATCGTCTGCATATCAAAATTTACATTTACTAACTCATTCATCTATTGTATTGTTTCTCCTTTTCTCTTGCTAAAAATTTTGGAGTACCTTATAATCATCTTACAAGGTACTCCTTGTGGTTAAGACAATTCTTATGTGCTGGCTAGGCTGTTTGAATTGTCTTTTCTCTTTCTATAAATGCAACTTTCAACAACGTATACAAAAATGCTTTTACATTTTCCGATGCTTCCATATTCTCGGCATACTCTACGCACCTCTGAAAGTTTTCCTCTGTCATCTCCACCAGATCCTTAAGTAATCCCATTGTTTTTACTTCATTATCACTCATACTTGATACCTCCGTGTTGTATTTTGTTTTGCTACAGTTTCATTATACACTATAGTGCAACATTGTCAACACTTTAATAAATATTTTTACACTCTATTGAATATTTTTATTCTGTATTGTATAATTCAACTAGGAGGTGCATTGTATGAGCAATGATATTCGTAATGAAATAAAATCCTATATTGCCAAAAGTGGTATGACGCTGACCGAGATAGTTGCTGAGTACAACAAAACTCACGAGCCAACAACAACTCAAAACATTTCCAACAAATTAACTCGTGGAACTATTAAATATAGCGAATGTCTGGCTTTGGCTGAAATTATGGGATATGACATCAATTGGATCAAGAGGGGCTGATGCTCCTCTTTTTTCATGGCATCACCTCCGGGAAGTCCTCGATCTGCATCTGTCCTTCCAGATCATCCGCAGACTTTTCATCCTCTTTGCAAGCAGCTATCATTTCTACATCCATATCCGCTTCTTTTCCAATGTCAATAAGGATCAAAGGCTGTCCTTGGTCTGTCACCCACATTACATTTTCCAACTTGTACAGTTTTCTTTTTCTTGGATTCGCGCAGATAATATTCACCGGTACATCATCCGGAAAACTGTTTACATATTCTTTTAATTCACTATTCTTCATTTTCTCCGAAAGGAACCTGGCGCGCCTTTTATCCGGATAGGTTCCGGCTCCTTTCTTTTTATTGTTATTTTCTTATGACTGTTGTAAAATATTGTCAAAAAGGAGGGTTTTTATGTTACGTTCTATAGATGCCAAAAATATGATTGATTCAAAAAATTGTACAATCAAAGTTGATGATAAAGATATCACCGAATGTCCTTTGTGCCACAAATCTTTTGCTCCTATTCCACTTTTTGCATGTGTTTATAAGTTAGATGATTCAGTTACATGCGCTAGTGTTGTTTATTTTTGTAGAGACTGTGTTTCTCCATTTTTTGCTCACTATTGGATTTCAAATGCATCTTTATACAACAATGCTATTATCTATAACTCAGCTATATTTCGTTATGTTGAGCCAATAAAATTTGCTAAAACAGTTTTTGACAAAAATATCATTGAACTTTCACCTCTATTTGACAAAATATATAATCAAGCTCTTGCTGCTGAAGCATCCGGTCTTGATGAAATTGCAGGTCTTGGTTACAGGAAATCCCTTGAATTCCTAATAAAAGATTTTGCAATACATGAAAATCCGGATGCCGAAGAAAAAATCAAATCTATGCCACTTGCAGCTTGTATCAAAAACTTTATTGATTCTCCTAATATAAAAACATTAGCTACTCGGTCTGCTTGGATAGGCAATGACGAAGCTCACTATATCCGGAAGCAAGAAGACCGAGATGTGAGTGATATGAAATCATTCATCCAAGCAACCGTTTACTTCATTAGCATGATTCTGATTACAGAAGATGCAGCAACTATGGAGCCAAAATAGATTCTTCTACCGCTTTTGTCTCTTGTTCAATCGCAGAAAGGCAAAGTTGTGTATCCATTTCAGCGAGGAAATTTCCTTCAAGGTCCCAGTACTGAACAACATTACGTACTGGGTCTTTTTCTGTTCCAAGTCCTCTTTTTGCCTTTGTTTCAATTACCTGAATTACTTTTGCACTTTTAACTCCATCAGGTCTAACCATAATTATCTCCTTCCTTGATTTCTATACGAAAAACAATTATTATAAGTTTGTAATTAGCGCCATATACATTACTACTCATAATGTTTTTATCCTGTTGCTCCGTCATGTGGTCGAACAACCTAAAAGGTAACATGCATTTTAGATTCATACTTTCAGGAGGTACGATTATGACAATATTTTCAACGTTACAAAAAGTTTCAGCGGGTGCGGGTGTGTGTGGGTTGCACGGAACCAATGATTCAGGAGCCTAGGTGTGAGTAGTATTTTGGACACCGAGGGGTTCGACTCCCCTCAAGCCCACTTATCACATAAAATCCTCTAAACGCATCTGCCCCTTGCAATTGCCGCCGATTGTTGTTGGGTCCCAGCCAACTCCAATGTAGTCCAGAACCTTCGCCCATCCATAATCATTCCCGTCCTTGTCCTTGCACATATGGAACATCAGATAATCCCACTCTTTCGGGTTGCTCTCATACAACAGATCAAACCGATGCGGCCGTTTCTCCATGTGGATTCCGAAACCGCACATACTGCATCCGGTACGCTGTGCCTTTGTCGTATACAGCGTTCCGTCTGGCTTTTTCTCAATCGTACCGTAAATCTCCGGTATCAAAGATTCCGGCATCTGAAAATCTTCTGTTATTATCCCATCCTTGATTCCAGCAGCACGATACTTCTCTTTTAATCCGTTCTTCCAGAGATCATCCATCTCCAAGGCAAGCGTAAGAATGTCCTGCCGGTGGAAGATTGCAAACGGCGCTGATCTAATCGTAGATGCCCCGAAGTAATTGCATCCATTCATCCGCAGGCTCTTGGCACGTCTGCCGCCTTCAGATGCCATCAGTCCCAGATATGGCACGCTGTTGTGTTCCTTTCCCCAATCATCGCAATTCTTTTCTTTGAGGTAATAACAGCATTTAGCAGATACAAGGAAGTCCGGCCTTTGAAAATCACAGCCTTCATTTTCATTCTCATATCCACCGAACAGCTTCAACCACCGCTGATTAAGCTGCATCTTCGAATTCTTCTGCCAGCCGCCGTATTCCCCGGTCTCTCCCGTTATGATCGCGTGTCTGACTGTCTTATTCTTTTCCGTTGGATTCTGCAGCAACTCGATTTTCCCGGCGATTTCCTTAGATATGACCGGAAATCCAAACTCTTGTATAACCTTCGGTTTCGTCCATCTGGTTCCATCATCCCGCATGAGCGGCGGCACATTTATAATTCCGATTGCTTTATGCACCCTCTGGATGCTTCGATCTTCCAAAGTTGATGCGGATACTCCCGGAACATCAATCCCGCAGACCTCATGGAGAAATATGTATAAAATGATACTATCCAGACCTCCAACGGATACATGGCAGTTCAATTCTCTACGATCACATTCTGATCTGAACTCTTCCGCTCTGATCTGTGCATATTTTCTTTTAAAACTGTAATCCTGCTTTTCTTTTTGCATGAATGAAGCAATCTTCTCATAAGCTCCCAGCCGCTTCATCCTATCTTGTACTGATTCCATTTGTTTTTGGAGTAAAGAGCTCTTTAACGCTGGCCAGCAAACCTCTCACTCCTTCCTATAATGTCAAGCCCTAAATCATTGATTTTTCAGGCTTTTCTTTAAATATTTGCCTCATGAAACAGAGCCAGATGTGTATGACAGTCATTGTATCTTGTACTGAACAGCCAAAAGAGGGTACAGTTTATAAA
>PPYF01066336.1_pt1 | contig 11882 bp, 10 predicted proteins | sample 1559871 | NCBI WGS metagenome assembly PPYF01 (sample SAMN08240021, study PRJNA423297) | Human gut metagenome, whole genome shotgun sequencing project. | reverse complement strand
GATTATAAGGCTGTTTCCGCATTTTCGCAAGCATCTCCGCTGTCCGGGGGGCTTTCGTACCGGCAGGCGGGGGCATACTGGAGGCCGCCGGGCAATCCTTCCTCCGGGGTGCCGTTTGTTTGTCCCGCCCCAAGGAAAAAGCCGGCGCTTCGAGCGCCGGCTTTCCCGTATGCCGGGATGCCTCCCGGATCAGTGTCGTGCCTGTTAAGTTATTCGATTTCCCACGTGGCGCCCGAATGCAGCAGCTCGTCCACCGAGCGGATCTTGCTCTGTGCCTTGACCTTCTCGACCTGCCGGGCCACCTCGCGGTCGTAAACCGTGGCGTCCTCGACGGCGCGGATCACGCCCAGGGCAACGGGGTATTCGGGATATTTCATCGCCGCCAGCATCGAGTGCAGCGTCGTGTCGCGCTCGTGGGCGTCGTGCGTCAGCACATCGTCCAGCGTGTAGCCGTCCTGGCCGACGGTCACGACCTTGAGCTTCATGTCCTCGAAGACGATTCCCTTCTCCATGTTGGCCCCGAACAGCATTTTCCCGCCGTGGCGCAGCGTGATCGTACGTTCGGCGCGCGTAGCCTTGTCGGCGGCGAATGCAGCGTGGGTCTTGTCGTTGAAAATCACGCAGTTTTGCAGTACTTCGATCACCGACATGCCTTTGTGCATCGCAGCGGCCACCATGCACTCCTTCGAAAGCTGCACCTCCATGTCGACCGAGCGGGCGAAGAACGTGCCTTTGGCGCCGATCACCAGTTCGCCGGGGTTGAACGGCTTTTCGACCGTGCCGTAGGGCGAGGTCTTGGTGATCTTGCCCAGCTTCGAGGTGGGGGAGTACTGCCCCTTGGTGAGGCCGTAGATCTCGTTGTTGAAGAGTATGACGTTCAGGTCGACATTGCGGCGGATGGCGTGTATGAAGTGGTTGCCGCCGATGGCCAGCGAGTCGCCGTCGCCCGTGGTGACCCAGACGCTGAGGCGCGGGTTGGCGACCTTGACGCCCGTGGCCACGGCGTTGGCGCGGCCGTGCACCGAATGGAACCCGTAGGTCTTCATGTAATAGATGAACCGCGACGAGCAGCCGATGCCCGACACGAACGTGAAAAGATTGTGCGGCGTGTCGGTCGCGTCGGCGATCTCGGGCAGCGCGCGCTGTACGGCGCTGAGGATGGCGTGGTCGCCGCATCCGGGGCACCAGCGTACCTCCTGGTCGCTTTTGAAATCCGCGGGGGTGTATTTGTATTCTGCCATGGCGTTATTTCAATAAGGATTCGAATTTTTGGCAAAGCTCTGCAACCGTGAAGGGCAGGCCCTCGCACTTGTTGTACTGTTCGTAGCGGAACTCCTGCAAACTCTGGCGCAGATAGTTGGCGAACTGCCCTTCGTTCAGCTCGCAGACGACGATCTTGCGGAATTTCGAGAATATCTCGCGTACGCCGTGCGGCAGCGGGTTGATGTAGTTGAAATGGCACAGCGAAACGCGCTTGCCTTCGGCGCGCATCTGGTCGACGGCGTTTTGCAGGTGTCCGCGCGTACCTCCCCAGCCGACCACCAGCAGGTCGCCTTCCGGGGCGCCCCATACGGCCTGTGCCGGGATGTCGTCGACGGCTTTCGCCACCTTTTCGGCGCGGGTGCGTACCATTTTCTGGTGGTTCGACGGGTCGTGCGAGATACAACCCTTTACGCAGTCCTTTTCAAGGCCGCCGACACGATGTTCCAGTCCCGTCTTGCCGGGGAATGCCCAGCCGCGGGCCAGGTTTTCGTTGCGCACGTAGGGCATGAAACCGCCTTCGGGGGCCTCGTCCACGATCGGCGGGGTGATGGCAGGGTAGTCCTTCATCGCAGGGATGCGCCACGGCTCCGAGCCGTTGGCGATGAACCCGTCGGTCAGCAGGATCACGGGGGTCATATGCTCCATGGCCAGGCGCCCGGCCTCGAATGCGTAGTGGAAGCAGTCGCTGGGCGACGATGCCGCCACGACGATCACGGGGCACTCGCCGTTGCGGCCGTAGAGCGCCTGCGCCAGATCGCTCTGCTCGGTCTTGGTCGGAAGTCCCGTCGAGGGGCCGCCGCGCTGTACGTCGACCACCACCAGCGGCAACTCGGTCATCACGGCCAGTCCCAGCGCCTCGCTCTTGAGCGACAGGCCGGGGCCCGAGGTGGTCGTCACGGCGAAGTTGCCGGCGAAGGCTGCGCCGATGGCGGTGCAGATGCCCGCGATTTCGTCTTCGGCCTGGACGGTCTTCACCCCGAGGTCTTTGCGCTTGGCCAGCTCTTCGAGGATTACGGTGGCCGGAGTGATCGGGTACGAGCCGCAGAAGAGCGGCAACCCGGCCTTTTCGGCTGCGGCGCACAGTCCCCATGCCGTGGCGACGTTGCCGCTGATCGAGCGGTAGGTGCCCTTTTCGAGCGGTGCGGGCGCTACGGTATAGGTGTTTGCGAACTGGTGCGTATTGGCTGCGTAGTTGTATCCCGCCTGGATGGCCAGCTTGTTGGCTTCGGCTATGGCGGGGTTCTTCTTTGCGAATTTGGTTTCGATGTATTTGAATGCGTAAGCCTCCGGCCGGTCGAACAGGTAGAAGCAGATACCCAGTGCGAACATGTTTTTGCACTTGGTCACGCTCTTGTTGTCGAGGCCGGTCTCCCGGAGCGCGTCGCGCGTCATCGTGGTGATGCCGGGGATTACTACGTTGTACTCGTCGAGTTTCAGCTCGGCGATGGGGTCGAGCGTGGCGAAGCACGCCTTTTTGAGGTGGTCTTCGGTGATCGAATCGCCGTCGATGATGACCGTCGCACCCGGTTTGAGCCATTTGCGGTTGGCCTTGAGCGCTGCGGGGTTCATCGCCACCAGCACGTCGCAGTAGTCGCCGGGGTTGAGCTCCCGGTGGCTGCCGAAGTGAACCTGGAATCCAGATACGCCCGCCACGGTACCCTGTGGCGCGCGGATTTCGGCAGGGTAGTCGGGGAAGGTCGAGATCCCGTTCCCGAGCAGTGCCGAGGTGTCTGAGAAAAGCGTGCCCGTAAGCTGCATGCCGTCGCCCGAGTCGCCTGAAAAGCGGATCACGACATCCTGCAACTCCCGTACATTGGTTTTGTCCATGTCTTGTTTCGGATTAGTAGGGTTTTGAAAACAATATCACAAATATATAAATTTATTGTCAGATTGTTCACGGCGGATGACTTTTTTGCGGCTCTAATCCGGCGGTTTTTTCTCTTTGTGCCTCCGCATTGCTGATAATTGCGCATTCAGAGGCTTGTTTCGCTGCTTGATCGTTACCGGATTTTGTAATTTTAATTGCGATTTGACAGTAGTGGCGTTATTAAAAAATTTTGCGAATGCTGCTTCCGGATTGTAAGTGCCGCTCCGGGTTTTTCGAGGTTATTCGCCTCCTGACGTTCTCTCTGCCGTTGCTTCCTCCGCTGTTTCTTCCGTTGTTCTTTCTGCTGTTTCGGCTGCTCCTGCGCTGTTCCCGTGCAGCTCCTGTGCCGGGCGCACAACCCGGATTGGGGGCTATGCGAAAGGCCGCTGCAAGATTGCGTTGCAGCGGCCTCGTTGCCGTAACCTGTTTGTTATGCCGTATCCGGCCGGGAAATCCTGCAGGGATAGTGGCCCGGAAAATCTTGCGGGGGTGCCTGTCCGGCGTATTTTGCATGGGCGCCCGTGATCCCTGCGTGGTTCGGTTGCCGGGGCGGGCAGGCTTGGACGTCTACCGGATACGGTTTCGGACGTAAACGAGTTTCAGCTCCTTATTTTCCGACGGGCGCTCTTCGATTTCGACTATTTTCGAAAGGGATTTTACCAGCAGCGACAGTTTCTTGTACCCGTAATTGCGGGGGTCGAAGTCCGGCATCTTCTTGGTGAGCACCCCGCCCACGATGCCGAGGAAGGCCCAGCCGCTGTCGTCGGCGGCGTCTTCGATCGTGTTTGCGAGCAGTGTCTTGAAATCGTCGTCGATCGGACGGATGATCGGCTGGGGCTGTGCCGTATCCGGAGCCGGGGCTACCTTTTTCTCCGCAGCGGCGGGTTCTGCGGGGGCTGCCTCCGGCATGTCTGTTTCGGGTGCATTGCGCCCCTGATGTTTTTTCGCGGTTTTTTTCGGCGTCGCAGCTTTGGCTGCTGGCACAGCTGCCGCTGTTTGTGCCGGTGCCGATACCGGAGCCGGGGCGGGTGCGGGCTGCCCGAGTATCTCGACATAGATGAATTTGTCGCACGATTTGATGAACGGCTTGGGGGTCTTCTTCTCCCCGAAACCGAGTACTTCCCGTCGCGATTCGCGGATGCGGCTCGCCAGGCGGGTGTAGTCGCTGTCGCTCGACACGATGCAGAATCCGTTGACCGACTCTTTGTGCAGGATGTCCATCGCGTCGATTATCAGCGCCGAATCCGTCGCGTTCTTGCCTGTCGTGTAGGCGTATTGCTGGATCGGGGTGATCGAATTCTCGAGCAGCACGCTTTTCCATGCCGCGAACTTCGGGTCGGTGAAATCGCCGTAGATACGCTTGATCGTCGGCGTGCCGTAGTTGGCGATTTCGTCGAGTATGTCCTTGATTTTCCGGTGCGAGATGTTGTCGGCGTCGATCAGCACCGCGAATTTTTTATCGGATAGTTCCATGTCAGGCGGTTTTATTTTCCGAAAGATAGGAAATTTTTTCGGAATCAGGGTGCCGGTTCATCTTCTTTCGCGGCAGGTTCCCGGCTGCGGGTTCCGCCCTTCCCGCTTCAGCTGTGCCGTTTTTGCAGTACAATGTCCGGCAGCGGGTTTGCGGCGGACATCGGGGCGCTGCCGCCGGGATCGTTTCCCGGGAGATACGGGCATACGGGCGCCCTGTCCGGGCCGCTACCGGATCGAGTTCATCCTGATGCTGGCCTTGACCAGCGCGATTGCCCTTATGCGGTTGATCGCCACGTCCTTGTCTGCGTGGTGCGGGTTCTGGCTCACGAGTTTCACATACCCCTCGCGGTCGGATTTCTGAATGTATTTCACCGTCACGTACTCCTCGCCGTCGATGTCGATCGACAGCAGATACATGTCGCCCCAGAAGATATCGTTGATGTCGCCCAGCTGTTTGTAGAGTACGATGTCGCCGCTTTTGAGTAGCGGGTACATCGAATCCCCTACGATATATATGGCGCCGTCGCATTTGGGCAGGTTGGGAATGTGGATGAAATTCACGGGTTTGGCCTGCGCCTGGTCGGCGAACAGCGGTACCAGTCCCGCCGTGCCCTCGATCGAGTAGAGGGGCACGCTCTGCAACGGCAGCGAATTGTCCGTGCGGTGCATGTAAGCTGTCAGGTCGGGTTCGGCGTTGAACATGTTGCCCTTGCCGCTTTCGAGCCATTCGGGATTTACGTTCAATTCCTGAACCAGGATGTTCCGGTTGCGTGCCGAGAGCCCCGCCTTGCCGGTCTCGATCATCGAGAGCGCCGCCTTGCCGATGCCAAGCCGCTGTGCCAGTTGTTCTTGCGTCATCCCCAACTGTTTCCGTATCAGTTTTACCCGTTCGTTCATAGCTTTTGATCGGAAAATTTTATATTAAAAAATTGAATATTTTATTTGGAAATTCAATATTTGAACTTATCTTTGTCCTGCAAAGTTAAACAATTTATTTCTGTCTGCAAATTTATTTGCAAAAATCTTGCTAATTATCAATTATGTATTCGGTTTCACCTGAACTTTACCATGAGGCGGCGGCACGGTTGTCGGACGCCATCGACGGCGGGAACTATTTTTCGGGTTCGCTCGCGTTCCGCTTCGGCGATACGGACTGCCGCCTCACGGCGTCGGTCATCGTCTACCGCGGCCGCCTTTCGCTGCCCGAAGGGGGGCAGCACCCCGTTACGGATCTCGTGCCCGTCTGGTGGGAATTCCACACCACGCAAGCCGGGGGCGAAGTGCTCAACGACTTCGACTTCTCCGAGCTGAAGCGCTGCGTGTAATCCGCCTCATCCGTTCCGGCCATCCCTCCGGGCCCGGCGCAGCCGCCGGAACGGCATTTTCTTCCGAACCTCCCGCCGCGGCGCCGCGCATAGGGTTCAAAAATCAAACCAATGTCTGTTAAAACCGACCCGGCCTCTGCGGAAATTCCTTCCGCAGAGGTTTTCGTACCTGCCGCCATCCTCGATCCCGATTTCCCCGGCCTTCGCGCCGCGCCCGGCCAGCCCCTTTCCTGCGTCCAGTCTGTACTCTCCGGTCAGCCCGATCCCTCGGGATCTTCCGTTCCCTGCGCCCAATCGGTTCCCTGCGATCAGTCCGTTCCCGGCGATATTTCCGTCGCCTCCGGTCAGCCCGTCACACCCGGCCTTCCAGCTGTGTCCGTCCGGCCTGTTTCCCCCGCCCAAGGTGCCATTGCCGGCCGGCCCGCCGTGTCCGGGTACGGGGCGGTCTGCACGGATGGAGCCGGGCCGTCCGGGGCTCTTCCCTCCGTCGCGGGTGTGCCCCCTTCGTTCGGCGCATTCGCGCTGGCGGTCTATCCCTTCCTCGAGCTGCAACCCTTCCACCGGGCGTATTACCGTGTGCTGGAGGCTTTTGCGGCCGGGCGCATCCGGCGTCTGATCGTCACCATGCCTCCCCAGCACGGCAAGAGCGTCGGCGCGACGACACTGCTTCCGGCCTACGTGCTGGGGCTTGATCCCGACCTGCGCGTTGCGATCGCCTCCTATTCCGGGGCGCTGGCTTCGAAATTCAACCGCCGCGTGCAGCGCATCGTCGAATCGCGCGAATATGCCGCGCTTTTTCCCGCCACGACCATCAAACAGGGTGCGAAACCGCCCGGTTATATCCGTACGGTCGACGAAGTGGAGGTCATCGGCCGCCGCGGCGGACTGCTCTCCGTCGGGCGCGAAGGCTCGCTCACGGGTAACCGTGTCGACTGCTTCATCCTCGACGACCTCTACAAGGATGCCCTCGAAGCCAATTCGCCCATCGTCCGCGCCAATTGCTGGGAGTGGTATACCTCGGTCGTGCGGACGCGCATGCACAACGCCTCGCGCGAACTGATCGTCTTCACACGCTGGCACGAGGAAGACCTTATCGGCACGCTCGCCGCGCGTGAACCCGTCGTCGAATTCACCCGCTGGGCGCAGCTCGACGGGCTGTCTCCCGACACGTGGCTGCACCTGAATTTCGAGGCGCTCAAGGCCTCGCCGCCCACCGAGGTCGACCCCCGTGTCCCTGGCGAGGCGTTGTGGGAAGGGCAGCAGGGGCGTGCGTTGCTCGAAGCCAAACGGCGGCTCGACCCGCTGCAATTCGAAAGTATGTACCAGGGGCATCCCTCGTCCCGCGAGGGTTTGCTCTACGGGCTGAACTTCGCCGAGTACGACCAGCTGCCGCACGAGATCGTCCGCCGCGCCAACTATACCGATACGGCCGATACGGGCGACGACTACCTCTGTTCGCTCTCGTATGCAGTCGATGCCGACGGGGTGGTCTACATTACCGATGCCGTCTATTCGCGCGAACCGATGGAGGTCACCGAACCGCTCGTGGCCGGGATGCTCCTGCGCTCCGATACGCGGCAGGCGGCCGTCGAAAGCAATAACGGCGGCCGCGGTTTTGCACGCTCGCTGCAGGCTTTGGCACCCTCCGTGCGCATCGAATGGTTCCACCAGGGCGCCAACAAGGAGGCGCGCATCCTCTCCAATTCGGCCACGGCGCTGCACCTCGTGCGCTTTCCCCGGGGCTGGAACCTGCGCTGGCCGGAGCTATACGCCCACCTGACGACCTACCGCCGCCGGTTCCGCGCCAACCGCTGGCACGATGCCGCCGACGTGGTGACCGGTATCGTCGAGCGCGAAGCCCCCGGCCGCAACCGCGCCCGGGTGAGAGGTGTCCGGTTCCTGTAATTCCCGCTCCCCGGCGGCATGACGGGGCGCTGCATCCTCCGCCCGTGCCTTCCCGACGGTTCCGGCGCCGCCCGGCAGAGAATTAACAATTAATTCGTATGGGATATGGTGTGTTCCGTTTTGTTTTTCGTACCTTTGGTGCGGTTAATTAGGTTTGCACTAATCCACAACAAAATGAAAGCATTGAAAATCGGAAATTTGCTCGCTCCCGTCCCCATCGTGCAGGGCGGTATGGGCGTAGGCATATCGCTCGCAGGGCTGGCTTCGGCCGTTGCCGACCAGGGCGGCATCGGCGTCATTTCGTCGGCCGGCCTGGGAGTGATTTACAAAGACTATTCGAAAGATTACCGTACGGCCTCGATCTGGGGGCTGAAACAGGAACTGAAAAAGGCACGCGAGGCCACGAAAGGCATCGTCGGCGTGAACGTCATGGTCGCCATGTCCAATTTCGCTGACATGGTCAGAACCGCCATCGCCGAGAAGGCCGACATCATCTTCTCGGGCGCCGGGCTGCCGCTCAACCTGCCGTCGTTCCTTACCGAAGGAGCCAAAACCAAACTGGCACCCATCGTATCGTCGGCGCGCGCCGCGAAACTGCTGTGCCAGAAATGGTTTGCAGAATATAAGTACATTCCCGACGCCATCGTGGTCGAAGGCCCCAAGGCGGGCGGCCACCTCGGCTATAAGGAGGAGCAGCTTGTCGACGAGCACTATGCGCTCGAGAGCATCGTTCCCGAAATCGTCGCCGAAGTACATGCGTTCGAGGCCGAGCACGGCTGCCATATCCCCGTCATCGCCGGCGGCGGTATCTATACCGGCGAGGATATCTACCGCATCATGTCGCTGGGCGCCGAGGGTGTGCAGATGGGCACCCGCTTCGTCACGACCGAGGAGTGCGACGCCGACCCGGCGTTCAAGCAGAGCTACCTCGATGCCACGCAGCAGGATATCGAGATCATCAAGAGCCCCGTGGGTATGCCGGGGCGGGCCATCCACAGCTCGTTCCTCGACCGGGTGAAGGAGGGGTTGAAACGCCCCAAGAACTGCCCGTTCGACTGCATCAAGACGTGCGACGTGACGCACAGCCCTTACTGCATCATGCTGGCGCTCTACAACGCCTTCAAGGGAAAATTGCAGAACGGCTATGCCTTCTGCGGCGCCAACGCATGGCGGGCCGAAAAGATCCAGTCGGTGCGCGATCTGATGGCTTCGCTCAAGGCCGAGTACGACAATTTTTCGCTGAAGGGAAAACTCTTCGGCGTAAAATAATCCGGTCTCCGGAAAATCCGGGGATGCCCGAAGGAAAAAAGGCTCCCGACCTCGAAAGGTCGGGAGCCTTTGTGTTGTCCCGAACTGGCCGGATGCTGTCCCGGAATACCCGGGAGCGATTCCGAATCGATCGTTGCCGTCCCGAAATAACCGCGGGCGGCCTCCCTGCGCAGTGCTGAGGCTTCCGGGCGGCTATTGCTTTTTCTCGAAATGCTGGTAGTCCTTCAGGCTTTTCCAGTGGCCGCCCCAGGTGAATCCGTGGCGCAGGAACTCCCGGCAGCAGGGGGCGTCCTCGGCGATCTTGTAGGGGAAATCCCGCTTCCGTTCGGCATAAGGGGCAGCTTCCGCGGGGGCGACGACCGTGCGGCCGCCGTTCGTTTTGACATAAGGGGTGTAGAGCGGGTTGATGTCGACGGCCATGCCCCGGCTGTGGTTGGAGAGCACTCCGGTTCCCGCGATGAACCGGAAGTTGAATGCCGAAGAGTTGTTGGCCCGTATCGAAGGGCCGTCCTGCGCGTCGTATTCGTCGATCAGCACCATGCGTTCGATGGGGTAGGCTGCGTCGTAGAGCGCCCGGAAGATTTCCAGCAGGTCGCCGCTTATGGCCTCGTTGCAGACCAGTTCGCCCAGCAGGGTTTCGCCTGCGAGGTTGCGGTGCAGCCCCCGCAGGTAGCGGAGCTCCGAGCGGGGCCGGTGCAGTCCGGCTTGTAGGATTTGCCGTACATGCGCGCGAGGAGTGCGTCGCCGATCTCCGAACTGGCGAAACAGCGGTCGATGCCGTATTCCGCCACCGCTTCTTCCGTGACCTTTTCCCCGGCGCGCCATGCGCGAAGCCGCTCCGCATCGCCGTCGCTGGCGTATGCACTGCCGATCCCCGCCAGGAGCAGCACGAATGCCGCGAGCCGTTTCATCTTCCCGGCCGCATTACAGCTCTTCGAGCCGTGCCACGGGCGACACGTCGAGCGACGAGAAATCGCCGTGCTGGTAGTGGTAGTAGCCTGCCATGGCAATCATTGCGGCGTTGTCGGTCGTGAACTTGAATTCCGGCAGGAACGTGCGCCAGCCGCGCTTGAGGCCCTGCTCGACGATGCCGTTGCGCAGTCCCGAGTTGGCCGATACGCCCCCGGCGATGGCGATGTCGCGGATGCCCGTGTCTTTCGACGCCCGCACCAGTTTGTCGAGCAGTATCTCCACGATCGTGCCCTGAAGCGACGCGCAGAGGTCGGCCTTGTTGCGCTCGATGAAATCGGGGTCGTCGGCCACGGCGTCGCGCAGCATGTAGAGGAACGAGGTCTTGAGCCCCGAGAACGAATAGTCGTAGCCGTCGACATGGGGGTGTGCCAGGCGGAACGCCTTGGGGTTGCCCTCCTTTGCCAGGCGGTCGATCACCGGGCCGCCGGGGTAGGGCAGGCCCATGACTTTGGCGCATTTGTCGAACGCTTCGCCTGCGGCGTCGTCGATCGTCGTGCCGATGATCTCCATATCGAGCGGCGAATCCACGCGTACGATCTGCGTATGCCCGCCGCTGACCAGCAGGCAGAGGAACGGGAAGCCGGGATGGGGCAGTTCGCGGTCGGGCAGGTCGATGAAGTGCGAGAGGATATGCCCCTGCAGGTGGTTGACCTCGACCATCGGGATGTCGTGCGCCACCGAGAGCCCCTTGGCGAACGATACCCCGACGAGCAGCGAACCCAGCAGCCCGGGGCCGCGCGTGAAGGCGATGGCATCGATCTCCCCGACGGTGAGCCCGGCCTCTCGGAGTGCCGTGTCGACCACCGGGATGATGTTCTGCTGGTGCGCCCGCGAAGCCAGTTCGGGGATCACGCCGCCGTATTTTATGTGCACGGCCTGGGAGGCGATCACGTTCGACAGCAGCAGGTTGTTGCGGATCACGGCAGCCGACGTATCGTCGCACGAGGATTCGATGCCGAGAATTGTAATATCCATCCGGTTTTTCGTTTTTTTTAACTATTTTAGTTAAATTTGCAGGTTATAACGACCTATCAATGCGCAAAGGTATAAAAATATTGGGAAAGGTGTTCTCGGTAGCGGTTTTGTTGCTGATAATTCTGCCCATGGTGCTTTCGTTGCTGCTCGATATTCCCGCCGTGCAGAACTACGTGGTACAGAAAGCCGTGCGCATGGTATCCAGGAAGCTCGAAACCACCGTGAGCATCGACCGCGTGGACATCGGGCTTTTCAGCAAGGTCAAGGTCAAGGGCTTCTACGTCGAGGATTACCAGCGCGACACGCTGCTCTACGTCGGCAGCCTCGACGCCTACATCACGGGGCTGGGCATCTTCGGCGGCGGGGTAGTACTCAGCCGCGGCGAGATCGGCGGGGCGAAGCTCTACCTGCGCGAGACCCCCGAGGGGGAGATGAACATCAAGCAGATCGTCAACCGCATCAGCGACCCCGACAAGCCCCGGAAGGGCAATTTCCGCCTGTCGCTGCGCAAGGCTTCCATCGAAGGCATGGATCTCTGCCTGGAGCGGCTCACGCGGCGCGACCCCGAATTCGGCATCGACTTCAGCCACATGCACCTCTACGGCATCTCGGCGCGTGTCGGCGACTTCACCATCGACGGGCAGTCGATCTACACCACCATCGAGGCCATGTCGGCACGTGAGCGCAGCGGCTTCGTGCTCGACCATTTCTCGGGGCGTTTCTACCTGACCAACGGTGCGCTGGGCTTCGAGGATACCTCCGTCGTCACGCCCCGTTCGAACGTCGACATCCCCTACATTTCGCTCGTCGGCGATTCGTGGGCCGGCTACAAG
>PPYF01526156.1_pt1 | contig 11888 bp, 10 predicted proteins | sample 1559871 | NCBI WGS metagenome assembly PPYF01 (sample SAMN08240021, study PRJNA423297) | Human gut metagenome, whole genome shotgun sequencing project. | reverse complement strand
ATCAATTCCAGTTTTCTTTGTAATCTCGTTTACAATATCTGCTTTAGTCATTTTTCCTTAAAAAAAATATTATTACTATTATGTTATTGCTAATTTTTTGGACTGCAAATATATAGCTTTTTAAGCTCCTAAAAAAATATATTATGCACATTTTTCTAAAAAAATGGTGGCGTTGGGTTTTCTTAGAGCCAAAAGAGTTACTTTTGTGTGGCTTTTGAACAGCATATACAAGATAAATGTTAGATGATACGTTAAGAATGGTCTTATGAATGAGTTTACTGAAGCAATTATAAAGTGGTATGAGGAGAATAAGCGTGAATTGCCCTGGCGGGAGTCTTCCGACCCGTATCTGATATGGATTTCGGAAATTATCCTTCAGCAGACGCGTGTGGTGCAGGGATATGATTATTTTCTTCGTTTCGTTGAGCGTTTTCCCGATGTGCGGACATTGGCGGACGCGGAAGAGGATGAGGTGATGAAATATTGGCAGGGATTGGGTTATTATTCACGTGCCCGTAATCTTCATGCTGCCGCAAAAAGCATGGATGGGGTTTTCCCGAAAACGTATCCGGAAGTGCTGGCTCTGAAAGGAGTAGGGGAGTATACGGCGGCGGCTGTCTGCTCGTTTGCTTATGGTATGCCTTATGCGGTGGTGGACGGAAATGTATATCGTGTGCTTTCACGTTATTTCGGTATCGACACGCCGATTGATTCGACAGAGGGGAAGAAGCTCTTTGCGGTTTTGGCGGACGAGATGTTGGACAGGAAGCAACCGGCTCTTTATAATCAGGGGATTATGGATTTCGGGGCGATTCAGTGTACGCCGCAATCGCCTGGCTGTTTGTTTTGCCCGTTGGCGGATAGTTGTTCGGCTCTTGCGAAAGGATTGGTTGCCAAGTTGCCTGTGAAGCAGCATAAGACGAAAACGACGAACCGTTATTTTAATTATATTTATGTACGTGCGGGCGCGCATACCTTTATAAGTAAGCGGACGGCGGATGATATTTGGAAAAATCTTTTTGAACTGCCTTTGATAGAAACTCCGGTGGCTGTGCCGGAAGAAGAATTTTTAGCTTTGCCTGAGTTTCAGGCGCTTTTTGCTCCGGGTGAGCAGCCGGTAGTCCGTTCGGTGTGTAGGGAAGTGAAGCATGTATTGTCTCATCGGGTGATTTATGCTAATTTCTATGAAGTGACATTGCCCGGAGAAACGGCTTCTTTCGGTCAGTTTCAGAAAATAAAGGCGGAAGAATTGGAGCAATATGCTGTTTCAAGGTTGGTGCACGCTTTTATTGAGAAGTATATTGATTCGAAATAAAAGTTACAACAATTCTTGCATCCTATTGTTATTCTGTTTAATTTTGGCAGCAGATTTGAATTTAAGAATTATAAACTTGATACATATATGTCAGTAAATAAAGTGATATTGTTAGGAAACGTGGGACAAGATCCACGGGTGAAATATTTCGATGCAGGTTCGGCTGTGGCAACTTTCTCGTTAGCTACGACAGAACGTGGCTACACGTTGGCTAATGGAACCCAAATTCCCGACAGAACGGAGTGGCATAATATCGTTGCATCCAATCGACTGGCTGAAATCGTAGATAAATATGTGCACAAAGGTGACAAATTGTACTTGGAAGGAAAGATAAGGACACGTTCTTACACTGACCAGGCAGGTGCCACGCGCTATGTCACCGAGATTTATGTGGATAATATGGAAATGCTGTCTCCGAAAGGTGCTAATCCGGGAGCTGCTGCTTCTGCACAGCAACCTGCCGTCGGTCAGCCACAGCAAATGCAACAGCAACAGCCGCAGCAGACGCAAGCGCAGCCTGTACAAGATAATCCGGCAGATGACTTGCCGTTCTAGTAATGTGATAGTGTGCCAATAGGTTTTCGCGAGCAGATTGGCACATTGTCTTTTGTAAAACTAAAATATATACTCTTTGGACTCAGATGGTTATTTAAGCCAATTGGCTGATATTTTCAACGGTATTACCGTAAACACTCCTTCTATCTCTGCTATTATCGCCATAGTACTGGCAGGTGTACTCCTGCTTGCTTCCGGTTTTGCTTCGGCTTCTGAAATCGCTTTTTTCTCGCTTTCTCCTTCAGACCGGAATGATATTGATGAACGAAATCATCCTTCCGATGATAAAATAAGTGCCCTTCTTGGTAATTCCGAACGTCTTCTGGCGACGATATTGATTACTAATAATTTTGTGAACGTAACCATTATCATGCTCTGCAACTTCTTCTTTATGAATGTTTTTGTATTTCATTCCCCATTGGCAGAGTTCCTGATACTGACTGTGATACTTACTTTTCTGTTGCTCCTGTTCGGCGAAATCATGCCGAAGATTTATTCAGCGCAGAAAACATTGGCTTTTTGCCGTTTCTCTGCACCGGCTATTTATTACTTGGAAAAAATATTTTATCCGATAGCTACTGTCCTGGTGGGCTCTACTACTTTTCTGAACAAGCATTTTGCCAAGAAAAGCCATAATATTTCTGTTGATGAACTGTCTCATGCGCTGGAACTTACAGATAAGGCGGAGCTTACCGAAGAAAATAATATTCTGGAAGGAATTATCCGTTTTGGCGGAGAAACCGTGAAGGAAGTGATGACTTCTCGTCTGGATATGGTTGATTTGGATATTCGTACGTCTTTCAAGGAAGTGATGCAATGTATCATTGAAAATGCTTATTCACGTATTCCTATCTTTGCCGGTTCGCGGGATAATATAAAGGGGATACTGTATATCAAAGACCTTCTGCCTCATGTGGGCAAAGGGGATAATTTTCGTTGGCAGTCATTGATTCGTCCTGCTTATTTTGTACCTGAAACGAAGATGATTGATGATTTGCTGCGTGATTTCCAGGCGAATAAGATTCATATTGCCATCGTCGTAGATGAGTTTGGGGGAACTTCCGGACTGGTGACGATGGAAGATATTATCGAAGAAATAGTGGGGGAAATTCATGATGAGTATGACGATGAAGAACGTACATATGTTGTGTTGAACGACCATACCTGGATATTTGAAGCGAAAACGCAGTTGACGGATTTCTATAAGATTGCGAAAGTAGATGAGGATGAGTTTGAGAAAGTGGTGGGGGATGCCGATACCTTAGCAGGTATGCTGCTTGAGATTAAAGGTGAGTTCCCGGCATTGCATGAGAAAGTGACTTATCACAATTACGAGTTTGAAGTACTGGAGATGGATAGCCGCCGTATTTTGAAAGTCAAGTTTACGATTCTGCCCAAGGATACGGAAGCATCGGAAGGAAAAGAATAATCTTTGAAAATAGAATCATGAAAGTAGATTCAAGAAAATAGAATCACGAAAATAGAATCACGAAAGCTAAATCAAGCAAATGTAAAATGGCGTTATTTCTGCAACATAAAACGGATGATATACAGTGGGCTGTATGGAAGATGGAAGAATCTCTGGATACATTATTGGCTCTTCTGCCTGAGACGCGAAGAATCTCCTGCGAACAGGAACTGAGCCGCTTTGTCTCCGAACGGCGGAAATTGGAATGGACGTCTGTCCGTGTCTTACTGTATTCAATGCTTCGGGAAGACAAGGAGATTGCTTACTCTTCAGAAAGCAAACCTTATTTGTCCGACCATTCTTTCTTTATCAGTATTTCTCATACAAAAGGATATGTAGCTGTGATTCTTAGCTCCCGGACTGCTGTCGGCATTGATATCGAGCAATACGGTCAACGTGTCCATCGGGTATCCGACCGCTATGTCCGCTCTGACGAACAAGTGGAAAATTATCAGGGTGATGCTACCTGGAGCTTGTTGTTGCATTGGTCTGCAAAGGAAGCGGTTTTTAAACGTATGGAAGATGCCGACGCCGATCTTCGTAAACTCCGTTTGACACATTTTATTCCTCGGGAAGAGGGGACGTTTCAAGTTCAAGAGTTCGTGACGGGGTTGCAAAAGCTTTATACTGTCGGTTATCGTATCCATTCGGACTTTGTGTTGACTTGGACGTTGAATTGAATATGGAATAAACTGATTATATCATGAATTGAATATATCATCATTTGATTATAGAAGGAATTTAAATGTAGGGATATTCCTAAAATAAGAAATAGGGACATTTACTGAATATCCCGAATGTAATATAAAATACGAAACGGTGAATAATAAGTGGAAAATCTCCTCTATTATTCACCGTTTCTTATTGGGTTACTTCTCTTTCTTGTTCAGCCGGTAGCTTAATGCGCCTGAAGGACATTTACTGATTTGCGCAATTAGTTCTTCCGTTGTCGCATTTTCAATTTGTACCCAGGGCCTTTCTTTCGGATGATAAACATTGGGTAGCATCTTTACGCATATTCCGGCATGCTGGCATAATTCCGGCTGCCATACAATGGTCAGTTCGCCATTCGTATATTCAACTTTCTTTCCCATGACTATTCTTATTTAATATGAATACCGCGCATTACGATTCTCTTCCATTCGGGATGCTTATGGATATATCCGGCTACAAACGGGCAAAGTGGTACGAGGCGTAATCCTTGCCGCTCTATGTCCGTCAAGACCTTTTCTGCAAGTTGTGAACCTATTCCTCTTCCGCCCAATGCAGCGGGTACTTCCGTGTGAACAAGATAAATTTCTCCGTTATTTGATTTGATATAGTCTATTTCGGCTATCTTGCCATCGATTTGAAATTCATACCGATGTTTCTCTTCGTTGTCTATTAATTTATAATCTTCTGCCATAATTTTTACGCATTAAGTTTGATTGATTATAATATAAACACTTCAGAAGAGCTTTTGTTTATACGGACAATTGTTGACGGAGATAACTTTCCTTGTTTACACGGACTTTTCCTGTTTATAGAGACAACCTTTCTAGCTGGACTGTGAAATGTCGCATCAACGGAGCTTCCCAAGCGATACGTACTCCGCGGGTAATGCTTTCCCTGCGTTCATATACATTTTTGAGGGCGGCGGCAATTACGTTCATATGATTATCCGTGTACACTCTGCGGGGGATGGCAAGACGCAGTAAATCGAGTCCGTTGAATCGGTTTTCATGAGTAACCGGGTCACGGTCGGCAAGAATATAGCCGATTTCGCATCCGCGGATACCGGCTTCCAGATAGAGTTCAACAGTCAGTGTCTGTGCCGGAAATTCTTCCTTGGGTACGTGTGTCAGCACTTTGGGCGCATCGATGAAAATGGCATGACCGCCGGCAGGACGCTGATAGGGGATTCCGTATTCATCCAGTTTCTTTGCCAGGTATTCTACTTGTTTGATGCGTGTTTCGAGATTATCGAATTCTGTGTTTTCATCCAGTCCGATGGCGAGTGCGTTCATGTCCCGTCCGTTCATTCCGCCGTAAGTGAGATATCCTTCGTATTGCACGCAGAAACCTTTTGCGCCTTCGTACCAGTCTTCGCGCCGTGTGGCTATGAATCCGCCCATGTTGACGATTCCGTCTTTCTTGGCACTCATTGTCATGCCGTCGGCAAGGGCGAACATCTCTTTCGTAATTTCTTTGATAGATTTATCTTGATAACCTTCTTCGCGCATTTTGATAAAGTAAGCGTTTTCAGCAAAGCGTGCGGAGTCGAAAAGTACCGGCTTGCCGTATTTGTCGGCGATAGCTCTTACTTCACGTAAGTTCTGCATGGATACGGGCTGTCCGCCGGCTGTGTTGTTGGTGATGGTTACGATGATAAAGGGGATACGTTCTGCATGTTCTGTCAACGCTTTCTGTAATTTATCAAGGTCTACATTTCCTTTGAATGGGAGTTCTAGCTGTGTCTGTTTGGCTGCATCAATGGTGCAGTCTAATGCGGTGGCACGGCGTCCTTCGATATGTCCTTTGGTGGTATCGAAGTGTGAATTGCCGGGTATGATGTCTCCTTCGTGTACCAAATAGGAGAAAAGTACATTTTCTGCGGCACGTCCCTGGTGCGTCGGAATGATATACTCAAATCCGGTCAGCTTCGTAATCATCTCTTTCAGTTTGAAGAAGGATGTCGCACCGGCATAACTTTCATCGCCGAGCATCATTCCAGCCCATTGGCGGTCGCTCATGGCTCCTGTTCCTGAGTCGGTGATAAGGTCTATATAAACTTGTTCTGATTTGAGTTGGAAGACGTTGTAATGTGCTTCTTTAATCCATTGCTCGCGTTCTTCACGAGTACTTTTACGGATGGGTTCTACCATCTTTATTTTCCATGATTCAGCAAAAGGTAATTCCATTGTAGTATATTTAAGTGTTTTACTTGACGAATGTAGTGGTAATTTATGAAAGATACAAGGATATAATAGCTTTTTGTTAGTGGTGCGATAGCGAAATATTTCTTTAAATGCAGGAGTAATGAATATAAAAAGGAACTTTGATATGAAAAGAGTCAGACTTCGGAAAAGGAAGCCTGACTCTTTAGAATTATACAGTCAATTGAATGTAATTATATGGTTTATTATTTACAATCAATAAATTGAAAGGGTATAATTAAGGTAAATCGAACGGTTGTTTTTTATTTTTCGATGAGAGTGATACCGTCAAGGCAGAAATAAGAAGGAGTCATCATTCCGAGTTCTGGGTCTGTATCTGATGAATTCATTTCAAATTTAATGTAGTCAGCATTGCTGATATTACTCCAATCGAACCATTCCCATGTGTTAACTATTTTTTGTTTGTTGTCACGGAAATCTGCCAAATAGAAATCAATGCGTCCGATAACACTTCCATCTGCTTTGTATCCTACTGCTGTTAACGTAAACCAGTCCCCATTAGTGAAAGGTCCTTTAACCATAGAAGATGAGCCATCATTTCCATCCTTGATAGCAAGATAAGCATATGTTGTGTTTGTTACCCATGCACCTTTGAGCTCATATTTTTCGGTGTTGAGATTAGTGATTTGGGCAGGGGTGTAGCTATTGGTATTTGATGTTAAATAGGTTTTTCCGTTTTTTCCTTTTCCTGTTATAGCACTGATATTACTATACCCAGCGGTTGTAATATTAGTGCAATTAGTATAAGTGAATCCACCGCCAAAACTTGTACTACCTTGGTAACTACTGTAGTAATGTGGTAATTCTATTAGATTTTGAGGGTCTTTGAAATTGCACTTCGTATAGTAGCCATCTACTTCTCCCTCTGTTGTTTTAAATTCAGATTCAGCTTCAGTTAGTAGGTTCTCGAAACTAATGACAATTTCTTTTTTGTCACCACCTTTTGTTTCATCATCACCCCCTTTTGTTTCATCGTTATCATCACTACATCCGCAAAAAGCGAATATGGATACTAATAAGAATAAAGATAACTTTTTCATGTTTCTGCTCTAATTTTAATTATTAATTGTTTGATTATTTTTTGTAATGTAAGTTTTCTACTGTGACGACTTCGGTAGATATTTCTCCTGTCCAGCCTATGTCCTGATTGACGGCGGTATAGATTCTTACGAAGTCTATTTGGTCTAATAATACAGGTTGTCCGTTTTGGTCTACAGCCCGGTCTATTTTAAATTGGCTGTATTCGGTTCTGTTGGGATGATTGTCTGCATATCCCCAAGGATAACAATAACCTACCCAAACATTGCCTTCTTCTACGGCATTGTCTTTTAGACGTGTCCCATGGAAAGTTATTTCGTTTTCTTCTATCCAGTTCGGATAATAAGAATCTTGTTGATGGAATGTGTTACGTTTGACGAATCCCTCTTTTCCTAAATTATCTTTCCAGCGGACATCGCCATTGGCTGGTTGGGGACGATAATAGGTGATTGCGTAATTACGTATTTCTGTATCTTTTCCGTACTCACTACCTGCCAACTCATACCATTCATCGTCAGGTATCCCATTATTATTTATATCTTTTGAGACTAATACAATTCCCGGTTCAGCACTTCCACCAAGTGCTCCTGTTCCAGTGTTATTGTTGTAAGTGGCATTTCCCCATACCTTGAAATCATATTCCCCTTCGATATTAGGGATTGGTTGAGGAAATCCTACTGTTATTGTTCCACCGAATCCGCCTAATGAGATAACTGATTTTTTCTTTAGCTTTTCTGTGGCACGCTCTAAAACTTGTTCGGCAGTGAAACCTGTCTCATAAGCCGACGTACTCGTATTGATAAACTGTCCGGGAGCTGGCTTATACTCCCATACTTTATTGGCGAAAGCCAATGAATTTTCAGCTTCTTCGGTATTATCATCAATGTCGCTTTGTGAAGCCTTGTCGCTGAATGCAATCGTGTTCGGATTCAGTCCGATATTATTCAGACGGAATTGCAGTTGTCCTTGTTGGTTAAAACAGAGCAAATCTCCGTATATGGTGTAATCATAAGCATTTGTGATATACACGTTACCACTATAAGGATTCACATTGATTCCATAAGGAGTATCGATACTTGTTCCATCCGTGATGAAATTCTCACGAACGGTTTTTCCTGTTTTCAGATTGAATGCCTTGATAGAAGATGTTTGCGTACTATAATTGTAATTGTATAGATAGGCAATCTCTCCGTCAATGGCGAAGTTCTGTACTTTCTCATTGTAATGAGTCACTCCATTTGTCAGGCAGTCTATTTTTGCAAAGTTATAATTTCCTGCTTCTACATCTTCTCCACGGGTTGCTACATAAACGGTTGTTCCATCCGTTCCGGCTACAATCTTGCCCGGATTCGGTCCTACTGTAATTTTATTGATTTCTTTGAATGTGGCGATATCGACCACAGATACAGTATTGTCTACTCCCAGACCGGATGCATAATCCAGTCCGCCGGAATTGGAAACATATAACTTTTCGTTTTGTACACAGATTCCATCGGGATTACGTCCTACGGAAGTGACACCGTCTATGGCGAGGGAAGTTGTATCAATACGTGTCACTGTTCCGTCATAAGAACACACATACGCTTTTTCTTTATGAAAGGCGATGTATCGCGGTTCACGTGAACTTCCGTTTTCGGTCAGCATTTGAATTTGCTTCAAGGAATTTCCTGTACGGAAGTCTATTACTTCCACTGTACTGGAGACATTGACAATGACATATATCTTGCCGCCATAAATGGCTAAATCATTTGCCGTATCTCCCAATCCCCGATGATTGATTGTGTTAAAATAGTTGCGCACCATTCTCTGGTTTCCGAAAGAGAAACGCATCAATGAACTGTTATTCTGATTGAATAGTCCTTCACATAATGCATAGAGCTCGGCTGTATCTGTTTCAGTCGGATCACCTGCAATGTTCGAAGTGAAAGGCTTGTCTTCCATATCATCACAGGCAGTGAATAATAATAGGATGGGCAGGCAGAACCAAAATATATATGTCAATTTCCTTTTCATATCAGTATCCTGCTTTTAATATATTATTTTTAGCGTTGCTCTTACCGAACGTCCCGGCATTGGGAAGTATCGTACAATCTCGTAATTTTTATTCATCAGGTTCAGTACTTCCACGCTGAGCGAACTTGTAACTTTTCTTATCCGGAAGTCGCGGCTCGCTGAAATACTATGGTCACTGTAACTATCCAGTCGATTTGCTGCGATATTCTGTCCTACTGTATAGCGTTTTCCTGAATAAAGGAATGAGTAAGACATATTTATCCATGGCGTCTCGATACCTGCTTGTCCAGAGGCAGAAACACGGGGAGTATAGGCTATCTGATGTTTATAAGTCGATTTATCCTTGTTCGAATTAGGGTCAGTGACATCCAATGCCCGTTGGTATGTATAATTGCCAGACAGGTTGATACGGATTTTCTCCCAAGGCTGGAGAGACAAGTTTCCTGTGGCGTCAATTCCTTTAATCTCCACACTTCCCAAGTTTCTCATGCTCCATATCGCAAGGTTCTTGGTAGGATAAGCAATGATTTTATCCGTTACTTTGTTATAGTATGCATCAACGGTTGCCGAAAGATAAGGTATGAATGTACATACATTCTTGCTGTAAGTCAGTCCGATATTATATTGCTTTGCATTTTCAGGTTTCAGTTTGGTGTTTCCCACTTCCTGATAATACAAGTCATTGAAACTTGGCAAACGGAATATGTCCTTATAGAAGGCACGGATACGGAACTCTTCGTTACGGAACGGCTTGAATGAAGCGCTGATATAAGGCGTCAATTTGCGGTGATTGCCGGAACTTCCGCCTTCCTTTACATCTTCGTTGATGATAGTCGCCAAAGCGGATGCGGAGATTGTGAGCCAATCATTCACGTATTTTCCTGCAAAAGCCGTCAGCCATGAATAGCGGGTGGGTTGCGCAAAATTAGTAAGATTAGTATCCATTGTATTGATACTCCCATCCGTCGAAAGAGAAAATGAAAGATTGCTCAATAATCTGTATAATACCGATGCGGAGAGATAGTACTCCTGTTGGTAATAACTGTTTTCCGTTTTTCCTAAAGAGTTTTTGGTGTCGGGGTCCAGATAACGTTGATAGCTCCAGTTCCATTTGGCGGAAGTCTGCAATACCCATTGTTGGCTGAACTCTTTCTTGTATTGGCTTTGTACAAATGTATTCTTGTCCCACAGGTGTTGTGAGGAATAGTCGTTATAAAGTGTAGTGGCTTTCGGTAATCCTCGGGAAGATTGGAAGTAATAGGCTTTCAACCGCCATTGTTCTTTGTCGGAGAAGTTGCCGTAAAGTCCGGCCTCGGTACGGAAAGTCTGTACGTCGGTATTCTTTCTTTTCTCCCGTGACGTCAGGTCACCCTCTGCATTTCCGTAGTGCAGGGTGTAGGGGTATTGTCCGTCTGAAGACATCCATTCGCCATTGGCTGTGACTATCCACTTAGAATTGAGTTGTTGCTCTAACAGAACGGACGGATTGGCAAGCCCCCATGAGCCGGTCTTGAAAGCCGCGCTGATATTCGTACGTTTCCCTTTTTTGAAACGGGGAGTAAGTGTCTGTATATTCAGTATTCCTGCCGAAGCGAAGAAACGTGCCGGCTGGAAGATATTATCAGTCTGACCGTTGCTAAGTGATAACTGGTCTACATTATCGAGCGAGAAACGACCGATGTCAATCTGTCCCGTCTGGCAGTCGGTTACGGTGATTCCGTCATAACCCACGGCTGTGTGTTGTGCGCCCAAGCTGCGTATGGATACGGTTTTCAGTCCGCCGATGCCACCGTAATCTTTCACGGTTACTCCGGCAAAATGCTTCACGGCGTCAGAAACTTGCAGGGCATGCAGATTCTTTAGCGCATCTTTGGAAAGTACTTGTAGCGGAGCGGTAGAACGTACCTCTCGTGTTTGGTAAATATCGGAAACAGTAATTTCGGGGATGGAGTATGTATGTGCCGTATCCACTTTTTGCTGTTGCGCAAAAAGTGTCGGGAATAAAAGCTGGCAGCAGATTACTGCACAGATACTTTTGTATAGCCTTATATGTCTCATCCTTATCCTACTACTGGTCTATTTTTCACTTTTAAAAGTGTCCGGGCGAAATCCCTTCGACCGGACACGCATAAATAAACTTGGCAGAGTTTATTAATTAAAACACACTTTCTCTGAATCAGAGTGATGAATGAAATGATAGACGGATTGTCCGGTTCATTAGACTCAACGCTTTTTCCTCGAAAGCAGTGAAATTGGTTGCACGGCAGGTCTTCTGACTCGTTCCTGTTGCGGGCGCCTTCCCAGAAGTTTCTTTCCAGTGGCTAAAAGTAGGTTGCTCGCAACACATTTATAGAACTTACAGCAGCGGGACTGTTCAGGATTTACACCTGATTCCCTTTTAATCGCTTTCCTCGTATGTTTTGAGGTCTGCGAACCAATGCGCGACAAAGATAGGGAGTTTATTTGGCTTTTGCAAAGGGGGCATTCTTTTTCTTTCGTCTTGATACGAAAGAAAAAGAACCAAAAAGAAAGAATCAAGGCTGCGTTTTTTCAGCTACTCCGG
>PPYF01551218.1_pt1 | contig 11889 bp, 9 predicted proteins | sample 1559871 | NCBI WGS metagenome assembly PPYF01 (sample SAMN08240021, study PRJNA423297) | Human gut metagenome, whole genome shotgun sequencing project. | reverse complement strand
CACCCGCCAATGGTCACCCAAAAGAATGGCGCCACCTATACCCGCTGCCGTGCCTATGGACGAAAACGCGTCACTCCGGTGATGCCAGGCATTGGCAACAACCGCCTGCGAATTCAACTTCCTGCCCTTGAATACGGTATATTGATAAAGCACTTCCTTGAAAACGATGGATACCAATGCAGCCACCAGTGCCAGTATACCGGGTTCCTGCAGAGAGCCGCCTTGCAGGAAACGGTAAATGGAGGAAGCCCCGTTCCAGAAAATGCCGAATCCCACAAACAACAGAAAAATACCGATAATGGCAGTTGCCAGCGTCTCGTACTTGCCATGACCGTAATCGTGTCCTTCATCTTCGGGCTTTGCCGAAATGCGCACAAAAACAATGACAATAATATCTGTAATGAAATCCGACAAAGAATGTACCGCATCCGCCAGCATGGCGGCACTGTGACCTACAATACCTGCAAAGAATTTGAAGACAAGCAAGAGAAAGTTTACCACACTTCCCACAACCGTCACCCGGTAAATGTCTTTTTCCCGTGTGGCATCTGCTTTTTTGTTCAGAGTTTGCATTTCCATCTGCTTTTCGTCTAAGGTACAGCCTATCTTCACTTTGTGTGCAAATATAGTACATAAATCCATTACAATCTGTCGTTCCTTCATTATTTTCAATAGAATGATAATATTTTGAAGTCTGAGTGAACGAAGGAACGTATTTATTTGTTTACTTTGCAAGAGGTAATCACCACAGATTACACAGATTGACACAGAATCTCTATTTATACATAAAATACATCATAACATTATGGCCAAAAAGAAAGAAAAGAAAGCCGGCAAACGCATGAAGAAGAAAGAGCTCGTCAAAGTACTGCTGGAATTCTTCCACACAAAGCAAGACGAAGTATTATCCCTGAAATACATCTTTGAACAACTCCACCTCACCACACATCCGCTGAAGATGCTGTGCATGGACATCTTGTCCGAACTGTCGATGGACGACTACATCACAGAAGTGGACAAGCACAAATACAAGCTGAACAACCACGGCGTGGAAATGACCGGAACCTTCCAGCGCAAGAGCAACGGCAAGAATTCCTTTATACCGGAAGGTGGAGGCGAACCGATATTCGTGGCCGAACGCAACTCGGCACACGCCATGAACAATGATAAAGTGCGTATCGCCTTCTATGCCAAGCGTCGCGGACGCGAAGCCGAAGGAGAAGTCATCGAGATACTGGAACGTGCCAACGACACCTTCGTGGGTACCCTGGAAGTTGCCAAGTCATACGCTTTCCTTGTAACGGAAAACCGTACGCTTGCCAACGACATCTTCATCCCCAAAGAAAAGTTGAAAGGCGGCAAGACGGGCGACAAAGCCATCGTAAAGGTGGTGGAATGGCCCGACAAAGCCAAGAACCCCATCGGCCAGGTAATCGACATCCTGGGGCGCGCAGGAGACAATACCACCGAGATGCACGCCATCCTGGCGGAATTCGGCCTGCCCTATGTCTACCCCGCTGCCGTAGAGAAAGCTGCCGACAAGATACCCGCCGAAATCTCCGCCGAGGAAATAGCCCGACGTGAGGACTTCCGGGGTGTGACCACCTTCACCATCGACCCCAAGGATGCCAAGGACTTCGACGACGCCCTCTCCATCCGCAAACTGAAAGGGGGACTTTGGGAAGTAGGCGTACACATTGCCGACGTGACCCACTACGTGAAAGAGGGCGGCATCATAGACAAGGAAGCCGAGAAGCGTGCCACATCCGTCTACCTCGTAGACCGCACCATCCCAATGCTCCCCGAACGGTTGTGTAATTTCATCTGTTCACTCCGCCCCGACGAAGAGAAGCTTGCCTACTCCGTCATCTTTGAAATGACGGAAAAAGGCGAAGTGAAGAACTCACGCGTGGTACATACCGTCATCAAGAGCGACCGCCGCTTCACCTACGAAGAAGCCCAGGAGATTATAGAAACCGGCAAAGGAGACTTCCAGGAAGAGGTGCTCCAACTGGATAAGCTTGCCAAAATACTGCGTGAGAACCGCTTTAAGGCAGGAGCCATCAACTTCGACCGCTACGAAGTGAAGTTCGAAATTGACGAGAAGGGCAAACCCGTCAGCGTCTACTTCAAGGAGTCGAAAGATGCCAACAAGCTGATAGAGGAGTTCATGCTGCTTGCCAACCGCACCGTAGCCGAAAAGATAGGCCGCGTGCCCAAAGGCAAGAAAGCCAAAGTGTTGCCATACCGTATTCACGACCTCCCCGACCCGGAGAAGCTGGACAACCTGGCACAGTTCATCGCCCGTTTCGGCTACAAGCTGCGTACCAGCGGTACAAAGACCGACATCTCCAAGTCCATCAACCACCTGCTGGACGACATCCAGGGCAAGAAGGAGGAGAACTTGATTGAAACCGTCTCCATCCGCGCCATGCAGAAGGCACGCTACTCCGTGCATAACGTGGGGCACTATGGTTTGGCTTTCGATTACTATACCCATTTCACCTCGCCCATCCGCCGCTATCCGGATATGATGGTACACCGTCTGCTCACCAAGTACTTGGACCAGGGAGGCCGCACCGTGTCCGAACAGAAATACGAAGCCCTCTGCGAACACAGCAGCAGCATGGAGCAGATAGCCTCCAACGCGGAACGCGCCTCCATCAAGTACAAGCAAGTAGAATTCATGACCGAACGCCTGGGACAGACCTTCGACGGCGTCATCTCCGGCGTAACGGAATGGGGACTCTACGTGGAGCTGAATGAGAACAAGTGCGAAGGCATGATTCCTATCCGCGACCTCGACGATGACTATTACGAATTCGACGAAAAGAACTACTGCCTGCGCGGACGCCGCAAAAATAAAATTTATAGTCTGGGAGATGCCATTACCATTAAGGTGGCACGCGCTAACTTGGAAAAGAAGCAGCTGGACTTTGCACTGGTGTAACCTCACCCCCGACCCCTCTCCGAAAGAGAGGGGAGAGGAGAGCAATGAATTGAAAACTTGCGAAACTTGAGTGAAGTGAAATAAAGAATAACCCTACAATATTAAATATCCCCACTTCCCCACTCCCCTCTCTTTCGGAGAGGGGCCGGGGGTGAGGCTTTGCACATGAAGACAATTACTATTACAGACCCTACACAGATTGAGGAAATTATCCGTAAATGCCCATACTGCATAGTGGGCATCACAGACCTTGAAGGAAACCCATATACGGTTCCCATGAACTTTGCCTATCAAGACGGGGTAATATACTTGCATTCCGGCCCGGAAGGCAGTAAAGTGGAGATGGTAACAAAGCACCCGCAAGTTTGCATCACCTTCTGCGAAGGACACGAGCTGGTTTATATGCACCGGCAAGTGGCATGCAGCTACAGCATGAAGTCGCGCAGTGTTATCTGTCGTGGGAAAGTACACTTCGTGGAAGACATGGAAGAGAAGCGACGCGTACTCGACATGCTGATGAAGCAATATACGGAAAATGAATGCAAATATGCTGAACCCGCCGTACGCAATGTCAAGATATGGGAAGTAAAAGTAGAGAAAATAAGCTGCCGGTCATTCGGGTTAAGACCAAGCGAACTATAAATACCATCTGCCGGTCACCTGCTCCACATTGATGGAGCGGATAACCGGCAGAAATATTTACTTTTACAACGGATATTCCTCAAATGCATACAACAGCGTCGAAAGATACCGTTCTCCCGTATCGGGCAGCAGCGCTACAATCGTCTTTCCTTCATTCTCGGGCAACCGTGCCAAGCGGGTAGCTGCAGCAACGGCAGCTCCCGAAGAGATGCCGACCAGCAGTCCCTCATACTTCGCCAGTTCGCGACCCGTACGGATGGCGTCATCATTGGATACCAGCAGCACTTCGTCTATCACGGCACTGTTATAGTTCTTCGGCACAAATCCGGCACCGATACCTTGTATTTTATGGGGACCGGGCTTCCCACCGGAAAGTACGGGAGAATCTTCGGGCTCCACAGCCACAATCCTTACCTTTGGGTTATTGGCTTTCAAGGCTGCACCCACACCACTCACTGTGCCTCCCGTACCTACACCGGCCACGAAAATATCCACCAGGCCGTCTGTATCACGCCAGATTTCTTGTCCGGTAGTACGCTCGTGCATTGCCGGATTGGCAGGGTTGTCAAATTGCTGTAGAATCCCTTTTGCCTCGGCATCTTCTATCATGGCAAGCGCCACGCGGTCCTTCACACTGCCGGCGGGGTTAAAATATTCCAATTTGGCGATAACACGGGCTTTCAGACGCTTATTCTTGTTATAATTATTCAACTCCAGCAAGGGAGTGTTGCCTACCAGGTCGGTAAGGCGTTCTGCTATCTTCTTCATAATCCAACTGTTTTTAAATTCCTCATTCCCCTAAGGGAAAAGACTAACAATCCGGAGTGGAACGAGGTATGTTATTTCTTACAAGACAAAAGTAGCGCAAAATTGGTTCGTAGAAAATACCACAAATATGGTAAATACGTACTATAAATGAGGGATATGTAGGATATTTGACGAGTATTTCCTATCTTTGTTGCCACTTTTAAACTTAAGGATATCATAATGAGTCCACTCAACTTTACCCACATTTTGACACAAGCAGTCGATGAGCTATCGGAAAGCGAATCATACAAAGGACTGTTTCACCAGCATACGGACGGCAACCCGCTGCCTTCGGCAAAAGTGCTGCGCGACATCATCGAACTGGCGCGAGCCATCATCTTCCCCGGATATTTCGGAAATTCTACGGTCAACAGCCGTACGGTGACTTACCATATCGGTGTCAACGTGGAGCGCTTGTTCGACCTGCTGACCGAGCAAATCCTTGCCGGCCTCTGCTTTGCAGGCGACGGCGAATGCAACTGTTGTACCGAGCTCCAACGGGAAGAAGCCGCCTTATTGGCTGCCAAGTTCATCAGCAACCTGCCGGCAATGAGACGTACACTCGCCACAGATGTGGAAGCCGCCTACAACGGTGACCCCGCCGCACAGTCGTTCGGCGAAGTCATCAGCTGCTATCCGGCCATCCGCGCCATCAGCAACTACCGCATCGCACACGAGTTGCTCAAGTTGGGTGTTCCCCTCATTCCCCGCATCATCACCGAGATGGCGCACAGTGAAACGGGAATCGATATTCATCCAGGAGCGGAAATAGGTGGTTATTTTACCATCGACCACGGTACGGGTGTGGTAATCGGCGAGACCTGCATCATCGGCAACAACGTGAAGCTGTACCAGGGTGTGACCCTCGGTGCCAAGAGCTTCCCGCTAGACGAAGACGGTAAGCCCATCAAGGGTATTCCCCGCCATCCCATTCTGGAAGACAATGTGATAGTCTATTCCAACGCCACCATATTGGGACGCATCACCATCGGACAAGGAGCCACCGTAGGCGGCAATATCTGGGTGACAGAAGATGTTCCCGCAGGAGCAAGGATTGTACAGACAAAGGCCAAGAAGTAAGTCACAAACAACCAATAAACAATTAAAATCGTAAATAACTCAAATCAGCAGTTCAAGTAGTTAAATGGTTATCAGCCACTAATGAGAGAAACGAGTGACAACTACCCAGATTGCCGATTCACATAAAGTAAATGCATAGATGAGCGAACAATCTTTTGAAATGATTGCCAAAACCTTCCAAGGACTGGAAGAGGTACTGGCACAAGAGCTGACTGCACTGGGCGCCAACGAAATAGAAATAGGCCGCCGCATGGTATCTTTCAGTGGTGATAAGGAAATGATGTACAAGGCAAACTTCTGCCTGCGTACAGCCATCCGGATACTGAAACCCATCAAACACTTCACAGCCAAGGATGCCGACGAGGTTTACGAACAGATTAAAGCCATCCGATGGGAAGACTATCTGGATACGGACAAGACCTTTGCCGTGGACGCGGTTGTATTCAGTGAAGAGTTCCGTCATTCCAAGTTCGTTTCCTACAAGGTGAAGGATGCCATCGTGGACTATTTCCGCGAGAAGACCGGCGAACGTCCCGGCGTGCGTGTCAACAAACCGGACGTGCTGCTGAACATACACATTGCCGAAACCAAATGTACGCTGTCTCTCGACTCCAGCGGCGAATCGCTGCACCGCCGCGGTTATCGCCAGGAAGCAGTAGAGGCCCCGCTGAATGAGGTGCTGGCCGCCGGCATGATATTGATGACCGGCTGGCGTGGCGAATGTGACCTGATAGACCCGATGTGTGGTTCGGGAACCATTCCCATCGAAGCGGCGCTGATTGCACGCAACATCGCTCCGGGCGTATTCCGCAAGGAGTTCGCTTTCGAGAAGTGGGTGGATTTTGACCAGGAGCTGTTCGACACGATATACAATGACGACAGCCAGGAACGTGAATTTACGCATAAGATATACGGTTACGACAACAGCCCGAAGGCAAACGAAATTGCCACACACAATATAAAGGCTGCCGGCGTAAGCAAGGACGTGGTATTGAAGCTGCAACCTTTCCAGCAATTCGAGCAACCTGCGGAGAAATCCATCATCATCACCAATCCTCCCTACGGTGAGCGTATCTCTACCAACGACCTGCTGGGCCTTTACTCCATGATTGGCGAGCGTCTGAAACATGCCTTTACGGGCAACACCGCATGGATTCTTTCTTACCGGGAAGAGTGCTTCGACCAAATCGGGCTAAAAGCCACCTCCAAGATACCTTTATTCAATGGTGCGCTGGAATGCGAATTCCGCCAGTACGAAATCTTCGATGGAAAGTACAAGGAATTCCGTGCCGAAGGCGAGGAGTTGAGCAAGGAGCGCAAAGAATTTCGTCCGGCTTCTGGGGAACGGAAAGAGTTCAAACCCGGAGAAAGACGCGAATTCCGTCCCCGATTCAGTGGAGAGAGACGTGAATTCGGTAGCGAAAGACGCGAGTTCAACGGCGAACGCAGACCAAGAGAATTCAAGGACGGCGAAAAGCGCGAATTCCGTCCGCGTGAAAGAAGAGAGTTCAAGGATGGGGAAAGACGGGAGTTCAGACCGAGGGAAAGACGTGAATTCGGTGGAGAACGCAGAACAAGGTCGGGTGAGTCTTACCCGGAAAGCAAAAGAAGAGAGGCGGGAAAGAAGGAAGAAGAATAACACGAACAATGACAAGGAGAATGAATGCAAAGAAAATAAGTAAGAGCATTCTTGCACTGCTGATAACAGTACCTGCTCTGCTTGCAACAAACGCTATGGCACAAGAACTAAAAAAGCCGACCCTGGAAGATCTGATTCCCGGAGGTGAGACCTACCACAAACCGGAAAACAAATCGTACCAGTGGTGGGGCGATGCCGCTTGTCTGGAACTTGGCATCGACAATATAGAAGGTACATGGGCTGTCAAAGGATTAGGTGCCAAGCCCGGAGAGAAATTCACTGCCATCACATTGGAAGAAGCCAACGCGCTGCTGGAAGAAAAAGGACTTGGAAAACTGCGTCACTTTCATGCTGCAAAGGCTGTCAACGTACCCCGAGGCGTCAATCTGGGTATTCAAGTCCAAATAGACCCACTCCTGCTGCTGAACACCGGCAAGTACCGTGCCCTCGTCGACTGGAAGAAGAAAAAAGTCATCTGGAGCCAGCCTTGCCCCGCCCAAGCCGCAAATGAGGATTGGAACGAGGTAAGCCGCCATTTGGCTTATACTATCGGCAATAATCTCTATGTGATGACCGGTGACGGGCAAACCCTGAAAGTCACCAACGAACCGGAAGGTATCGTCTGCGGACAAAGTGTGCACCGCAATGAATTCGGCATTTCAAAAGGCACTTTCTGGAATCCTGCCGGGGACCTGCTGGCCTTTTATCGAATGAACGAAAGCATGGTCACCCCCTATCCATTGGTTGACATCACGACAAGAATAGCACTGGTGGATAAAATACGCTACCCCATGGCCGGCATGCTCAGCCATCAGGTAAAGGTAGGTATCTACAATCCGGCTACTCAAAAGACCATCTACCTGGACATGGGCGACCCAAAAGACCGCTACTTCACCAACATCACCTGGGCACCGGATGGTAAAAGCCTCTATCTGATAGAGCTAAACCGAGACCAAAACCACTCCAAACTGTGCCGGTACGATGCGGAAAGCGGAAAGCTGCAACAAGTGCTCATCGAAGAGAGACATCCCAAATATGTGGAGCCGCAATCTCCCATTCTATTCCTGCCATGGGACAGCCACAAGTTCATCTATCAAAGCCAGCGTGACGGCTTCAACCATCTATACCTATACAATACGGAAGGGGAACTGCTGAAGCAACTCACCTCCGGCCCCTGGCTTGTACAAGACATCGTAGGTTTTAACCGGAACACGAAAGAGCTCATCATCAAGAGTACGGAAATCTCTCCTTTGCAGAGCAACCTTTACGCTGTCAACCTGAAGAATGGCAAACGCCCGACTTCGACCCGGCAAAGAAGTATCCCGCCATCGTCTACGTATACGGCGGCCCGCACGCCCAGATGATAACGAACGGCTGGATGAACGATGCCCGCGGCTGGGACATCTACATGGCAAACAAAGGCTACATCATGTTCAGCCTCGACAACCGTGGCAGCAGCAACCGTGGACTGGAGTTTGAAAACGCCACCTTCCGCCAGCTGGGCATCGAAGAGGGCAAAGACCAGGTGAAGGGCGTAGAATTCCTGAAAAGCCAGCCTTATGTGGACGGAGAGCGTATCGGCGTGCACGGCTGGAGCTTCGGAGGACACATGACTACGGCGCTGATGCTGCGCTATCCCGAAATTTTCAAGGTAGGCGTTGCCGGCGGACCGGTTATCGACTGGGGATACTACGAGATAATGTACGGTGAGCGCTATATGGACACTCCGCAAGCGAACCCGGAAGGCTACAAGCAGACAAATCTGAAAAACCTTGCCGGTAACTTGAAAGGACATCTGCTCATCATACACGACGTACAATTTGCTATGCAGTGCGGGCGTGCAAATAGGGAGTAGATGGTAGAAGAAAGAAGAGAATAAAAGAGAGAATAAATCATTAAGTATAACAATCTGTACAACTTACCTGATGCCCCACAGCACAGACAAATTGTACATTGTAAATTGTAAATGAACCCATGAAAGTATTATTATTAGGCTCCGGTGGCCGTGAACACGCTCTGGCATGGAAGATTGCCCAAAGCCCGAAAGTAGAGAAACTATATATTGCGCCCGGCAATGCAGGTACAAGCGAAGCAGGCGAGAATGTGAACCTGAAGGCGACAGACTTTCCCGCACTCAAGGCCTTTGCCCTTGAGAAAGAAATCGACATGATTGTTGTGGGTCCCGAAGACCCGTTGGTACAAGGCATCTTCGACAGCTTCAAGGAAGACCCTGCCACCTGCCATATCGACATCATCGGCCCCACCGCCAAAGGTGCCACACTGGAAGGTAGCAAGGAATTTGCCAAAGGCTTCATGATGCGCCACAACATCCCCACTGCCCGCTACAAGAGCATCACCGCCGACAACTTGCAGGAGGGACTCGACTTCCTCGCTTCCCTCGAAGCGCCTTACGTACTGAAGGCCGACGGACTGTGTGCAGGCAAGGGCGTGCTGATTCTCCCCACACTGGAAGAAGCTCAGAAAGAGCTGAAGGAAATGCTGGACGGCATGTTCGGCGATGCCAGCGCCACGGTAGTCATTGAAGAGTTCCTCAGCGGCATCGAATGTTCCGTATTCGTGATGACAGACGGCCGCCACTATAAGGTATTGCCCGTAGCCAAAGATTACAAGCGTATCGGCGAAGGCGACAAAGGCCTCAACACCGGCGGTATGGGCAGCGTTACTCCCGTACCTTTTGCCGACGAAACATTTATGGAAAAAGTACGCACCCGCATCATCGAACCTACCGTAAACGGTCTGCTGGAAGAAGAAATCGGCTACCAAGGCTTCATCTTCCTGGGACTTATCAACGTGAAGGGCGAACCGATGGTAATTGAATACAACGTCCGCATGGGCGACCCCGAAACCGAAAGTGTAATGCTGCGTATCAAGAGCGACCTGGTAGACCTACTCGAAGGCGTTGCCCAGGGCGACCTCGACCAGCGTACACTGGAATTCGACCCACGCACAGCCGCTTGCGTCATGCTGGTGAGCGGAGGATATCCGGAAGCCTACGAAAAGGGCAAGGTGATGACCGGATTCGAGAAGGCTGCCGAAACAGACAGCATCCTCTTCCATGCCGGAACAGCCACCAAAGACGGACAGACCGTAACCTCCGGTGGCCGTGTCATCGCCGTCTGCTCCTATGGTGAAACGAAGGAAGAAGCCTTGCAGAAGAGCTACCGCGTGGCCGACATGATAAACTTCGAGAAGAAATATTTCCGTCGCGACATCGGATTTGACTTATAAATGAGAACGAAGAGATTCCAGAACCGGATAACGGCAGGGCGGTTCACACTACCCACCGCTATCCTGATTTCAGTATCCTGCTGGATACTGACCGCTGTTCTGTTGCCCGAGACGGAGACACAGCAAAGCGGATATTCCCTTTGGGAAACATTCTGCGACTTCTGCATCCCCACCTGGGCAAACCGTCTCTTCAGCTTTATTCTGTATGCCGTCATCGGGTACTTCCTAATACAGCTCAACAATACGTTCGCCATCATCCGGATGCGGGCATCGGTACAGACTTCTGTCTACTTCCTGCTGATATCCGTCTGCCCCAGCCTGCACATGCTGTATGCGGGAGACTTGGCAGCCGCCTCCTTCCTGGTGGCACTGTTTTTCCTCTTCAAGAGCTACCAGCAGGCACGGCCCACAGGCAGTCTCTTCCACGCCTTTGTCTTCATCGGACTGGGCAGCCTGCTTTTTCCGCAGCTCATGCTGTTTGTCCCCATCTTCTGGATAGGTGCCTACAACTTCCAGTCTCTCCAACCCAAAAGTTTCTTCGCTTCCTTGGTAGGATGGAGCGTACCCTACTGGCTGTTGCTGGGACACGCCCTCTACTACGGGCAAATGGAACTCTTCTGCCAACCCTTCCGCGAGCTGGTGACCTTCGCTCCCACCCGGTTCGACTATCAGCCGTGGGAACTCGCCACCCTCGGGTATCTCCTTGTTCTGTTCATCGTCAGCGCGGCACACTGTCTCATTGCCGGCTATGAAGACAAGATACGCACCCGAAGCTATCTACACTTCCTCATCCTGCTGAATTTCTGCATCTTTGTCTATATCGGACTGCAACCGGTATTGAGTGTCCACCTGATGTCCTTCCTGCTCATCGGTGTCAGCATCCTGGCGGGACACTTGTTTGTACTGACAAATAGCCGCAGTTCCAATATATTCTTCATTTGTGCATTTATCGGATTATTCATTCTATTAGGATTCAACATATGGACGCTTTTGTAGATACACTCGTACAGCTGCTGATTGACTGGGGATATGTCGGTCTGTTCATCTCTGCCCTATTGGCAGGAAGCATCATTCCGTTCAGTTCCGAGATAGTGATGGTAGCACTGGTCAAGGTCGGTCTGAGCCCGGCACTGTGCGTACTCTCTGCCACCTTGGGAAATACGCTGGGAGGCATGACGTGCTACTACATGGGACGTCTGGGACGTATAGACTGGATTGAGAAATATTTCAAGGTAAAAAGGGAAAAGATAGAACGGATGCAGCATTTCCTCCAAGGGAAAGGGGCACTGATGGCTTTCTTCGCCTTTCTGCCTTTTGTGGGAGAGGCTATAGCCATTGCACTGGGCTTCATGCGCAGTAATCTGATGCTGACCACCACGTCCATGTTTGCAGGGAAACTGGTGCGCTACATAGCTATGCTGTGGGCACTGCAAGGAGCCATTTCGATGATGAATTATTGACATGTAGTGAGTTTGAGCAATAGATGTATAGATACAACGCGTTGGATGTATAGATGCAACGT
>PPYF01268887.1_pt1 | contig 11889 bp, 8 predicted proteins | sample 1559871 | NCBI WGS metagenome assembly PPYF01 (sample SAMN08240021, study PRJNA423297) | Human gut metagenome, whole genome shotgun sequencing project. | reverse complement strand
TGACACCTACCTCTTTTGCCGCCTTGTCGAGTGTCTTTGCTATTGTAACAAAATCCTCTGAGCTCTTGCAGGCCGCCCCGCCGACAAGGGCGATAGGTGTAACTGAAATACGTTTGTTTACGATAGGGATACAGTAGTTGTTCTCTATCTCTTTTCCTGTTGATACAAGATTCTTTGCAAGTGTTGTAATCTTGTTGTAGATATTCTCATTTACCTTTGCAAGGTCTGAGTCTATACAGTCGAGCAGGCTGATACCGAGTGTGATTGTACGCACGTCAAGATTTTCCTTCTCCACCATGTCATTGGTCTCAATTACTTCACCAATATTTATCATTTTGCTGTTCTCCTTTAACTGTGTATGACATTTTTATGCTAAACTAGATTCGATGCATCATCTCAAAGATTTCTTCCTTCTGACACTTTATTGTTACACCAATTTCTTCTCCAAGTGCATCAAGCTGGTCAGAAATCTCTGCAAATGAAGCTGTAGCATTTGCCATATCAACAATCATCATCATGTTGAAATAGCCTGAAACGATAGTCTGTGAGATATCAAGCACGTTTACACTGCCCTCTGACAGATATGTACATACCTTTGCGATGATTCCTACTGTGTCTTTTCCGACAACAGTGATGATTACTTTGTTCTTTGTGTTATCCATAACAACTTATTCTCCTGTTCTCTTATTCTACGGCTATGCGGTCTGATGCCCTGTCTCTCTTAGCCACATACATAGGGAAATCACTTGCCTTATATGGATTGTCTCCCATTGTGACCTCAAGCCTGACAGCTTCATACGCCAGCTTTTCGTAGTTGTTTTCTTTACTAAGGTGTCCCAGTATTACTGAGCCAAATTTATCATGAAGAAGCTCGCATAACAACTGCCCGCTTCTCTCATTCGACAAATGTCCGCTGTCACCCATGATTCTGCGCTTGAGCGGATATGGATATGCCCCTGTCTGGAGCATATTTATATCATGATTGGCTTCAAGCAACAGCCCATCCAGGTTCTGAAGCTTTGAAACCAATGCATCATCATACGTGCCAAGGTCTGTCACGACAGCCATCGCATGATTTTCGTTTTTAAATCTGTACGCGACAGGATCAGCCGCATCGTGTGATATGTGAAGCGGCTCAAACTCTATATCGCCTATTATAAAATCGACGCCTGCCTCAATAGGATGAAACAACTCATCATCTATATTTCCAACGGATTTGGTACATTTTATGGCCCCGATTGTGGCCTTTGTTGCATAAATCGGAATATGATAGCGTCTTGCCATGACCCCAAGCCCTGCGATATGGTCTATATGCTCATGTGTCACGAGAATCCCCTGCATATCTGTGGCCGTCATATCAAATTCATTCAGGCCGTTTTCTATTTTCTTACCGCTGATGCCCGCGTCTATGAGCACATGACAATCATCCGTACCCACGCATATACAGTTTCCACTGCTGCCGCTGGCAATGCTGCATAATTCTAACATGTTAATTCTCTTTCCAGTATAATTCTATTTTGTCTCCCTCATGAAGCTCCTCAGAAAACTGGGCATCTCTGCCATTTATTACAGTGGCTATTGCCCTGCCCTTTCCTGCCTGTAAATCAAATGAGATATGGGTAAATATATCGACAAATATATATGTATCCTTGCCGGACAGCTCTACAGGCTCACCGTTTACAATTACTGTAACTGTATTTTTTGATGAGTCTTCTTCCTGTATTTCTTCCTGTATATCATTTTTTGGCAATTCATTTTCCGGCAATTCGTTTTCCGGCACAGCAGATGCTTCAGCTTCTTTAGCAAAATCATCATGCAGCTCATCGAGCACCTGATTCATCATCTGCTCTGATGTTCTGGCCACTGTGTTGTCTGACTCTGTGCTGTTTACATCCGGCTCTGCTAAGACCGAAGCATCATCTGAATCAGACTCTTGTGTGTCATTATAAGTGTTATTGTCGATTCTTGCAACACCATATTCATCTGTTTTCCACTCAACAGAGAAATTTTCATATACAAGAGTGTCGAGATCAGCCTCTTCATTGTTTACAAATATCATCTGGTCTGTGTCAATAACGAGATCCATAAACTGCGCAATCTGGCGCACTGTATAGTAATTTCTTGTCTCAACCACATCATTTTCCCTGATGCTGTAATCCTCCGGCTCAAGCTGTCCGTTTACCTGGACAAACCTAGGACATGAAACCCTTCTGCCGTTTATGATAAAAGTAATGACAGAATGATTGTACTCATCAAGCTGCGATATCTTATACTCTGCTGCCTCTCCAGCTGTGGACGGCTCTATGATTACCTCACTGTTTGGCTCAAGTGGTGTATTGATGCTTGCAGGCTTTCCGTTCATGGTCACCACCGCACCATCTCCGGCCTCGCCTCTTACAAGCCTTGCCACACCGTTTACAGTAAAGTTTATCGGGGTGCCACGCTTTGGAAACAGCTCATCGTTTGGAAATCCCGCCTGAAGCGCCGCATCGACTATTGTAAGCCTGTTATTGTCATAGAGCTTTATTCTCTCACCGTTGAATCTGACCATGATAAAATTATTTCTCTGGTCATAATAATTCAAACATATACCAATTGGAGTGACAAGAAGCGGATCCTTCGTGATATCCTCCTGCTCAAAGATTACCTCGCCAAGCACTTCCTCGCCTCTTAGGGCAACTCTCTCCTGTGGCAGGTCAAGATTCTCTGCAAGCTTTTCCGTGAAGCCGTGTATCTTGCCTCCGCCTCCGACTACAAAGCAGGCGCTTACTGTCTTATCACCATTTAGCTCTATTATTTTAGCCGATACCTCATGAGCAATATTGTCAACAACAGGTGCCACCACCTCCCACACATCCTCTGCCGGAATCGTGTGCTCGATACTCATGATATCCTTGTATGTAACCGTATCACTTGTCGTAGACTGAAGCTTGATGCTCTCCGCCATATTGAAATCCACGAGGAAATGCTGCACAATAACTTCTGTCAGCTCATCTCCTGCATGCGGTATCATGCCATAGGCTATGATACTTCCGTCTCTTGTGATTGAGATATCACTCGTTCCGGCTCCCACATCGACAAGTGCGATATTAAGCATACGATAGTTCTCCGGAATTGCCACATTGATAGCGGCGATAGGCTCCAATGTCATATTGGCAACACTAAGCCCTGCCTGTCCCACTGCCGCATACAGTCCGTCTACCACATCCTCCGGCAGAAATGTAACTATGATATCCTCGCCTATTTTGTTTGCCTTATGACCCTCAAGGCTGATAAACACCTCATCATTCAAAAAGAATTTGACTGTAGAATATCCCACGCAGTAAAACTTATAGCTTGTATCGTTAACCTCCTTGAGTGCCTCCTGTGCTTTTTCTATGCCAAGCAGGTCAAGCGTATGGACATCCTCGCCGGTCACCACAGACTCCTGCGCATACTCATACTCCACATGCGTCGTGACAGTCTTTAATACTCGTCCTGCGGCTGCTATACACACCTCTTCAAGTGGCTGTCCTGTCTGTTTTTCAAGCTCGTCCTTTACTTCCTTAATGGTTTTTGCCACCCTGCCTATATCATGTATCTGACCGTCAAGCATCGCTCTGGTCTCATGCTCCCTGACATACTGTGCTGTAACCACAAATTCCTTGTCATCAGTCTGATAGCCGACAGTTCCTACAACATTTCTTGTACCAATATCCAAACCGAATACATTGTTCATTTCCACTACTCCTTGTATTTGCTAAGCGCTTTATTTATTGAAGCTATCGTGTTTTCGATATCTCCATCATTATCGATAACCTCCTTGCAGTGCTTTCTGTACTCAGCTTCTTTAAGCTGGCTTGCAAAGATGCTGTCTATCTTCTCATCTGAATAGCCTCTTGATGACTTAAGTCTTTTTCTTCTGACTTCTTCACTTGCATAAATATACCACAGCTCGTCGCAGATTTCACCATATCCCTCCTCTATAAGGAGTGCTGCTTCAAGCACAAGCATGAAAAGACCTTCTTTTTTTGCCTCTTTAACTGCATTAAGCACATATTCCTTTACTGCCGGATGCACTACTTCGTTTAAAAGCTCTCTTTTTTTATCATCCGAAAAAATCACTCCGGCAAGTGCCTGTCTGTCAAAATGCCCGTCCTCAAGCCATATCGGTTCGCCCGCAAACAATTCCTTTAATCTGTTGTAGCAGTCGTTTCCCGGCTCCATCAGCTCATGTGCTATCTCATCGGAGAGCATGACCCTTACGCCATCAAGTTCCTTAAGATAGCTAAGCACTGCCGATTTTCCGGCACCTACACCACCTGTTATTCCTATAAAAATCATACTATTTCCTTTTCTGTCATCAATGCGCATCATACCAGTCATAGCCACACTCGGTGCCCACCTCCATGGATACCTTCATGTCCACCGCGCCACGCATTTCTTTCTCCAGAAGCTTAATCACTTTATCCTTCTCAGCTTCCTTTGTCTCAATTAAAAGCTCATCATGCACCTGAAGGATAAGCCTTGACTTTAAGCCCTCGTCAAGAAGCCTGTCATGCACACGTATCATGGCAATCTTTATGATATCGGCTGCTGTACCCTGAATAGGTGAGTTCATCGCAACTCTCTCTCCAAACTGTCTTTGCATGAAATTGCTCGAGTTCAGCTCAGGAATCGGTCTGATACGTCCAAACATGGTCTTTGTATAGCCATTTTTCCTGGCATCCAAAACCGTCTGATCCAAAAACTCCTTAATCTTTGGATATTTGACAAAATAGCTGTCTATATAGCCCTGTGCCTCTTTCCTTGAAATTCCCAGGTCGTTAGACAGACCAAACGCGCTGATGCCATAAACGATACCAAAATTTACCGCCTTGGCATTTCGTCTTTGAAGATCTGTGACCTCATCAAACGGTGTGTCAAACACAAGGGATGCTGTACTTCTGTGGATATCCTGACCATTCTTAAAGGCCTCTATCATCCTTTCATCCCCTGAAAGCGCTGCCAGCACCCGAAGCTCGATCTGCGAATAGTCTGAATCAACAAACAAATCTCCCTCCTCAGGCAGAAATACTTTTCTGATAAGCTTGCCCAGCTCAATCCTTATCGGGATATTCTGCAGATTAGGCTCTGTGCTTGAAAGACGGCCTGTCGCAGTGATTGTCTGATTTAAGGTAGTATGGATTTTGCCATCGGATGCAATATATCCTGAAAGTCCGTCAGCATATGTGCTCTTTAGCTTTGTGAGCTGTCTGTATTCCAATATATCCGCGACAATCGGATACTCCGGCGCCAGCTTTTCAAGCACATCTGCCGCAGTAGAATAACCGGTCTTTGTCTTCTTTTCATTTGGCAGTCCGAGCTTTTCAAAGAGAATGACTCCAAGCTGCTTTGGCGAATTTATATTAAACTCTTCACCTGCTGCCTCATATATTTTCTTTTCAAGCTCAGTTATCGAAACAGCAAGCTTGTCTCCATACTCTTTTAGCTTTATTCCATCAGCCCTTATACCCTCATTTTCCATATCATACAGCACGAAAACGAGTGGCAGCTCGATATCTTTATAAAGCGTGAGCATATCCATTTCCTTTAGCTTCTGCAAAAGAACCGGCTTTGATTTCCAGGCAGTATACACCTCGTAGCAGGCACAGTCCACTGCCTTTTTCTCATCCTCCTTCATCATCCGGGTGAAATCAAGCTTTCCCAGATAATCCTTTTTAGATGAGAGCATAAGCCCCAGATAGTCCTTTGCAACCGCATCATAGGGATACTCCCCGACAAGCGGATTGATAAGGTATGCAGCCACCATCATGTCAAAATATCTGCCTCTGTCATCTGCCTTTATCTCTTTGCTCTTAAATCTGTGCAGATTGGTCTTTAAATCCGGTGATATCCATGACTTTACTTCCAGTGTATTTAATTTTTCATCCAGGAAGCTGCTTGAAATCTCATCACCTGTACAGATAAAATAAATATCCTCCTCTGAAAAACAAATCGAAACAGCAAGATAATCGTTAGAAACCGGCTCCGAAAACAGACTTAGCTGTCCATCACTTTCGCTATTTTCCAAAGACTCTCCCTGTACTACCGCAAAAGCGACCTCCTTGTCCTTTGCCTTCTCAAACACTCTCTCTGCAGTCTTTAAGTCCCTTACTACCACAAAATGCTCCTCGGCATTGTTTTTAGGAGCCTCCACATTAAACCGTGACAGCATGTTTTTGAATTCGTATCTTTTGCACAGTAAAAAAGCTTCCTCAGTGTAGAGTGACTCTACTCCGCCACTAAGCTTTGCATCAGAAAATTCATAGTCAACCGGCGCATCAAGTATGATTGTAGCAAGCTCCTTGCTCATAAGTGCCTGCTCCCAATACTCCACTATATTCTTTGAAGCCCTTGGCGGCTTTACATTCTCAGCGTCCTCATGTACTGCCTCTATACAGTGATATTTTGCTATAAGTGCGCCTGCTGTCTTTTCGCCGATACCGGGTACCCCGGGAATATTATCAGACGTATCTCCCTGCAAAGCCTTTACATCGATAAACTCCTTTGGAGTGACGCCGTACTTTTCGATAACATCTGCTGTATTGTAGTTTTCTATCTCGGTTCCTGTTTTCTTTGTCTTTGGAATCCTTACCATGACATGGTCAGTCGCAAGCTGCAAAAGATCTCTGTCTCCGGAAATGATGGCGACATCCATACCGGCCTTTTCTGCCCTGACAGATAAGGTTCCAAGTATATCGTCGGCCTCATAGCCTTCCTTTTCCACGATTTTAATGCCCATAGCGGTAAGCATTTCCTTTATCATAGGCACCTGCTGCCTGAGCTCCTCGTCCATAGGCTTTCTCGTGCCCTTGTACGCATCAAACATCCTGTGGCGAAACGTCGGCGCATGCACATCAAATGCCACCGTCAGATAGTCAGGCTTTTCCTCGTCAAGAATCTTGAACATGATATTCAAAAATCCATAGACTGCATTTGTGTGAAGCCCCTCTGAATTGGTCAGATCAGGCAGCCCGTGATATGCCCTGTTTAAAATACTGTGTCCGTCTATAAGTACAAGCTTTTCACTCATTTTGATACTTTCCTTACTATCAATTATAATATTGTTGTAATCGCTGCCGGTCACACTGCAGTGCAGGCAGTAACGTTAAATAGCTCTTGTATATTTCTTGAGCCACTGAGCCTCCTCATCATTCAAAAATGGTGAAACAAGCTCATAAACTCTAGCATGGTAAGCGTTCAGGTATCCCTTTTCCCTGTCTGTCATCTGATTTGGATCAATCGCATCGAGATCTATCGGTACATAGGTCAGATTCTCAAAATACATAAACTGTCCATACTCATTTTTCTCGCCCTTTCGGCAAATCAGCTCATTCTCTGTACGAATACCGAATTTGCCCTCTAAATAGATGCCCGGCTCATCTGTAGTGACCATACCCTCTTCTATCACACGCTCTGCGGTTCTGCCCGGGTACTGCTTCCAGTGAAAGCTGTTTGGTCCCTCATGCACATTGAGCACATAGCCCACACCGTGTCCGGTGCCGTGATTGTAGTCCATGCCAATCTCCCATAAAGGCTCTCTTGCCAGAATATCAAAGTTTAGTCCCGAGCAGCCCTCCTTAAACCTTGCATTTGCCAGGTTCATATTTGAGCGGCAAACTCTCGTAAACATATCCTTCATCTCGTCAGTCACCGGACCTAGTGCAAAGGTCCTCGTGATATCTGTGGTTCCCTCCAGATAATGTCCGCCTGAATCAACCAAAAGAAGACTCTCAGGCTTAAGCTGCCTGTCAGACTCCTCTGTTGCAGAGTAATGCACAATAGCACCATGATCAGCATATCCGCATATTGTGGCAAAGCTCAAATCAAGAAAGCCCTCCTGCTCAGCTCTAAGCGATGCAAGATAATCTGAAGCCGAAATCTCTGTCATGGGTATCTTACCTATATTTGTCTTAAGCCAGTACATGAACTTGCACATCGCAACTGCATCCTTCAAATGTGCCTTGCGCAGATTTTCAAGCTGTACTTCATTCTTTACGGCCTTCATGACAACTGTAGGATCCTCCGCATCAATCACCTTAACACCATCCGGCAGGCTGTCGCAGATGCGGTAATTTACAATCGATGTATTTAAAAGCACTGTCTCTTTTTCATCAATATGCTTCACATATTCATAAAAATCATCGTAAGGTCTTGTCTGTATACCATTCTTATCGAGGTATGCCTTAAGAGTCTCTGTCACAACCTCTTCCTGCAAAAACCATATGCAGCTGTCCTGTGACAGTGCCAGATATGAAAGCACTACAGGCACATAGCTTATGTCGCCTCCCCTGACATTTAAAAGCCAGGCGATATCGTAAAGTGATGACATCAGATGAAGGGTTGCACCCTTTTGTGCCATCTGCTCTCTGACTCTTTTAAGCTTTGAGCTTATATCCTCACCGGTGTATTTATTGTCAAAAATCATGACAGGTGCTTTTGACATAGGTTGTCTGTCAGTCCATATGAGGTCAATCAGATCCTCATTTACGTACATGCTGCCGTGCTTTTCTTTTGCGATTTCAGAAAGCCTTTTGCCCCATGCGGCATTTACCACTCTGCCGTCAAAACCTATTACACCGCCATCCGAAAGAGTATCCTTTATATACTCATCAACTGTCGGTACGCCCTCCTCGCCAATCTTAAAGAGCTTTACAGTGGTATCCTTAAGCTGCGCAGCCGCCTGCACAAAATACCTGCCGTCTGTCCATAGTCCGGCCTCATCCATAGTGATGACTGCGGTACCTGCTGAGCCTGTGAAGCCGGTAATATATTTGCGTGCCTTAAAATGCTCTCCTACATACTCTGACTCATGAAAATCAGCAGTAGGTACCACATACAGCGAGATGCCCCTCTTTGCCATCTCGCTTCTCAATGCTTTTAATCTATCCTGTATCATTTTATTATGCCTCTTTAAATTCAAAAAATTTTGTATCTAATTCCGGATACATTCTCTTTAATGAGATTGGTTTGCCGGATTTGTTCAAAAAGCAATGGCTGCTTTTTGCAGTGGTGCGAAGCTCGCCTGTCTCTTTGTCCTTCATGACATACTCAAGCTCCATCTTTATTCCGTTATACTTAAGCAGCTTTGTGTAGATGACGACCGTGTCATCGAAATGTACCATACTGTGATACTCTACCGATATCGACAGCACCGGACTTATGATTTCCATATCCTCCATCTGCCTGTAGTTGAGTCCTATCTGATCCATCAAATCAAGTCTTGCTTCTTCCATCCACTTGACATAGTTTGAATGGTGGATTATACCCATCTGATCTGTTTCATAATACTTTGCGTGGTGCTCGTAAGGACGGATTCTAAGTTCACCTTGTGAGCCGGCAATCTGTAACTCATTGTTTGCCATAAAAACTTCCTCCATTCATATTTTGGTCTTATTTCTATTATGCCACATTGGACAGCTAAATTCAACGACTTGACCGTAAAATATAAACCGGCTGCTACCTGCGTATCATGCTGTAGCAGTCTCTGCATATATTGCGTGAATTTCCAATCGGAAGTATTCTGCCGCAATACCGGCATCTGATAATATACTCATCCTTGCTCTTTGATAGAAGCTGCATAATCTTTGCCTGTGTTTTGTCGCGCTCGTTTTCAAGCCAGTCCTCATCCACAATTTTGCCCATGCGGACTGAAAACTGATAGTACAAATCAAGCTTTTTGTAATAGGATTCGTATTTCATGAGCCCCTGATACTTTGAATGCTTATCAGGCTTGTCGAGAGAGATATCAGATGTATACGACATGCAGTAGCGCAGCCATTGTCTGACAAGCTCCCTGTCCTTTATATCTATAGGACATGTAATCATCTTATAAAGCAGATATTTGTCATCAAAATCTGCGATAAAGTATCGCTCCTTATACGCATATCCATACAAAAACAATATCTCATCGACATTGATTTTCCTAAACGGTGCTGATGGCTCTGCCTCATGCCAGAGCTTAATTATCGCATCAAGCGGCGCATCCATTGTAAGGAGCACCTGCGGGAAGCCAAGACTTACTATATCAATATCCTGCTCCGGTATATTTAGCGTATTCTTCAGATAATTCAGATTCTTTTGTCCCAAAGCTGTCACATAGCCTGTATCATACAGACCAAATCTGCCTGCACGGCCCGCTATCTGTTTTATCTCAGAGATGACAAGCGGACGTCTTGATACTCCATCAAACTTTTCCACCTCCAGAAATACAATTCTTCTGACCGGCAGATTGAGTCCCATTCCTATCGCATCTGTTGACACGACAACCTGTGTCTTTTTCTCATTAAAAAGCGTCATCTGCCTGCGCCTTATTTCCGGTGGCAGACTTCCGTATATGACACTTGGCTTTATGCCGTTTTCCTCCAGACGCCCTGCTATATTGAGTACCGACTTCTTTGAAAAGACGATAAAGGCATCGCCCTCTCTTACGTCCTGTGGAAATGAAAAAGGCTTATCCTCCAGCTTTAGCGCAGTCTTTCTCTCATACTCCCTTATCTCATACTCGTCATGGCACAGATTAATCAGATGAATGACTACATCCTTTGCCACCGGACTCATGCATATATGAATCTCTCCTGCAAGTGTACCAAGAATTGCCCTGGTCCACGAATGTCCCCTGTCATCATCTGCAACCATCTGTGCCTCATCAATCACTGCGATATCATATTCCTTGTCACAGTCAAGCATCTCCACTGTCGATGCTATAATTCTGCTGTCTGATACCTCAAGACACTCCTGGCCTGTAAGCATGGTGCATGGTATGCCTGCATCATTCATCTTCTCATATACCTCAAGTGCCAGAAGTCTAAGAGGCCCCAGATAAACTCCGTTTTGCGCCAGCTTAAGCCTCTCAAGCGCCTGATATGTCTTACCGCTGTTAGTCGGGCCTATATGGAGTATAAAGTGCCTTTTCATGCTCTGTGCTTTTGGAAACTCAAGCTCCGGCCGTGCCGGAACCAGCGTGACAATCTCTCTTCTAAGCTCCTTGCTGCGGTACTCATTGTAAAGCGCCTTCATGCTCCTTGTACATATCGCACCTATATACTCCTTGCGCAAAAGCTTTAGAAAATCCTCTGTGAGATACTCTGTCTCATTCTCATCAAACTGCTCCATATCCACCCTGACGAGCTGCGGAAGTATTTCTCTATTTAAAATCTGCCTTGCATTCTTATTGTTGGAATAGTAGGTAATCAATGCAAGCCTTTTTATTTCCTGATGCAGCTTGTCAAGTGCCACAGTCTCATTTTTTGAAAATCGCGCATATTTAATTGATTTTGCTTTACTATTGAGCCTGTGAATATAGTGTGCCAGCTTTACAGGCTTACCTGTACTTCTCTTCGCATTCTCCCTGTACTGGTCAACATAAAACTGTACCATTACCTCTTCAAACGATTTTTCCATATATGTGTGTTATCCTCTTTATTTATATACACCGTTAAGTGTCACCTCAAACGTAACATCCTTTCCGGCAAGTTCTGTATTCACCTTATAATCATCCGGGAATTTCAGGTTTAAATCAAAGGTTTCTCCCACCTTGTGACCTACCACTCCGTCCTCAAAGCCATCTATATAGCTGCCTGAGCCAAGCACGAGGTCTGTGCCCTGTCCATCAGTGCTTCCACCCTCGAATTTTTCACCGTCCATATATCCGGTGTAATCAATATTTACCTTATCTCCGTTTTCTGCAACCGTGTCAGTCTCTGTATTCAGTGTTGCTGCCTCGGTCTGTGAATCACTGCTTTGTGTCTCGGATGCCTGAGATTCTGTGGTCTGTGATGCAGCTTGCGTATCGGCAGTTCTATTTGACGATGAACCGCCCGATGTCGCAACTGCCCAGATTAGCACTATGACTACCACAACGACTGC
>PPYF01130382.1_pt1 | contig 11889 bp, 10 predicted proteins | sample 1559871 | NCBI WGS metagenome assembly PPYF01 (sample SAMN08240021, study PRJNA423297) | Human gut metagenome, whole genome shotgun sequencing project. | reverse complement strand
GATAATCAGTGCGCACTTCAGAGCCTTATTTTACTGCAAACTCCGGGCTAAATACTACCCTGCCCAGGCGAACGAGCGTAGAGCCTTCCTCAAGGGCAGGCTCAAAGTCCTCGCTCATGCCGCAGGAAAGTTCGGGCAGGCTCAGGTCGGAGTGCGTCGCCTCAAGCTCATCCCTTAGCTCGCGAAGTCCGGCAAAAGTGCGGCGCGCCACATCCTTATTCCCCCGGGGTGCCATAGTCATAAGGCCCTGCACACAAATTCCCTCAAGCTCTGCAAGCTCACTTGCGGCAGCGCGAACCTCGTCGGGCGAAAAGCCGCCCTTGGACTCCTCGCCGCTCACATTAACCTCGAGCAGCACGCGCTGGGGGCCGGAGAGCTCGCCCGCCTCAATCTTGCGGACCGCACGGCTCGAGATGGCCTGAGCCAAATGCAGCGAGCTTACCGAATGAATCAGCTCGGCCGAGCCCAGAACCGCATTGATCTTGTTGGTCTGCAGGTTGCCGATCATATCGAAGCGCACCTCGGGTAGCTCCGGATGCTCTACGAGGCCCGCAAGCTTGCGAACGAGCTCCTGCGGGCGGTTCTCGGCAAAATGGCGATACCCCGCCTGAATAGCGGCAACGGTCTCATCAACGCCAACAGTCTTGGAGACGGCAATCAGGCGCGCGGCATCGTGGGGACGGCCCGCGCGATCGAGTGCTGCATAAAAACGTTCGAGAATCTGCTCGCGGCGAGCGCCTATCAAGTCCAAATAGTTATCCATTGCCAATCGCCTCCGCAGACAGCCAAACAAGTAGTCCCATGCTAACGCAAGAGCGCGGCCTCGCATGTGCAAGGCCGCGCTCACTTAGGTATTTACAATCTTTCGACGAACGGGGCCGCCCTACTCCTCGTCGTCCTCGGCGTCGTCCTCGTCCTCGAGGTGCTCGAGCAGGTAGCGGAGACCCTCGCTCACCTCGTTAGCGGGCACTTTGGCAACATAGTGTGCATCGACGGCAGGCCTCATGATGACACCCTCGCCCGAAGGCACGCGCATGCTCTCGAGCTCATCCTCATCAGTGCAGGCGATATCACCGGCAGTCATACGCTGTCCGGTCAACAGGAAGGTCAGACGGCAGGCGGCATCGATGGAAATCGAGGCGATGCGATCGAGATAGCGCGATACCATGATGGCGCGGCGCAGGTCGTCATAGTTGCTGTCGTCGTCCATAAAATCGCCCGTGTCCATGCGGTTAAAGGTGCGGAAGAACTTCTCGTAGGCGGCGTGCACTGGCTCGTCCTCGACGGCCAAGTTGCAGATGATGGACATGTCGTTGGTGACGAGCGCAGAAAGCGAAGAGCCCAGCACCTGGTAGACGGCCTCAGCCTCGGCCTCGACCGTGCCGACAAGCTCCTTGGGCAGCGAGATGTCGGCCTTGATCATATGACGCGTGGCGCGGCAAATCTGGCGAACCTTATCGGTCATGCGCTGCAGGTTAAAGTCGACGTAGATGATCGTCTGCAGCAAGCGGAAGTCGGAGGCGACCGGTGACTGCGTGGCAATCAGGTTGTAGCAGACGGCCTCCAGGTTGGCGCAGCGTGCGTCAATCGAAAGCGTGCGCTTCTTGGTCTTGGTGGCGAGCTTGCGGTCGTCGGTCACATAGGCCTTCACGGCATCGTGGAGGGCCAGATCGACGGCCTCGTAGATGCTCAGCATCTCGTGACGGGCCTCGATGAGCTGACGGGAAAACAGTTTGCGCATGGTTCACTCCAATCAGTTGGGTGCGGTCATGCCGCCCGCACAGTGAATACGCACCGGACCAGATCCGATCGGCTTGGGACTAGTCGCACCGATCAGCCAAAGCGGCCGGTGATATAGTCTTCCGTCCGCGAGTCCACCGGGCTGGTGAAGATCGCGTCGGTTTGACCATACTCGATGAGCGTAGCGGGCTCGCCGGCAACTTCCTGCAAGAAGAATGCGGTGTAGTCGCTAATGCGAGCTGCCTGCTGCATTGAATGCGTGACGATGATGATCGTCATCTCGGGCGCCAGCTCGGCCATCAGATCCTCGACCTTAGAGACGGACGTGGGGTCGATGGCGGAGCAGGGCTCGTCCATCAGAAGGACATCGGGTTGCACCGCAAGCACGCGCGCGATGCACAGACGCTGCTGCTGACCGCCCGAGAGCGCCAAACCATCCTTGTTGAGCTGATTGGATACCTCTTTCCAGAGGTTGGCGCGCTTGAGCGATTCTTCCACGATGTCATCGAGGTCACTTTTGCTAGTCACGCCCTGCAGACGAGGGCCAAAGGCGACATTCTCGTAGATGGATTTAGGAAACGGGTTGGGCTGCTGAAAGATCATGCCCACGCGACGACGGAGATCGACCGGGTCGACACCCTCGGCATAGATATCGTTGCCGTCGAGCGTCATGGTGCCCTCGACGCGCGTGCCCTCGATCAGGTCATTCATGCGGTTGATGCAGCGCAAAAACGTCGACTTGCCGCAGCCCGAAGGGCCAATGAAGGAGGTGATGGCGTTTTTGGCGATGTTGAGGTCAAGCCCCGTCAGCGCATGAAAGTCACCGTACCAAAAGTTGAAATCCTTGGCCGTAATGGCCGCTTGCTCCAACGTGGGAGCGGACTGATAAACGGACATGGGACTCCTTAACTAGCGACGCTTGCGCGACAGGAAGCGCGCAAACAGGTTGAAGGCCAAAATGATCACCATCAGCAAGAGCGCGGTGCCGTAGGCTGCGTTCATGTTGATGCCGTCGTTGGCAAGCAGGTACAGGTGAACCGTCATGGGGCGGCCGGAATCGAGCGGCGAAATAGGCAGGTTGATGGCCTGGCCCATGGTGTAGAGCACCACCGCGGTCTCGCCAATGGCACGGCCGATGGCGAGGACGATGCCCGTGGCAATACGGCCAAAGGCAGAAGGAAGCACGATCTTGGAGACAACCTGCCACTTGGTGGCGCCCAGGCCGTACGCGCCCCAACGGATATAGCGCGGAACGGCGCGAATGGCCTCTTCGGTGGTGCGCATGACGATGGGGAGCATCAAGAGCGCGAGTGCCAGAGCGGCAGAGACCATCGAAAGGCCCAGGCCCATAGCCTCGACAAACAAGGCGTAGCCAAACAGGCCCATAACGATGGAGGGCACCGAGGCCAAAGCGTCAGCAGCGTAGCGAATGAGCTCGACGACCTTGCCCTGCTTGGCGTACTCGGCCAGATAGACGGCTGCCAGCACAGCGATCGGCGTGCAGATAAGCATGGCGAGCGCCGTCACGTAGACGGTCGAGACGATCGTGGGCCAAATTCCGCCCTCGGCGTTGACGCCCTGGGGCCAACCGAAGATAAAGTCGAGCGAGATGTGTGGCAGGCCGTTGATGACCACGTAGGCGATGATAGCGACCAGCACCAGCGTGGTGATGTAGGCAGCGGCACGAAACACGCCAAGCATGATCTTGTTGGACAGGTCCTTGTTGATGCGGCCCTTCTTGCCGTGGGAAAGGGCACGCTTGATGCGCTCGCGCGACGAGGTCGTATCGACCGTCGTGTCAACGGAATCGGACATAGCCTACCCCCTCTTCTTCTTGGAAATCAGACGAACGATACCCACCAGCGTGGCGGAGATGATAAACAGGACCACACCCATGCCGAACAGCGCCGAGCGGTGCAGACCCGAGGAATAGCTCATGTCGAGCGCAATCTGGCTCGTGAGCGTCGAGATGGGGCTCGCAATGCTGTCGGGAATAACCGGGGCGTTACCTACGACCATGAGCACGGCCATGGTCTCGCCGATGGCACGGCCCATACCCAGCACGATGGCATCAACGATACCCAGCTTCGCGGCAGGTAGCACGACCTTATAGATGGTCTGCCACTTTGTGGCGCCCATGGCATACGATGCCTCGCGAATGCCCATGGGAATGGAATTGAGAGCATCGATGGTGAGCGTGGTGATGGTAGGGACGATCATGATGGCGAGCACAAACCACGCCGTCAGCGCACCAAAACCAAGGCCGCCGGTCAGTTGTGCGATAAACGGGCGGATGATGATCATGCCAAAGAAGCCGTAGATGATGGAGGGTATGCCCGCCAGCAGGTCAACGGCGGGGCTGATGAGCTTGCGCACGCGCTTGCTGGCAATCTCGACCAGGTAAACGGCCGTACCCACGCCCAGCGGCACGCCCATGGCGAGCGCACCGACGGTCACCAGACCCGAGCCAGCAAGCAGCGACAAGATGCCGTAGTGGCCCTCGGAAGGCGCCCACGTAAAGCTAAAGAAGTCAGCCAGACCGATGTCAGTAAAGACGGGCAGCGCCGAGTACGTGGTAAAGACAAAAATCAGGATGACGGTAACGACCGCCAAGAACGCGCAGGCAAAGAAGATCCACTGCAGCGCCTTCTCCTTGATATAGGTACTGCGCGATACGAGCGCCAGCTCGCGCTTCTTGGGCGTCTGAACATTCTGCTCAGTCTGGGAGTTTTCCTGTGCTTCCATGCTACTCACTCCCCTTCTCGTCGTTGGTGACGGGAATAAAGCCCGCCTCGCGAATCTGCTTGTCCATCTTTTCGGACGTCACATAGTCGATGTAATCCTGCGCCTGCTGCGAAGGCACACCCTTCACAAAGAAGTAAAGGTCGCGCGAGATGGGATAGCCGCCACTCGCGACCGTCTTCTCGGACGCCTCAACATGATTGACCGAGACGGCCTTGACCGAGGTCTTGGCGTTGAGGCTATCGACGAAGCCCAGCGAAATGTAGCCGATGGCCCCACGCGAACGAGATACCACGTCGCGCACCTGGCCTGTACCCGAAAGAACGGCCGAGCGGCGATCGAACGGCGTGCCATCCATCACGATGGTACGGAAGGCCTCGCGCGTACCGGACGCCTCGTCTCGGTTGATGACCTGAATCCTCAGGTCCTCGCCACCGACCTCTTTCCAATTGGTAATCTTGCCGGCGTAGATATCGCGGAGCTGCTCGGTCGAGAGGTTATCGACGGGGTTGTCGTCGTTCACGATGACCGCAATACCGTCGTGGGCAATGACAATGGGAGTCAGGCCCAGATCCTGTTCGTCGGCATTGAGTCCACGGGAGGAGCTGGCGATATCGGCCGTGCCGGCGCCGACGGCCTCGATCCCAGCGGAAGAACCCAAACCGGAAACGAGCACGTCGATGCCGGTCTCCTCCTTAAAGCCCTCGGCCGCAATCTCGGCGATAGGAAGGCAGGTCGTGGAGCCGGCCACGGTAATGGAAGAGCTAGAAGATCCCGAAGAACAGGCGCACAGCGTAAGCGTAAGCACAGCGGCGCTCAGGACCGATACGATCTTTCTCATAGCATCACGCCGATCGCAGCATGGCGCCCACAGGTGCCGTCCTCGTTACGGTAGGAATAAAAGCGGTCGTTCTGACGCACGGTCGAAAGCTGGGTATCCACGATATTATCCGCGTCGACACCGACATCTACCAGCGCCTCGCGAATGGCAGCGGAAAGATCGAGCATGCGAGAGGTATTCGCATCGATGCAAGAGAACTCGGCGGCAAAGCGATCCATGAGTTCCTGGGATACCTCATATTCGTCACCCAAGATATGGGGGCCGATATAGGCGGAAACGTCGCTCGCATCGCAACCGGCAGCATCGCAAAGCGCCTGGCACGCCTTGGCGGAAATACGTGCAATCGTGCCCTTCCAACCGGAGTGCACCACGGCAAATCCGCCGGGGGCCACCAGCACCACGGGAACGCAGTCGGCAAAGCAGAGCAGCACGGGTACGTTATGCGCCGTACAGACGATGGCATCGCAGCCCTCGGCAATCTGCTCGCGGACGTCCTCAAGGTCATCGGCGCCGTTCGAGGTCACCGCAACGATATGGTCACCATGGACCTGATTGGGAACGAGCAAGTTGTGCTCGCACTCGGCGGCACCCATAGCCTCGAGCACGCGACGACGATTTTCTTGAACAGCAAAGGGGTCATCGCCAACATGCGAGCCCAAATTGAGTGAGGAGTACGCATCTTCGGAAACACCACCGGCGCGCTCGGTGAAGGCAAAGCGAACATCGGATGTCGCGCCTTCCACCAACGTAACTCCATCATGGTCGACACGCGAAACGTTGTCCGCACGTGCTGCCATACTAAAGCCTCCTAATAACACAAGTACCGCGGCATCGCCGCTACAGCCCGCGTTTATACGGCTGTCATACTTCTCTAAAAGGATACCTGCTGCACTGGAGGCAATCGTAAAGGGAACGTAAAGAGATTGGAGGTTCTAGTTTACAAAGTCGAAATAAAAAGGGCGCGTCCATACGGACACGCCCCCGTGAGCAACAATGCAAAGAACGACTTAGAAGCTACCGCGCTTCAGGAAGTCGGGAAGCTCGAACTGATCGTTGCCGAAGTTAGGAAGCTCGGTGCCACCGACGTTGCGGGTCGGAGCGGCCTGAGCCGGGCTGGTGGCCGGAGCGGTGCGCTGCGGCTCAGCGGAGGCAGCGGCCTTGCTCTGAGACTGCTGAGCAGCAAAGAGCTCGTCCTGACGGTTGACGTTGGAGTCGGAGAAGCCCGTAGCGATGACGGTGATACGCACCTGATCGCCCAGGGACTCGTCGACAACGGTACCGAAGATGATGTTGGCCTCGGGGTCGACGGCGTTGGCGACAACGTCGGCGGCGTCGCTGATCTCCTGGATGCCCAGGTCCTTGGAACCGGCGATGGAGAGCAGCACGCGTGTGGCACCATCGATGGAGCTCTCGAGCAGCGGGCTGGAGATGGCCTGCTGGGCAGCGTCGACGGCACGGGTATCCCCAGAAGAGGTACCGATACCCATCATGGCGGTACCGGCCTGCTTCATGATGGTCTTAACATCGGCGAAGTCCAGGTTGATGATACCGGGGACGGTGATGAGGTCGGTGATGCCCTGGGTGCCCTGGGAAAGGACGCCATCGGCAATCGCGAAGGCCTCGAGCATGGTAGTCTTCTTCTCGGCGATGTCGAGCAGCTTATCGTTGGGGATGACGATCATGGTATCGACGCAATCGGAGAGGGTCTTAATGCCCTCCTCGGCGCTCTTCTTGCGCTTGCGGCCCTCGAAGGTGAAGGGCTTGGTCACGACGGCGACGGTCAGTGCGCCGACCTCGTTCATCGCGATATCGGCAACGATGGGAGCAGCGCCGGTACCGGTGCCACCGCCCTCGCCGCAGGTGATGAACACCATGTCGGCGCCAGCGAGCGCCTCGGCAATGTCGTCGCGGGACTCATCGGCAGCCTTGCGGCCAACCTCGGGGTTGGCGCCGGCGCCCAGGCCGCGGGTAAGGTCGGTGCCGATGTGCACCTTGATATCGGCATCAGAGATCGCGAGTGCCTGAGCATCGGTGTTGATGGCAACAAACTCGACGCCGCGGATGCCCTCTTCGATCATTCGATTGACCGCGTTGGTACCGCCGCCGCCGACGCCGACCACCTTAATGACGGCAAGGTAGTTGTTGATCTCTGTCTCGTGCATGTCGGTCCTCCGAACAAAGGTTATAGCCATAGCATGGGTCGACCCCTGCGCACATTAACCTTCAGGTTGAAAGTAAATGCAAAGGTAAACCGTATTATGGTTGCACATTATGAACGTATCAGTCAAATAATTGACCGTGAAAACCAAACAAACCAGATAAACGGCGTGGTATGGCCACTCAACAAAGCATCAACCAGCGCTATGAGGTCGGAGCATTCCTAAATGTGTAGTTGCCCGGAGAGCGCACATTGATATACGTTACGCCCTCTACCTGCGAAAGCAACTTGGTGACTACGCGTTCCTTCTTGGCGATATCGTCCGAATCGCCCAGCGACACCTCAATGCCGTTATTGAGGTTTGCCGAGATGGCTTCGACCGAAGGCGTGGAAATATCCTTGACTTGTCCCAAGAACTCGCTCGAAAAACCACGCACATAATCCAGGCCGGCCTTAACGGCCTTGGAGCTCACCGCCTGGCCGGAAACTGGAGCGACATCCGCCGAGACATCAGTCAGCAACACCGCGCCATAGTGCTTAGCGAGCGCCAGTGCGGCATCGATGCCGGTCAGGGTATTTGAGCCCTGCCCTGTCGTGATGACGTTGCCCTGGTCGTCCACTTCGACCGACGTCGACAGCGGGGCGATCCAGGTGTCATCATCCCCGATGGCCCAGGCAAGGTCATCGGAGCTGATATAGGCAATTGCAATGACCTTGCGCTCCATCGGCGTAATGATGAGCGTATGTGGGAACTGACGCTGGACATCCACGCCCGAGACCCACGGGTTCTGCTTGAGGTCCTCGGTAATCTGGTCGGGATCGACGTTAAAAAGCGACGTTCCCTCGGGCAAATCGATCAGCTGGATAGCATCGTGCTTCGTCACATGCTCGCTGCCTTGAATCTGAATATCAGTGGCGGTAAACAATCCAGAGTTAATCACCACGATAGCAACGACGACGAGCACGGCCAAGACGGCCAAAACGCCGCCCACGATTTTGCCTTTGCCTGTAACGACAGAAGCGGCGTCTGATGTTTTATTTGCCATCGCCCTAAGTAAAGACAACGGGTTGACGCCTTTTTTACCCGAAGGCTTCTTGGCGGTAGCCGGCACCGATGTCAGCGAGCGCGGTTTCGATGCGCCCAGCGTGCGACTCGGACGCGCCGCCTTAGTTCCTGTCGAGGGCTTAGGAGTTGCCATAGGACGGGCAGGCTTGGCGCCCATAACAGGCTTTGACGTCACCGAGGGACGCGAGGACTTTTTTGCGGCCGGACGATTACCGAGCTGCGAGCCGACAACCGGACGACTGGTCTGTCGAGCATGCCCGACAGGCTTAGAGTGCGCGACGATATTGCGTTGAGGTTTGGCAGGCGCGCCGGAACGCCCTCCGGCGCGGCGGAAGGTGGGTTTCGATGCTCTAGAAGCCGAGGAATTTAACTTCCGGTCTGAGCTCGATGCCATACGCCTCCCTCACCTTTCCGTGCACATGTCTGATAACCGCGGCAACGTCATCGGCCGAGGCAGTTCCGTTATTAACGATAAAATTAGCGTGAACGGGCGAAACTTCCGCGCCGCCAATCGAAAAACCCTTTAATCCACAATCCTCGATAAGCTTGCCCACGCTCGCATCGGGCGGGTTGCGAAAGACCGACCCGCAGGATGCGCGACCCATGGGCTGTGTACGCTTGCGCCTCGTCAGGTACCGCTCCATGCGCTCGCGAATGTCGGCCTTGGGCGCCGGTTTAAGCTTGAGCACGCACTCGAGGATGATCTCATTGCGGGGAAGGCTACATTCGCGGTAGCCCCAAGTGATCTCGGACCCCGCATAATGTTTGATACCGGATGCCGGGTCAAACGTTACGACATCCTCAACCAGCGAGCCAATCCACTCGGTCCGTGTGCCGGCATTCATAGATATCGCACCGCCAACCGAACCAGGGATGCCAACGGCAAACTCAAGGCCCGAGAGGCTACGCGACAGGGCATCGTTGACCAGGCGCGCAAACATCACGCCCGCACCGACCGTCAGCGTACAACCGTCATCGGCAACAACCGTGCGCTGAAACTCACGTCCGAGCGAAATGACGGCGCCGCGATAACCGCCATCGGCAACCAGCAGATTGGAGCCCTTGCCGATGATGACCCACGGCACCTGCTCGCGATCGAGCACCGCCACGGCGCGGCGGAGGGCATGATAGCTATGGCACGTCACAAAGAGGTCGGCCTTGCCGCCGATACGATAGCTCGTATGACGCGCAAGGCGCTCGTCCTCGATCACATCCGTGTCGATCATGCCCGAGAGCGCCATGACGGCGTTAAACAGACCCATTAGACTTAAGCGTCTTTCTTGGCAGTCAGATACTCAATGAACTCGGGACCGACGGTCGTAACGTCACCGGCACCCATAGTGAGCAGCAGGTCGCCCTCGCCCACCATCTGCTCGAGCTCCTGATTGAGCTCAAGACGGCTGGAGCAGTACACGACCTCCTTGCCAGGATGCTTGGCGCGCACGGTATCGGCGAGCATCTTAGAGGTGACACCCGGAATGGGCATCTCGCCAGCCGAGAACACATCAATCAGCAGCAGTTTATCGGCATTGGCAAATGCATCGGCAAAGTCGTCGCACAGGGCCTGCAGGCGCGAATAGCGGTGCGGCTGGAACACGACGTCGACGTGCTTGTAGCCCAGCGACGAAGCAGCAGCAAGCGTCGCCTTGATCTCGGTGGGGTGATGGCCGTAATCATCGACCACGGTGATGCCATCGATATCGCCCACGTGGGTAAAGCGACGGCGGACGCCCTCAAAGCTCGAGAGCGCCTTGGCGGCGGCGTCGATGTCAAGGCCCAGGACATGGGCGACGGTGAGCACCGCCGTGGCGTTGAGCATGTTGTGGCGACCGGGATTGCTCTTGATCTCCACAGCGTGCTCAGTGCCGTCCTCAAAGCGAACGATAAAATCGCTCTGGATGCCCTTGACATCCGGGTGCATGCAGACGATGTCGTTGCTCTCGGCAAAGCCGTAGGAAAGCACGTGACGACCCGTCGACTTGGCGAGCTCGACCAGATGCGGGTCCTCACCGCAGACGATGACGGTGCCGTCCTCGCCCACCAGGCTCATGAATTTGGCGAAAGTTGCCTCGATCTCCTCGATACCCGAGTAGTGATCGAGGTGGTCGGCCTCGACGTTGGTCACGATGACCACGTTGGGGTTCAGGAACAGGAAGGAGCTGTCGGACTCGTCGGCCTCAGCGACAAAGTAGTCGCCCGAGCCGTTCTTGCCGTTCGTGTCATAGCTCTCGACGATGCCACCGATCAAGAAGCTCGGATCCAGACCCATGCGGTCGAGCATGGTGGCGCACATCGAAGACGTGGTGGTCTTGCCATGCGTGCCGGCAACAGCGACGGTGGTGTAGCCGTGGCCCAAAGCAGAGAGCATCTTAGCACGGGGCCACACGGGAATACCAAGCTCGCGAGCGCGCACGAGTTCAGGGTTGGACTCCGGAATAGCGGTGGAGACAACAACCACGTCGGGCTTGACCTCGTCGATCGTGGCGGCCTCATGGCCCACATGCACCTTCACACCAGCGCGGGTAAGCTGGCGGATATAACGTGAAGTCTTAAGGTCGGAGCCGGTAACGGCATAACCGCGCTCGTGCAGAACGAGGGCGATGCCGCTCATGCCGGCGCCGCCGATACCGATAAAGTGGGCGCTCTTAAACTCGGGCGCGGAGGTTGCAGTCTGGGAATCAGCCATGTGCTCGTGTACTCCTTGCGTAAACACTGCCTGTAACCCGTTAACTGTACCGCACCTACCGCATCAGCGCGAGGGCGACCGACGATATCCCGTCTAACTAACGCAAACCCTCTACCGCATCCGCCAGAAGAGCGGCGGCCCTATCCTGGGCCAGACCACGCGCCGCCTGACGCATGGCGTCGCGCGCCGCCGCGTCATCGACCAGGTGCAGCAGTTCATCGGCAAAGGCAGAACCGTCGATATCGGCATCGGCGCAGAGCACGCCGGCCCCAGCGTCGACCAGATAACGGGCATTGGTGGTTTGGTGGTCGGCCGTCGCATGCGGGTACGGCACGAGCACCGAAGGCACGGCGAGTGCAGCGATCTCGGCCACGCTCGATGCGCCCGAACGCGAGAGCACCAAATCGGCAGCAGCCAGCATATCGCCCATGTTGTCGATGTAAGGCTGGACGCGGTAACGCTTCGCCTCCTCGGGCGTCAGCGCCAAAGCGCGCTCGGTCTCCTCAAAGCCGTCGGCACCCGTCGAATGCAACACATAGAGGTTCTTGCGCGAAAGCAGCTCGTTTTTGAGCGAAGCCACACGCTCGTTGAGGTGCTGGGCGCCAAGTGAACCGCCAAAGACGAGCAGCAGCGTAGCGTCCTCGGGAACGCCAAGT
>PPYF01103428.1_pt1 | contig 11889 bp, 9 predicted proteins | sample 1559871 | NCBI WGS metagenome assembly PPYF01 (sample SAMN08240021, study PRJNA423297) | Human gut metagenome, whole genome shotgun sequencing project. | reverse complement strand
CACCGAGTTTCTCAACTCTGATTACGTCGCCTTCAGCAACTTTGTACTGTTTACCACCTGTTGCAATAATTGCGTACATCTGTGGCACCTCCTATAATCTTTACTCGCCAGATATGGTGACCTTTCGGTGCTTGTACCTCTCTGTGCGGCATCTCATTTATAATAGCGGACAAAATTCGATTTGTCAATAAGTTTTTTTAATTTCTTTGAATTTTTTCTTTTATTTTACAGGTACAATTTCAATCCGGTATCCGTCAGGATCTGTGATAAAATACAAACAGCAGAGCAGTTATTCAGTTACGGAAAAATATCGATGAGAATTTCAGATGCTTGTTTGATTTACATAATTATTTTATGGTAAACTATAATTCTCTAATTTCCTCAATCACAGGTTTTCGCACTTTCTTTCTGGTAAGTTCCAGGATATGCAGTGGAGTGATGTCCACTGCTTTTGCCTTTACCGGATCTTTGCGCAGATATTTCTGCAGGACATGGAACAGTTCATCCTGATGATCCTGATTTTCCATATTAATAAAATCAATCAGAATAATTCCGGACAGGTTTCTGAGACGCAACTGTCTGGCAATTTCCTTTGCTGCCTCCAAATTGATTTTTCGGTAAGTTTCTTGCATTTTCTTTTTGCCTGTAAACTTTCCGCTGTTTACATCAATGGATACGAAGGCTTCTGTCTGCTGGATCACCAGAAATCCACCACTGTTCAGCCAGACTTTCTCATGCTGGATTTCTTCTAAGACAGTTTCCAGGCGATAAAGTTTGTAAAGAGGGAGAAGTTTATCATCATAAAACCGCAGCTTCTCTTTTTCCTCCGGGCTGTTACTGTTAAGATAGTCAGAAATCTGTCGGGATATCTCAGGGATATCTGTTATGATCTCTTCCAGGTTCCGGCTGTTGGCGTCGCGGACTGCAGAGATATAAAAAGGCTCTGTTCTATATACGCAGCTGAAACAGGTACGGGATCTTCCGTCTACAGCAGCCTTATGATACAGGCCCTTCAGGTATTCCAGTTCTTTCAGTATTTCTTCTTTTGATGCATCTGCTGCATTTGTACGAACGATGATACCAAACTCTTTATCCGGACGGTTAACTTCTGCTTCCATCCACTTACTGATACGGCTTCTGTCATCATTGGAAAGTTTGGAAGACAGACCAAATTTCTTATCGCCGGTTGTAAGAACCAGATATTTGCCTGTAAAATTCAGATTCGTGGTTACAGCCGGTAGTTTTCCCTTCATTGCTTCCCGGCTGATCTGCACAAGGATTTCATCTCCTGCCTTTAATGGGCGGTCACCTTTTTTTACAGAAGCATAAATCGCATTTGGAGCATCGGAAAGCTGCAGATAGCATTTCTCTCCGGCAGAAATCTGTACGAATGCAGCACCGATATTGGCAGCTATATTCTCTATCTGTCCAACATAAATATTTCCAAGAGAAGATTTCTCCCCAACAGGTTCGAAGCGCAGTTCCATTACTTTACCGTCTTCTTCATACGCACATACATAGCATGGAATCTGCCGGATATTCATTTGGGTAATAATCAGTTTACTCAACTTCTTCACCCAGTGCTTCCAGAGTTACAAATTTATGTTCTTCATCTGTTCCTTTATCTGCGTATACTTCCAGACGTTTGATGGAATAAGCAAATTCCGGAAGTTCTATGCCAAGCCATGAGAAGAATGTATCTGTTACCAGTTCCGGTTTTGTGTAATTGGCACTTGCGGAAGCAAGCATCATAAAGATCTTGTCTCCCTGAAGTTCCATCTTATAGATAAACGGGCGAATATCAATTTCCTTTTCGCTTCGTTTGGTCTTTTTCATTACTGTGATCTCCGGCTGCGCCAGGAAATCACTGATTTTATCTTTCCAGGAAATTTCAGGCTCTTTTCCCGGACGAAATTCTACATAATAATCGGCTGCTGCCACCAGTGACATTGCCTTACCCGCCTTTCCGTCCTCAACCTGACGGGTACTGAGTACATGTACCCCTTCTACCATCACTGCATCCAGACGTCTTGTGATCTCTGAAGTAGGAACTGTCTCTGCCAGCTCCAGATCGAAGTACTCTCCCAGACTTTCCGTACCAACTCCTAATGGTGCGGCAAAAGACATGATCATATGCGGACTGTATCCACCGGAAAAAGCAACCGGAAGATTGGCTCTGCGGATAGCCTTCTGGAAATAACGCATGGTATCCAGATGTCCCACAAATTTCACAGGACCCTCTTTGCTGAATTTAATTCTTACCTTCATAACATACACCTCCGCCATAACGCATAGCACCACAGCCGGAACATTTCTGACGGCAGTTTGGTGTTACGGTTTCTTTCTTTGCCTGTTCCCATTCGTGGATCAGGAACTTCTTGGTCACTCCTGCATCAATGAAATCCCATGGAAGGATCTCATCTGTGGAACGTTCTCTGAGAGTATAGAAATCAATATCTGTGTTGGTTTCCGCAAAAGATTCTTTCCATATATTATAGTCAAAACTCTCTGACCAGGCATCGTAGATCGCACCTTTTTCATATGCTCTGAGGATAACTTTTGAACAACGACGGTCACCTCTTGCAAGGAAACCTTCAAGAATCGTTACATCCGGCTCATGCCAGCTGTAGCGGATACTTCTCTGGTTTAACTGTGCGCGGATCTCGCTTTTTACGACCTTTGCTTTCTCCACGAAATCTTCCTCTCTGTACATGCCTGCCCACTGGAATGGGGTAAATGGTTTCGGTACAAAGAAAGAGGTACTTACATTGACCTGAACCTTGCCATTACGTTTTTCTTTCGGCACTTCTTCATAATAAGTTTCTGCAATTTTCTGAGCAAGATGAGCAATACCTTTCATATCATCTTCTGTTTCAGTTGGAAGTCCGAGCATGAAGTAAAGCTTTACCTGATTCCATCCACCTTTGAATGCTTCACCTGCACCATGAAGAATATTCTCTTCAGTCAGACCTTTGTTGATAACATTACGCAGACGCTGGGAGCCTGCTTCCGGTGCGAAAGTAAGGCTGCTCTTCTTTACATCCTGTACCTTGCTCATAACATCCAGGGCAAAAGCATCGATACGCAGGGATGGCAGAGAGATATTGACAGCATTGCCATGAAATTCTTCGATCAGGAAGTTCACCAGTTCCTTCAGCTCAGAATAATCACTGGAGCTTAGAGAACTTAAGGAAATCTCCTCATGTCCTGTATTCTGAAGCATTTCTCTGGCACTTGCCTTTAAATCCTCCACATTGCGCTCTCTGGTAGGACGGTAGATCATACCTGCCTGACAGAAACGACATCCACGGATACAGCCACGCTGGATTTCCAGAGTAACACGATCCTGAGTAGCTTTAATAAATGGAACTACAGGAGCTTTGATCGCGCGGTAGTCTTTAGTGACATCGGTGATCAGCTGTTTACAGACTTTCTCAGGTACGCCCTCTTTTGCAGGTGTAAAGGAGGCAATGGTGCCGTCTTCTTTGTAGGTTACATTGTATAAAGAGGGAACATAAATTCCGGGAATCTGGGAAGCTGCGAACAGGAAGTCTGCTCTGGAGCCGCCTGCTGCCTTGTTTGCCTTATATGCATCAAACAAAGCATCATAGACAGTCTCACCCTCGCCAATATAAAACATATCAAAAAATTCTGCGATCGGTTCCGGATTATATGCACATGCACCGCCGCCGATGACGATAGGGTCATCTTCCTTACGATCCTTTGCCAGAAGTGAAACATGGCTCAGGTCAAGTACCTGAAGCACATTGGTATAGCACATCTCATATCCAAGGGTAATACCAAGGAAATCAAACTCCTTTACAGGCTCCTGGGATTCCAGGGCAAAGAGAGGAATATGTTCCTCACGCATAATTTTATCCAGATCCATCCACGGAGAAAAGACACGCTCACACCAGACATCCTCACGTTCATTGAACATGTTGTAGAGGATCATCATGCCCAGATTGGACATACCGATTTCATAAACATCCGGGAAGCACATGGCAAAGCGGATATCTATGTCATTCTTATCTTTCATTACAGAGTTGACTTCACCACCGATGTAACGGGCAGCCTTGTCAACTTTCATTAAAATTTCATCGCTTAAAGCTAGAGTTCTCATAGTATTCCTTTCAGAGGTTATTGTATCAACATTGTGTTAAGCAGGGAAAATCCCCCACAATATTCCTATTATATACGGAATGGTGGGGGATTTCAAGGGAGAGTCGGATAGTTTGCAGTTTTTATCTGACAGTATCAGGCTGTAAAAGCGTGAGTAATGTTTCGTATACATATGTATTTTCTCTGACAATTATAGAAAGTTCCTCTTTGGCCTGATTTAGCCGGTGAAATAAATTACGGACATCAGACCTGCCTTCTTTATTGAGATATTTTGAACGCAGGTATCTGTTCTGGTCATAGTAATATCGTTCGTCCAATATGATAACAAGACGTTTTATGTCTCTCTCAGCAGTAATCTCATATTCATAGCCCTGATGTATATAATCTTCCAGTAAGGCAGCAGTCTCCTCTTCATTATTCGCATATACAACAGAAACATGCGGGTAGAGTTTTGAGGTTTTTCTGTCTGTAGAATCTGGTAGGAATAGAAAAAGCGCAGGGAACAGACTTTAGTCATATGTGATTCTAACTGGCGTACCAGTGCTTTCATACTCTGAAGTTCCCATTCTCGTATTTTGAGGAAATATTCCCGGCCGGATAACTGACGTTCCAGTTTTGACAGAGAATCTTTATTCTGATTTCTCGTAAGTGCATATATGGATATTGATCTCATAACTTTTACCTTTCATTTTGCCGGAATTCTTTTATACTATTATAGCAAATATCAGCAATTGCAGGTAGCCTGAAAACAAAAAACAGCCAGGTGGATTTTTCCCTGGCTGTTTTCCCCATCTAAATCAGATTCAGAAATTGTTTTGAAATATCTATTATATTGTGGTTTGGCTGAATTACTCAGCTACAGCGATAGCTTCCACTTCGCAGAGTACGTTCTTCGGAAGCTGTTTTACAGCAACACAGGAGCGAGCTGGTTTGCTTGTGAAGTATTTCTCATACACAGCGTTGAATGCTGCGAAATCTGCCATATCAGCAAGGAAGCATGTAGTCTTGATAACATTGTCAAATGTAAGTCCGGCTTCTTCAAGAATTGCTCCTACGTTCTTGCAGGACTGCTCTGCCTGTGTTTCAATTTTATCGCCTGCAACTTCACCTGTAGCCGGGTCTACCGGAATCTGACCGGATGCAAATAAGAAGTTTCCTGTCATTTTTGCCTGAGAATATGGTCCAATTGCTGCTGGTGCCTTTTTGGTTTCAAGTGTTTTCATGAGTAAATTCCTCCCGTACGATTTAATGTAATTGATTGTCTGCAGCTGTTTAACCAATCTTTACATTGCAAGATTCCAAACAGCTATCCTTGTTCAATAATCTGTATCCATATCTTACCACCAAAAAAATATTTAGTCAACGGCAAAAAAATTGCCACATGGAAATTTCCTCTTTTATTAATGAAAGAAAAGAGGAAAAATACTGACGATAATCTGATCAGTGGAAGCTCTTGAGCCAGTTTACCAGAGAATCATGCCAGATATTATCATATACTGTTTTCTTCATCTGGTCTGTGACAGGGCCGTTACCTGCCATTTTGGCAAGGATTGCCTGCTGTAATTCATCTACAGTCATGTCTTCCGGGGATTTATTCATATCTACAATTACTGTCTTTTCCTTTTCAGCAGTTTCCGTATTTTCCGGAAAACTGTTTTCTGCTGATATGGCTGAAGTATCGGCAGTTTTTTCAGGCTGAATATCTTCTGCTTTTGCTGCTGCGGTTTCTTCTGTTACGGTTATTGTTTTCTGTGCAGGAGACTCAGTCTGTGTGGAAGTTGTTTCTTCTGTTTCTTCCTGTACTTTTTCTATATCTGCAGTTTCTGTTTTTACTGGTATATATTCTGGCATTTCACCCGCCGGAACCCAGATTTCACCGCTGTTTGCGGCTACTGTTACATTGATACGTCCATCCTGAACAGGTACTTTACGGCCTGTGAGGGTTCCGATATATTCTGCGCAGTTTCCTGCCGGAAGGCTCATATCTGCTGCATTATCATCATTATTTACGGTAACGATCACACGTATTCCGTCGAGGTCACGGGCAAATGCAAACTGGCGGTTGGTAAGCTGAAGTTCAGCGTAGCTTCCGTAGCTTAATGCAGGTGTATGCTGTCGTATCTTTCCAAGAGCTGCAATCAGGGCTGTACATGGATTCTTCTGTACTGCATCTGCATAGTCTTTGATATCCAGAGCCGGTCTGAGGCTGTCATCGGAGAATTTCTCTTTCTTTCCTTCAATACCGAACTCAGAACCGTAATAGATACTTGGTACACCCGGAAGTGTATAGAGTAAGACATGAACAGGTGCAAAATGTGCTTTATTTGAAAGCTTGGTATAAATACGTTCTACATCATGGTTGTCCACAAAGTTGTAGAGATCAAGATTTCCCATATTCTGGAGATATTTTACAGTATGTGCGATTTCGAAATAGTTGTGATCGTTATGTCCGCTGTAGAGTGCTTTATGCAGGACATAGTTTGTTACACTGTGGAGCGTTTCTCCATTTACCCATCTGCTGTAATCGCCATGGATCACTTCGCCCATAAGCCAGAAATCTCCCTTTACTTCTGCTGCTGTACGGCGCAGGGTACGCATGAAATCAAAATCAAGGACATCTGCCGCATCCAGACGGATTCCATCTACATCAAATTCTGATACCCAGAAACGGATCACATCACAGATGTAATTCTGTACTTCCGGGTTTCTTTGGTTTAATTTTACCAGAAGGTTGTATCCACCCCAGTTTTCGTAGGAGAAGCCGTCATTGTATTCCGTATCCCCTCCGAAGTTCACATTGCAGTACCAGTTGAGATATCTGGAATGTTCGCGGTTTTGCTGAATATCTTTAAATGCAAAGAAATCACGGCCTGTGTGATTGAATACACCATCGAAAATAACTTTGATCTCTTTTTCATGACAGGCTGCCACGAAGTTTTTAAGGTCTTCGTTGGTTCCGAGACGGGAATCCAGCTTTTTGTAATCTGTGGTTTCATAGCCATGTCCTACACTCTCGAATAAAGGTCCGATGTATAATGCTGTACATCCGATTTCTCTGATGTGGTCGATCCATGGAAGTAATGTGTTCAGACGGGAAACAGGAGCACTGTAGTCATTGTGCTTCGGCGCACCGGTTAAACCCAGTGGATAGATGTGATAGAAAATTGCCTCATTATACCAGCTCATAAATGACACCTCTGTTTTTAAATTTATAATTTCAATTTTATGGGAATTTTTTACCCTGATATCATACAGGAAAGAAAATAATTAGATAAACTGTATTAAAGTTGAAATTATATTCGTACGATTCTTATAATAACAGATTTTTCAGACAGAATCCAGTTTTTTTCAATTTTGGCTTGTATGTCTCGGGATTTTGGCATATTCATGCCAAAACACCTCGCGGGATAGTAGTGTGTGAACAGTAACTTAAAATTTACTCTACAAAAAAAAACACTTAAGGTATATAATATTGCTGTAAATAATCTGGATATGCATAGAAATAGAAAGAAACAAACATAGATAAGCAAGGAGAATATAAACTATGAGACATATAGATGAAATTCAGATTGCCGGAACTGCAATCCTGCTTTGTGGCGCGATGTTTGCAGCTTCTGCTATGGCACCAACCGGTAATACAGTGTCAAAAGCTGTTACAAACTTTACGGAAGCTCCGGAGACTGCTGCTGAGGCTCAGGCACAGGCAGAAGCTCAGGCTGAGGAGGATGGATTTACCATTTATACTCAGGAAAGTAACTATGATTCTGATTATGACAACAGTTATAATGATACTTCTTACGATGACTCTTCTTACAATACTGATACGACGCAGGACGGTTCTCTGGATGATACAGGGCAGGAGAATGATAATACAGATACAGAAGATGGATCTTCTGATGATGGAAGCAGTGATCAGACATCGTCTGACGATACAGGAGATGATTCTTCCGATCAGATTGATTATCCCAGCGATGACAATTCCGGTGACAGCACAGATGGTTCTCTGGATAACTCTGATACATGGGAAGACAATGGAGAGGAAGTTCAGCAGATAGAGTATTAATCAATCTGACTCAGGACTTCACGCTAAAGCATTTTTCAAACCCGCTTCAGGATAGACTGGATTATTTGTATTATTTTACGAAATTACTATAATTATGTTTTTGTTTCTCAATAAATGGTATAATCAAACTGCTATTAACATTCAGGAGGCTTTTTATGAAGAAACAAAACAGGTTACTATCACTAATTCTATCTCTGTTCCTTCTGCTGTTTACCTTAGTTCCGCAATCAGCACTGACGGTAAAAGCTGAAGGCAACAGTGAGATGGCAGTTCATTTTATTGACGTTGGACAGGGAAATGCCATCTTAGTACAGTCCGGAGGACAAAATCTTTTGTACGATGGCGGGGATCAGAGCCATGCTGATCTGATCATCTCCTACTTACAGGAACAGAATGTGGAAAACATTGACTATATGATCGCTTCTCACTATGATGAAGATCATATCGGAGGTCTTGTTCCATGTATAGATAATTTCTCTGTAAGTAATATATTCGGACCGGACTATGTACATACTTCTAATTTATTCAATAATTTTATGAATACTGCCACTGCAAATGCAATCATCGTACAGTATCCTTCTGTAGGTGAAACATTTGATTTTGGCACCGGAAGTTTCACTGTTCTTGCACCGAATGGTATCAACCAGAACAGTAATGATAACTCTCTTGTAATCAAACTTGAAAATGGTTCAAATAGCTTTATTTTTACCGGAGATGCAGAGGAAACCAGTGAACAGGATATGATCAGTACTGGTATGAACCTTGACTGCGATGTTCTTTCTGTTGGTCATCATGGGTCTGCAAGTTCAACTACCTGGGATTTCCTTGAGGCAACTTCTCCATCTTACGCAGTCATAAGCTGCGGAATCAATAATCAGTATAATCATCCGTCAGCAGATACAATGGGACGTTTATCAGATATGGGAATCCCTGTATTCCGAACAGATAAACAGGGTACGATCATTGCCGTCTCCGATGGAACAAATATTTCCTGGTCACAGGAGCCATGCAATGATTATTCTTCCGGAGACTCCTCTGTAAATGCTTCTGCAGGTGGCGCTGGTGGAAACTCCTGGCAAGAAGAAACTACCACTTCTGATCCGGTACCTGAACAGGAGGAATCCAACAATGCAGATCTAGGAACAATGGTATGGATCCCTGCAACCGGCGAAAAATATCACAGCATTCCCAACTGTGGAAGAATGAACCCGGATACAGCCAGACAGGTATCCAGATCAGAAGCCGAAGCTATGGGATACGGATCTTGCAGTAAATGTTACTGATAAACAAAAACAGCCGCATTTGCGGCTGTTTTGTTAAAATCCTTCCTGTCTGCGGATTTTCCAGAGTTTTGCACGTTTCTGTGCAGCTTCATTTTCTATCTGCTGGGTAACTCCCTCAATGATAAGTCCCGGTACTTCCACAGGATGCTGATGCTCGTCCGTTCCGACCATAACGAAATATGCGCGGTTGATCATAGTTCTGGTTCCATCAAGTGCTTCACAGTAAGTATCAATACGGACTTCCATAGAAGAATGTCCCACATGTGTAAGCCGTCCGATGAGAACGATGGTATCGTTCACTCTGGCTCCGGCTTTGAAATACATATTGTCTACTGCAACAGTTACCACATTCATTTCCGCATGACGCTTGGCAACAATACCTGCTGTTTCATCAATCCATGCAAGCAGCTGTCCGCCAAACAGATAACCTGCGGCATTCAGACACTTTGGCATTAATAAATGAGACTGCTCTGTTAAGGAGTCCTCGACTCGTTTCATTTTTCTTTCTGACATTTCTTTTCTCACTTCCCTTTTATCATGCTTTCTGTTGGCTATTATAGCACGTTCCATGATTTTGTGTTATATTTTTCATAATTTTCCTTCTGTATAATTTTAAAGCGTTATCACTTTAATATGAATGTATGAAAAAAAATACAATCTTTATCTTGCCTTTCCCATCACTTTACTGTACAATGTTTAAATAGGCACAAATACAAATGTTCGCCATAGTAAAACACTGATCGCAAGGATGCATCTGCAATTCACTGTATCAGTGTTTTTTAATAAAATTCACTATAATATGCATTATTTACGAGTATTGCTATAAGTGAATTTGCGAGTATTGCTGTAGATAAATAACGGGGAAATGAGGAATGATATTATGGAAAAACATGAAATGATGAGTCTGGAAGATTCCGGACAGCTTCGTGATAAAATGAGATTCTTTGAACAGGAACTGCTCAAGAATCATCATATCGATCCAAATCTGTATGTAGAATATAATGTAAAAAGAGGTCTTCGTGACTCCGCAGGTAAAGGTGTCCTGACAGGTCTTACAGAGATTTCTGATGTTAATGGTTATAATCTGATCAACGGCAGACAGATTCCGGCTGATGGACGTTTATACTATCAGGGAATCAATGTACAGGATATCATCAGTGGTCTGAACGGAAGACGTTTTGGATTTGAAGAAACAATTTATCTTCTGGTCTTCGGTAAGCTCCCTGATAAGGAAGAACTTTCCAGATTTCTGGATATGATGTCTGACATGGAGGAGCTTGGCGGTCGTTTTGTCCGCGATGTTGTTATGAAGGGAACCAATGCCAATATTATGAATGCCATGCAGCGTTGTGTTCTGGCCCTCTATACATATGATGACAATCCGGAAGATATTTCTCCTGAAAATGTACTTCGTCAGTCTCTGGAACTGATTGCAAAGCTTCCTGAAATTGCCGTATATTCTTACCATGCATATCGCCATTTCAGAAAGGATGATACCTTATTTATCCGTAATCCGCAGAAGGGGCTTTCTCTTGCCGAGAACATTCTTCTTATGCTTCGCCCGGATGGAAAATACACAGAACTGGAAGCAAAAGTTCTGGATATTGCACTGATCCTGCATGCTGAGCATGGTGGCGGTAATAACTCCACTTTCACCACTCATGTGGTAACTTCTTCAGGGACAGATACCTACTCTTCTACTGCTGCATCCATCGGATCTCTGAAGGGACCTCGTCATGGTGGAGCAAACCTGAAAGTTCAGAATATGTTTGCTGATCTGAAGTCTCATGTAGATCACTGGGATAACGAAGATGAAATCATAACTTATCTCCAGAAGGTTCTGAATAAAGAAGCATTTGACCATGCAGGGCTGATCTATGGTATGGGACATGCAGTCTATACACTTTCCGATCCCCGAGAAGTAATCCTGAAACGTTTTGCCCAGGCACTTGCTGAGGAAAAGGGAATGACAGAGGAATTTGAGCTTTATGACAGAGTAGAAAATATTGCCGGCAAGCTGATTATGGAACATAGAAAACTGTTTAAGAATGTCTGCGCAAACGTAGACTTCTACAGTGGATTTGTATACAGCATGCTTGGTATTCCGGAAGAATTATTTACTCCGATCTTTGCTATTGCACGTATGCCGGGCTGGAGTGCTCACCGTCTGGAAGAACTGATTAATGCAAATAAGATCATTCGTCCTGCTTACAAATATGTAGGACATCATACAGATTTTGTTGCTTTTGACGAAAGGTAAACAGATGAAACTTATTACTGGCTGCGGTTCATTCCGCAGCCGTTTTATTATGTCACTAGAGCGTGTCTGAAAAATGCTTTACGCAAGATGTGCGTCACAATTTGTGGGATATTTTGCCCGGATGAGGGCGCCGTAGCGGGCTACGGCAACTGAATTCGGGT
>PPYF01386060.1_pt1 | contig 11891 bp, 19 predicted proteins | sample 1559871 | NCBI WGS metagenome assembly PPYF01 (sample SAMN08240021, study PRJNA423297) | Human gut metagenome, whole genome shotgun sequencing project. | reverse complement strand
GGTTTTCGTACAGCACCGTCTTTTCAGGTGTTACGCTGCTCATTTTGTTGCTTCTGCTGTCATAGAATGTCCTCGCCCGGGCTTTGCCCTGCGGCTTGCCCGGTACGGTGAACGTGAATAACTTTGGTTCTTCGTTATTGTTCTGACTGTTCATTTTCTACTTCCTTTTTACGTAAGCGGCCATTCCGGTGAGGTCAACGGGATGGTCTGTTTTAATTATTGAAGAACATATCTTCCATGCTCATCTGTTCCGAAGCATCTGCCTCTTTTGGTGGTTCTGCTGCTTTCGGTACATCCGTCTTTGCTTCCGGGACTTCCCTGTATTCATGCTCTGCCACCGGTTCTTCCTTTTTTACAGAATCGACATACTCAGCTTTTCCGTCCTCGTGGATCACTGCCATGTCCTTGTCCAGGGCGTTCTGCAGGTCGATGCTCATAATGCCCCATTTGCTGATGATCTGGCGGAGCATGGTCTTCAATGCCATGCTGTCAAAATCCTTGAACCAGAAAGAAGAATATTTCCAGAGGTCTTTTTCCGGGATCTGCCCGGCTTCCAGGAGTTCCAGCGATCTCGCCCCGCCATTCCCTCCAAACGCCTGGGAATACTTTTCGGCGTGTGCCAGCATCTTCTTCTTCGACCAGTACATTGTCTTTCGGAATCCGTTCTCATACTCGAACATGGCATAATAACCGGCTGTAGGTGTCCCGTCACGGATGATGTCATCCTCGATCAGGTTCACTTCAATTTCTTCGTTCAGGGGATCGTAGTGGAGAAGCTCCCCTTCTTTGATCGCCATGACGTTCAGGCGTTTGTAGTATCCGGAACGCACTGCCAGCTGGATATAACCCTTATACCCAAGCTGGAACTGTGCTTCCTTGCAGCCTTTTTTATTGTTCTTGAACGGGACCATATAGAACTGTCCGAGCTGTGGGGATGGTGAGAGGTTCAGTGCTTCACCGAGTAATGCAGCTGACAGGATGCTCTGGTTCGTGCATTCCTGCAAAGCCGGTGTTGTCTGTACTGCAGAAACGATGCTGGAGACGAATCTGGTGGCATTCTTGCCGCCGACCACGCTGTTGATCTGCTTCCTCACTGCTTCCTGGGACATATACGTTGCCATGCTGCTTCTTGTCTGTCTGTTTGCAAGATTGTTTGCTACTGCCATGTTTTATTCCACCTTTCCAAACTGAATGTTGTTGCGGATCAGGTATTCTCTCAGATCCATGATCTGTTTCTTGGTGCCGCGTACACGGAAGTCAAGTGTCCAGATCTCTTCCTGTACTTCTGTAGTGTTCTCTGCTTCCTGTGTTTCTGCCGTAGTTTTCGGTACTTCTGCCTTGCTGTCTTCTTTGTTTTCCGCAGTAGCGGATGTTTCTTCCTGCTGTACTGCCTTTCTGGATGCCTCTTCTTTTTTGGCTTTCTCCTCGGCTGCTTTTCTCTTTCGCTCTTCCAGGGCTTTTTCCATTTCTTCCAGGCGTTTTCCCTCTCTGAGTGCTTCCGAAAGGCTGTAGTTTTCTATATATTTCAGGACAGCCTTGTCACGGAAACGTTCCGGGAGTTCCTCAAGTGCTTCCATTTCTTCAGACATACGGTTGAACAGCGAATGGTAAGCGGTTTCCAGATGCTTGTCCGTGATGGATTTTTTATACATGCTTTCTTTTACTGTTTTCTCGAAAGGGATAACAGAACGAAGATCCCCGACATACAGGTCATAATATTCACGCATCTTTTCCGTTTTTTCGCTGCGGTACTTCTGCTCGATCTCGTACAGCCCGTCATCGATCACTTTGACCGCACTGCGTACTGGTTCCAGCACTTCCTTCACCTGTGCCTCAAATTTTTCATAAGGTGCCGCATAAAATTTCTTTACCTGCTTTCGTTCTTCTTCGAACGCCTTCACCAGTCTGTTCAGGGTCGCCCTGTCCTTACGCATCTCTGCGGTCTGGGAATCTGTATAGGCAATGGATGCATATTCCTGTGCCTTCTTCTGGATCTCTTCCTTCAACTCGCTGCTGTTCCACTGGATCTCCGGGAGCGTCCCCGGCTCCATCTTGGTCGTGATTCTTAATTCCATGTTTACCTCCTGTCATATCTCCGGCAGTATCCTGCCCGGTCTTATGTTGTGTGTTACCTGCTGCCAAAATTTCTTTTCTTCCTGCAAGAGCATCGCAAGGTCTTCTTCAACGTCAGAACGTTCAATGAAATAGTGGCGGACGGCTGTCCGCCTGTCTCCTTCCCAGTCCGACCGGATGTGTGCCCTCAGCACTGCAAACTGGTAACCTGTCACCAGCAGATAGTGGAGCACCTGAATATAATAGTTATCCGGTATGCGATCATCCCACTTGCCCCACTGTGCACTGTTCATGATGTTCGTGGTCTTGATCTCCAGGATACCTTTTCTGCCTTCCTGGTCGGTCAGCTCGCCGTCGAGCGAAGCCTGCATGAATGGATATTCAACACTCCGCAGGATGCGGTTCTCGTGATACAGGACTTGATATTCCGGAAAGTCCAACGAAAACAGCCTGCGGATCAGCGGCTCTGCTTCCGTTCCATATTTCACATACGGCTTATCAGATATGTCCTTCGGCATCCGTCTCCCGGTCTTCTCATCAAATAATTCCACGTTGCTCTTGTATGGGTTCAATCCCAATATCGCAGCCGCATCCGAACCGCCGATCCCAAGCGTGCGGCTTTCCAGCCACGCCGCATGGTCAGCATTTTCAATGATTGTATAGCTCATACTTGAATTTTCAGTCTCTCTGCCCTATACTGTAGTTGTCTTTTTATTTGTGTCCCGGATCGCCCGCCAAAGCACCGGGACTTTTTACTACCTCGAGTGTCACTTTCTCAACGATCACCGATTCTTTCGTCTCTTCATTTATTGCATGCACATAGATGCTGTTATGGTGCCAGATCCGGTACTTGTCCGAATCAATCCCGGCCAGTTCCAGGATGGCTCTGGCTTCCTGGTCGCGTCCTTCATTTACCCAGATCATCTGCTTTCCCCCTCCAGACGGATACATACTTTTGCCAGTTCCGCTGCAAGCTTATATTCCTTTTCGTATCTACTGCCTCCATGCGTTTTCTCCACTCTATCAACAAATTTCTGGAGGCTTCCCGAAAAGCAGCCACATCTTACTTCTACCGTATTATCCTTAGTCCTGTAAAATGTAATAAATCCATTTCGGCTTCCGATCGGTCCTTGTACAAAGAAATGCCTCGTATTGAAAACTTCTGCGTTGCCAGAAACCCACGCATCGCCGTAAACTTTTGCATCGCCGCAAACCCACGCATCGTCGTAAACTTTTGCATTGCCGAAAACCCACGCATTGCCAAAAACCCTTGCATTGCCGTAAACCCTTGCATTGCCGTAAACCCACGTATCGTCGTAAACCCTTGCATTGTCGAAAACCCACGCATTGCCAAAAACCCACGCATTGTCGTAAACCCTTGCATTGTCGAAAACCCACGCATTGCCAGAAACCCACGCATTGCCGAAATGTGAAAGATTTTCCTCTTTCTCGATGTATCCGCCGAACTCTCCAGTTTTGACAGACCCGAAATCACGCACTGCTCTGATCCGGTACAGTGTTTTCCCGTAAACTGTGACCGTTTCCTCTGTTAATTCATATTTTTTCATTCTGCTTCCTCCTTCTCCGCCCACAGCATGATGCGGATTACTACCGCACACCACACGGTAATTGTGGTTCCGACAATATCGCGTTCACAAATCGTGCTGTACTTGCCCAGCCACCAGAACGTGAACGCCGCGGTGGCTGTGGCTAAAACCGGGGCGAGTACAGCCGCTCCGGTTGTTTCTTCCGCTTCTTCTGTTACTTCTGTTGTTTCTGTTTCTTTTTTCATCGCTTTTCTCCTTTCCATACGAACCCGGTCAGTTCGTACAACTTTTTGGGACTGATGTATGTACTTCTTCGACTTGCCTGCCCTCTTTTGGTCGGCTTTGATCGGAACACCAGTCCGATGTCTAATTCGCCGGACTCCATTCGGTTGATCACTGTGCTCTGTTCCACTCCCAGAACCTTTGCGGCTACCCTTGTGGGTACCGGTTCAGGCGGGAATTCTGGCTGCTTGCACTCCCGGAGTACTTCCAGAAGCATTTTTTTAAGTTCTTCCATTTTGCCACCTCACTTTCCTATTCATTCATCGTCAAAATCACGATCCAGAACAACAACAGGATTGCTAATGGTTTCAACATTTCCTTACCCCGCTTTCTGTTCTTCGAGAGTATCTCTGGCTCTCAGAATCTCTGCGTTGCTTCTGATGATCGCCAGGCTCTCTCTATCCAGCTTTTTCAAAATCGCAGTTGTTTCCTGCAACAGCTTCTTTTTCGTTTCTCTCATTCGATTCTCTCCTTTCTGTATTGGCTTGCCATCATCGGCGACCACGTTGCCATCGTGATCGGACGGGGACTGTGCCCCGTTTCGGCTTTATTTATAAAGTTGTTTCAATAAATTCAGCTGCTGCTTTGATGGTTCTAAAAGTATGAAACTCTCTGAACCCTTTTCCCTCACGCACGTTTACGTGATAGGCTCCGCGTGTTCCTTTCATTCTTTTGATTTCGTAACCCTTAACAACTTTTACTGTTTCGTACATTTTACTTACCTCCTGTGTTTTGCTATTTCGTTGACCTTGGTTACATTATACTTTCCTTTGGTTACTTTGTCAATGCTTTTTTGTTGCTTTTGGTTACTTTTTTTGTTGACTTTTTGTTCGTGCGGTGTTATTCTAAGATCAGAAAATAGAATGAAGGGAGGCGAATGAATGACGCAAGGTGAGCGTGTCAAAGAAATCCGAAAGAGCTTAGAAATGACAATGGAGCAATTCGGCAGTCGACTCGGAGTTACTAAAGTAGCAATCTCCAGAATTGAAAAAGGAGAACGCAATCTCACAGAACAAATGAGCCGGGCGATATGCCGTGAATTCAATGTCAGTGAAGAATGGCTGAAAACAGGTGATGGAGAGATGTATCAGCAACTCTCAGAAGATGAGGAAATAGCTGGTATTGTTTCAGATCTGTTAGAAGAAGGAAAAGACAACGCTTTTTACAGTATAATTTTGGAGATAGTCAAAACGTACAGCGAACTATCCCCTGCATCACAGAAGGTACTTATGGAAGCGGCTGAGAAACTGGCTGACAATTTGGCAAAAAAGAAAAGGGACTAACGCCCCTTTCTTTCAAAATGCTTCTTAATAATGATGTAAACCTGTTTTAAAAAGGTTTCGTCAGAAGCGTTCAGTTTGTTAATCAGTTTTATAATCTCAGCTTTGTAGTCCATCCTATGTACCTCCCGATTACGTTTTCAAACATTTGTTCGAAATTCCTTGATTTCATATTATCACAGAAGTATTTGTGATTCAACTGTTTTCGAACATTTGTTTTAGTAAAATTTTCCTTTCACTATATAAAACGTATCGGAAGCTAAAAAGTTGTGCGTTGTCCGGAATCCCGGACGCTTTTTGAAAATCACTTATATTCAGACTCATACAAGTCAGAAATAGTGGTTTTCAGCCCTGCTGCCAACTGTTCCATAGTTGCCAGTGTAGGGCATACCTGACCGGTCACTATGTCACCGATCGTAGACCGGGGAACACCGGTCATAATTGCCGCCTGCCGGATTGACAGGTGGTGCTGTTCCAGAAATTCAGATAATAATATTTTCATATTGTTATCATTCCTCTATACAGCGAAAAATATACAAAAGAATAAAAAACAAATGGATGGATACCAATATGAACATCATTGTGCAAAACTCTTGAAACAGAGAGGTTTTAGGGATGTTGCAGTCACAAAAAGTAGTGGCGATCAGGGAATTGATGTCATTGCTTATAATGAAAATGTCAAATACGGCATACAATGTAAATATTATTCCTACCCTGTTGGCAATCAGGCTGTTCAACAAGCGTATGCCGGAGCAAAATTTTACGATTGCAATGTAGCGGTAGTTATGACAAATTCAACCTTTACCGAGCCAGCAAAAGAACTTGCTCAAAAATTAGGTGTGCAACTATGGGAAAAGTCTTATATTCCAAACGGCAACGGAAGCTTGTATAAAATTATTCGTGCTATAAATGTAATCTTTCTGTTGGTCAGTATCTTCGGCTTTTGGCTTATGAAAGGCTCTGAACATTCAGCAACCACTACCTATAATTATTTTAACATTATAGTTCTCACGGTTGCTTCTGTGATAGGTTTACTATATTATCGCAGTTTAGTGGCCAGCGTGTTCGTCAGTCTTTTGTATTTGATTTTTGCTATATCACAGATCATCTTCTCTGTGGTTCATAGTAATTTTTCTACTTATGAGATTGTAACATGCATACCAGCTATATTGTATATGATTCATACGGTACGCCTGCTATCTGAACCATTGTCAGAAGAAGAGAAAAAAATCATTGCAAATAAAAACAAACCAGAAAAAACTCCCACAATTGAAACAGATAAGTTGGAACTGAATCGTAAAATTCAGGATAACTTATATCACTTAGGTGACTTGTATATTCCAATTCTTAACGAAAAATTACATTCTGTAGTCACCTTAAAAAATGCACTGCAAACAGAAAATGGATATTTATTTGTATATATTTCTGATAAGCCAATATCTTTCGATCTATCCGCAATAGAAACTGAATTCAATATAAATTTGCAGGATTATTACCAGATACGCCCTATCAGTAATACAGAATTCCAGATTTTGCAGCGTGAAAAGTAAAATACAAGGAGAAAGTGAGATATGAAAAAAGAGAAACCTACAACAAAACTTTGCAAACATTGTAAAACCGAAATACCATATGATGCGAAGGTCTGCCCGAATTGTCGTAAAAAGCAAAAAGGTGGAAAACTTAAATGGATCCTGATTATTGCAGTTGTGGCAGTTATTGCACTGCTTATATATGGAAGCGGAAATTCTTATAAATTAAGCGAAGATGCAAGCAATATGTCCGAAAAAGACTATAAAGCCGCATGTGGCGAAATTGAATACAAAGAACTTGCAAGATCTGCCAATAAATATAAGGGAAGTAAAGTGAAATTTGAAGGCGAAATACAGCAGGTTGTTTACGATTCTGAAAATGGTGAGTCTGAATACCTGATACATGTTACAAAAGATGACTTGGGATTATGGTCTGACAGCATATATGTATATTATGCAAATAAATCCGACAGAAAATTTATCGAGGATGATATCGTTGCTATTTACGGCGAGGCTTCTGGAGAAGAATCTTACACAAGTGTTCTTGGTCAGAATATAACAATTCCAGCAGTAACAGCGGCATACATGGAATTAGAGAAATAGATATAACAGAATAACAAAATCCGCCCCGGTGTTCCCAGCACCGAAGCGGATCAGCGAATCTATACAGGTCTGGAGACCGGCATAATTCTTCCTTGAACAAGAAGATTATACCACAATCCTCCGGCACCTGTACAGGTGTATTTTTATACTCATTTTTAAGGAGGATGATATATTATGGCAAAATACAAAAAGAGAAAAGACGGCAGGTACGCCGCATGGGTAACTACCGATGAAATAAATCCGTAAACTGGAAAAAGAGTCCGCATACAGGTATATGGTCGTAGTGTTGCGGAACTGGAACGCAAGAAAGCCGAGGTGATCGAGCAGACCAGCAAAGGCATCTATGTATCAGAAAAGAACGTGACATTCGGGGCGTATAAATGGAAGTGGCTGGAGCTGTATAAAGCCGGTCGTGAAACGAACACGATCGAAGGATATCGGAACATTCTGAAAAACCACACTGCCGCACTGGATGGTCTCAAACTATTGCAGATTAAAAAAACAGATGTTCAGACCGGATACAATGCACTAAAAGGTCACGCCGATCTGCAGCGTCGTTACTACCAGACAGTCAACCAGATCATGCGTGCTGCCATTGATGACGGCCTGCTGTTCAAGAATGTTGCGGAAAATATCGAAAAAGATCCTGCACCGAAGAAGAAAAAACGGGCACTGACAGAGCTGGAACGTATCCACCTGGAAGACTTAGAGCTGGATCCGCAGGCAAGTACACTGCTGCATATGTTGCTGTATACCGGAATGCGGCGACAGGAGATCATCCCTCTGACACGGTTTGATATCAATTTTGCCAGGAAAAAGATCACTGTCAACAAGGCAGTTAAGTTCGTTGGAGAAACTGCCGTGCTCAAAGACACGAAAACAGACAGTGGAGAGCGTGAGATCTATCTGCTGGATCCACTGGCGGACGTCCTGAAAAAGTATCTGTCTACATTACAGGGTAATCTTCTGTTTCCCGGAACTGATGGCAGCTATCTGAAAAAGTCGCAGTATCGCAGACTGTTCGAGCGGATCAAGCGGACATTGAACACTGCCTGCGGCGGCACACATCACTATGAAAACGGCCGCATCAAGTTCGATCTAGATATGTGTCCGGTGCTGGGATCGCATACATTCCGGCATGAATATGCAACCATGCTGTATTATTCCGGCATTGATATCATGGAAGCGGTGGAGATCATGGGGCATAGTAATTCGAAGATGTTACTGGATACCTACGCAGAACTGCGGAGGCAGGAAGGAAAATCCATCCAGAAGCTGAACGATTTCGCAAAAAAATCATATCAAAATAATACTTCTGACAGCACTGAAAAAGTGACTACATTTTGACTACACTTTCCAAACATTTTACACTTTTTCGCACTGTTTCAGGCGGTTTTTATGCATCAGAAAAATAGCTGTTTCAAAACGCAAAAAACACCGGAAACCCTTGATTTTACTGGATTTCCGGTATTTTTTCTGTCAAGCTGGAAAAGGGACTTGAACCCTCGACCCCTTCATTACGAGTGAAGTGCTCTACCGACTGAGCTATTCCAGCATCGGTCAGCAGCATTGCTGCTGACTCAAATTATTATACATGATTATTGTCTGTTTTGCAAGTATTTTCACAAAAATAATTACAATTTAACTAAGTCAAATACATTTCCCATTTCCATTGCAGATATCTGCTCGACTCAATATTCTTCATCGTAATTATATCCATCCGGGCTGTAATCGTTATACTGCTCCTGATCGTAAAAATTATTGTAAGAATTATCATCATAAACACTGCCGTCACCATTATCGCTGACTGCCGCTTCCTGCGTCTGGGTTTCTGTCTCAGACTCGGTCTCCTGGATTCCCGGAATATTGTCATCGACATCTTTTCCGGCTTCTTCTCCGTTCAGCGTATAATTCTCTTTGCTGACGGCACTGCCTTTGCTGAATCCGCTGACTTCTTCGATATGAGCACTTCGCTCCTGTACACCTGCGGACGGCTCATAATCTTTGATGCCAAACAGGTAGTCATGCAGTCTGGTAACATTCCAGGATAAGGTAACCGGAACTTCGGAATCTCCGCTCAGATCACTTGTACGGTGTTCAAACGGGAATCCGCAGGTATCCCCCAGCTGATAAGACAACATATTCATTCCCAGAGATACAATATCCGATTTGCTGAGACTGGTGGAGATCATCGGGAACACATTGTCCATGATATCTACCAGCGTCTTCATATCTGCTTTTTTTGCTTTTGCCACGATTTTGGCGATCAGCTCTCTCTGGCGTTCGGTACGTTTGTAATCGTTTCCGGCTGTATAACGGATACGGGTGTAGGATACTGCCTGCACACCGTTCAGATGATACGTGCCCGCCACTTCCGGCTCGATACGTTCATAAGATTTTCCTGTGATTTCAGACGTTCCGACACAGTAGTTGTTCATATGTACAACCTCTTCGTCTGTCAGATCAAAATCAAAACCGCCAAGTGCATCTACTACTTCTACCAGTGCATTCATGTTCACCGTTACAAAATCCGTGATGTCCAGATCCAGGTTCTGGTTCAGCATATTGATCGCCCATTTATAACCGCCGTTTGCATAGGCTGCATTGGCTTTTCCATAACGGTCTTCACCGATATTCAGGTAGGTATCACGGTATATGGATACCAGTTTTACCACTTTCGTGTCGTTATTGATGCTCGCAATGATGATCGTATCGGTGTTTGTATAATCCATACTTCCGTCACGGGAATCAACACCGAACAGGGCAATGTTGGTATAGCCATGCAGAACTGCATTGTTCTCCACTTCTTCATTCACCTGGATATCACCGGACTGAAGCGTCACAGTATCAATATTGCCGAGTTTTTTCTCAAACTGTACATACAAAAAGCCAAATGCCAGCAGCGGAATCAAAATGATCAGTTCTGTGATAAATAAAATCTTGTGTCTGCGATATTTTTTATATGCAGAACTTTTCTTGCGTGTCTTGTCTTTCTTCATGCCTTCCTCTTCGGCCGCATCTTCTGCAGCAGATTCTAATGAAATTCATCGTTAAAAAGTCTACTGAATTATTATACACTATTTAATGAACCTGTCAATTGCCTTATTCAATTCTTCAATTTCCTTCCTGTCTCCGGACTCGATCGCATCTACCAGGCAATGCTGGATGTGATCTTGAAGAATGACTTTTCCGGTATTGTTGATCGCTGCTTTGACTGCGGAAAGCTGGATCAGCACCTCACTGCAGTCTCTGCCGTTTTCCACCATTTTCTTGATAGACTCCAGGTGTCCGATCGCACGGGAGAGACGGTTTAACACGGCTTTTGTATGTTCGTGACTGTGCGTATGCGTGTGCGTGACAACCGTTCCGTTCTCCAGCACATGCGTGTGACTGTGGGCATGTCCGCCGGAAGTCTGCTCTTTTGTATGGGCTTCCGCCTGCACACCGTTTTTCTTTGTTTCCATAATATTTTATCCTCCTGTAACTTGCCCCTTACTTCTGTTTTTCTCCCTCTGTCATTGTCATTTTTCTACATTGACCGACACAGGCAGCAAACTCTGTACTCCTCCTGCTTTTACCGGATATTCTTACCGGCTGATCTTCACATCGATCTGCTGATATGGGATCTCAATCTGATTTTCATCAAATCTGTATTTGATTTCTTCGGTGATCCGCCATTTTGCCGGAAAATAATCCTGTGGTCTTACCCAGGCATGCCACCCGAGGATCACACCGGAGTCTCCAAGACTTTCAACGACCACTTCCATCTTCTCTTCTTTCAGAATGGCCGCATCCTTCTGCAAAATAGCGAGCAGCACTTTCCTTGCCTCATTGATATCGTTTCGATAGGAAATCCCTACCTTTTCACGCAGTTGCCGCTTATCCTGCTTTGAAATGTTCGTCAAACTGCTGTTGGTGATGATTCCGTTTGGAATCGATACGGTACGGTTATCGATCGTCAGAAGTGTCGTATAAAAGAGATCCACCTTCACCACGGTTCCTTCATTTCCATGGGTGTCTTCGTGGATATAATCTCCGCTGACAAATGGTTTCATAAACAATAAGATAAATCCCCCCGCAATATTCGAAAGCGATTCTTTTAACGCCAGCACAACGCCGACTCCCATCGAGCCGATCAGTGCAGCAACCGACGCTCCGGACACTCCGAGAAAAGTGGCCATGACTGCCATCACCATCACGTACATGATGGCTTTCATAATGGAAAGTGTGAAGTGTGCGGATGCTGCCTCCATTCCGGCCCGTTCAAAGGATCGGCCAAAAATCTTCAGGATCAGCTGAATGATCTTGCGGCAGACAAAAAATGCGATCAGGACAATGACCAGTTTGATGCCAAGATCCATAAGCCCCGGCATTTTCCCCTGAAAATACTGTGTAAACTGATTGACTTCTTTTACACTTTCGGTCAGCGAATCTGCCGTATTCTCTGCTATTTGTTCCATCTGCTATTTCTCCTGCTGTTTGTTTCGTCTGCTCTTTGCGGCCGGTTTTCTGCCCGTTGTCTTGTTTTTTCTTTCTTCCTCTGCCTTTGCACTTTCTGCGATTTTGGCTTCCAGTTT
>PPYF01370890.1_pt1 | contig 11891 bp, 9 predicted proteins | sample 1559871 | NCBI WGS metagenome assembly PPYF01 (sample SAMN08240021, study PRJNA423297) | Human gut metagenome, whole genome shotgun sequencing project. | reverse complement strand
CAGTGACATACGGATTAACAGTCCGCCGTTCTACCGACTGAACTACAGAGGAATCGTGTGAACGAGGCGCATACTACTGTTCCTCGATATTTGTGTCAACACTAAAATTAACTTGCTGATTCAATTGACTGAATTTAACTCAGGATGTTGTTTTAGTGTACTGTCGATGAATTTTCATCCTGTTGGCTATTATCACGCAACCTCTGGAGTGGATCCTGGCGATAGAAGCCGCAGAAACGTTGCCAAAGAGCCGGGAAGCGCGGAGCGAATAGTTCGGGGGCGCTGAAAAAATACTCAGAGAGCACCGCAAAACATTCTGCCGGATCGGTTGCGGCATACGCATCGATGCTGGCCGCATTTTCGCCAACTAAATCAATCTCATCCTGAATATTGTTCATCGCAGCGTGCAGGTCGTGCTCCCATCCTGCGACGTCGCGCAGCGGAATAAACGGCACGCCGCTGGCACGATCGCCGTTGCGGGTATCCAGTTTATGCGCCACTTCGTGGACGATCAGGTTAAAGCCGGATGCATCGAATGAGTCCTGAATATCCAGCCAGTTCAGTACGATAGGGCCCTGCTGCCAGCTTTGTCCGGACTGTACCACGCGCTGATTGTGAACGAGACCAATATCGTCTTCCCACTCATCGTCGACGACAAAAGGAGCAGGGTAGATCAATATTTCATGGAATCCGTCAAGCCATTCGAGACCGAGCTCCAATACGGGCAGGCAAAAGAGCAGCGCAATGCGCGCTTCGGTGACGGGTTCAGCGACCAATCCCTGCAAGAATACCAACCGCTTATGTTGTAAAAAACGTTCAGCAAGCTGAACCAGCTTAGCCTGTTCGTCGTGGGACAACGTGGCTAACAGCGGTATTGCCAGGGCTTGTTCCCAGGGCAAATCTGTTTTATCGGCGGTATCGCTTGCTTTCCAGGGCCATTTAATCATCATTTTGCTCGCAAACTCGTCACTTGAACGCAATTGAAGAGACTGGGTCTGTTAAAATGCCAAATAACCTGGCATGATGGCAACCATCAAAACGGAGAGATGCCGGAGCGGCTGAACGGACTAGTCTCGAAAACTAGAGTAGGGGCAACTCTACCGGGGGTTCAAATCCCCCTCTCTCCGCCAATCAAATCACCTATCCCCCTGAATCATAAAAATTTAAATTGTATTCTTATTTTTCAGCATGCCAACCGGGATGTCATTTATCTTTGGCTTATTTTAGAACAGTTCGGTTTCCGTTGAACTTCCTTCCTTTCGACAAACTATCACTTAGCCAACCAGAGCCGATAGCGCTTTGCAACTATGTCATTCATTTTGTGAGCTAAGTCGTGTTGCGCCAGCGTAATCATTCACCTGTCTGAGAAGAAAAGATGACGCTGCGGCTGTTTTGCGAACAATGTTATCTCGACCCCCCGGCCCCGTTCATGCTTCTTCGTTCCCCTTGTCCCACTCGTCCACAGGTAGGCTAAATGGGGGCTGCAAATTAGCACGTCCGTGGCGATATTTTGTTTATTTTTAAACGAGATTGCGATTTTTTAAGTTTGGATGGTATGCGTAAATACTGGTTTGCGTATTTTTTACGCAGGCCACGTTGCCCTCTATAATTGTGTTGATTGCTAATGACCAGGTGCTGTTATGCATATTTCACCCCCCATCCGACCAGAGCAGAGTATCCAGCGTTTAACGGCGCTGCTTGAGCCGATTGCCGAGAGAGTCAAAGTCATACCGCGCAAGCGTATGACGTGGACGCATAAAAACCAGCCGCAGCTGTATCTCTTTTTAGAGGGTGAACTTTCTATCCTCCGCGCCTCGGATGGTCTGCTGATTGTGACGGTTTATGACCCGCATTTGTTTGGTATTGCCGAAATGATCCAGCCGGTGCGAGGGCATATGCTACGTGCGGAGACGGAGTCGACCATCCTGCGCGTTGATGCCAAAACGGCGATGGATATTTTTCGTCAGCACGGTGTGTGGGAAGATGCTGTCGCATTACTGTCCTACCATACGGCCTATCTTTTCTATCGTGATGCCTTATTGGTGCAACAAAAAACCTATTCGGTGATTCGCGATCATCTACAGGAAATGAGCCAGCTACCGGAAGAGACCCGAATGCGCATCTCAATCCTTGACTATATCCAGGAACGTACCCATTTATCACGCAGTAGCGTATTAAATGTACTGTCAGCGTTAAAAAATGGCAATTATATTGAATTTAAGCGCGGCGGCTATCTGGTTAATTTAAATAAACTTCCCGAGCGTTTTTAGCGCTCGGCGTTTGTCCAGAATTAAATAATAAAGCGATTATCAGTTACGCTTTTCTATCTTATTGTAAAGCCACTTTATTTGTATCATTTTCACGTACAGAGCACGGCTTGACAATAGGACTATTATGAAGAAGACACTGATTACGCTCATTATCGCGAATGCCTTGACGGCAACAAGCGCATTTGCCGCAGCCGATGCCGGGAACTGGTATGCCGGTTCAAAATTTGGTTGGTCACATTATAACGACACGAATTCTTCGCATGATGTCGACTTCGATAGTGATAATGTCGGTGGCGGTATTTTCGCCGGTTACCAAATTAACACCTGGCTGGCGGTAGAAGGAGGTTACGATTATTTAGGTAACATGGGCGTTAATGGGCATCATGGTGTCTCCGGTTCGCAAATGAAAAGCCAGGGCCTTCAGGCCTCCTTGAAAGCCAGCTACGGCCTGAATAGTGATTGGGATTTATATGGCCGTGCGGGAGTGATGGGCTACCGCGCAGAGTCTGATATTAAAGGGCATAACAACTTCGATACTGGTATTCGTCCGGTGCTGGCGGTCGGTACCGAATATGCCTTTAATCGCAACTGGGCGGGTCGCCTGGAATATCAGTGGGTCAGCAATGTAGGGAATGAAAATCAAATTGGTGCCAGCAGCGATATCAGTTCGGTGATGGCCGGCATCAGCTATCGATTTGGGCAATAACTCCGTCATTGATCGCAACCCCCGCATGGTAATGCGGGGTTTTTTGTTATCCACGGAGCAGCGGTGCGAGTGAGGTATTTACCTGCTGGAGACCATGGAAATTCTGTTCTTTGAAGTAATAGTTGTTCATCATTCTTATTTGATCAAGCCGTGAAAGCGAAAGATAAACCTGATGTACCTGGCTATGATCGTCAAAGATATCGGCCGTTTTAACGTCTAACAAATAGTCGGTTTTTAAACCTAACGTCAGGTTGTCGATAATCTGCTTATTTTCCTGATGCAACGTAGCCAGTTCTTCTGGCGCGGCAGATGATTTTGTATTCTGCACCACAGGAATGTGTAATGCGTTTATTTTAACCAGCTCTTCTGGTGGTGATGAGCTGCAGGCGGTGAGCATGGATATAACCAGTGCCGCAAAAAGTAGCTTGTGCATGAATTTCCCTGATGAAGATAATAACGACGATGATTATTATCCCGTTGGGCACAGGCTCAGCGAGCATTAATTAATTTAAAAATAAACGATGGGTTTTGAACTCGGTGAATGGCATAACCGCAGACCGGTATTGTGGAAAATGCCGGTATCACCCACCGCCGGCACTTGATGAATGGCCTAAGGTGCCGGAAAACGGATTATTAACGACAGGCCGAGCTCTCGCGAATTACCAGCTCTACCGGCAGCAAGCGCATCGACGGCGGCTCATTGCTCAGCAGCAGATTCAACGCCTCGCGTCCCAGTCTCTCTTTGTCCACCGCCACGGTGGTTAACGGCGGCTGTGACCAGGCCGCGGTCTCAATATCGTCAAAACCGACAACCGCAATATCCTCTGGAACCCGAAGCCGGCGCTGGGCACAGCACTGAAGCACCAGCAAAGCAGTGGCATCGTTATAAGCAAATATGGCATCCGGGGGCTCCGGCAGCGTGAATAATTCGTTAAGCGCCTGCAGTAGCGAATGCTCCGTGTCGAGTTGAGGCAGGGCGATTGCCTCATACTCCGGGGGCATAAGCAATTTGGCCTCATAAAGCGCTTTCCGATAGCCTTTTTCGCGCTGATGAATGCTGTAATGGGCAAGCGTGCTGGCAAGAAAAGCAATACGTGAACGTCCCTGTTCGATTAAATGGCGCGTGGCCAGATAGCCGCCCTGCAAATTGTCCGGGTTAACGCATGGCAAAGCGGGGGCCCAAAGGTCAGTCAGCACCATGGGGAGCTTAAGCTGCTCCAGCAACGCCAGCAGCTCGGGTTCAAAGAAGCCGGCACAGATCAGGGCATCTGGCTGATGTAACATCACCTGGTCGGCGACGGCATCACCGGGCCCTATGGATAAAAAACTCAGTGCGATACCCCGATCACGGCATGAGGATTCGATGCCTAAGAACAGCGGCGAGTAGAATGGCATCGCGCGGCGGATATTATGCTGGCGATGAAGTAAGAAGAGCACTCGTTTAATTTTGTCGCTGCGCAAACGGCCGAAGTCATATCCTTGCTGCTCGGCGGCGGCAATGATACGTAGACGGGTTTCTTCCCGTAGCCCCGGCTGGCCCTTAAGGGCGCGAGACACTGCGCCGGGGGATACGCCGCAGGCAGCGGCGATATCCCGGATTCTTACTGCTTTTGCCATTGATTTCTCATATCTATAGTTTGCGCTGGGCGCCCAACCAGGCCGCACCGCGCACGCCGCTGCTATCGCCGTGGCGTGCCTGTACGACAGGGGTGAAGCACTTCTTACCAAACACATACTGCGCGATACGTTCCTGCAAGCCAGGGTACAGCTGCGCAATGTTTGATACGCCTCCACCTAATACGATGACATCGGGGTCAAGCATGTTCACCACGCCCGCTAGCGCACGCGCCAGCTGATCCCGATAAAGATCCCAGATCAGGGCGGCGTGTTGTTCACCGGCATTTAGCCGAGCCATAATGTCCGGTACCCTAACATTTTTACTAACTTTCTGAAAATACTGCCGTTCCATCCCGCTGCCGGAAATAAAGCTCTCATTACAGTTTAGCTGCCCGCAGTAACACTCTGCGGATTCACCGTCTTTATCCATGCGGTAATGAGGGAGCGCATTGTGTCCCCACTCGCCGGCGCAAGCGTTGGGGCCCGTAATCAGACGCTTGTCGACGCATAGGCCGCCACCACACCCGGTGCCGAGAATAACGCCAAACACCACGCCATAACCTTTACCTGCTCCATCGATAGCCTCCGAGAGGGCAAAGCAGTTGCCATCATTGGTTACTGCAATGGGCATAGCAAAATGTTGCTCAAGCTGTTGGACGAAGGGCTGATGATTGAGCACCAGAATATTTGAATTTTTGATCAGGCCATCGCGGCCAGCGGCCCCCGGAATGCCAAGGCCAATGGTGAGATCGGCGCGCGTCGCGTTACGTGCGTCGGTAATTGCATTGATAACGGCTTGAAAGAAAAGATCATAGCGCTGCTTTGGCGTGGTATAGCGCTGGCGATAAACGGTTTCACCATTCTCATTGAGTACGACGGCTTCTATTTTAGTACCGCCAATATCAAGCCCTAATTGCATGATTGCCTCCCGGCTTACGGTTTCATGATGGAAGGCAGTCTAGGGATTTTGTTTACTAGACAAAATTGAATAAATCGATTTATGTGAGTAAAGACTCAATAAATGCTGATTTATCGGTTTAATAACGGTGGGATATGTTTAGTAAATGAATAACGGTTTCTGCACATGCGCGAGAAACCGTTACAGGAAGGGACTAGAAGCGGTAGCCGATACCAATGTTAAAGCCGTTTATGCTGTAGTTGTCATCCAGGTCGGCGGTAGTTCCTTCATAACCGACGTTGACGGTGAGGTTCTCGATGGGGTTAATGATGACCCCTGCGCCGTATGCGAATGAGGTTGATTTGTAGGACTCACTTGCGCGCATGATATCGTTACTGCCGGCGTTCAGCCATTTCACGTCGGCGTCGGCTTTGGTGCGGGCGGCACCGCCCAGAGCATACAGCGAAACATAATCGTTAATACGGTACGCAGGGCCGACCAGCAATGAGTAGTATTTCACATCAATATTGGTATTGACCGCATCAGAATCAACATAATAATGACGGTCTTCACTACCGCTCATATAAGTAAATGAACCGACAACGCTAAACGGGGAGTCAAATTCATAGCGATATTGCAGGTTCACACCACGGATATTTTTAAAATCCTGAACATCACTTTGGGCATAACCAATCGAAACGCTTTGGTTATCTGCAAACGCCATTCCACTCGTTAATCCTGAAATAACCAAAACTGCCAGAGAGAGTTTTTTCACTTTTAATAACCTTTTAAATCATATTGTTAGAGTTGTTGCGACCAGAGAACTGCGCCAGCAAGTATATCGAGGTTGTCATATGCGATGAACTACCTGAATTTATGGGAGAGATGAGTGAATATTGTTAAGCGACAGATTTTAGCTAAGAATAATCTTATGAATTGTGCTTTTTGGATAATTCGATTACGGAATTTGACGCTAAGAGTGAACGCTTAAATTGTTTTAATGTGGGATGAAGACGGGGGATTTTCAGGATAAAAAAAGCCAGCATTGCGTCAATGCTGGCTAATAAAGAACCGCGTCGCCAGGTTACTGGCGATGCGTGGTTTAGCGTTTAGTACATCCCGCGCACTGTGTGTTCTGGATCTGCTGGAAGAAATCGTTACCTTTATCGTCTACCAGCACGAATGCAGGGAAGTTTTCGACTTCAATTTTCCAGATAGCTTCCATACCCAGTTCCGGATAGGCCACGCACTCGAGGCTCTTAATACTGGTTTGCGCCAGCACCGCTGCCGGGCCGCCAATGCTGCCGAGGTAGAATCCGCCGTGTTTATGGCAGGCATCGGTAACCTGCTGGCTGCGGTTGCCTTTGGCCAGCATTACCATGCTGGCGCCGTGCGACTGGAGCAGATCGACATAGGAATCCATACGGCCTGCGGTGGTTGGGCCTAAGGAGCCTGACGCGTAGCCTTCCGGGGTTTTGGCCGGACCGGCGTAGTAGATCGGATGATCTTTCACGTACTGCGGCAGCGCTTCACCGTTATCAATGAGCTCTTTGAGCTTAGCGTGAGCGATATCGCGCGCCACGATAATGGTGCCGTTCAGGGAAAGGCGCGTAGATACCGGGTGAGCGGAAAGCTGCGCTAAAATTTCACTCATTGGCTGATTCAGGTTAATGCTGACCGCGTTGCCTTCGCCCTGCTGGCGCAGTTCTTCTGGAATGTACTGCGCCGGATTATGCTCCAGCTTCTCAATCCAAATCCCGTCACGGTTAATTTTGGCTTTGATATTACGGTCAGCAGAGCAGGAGACGCCCATACCGATTGGGCAGGATGCGCCGTGGCGCGGCAGGCGAATTACGCGGATATCGTGAGCAAAATACTTACCGCCAAACTGTGCGCCAAGACCAAGATTTTGCGCCTCGGTCATCAGTTCCTGTTCCAGCTGAACGTCACGGAACGCCTGGCCGTGCTCGTTACCTTCGGTTGGCAGGCCGTCGTAGTAACGGGTAGAGGCCAGTTTCACCGTTTTCAGCGTCACTTCCGCAGAGGTACCACCGATAACAAAGGCGATGTGGTAAGGCGGGCAGGCTGCGGTGCCGAGGGTGCGCATTTTCTCGACCAGGTAGTTTTTCAGCTTCGCTGGTGTGATCAGCGCTTTGGTTTCCTGATACAGATAGGTTTTATTTGCGGAACCGCCGCCTTTCGCGATGCACAGGAATTTGTACTCATCGCCGTCAACGCTATACAGATCGATCTGTGCTGGCAGGTTGGTGCCGGTGTTGACCTCTTTGTACATATCCAGCGCGGCGTTTTGTGAATAGCGCAGGTTGTCGGAAATATAGGTGTTGTAGACCCCTTGAGACAGAGCAGCTTCATCGCCGCCGCCGGTCCAGACGCGCTGGCCTTTTTTACCCATAATAATCGCGGTGCCGGTATCCTGACAGGTTGGCAGAATGCCCTTAGCAGCGATTTCTGAGTTACGCAGGAACTGCAGCGCAACGTATTTATCATTTTCGCTGGCGTCCGGGTCGGTGAGGATTGCGGCAACCTGCTTTTGATGGGAAGGGCGCAGCATAAAGGCCGCATCATGGAACGCCTGCTGAGCAAGCAGGGTTAAGGCTTCTGGCTCGACTTTTAACACATCCTGGCCATCAAACTGGGCGACGCTAACGTGCTCGCGGCTCAGCAGATAATATTCGGTATCGTCATGGGCCAGTGGGAAGGGATTCTGGTAGAAAAACGGTTTGTTCGACATAGCTCTTCACTCCATAAAAATAAAACCGCCGGAAGTTACCCTCCGACGGTTATGAATCAGAACATCATGGACATCCACGGGTAGCCGATGAGTAGCAGGGCCGCCAGGAAGATGCCGCCAAAGATAGTACCGAGGCGCCAGTAGTCTTTGGTTGGCAGATAGCCACTGCCGTAGTAAATCGGGCTTGGTCCGGTGCCGTAGGGGGTGATGATCCCCATGATACCCAGCGAGGTCACCATCAGCAGCACGAAGACGTTCATGTTCATGCCCGGGATGGTTGAAGCGATGGTCAGCATCGCTGGCAGCAGCGCGGTGGTGTGCGCGGTGGTGCTGGCAAACAGGTAGTGCAGCAGGTAGAACGCCAGCAGCAATACGATGGTTGCTACGCCCGGAGAGATACCGCTCATCAGCATGCCGCCTTCTTTCCCGAGCCAGCCGATAAAGCCGGTAGAAGAGAGGCCATCGGCCAGCGCAACCAGCGTGGCGAACCATACGAAAGTGTTCCATGCCGCTTTGTTGCCGGTGATGTCGTTCCACTCCAGCACGCCGGTCCACAGCATCAGGCCGATGATCAGCAGTGCGGCCATTGCCGGCTCTATCCACGCGGCGGCAAAGATCCACATCATCAGGGCGCAGCAGACGAAGACCAGCAGCAGAATTTCGTTACGTGACAGTTTGCCCAGTTTTTCCAGTTCACGTTTGGCCCACAGCGGCACCTCATCGTTCACTTTTACTTCCGGCGGGTAGAACCAGTAGGCCAGCAGCGGCATGGTGAGGATCAGCAGCACGCCCAGCGGCAGGAAGGCGATAAACCAGGTGCCCCAGGAAATGTTGATACCAACGATGCTTTTAACCAATGCCAGCGCCAACAGGTTAGGGGCGAGGGCAGAAAGGAACATGGAGCTGGTAATACAGGCGGCGGTGATTGCAACCCACATCAGATAAGAGCCGATTTTACGCGCGCTAGGATCGTTAGGTTTTGACCCGTACAGCGGTGGCAGGTTGGCAATGATTGGGTAGATAGTCCCACCGCTTCGCGCGGTGTTGGATGGTGTAAAGGGAGCCAACAGCAGATCAGCCAGGGTAATGGCGTAACCCAGCGTCAGGCTGCGACGCCCCAGATATTTCACCAGAATCAGCGCCAGGCGACGGCCGAAGCGAGTTTTGTCATACCCAGCGGCGAACATGAAGGCGCCGAAGATGAGCCAAACGGTAGAGTTGCCAAAACCGCTTACCGCCCACTTAAAGGAGGCGCCGGCCAGTTTGAATTTCTCGTCCGCCAGTTGCTCCGGACTGAACAGCACCCATTGGCTGCACAGGGCGATGGCGACCACCCCGGTTAGGCCAATAACGGCACCCGGCAGAGGCTCGAAGATCAGGCCGACTATCACGCCAACAAAGATGGCGAAGTAGTGCCATGCGTAAGGAGGGAGCCCATCAGGTACTGGGACAAAAAGGAGCAGCACGGCCACGATAATAGGCAGAGCCATCATTAGAAGGCGGTTTTTCTTACCGTCCTTCGGTTTGCTCACCGGAGCCGGTGAGTGCGATGTCGCAGATTTCTCGTTCATATTACGCTTCTATAAGTAGTTAATAATGAGGTTTGCTAAAATCGCCGCTGTGCTTTTTTTAGTTATTTTACTTTTATTAGGTTTCAAAAGCGCGACTGGCAATTTTTTGTAAAAGCTGTTGGCGCTATTTTATTTAGCGCTAATTTAAAAAAATCTTATATTCATATAATGCGCTTTTGGATGCTATTGCAATTGATCGCGATCAAAAAAACTCAGAAGTGGTGTTATTTTTAAACGCGATTGATTAACCCTATATGATTATGGGGTTATTATAATCACAGAATCTATTAATCATCTTATTTAACGGCGTTTTTTGCTGCGATTCATATATGTAACTTATTGATTTTAAGGTTTTTATCTTTCAGCGCGAACTGGTTTTACCACTTGAGGTAAGGTTACAAATAGATTGCTATTTATTAAATATTTGTGAATAAAAATAAGATAATAAATAACGCTATAGAGGTATTGGTGTTATTAATGGGATTAAATAGTTTTTTAACTAACGTAATGACTTTAGTAACTAAAATTATCGCTATATTAATAGCATGATATCGGCAAAACAAATAACTCAAATACAGTCCGGTCCCGAATTCTTGAATTTAATTTTTAAAGTTTGGAGTATCTATTATGAAAAGTGATCATCGCGTATTCAGCTCCTTCACATTACCCAATGGCACTGAGCTTAAAAACCGTTTGTTTATGGCACCGATGACTACATGCGCGGGCTATTACGACGGTTCCGTTAGCAGCGAACTGGTGGAGTACTACCGTGCGCGCGCCGGGAGCATCGGTACCATCATCGTGGAATGTTGTTTTGTTGACGATTTAGGCCTCGCCTTCCCAGGGGCGTTAGGTATCGACAGCGACGAAAAAATCGCCGGTCTTGCCAAAATCGCCGATGCCATTAAATCCAAAGGTTCAAAAGCGCTACTGCAGATTTATCACGGCGGCCGGATGGTGGATCCTAAGCTTATCGGCGGCCGGACTCCGGTGGGGCCAAGCGCAGTTGCCGCACCGCGTGATGGCGCAGCAACGCCTGTCGCGCTGACTACCGAAGAAGTGGAAGGAATGGTAGGCAAGTTTGGCGATGCCGTTCGTCGCGCAATTCAAGCGGGCTTTGACGGCGTGGAAATCCACGGCGCAAACACCTACCTGATCCAGCAGTTCTACTCGCCGAACTCAAACCAGCGCGACGACGAATGGGGCGGCAGCCGCGACAACCGTGCGAAGTTCCCATTAGCGGTGCTGGATATCACCCATAAAATGGTGCGTCAGTACGCCGACGATGCGTTTATTATCGGCTATCGTTTCTCACCTGAAGAGATGGAAGTCCCGGGTATCCGCTTTGACGACACGCTATACCTGCTGGAAAAGCTGGCTGCTCGCGGTCTGGACTACCTGCACTTCTCCGTTGGCGCCACTCTGCGTCCGTCTATTGTTGACACCACCGATCCCACACCACTGATTGAAAAATATGTGGCCATGCGTTCAGAGACATTGGCGCAGGTGCCGGTGATGGGTGTGGGCGGCGTAGTCAATGAAAGCGATGTGGATAGCGCGATGGCGCACGGCTATGATCTGGTTGCCGTAGGCCGCGCCTGTATTGCTTACCCTGATTGGGCGGACCGCATCGCCGATGCGCAGATGCTGGATCTGTATATTGACAGCACCCAGCGCGAAGCGCTGAACATCCCAGAGCCGCTGTGGCGCTTCTCGCTGGTGGAAGCGATGATCCGCGATATGAGCATGACCGTCTCGAAATTTAAGCCGGGCGTGTTTATTGAGAAGGTCCAGGATGAGGCCGGTGAGTTGGTTATCAACGTCAGCCTCGAAACCGACCGTATTGCGGATATTGAACTGACCGGCGGCGTCGATCAGGACGTCGAGTTTGTCACCAGCTTTGAAGAGATTCGCTCGCGTATCCTCGATGCCAATACGCCGCACGTTGATGCGATTTCCGGCGCGACCAGCCAGAGTGAAGCGGTTAAAAAAGCCGTGTCGAAAGCGATGGTGAAATCCAGCAAAGCGCTGCAGGCGGAAGAGGGGGGCGAAGCATCCACGCCACAGGCTTATGACG
>PPYF01639116.1_pt1 | contig 11892 bp, 9 predicted proteins | sample 1559871 | NCBI WGS metagenome assembly PPYF01 (sample SAMN08240021, study PRJNA423297) | Human gut metagenome, whole genome shotgun sequencing project. | reverse complement strand
TGACGGCGCTGTGTCTGGCATGCCTGCAATCCGGGAAACCGGACCAGGAAAAAACTTGCAGGCCATAACAGTATCTACGTTAATTCTGCAATATATTGAATCTGCATGCTTTTGTAGGCCGGATAAGGCGTTCACGCCGCATCCGGCATTGGCTACAAACTTAACGCTGCTCGTAGCGTTTAAACACCAGTTCACCATTGCTGGAGGAAGCTTCATCAAAGAAGTAACCTTCGCTATTAAAACCAGTCAGTTGCTCTGGTTTGGTCAGCCGATTTTCAATAATGAAACGACTCATCAGACCGCGTGCTTTCTTAGCGTAGAAGCTGATGATCTTAAATTTGCCGTTCTTCTCATCGAGGAACACCGGCTTGATAATCTCGGCATTCAATTTCTTCGGCTTCACCGATTTAAAATACTCATCTGACGCCAGATTAATCACCACATTATCGCCTTGTGCTGCGAGCGCCTCGTTCAGCTTGTTGGTGATGATATCTCCCCAGAATTGATACAGATCTTTCCCTCGGGCATTCTCAAGACGGATCCCCATTTCCAGACGATAAGGCTGCATTAAATCGAGCGGGCGCAGTACGCCATACAAGCCGGAAAGCATTCGCAAATGCTGTTGGGCAAAATCGAAATCGTCTTCGCTGAAGGTTTCGGCCTGCAAGCCGGTGTAGACATCACCTTTAAACGCCAGAATCGCCTGGCGGGCATTCTCCGGCGTGAAATCTGGCTGCCAGTCATGAAAGCGAGCGGCGTTGATACCCGCCAGTTTGTCGCTGATGCGCATCAGCGTGCTAATCTGCGGAGGCGTCAGTTTCCGCGCTTCATGGATCAACTGCTGGGAATTGTCTAACAGCTCCGGCAGCGTATAGCGCATGGTGGTCAACGGGCTTTGGTAATCAAGCGTTTTCGCAGGTGAAATAAGAATCAGCATATCCAGTCCTTGCAGGAAATTTATGCCGACTTTAGCAAAAAAAGAGAATGAGTTGATCGATAGTTGTGATTACTCCTGCGAAACATCATCCCACGCGTCCGGAGAAAGCTGGCGACCGATATCCGGATAACGCAACGGATCAAACACCGGGCGCACGCCGAGTTTACGCTGGCGTAGATAATCACTGGCAATGGTATGAACCACAGGCGAGAGCAGTAAAATGGCGGTCAAATTGGTAATAGCCATGCAGGCCATTATGATATCTGCCAGTTGCCACATCAGCGGAAGACTTAGCAAGGTGCCGCCGATGACCGTTGCGAAGGTGCAGATCCGCAAACACCAGATCGCTTTAGGGTTGTTCAGGCGTAAAAAGAAGAGATTGTTTTCGGCATAAATGTAGTTGGCAACGATGGAGCTGAAGGCAAACAGAATAACCACGAGGGTAACAAACTCAGCACCCCAGGAACCCATTAGCACCCGCATCGCCTTCTGGATAAGCTGAATACCTTCCAGCGGCATGTAGGTTGTGCCGTTACCCGCCAGTAATATCAGCATGGCGCTTGCCGTACAGATGACCAGGGTGTCGATAAAAATGCCAATCATCTGGACAATCCCTTGAGCTGCCGGATGCGGAGGCCAGGACGCAGCTGCCGCTGCTGCGTTTGGTGTAGAACCCATTCCCGCCTCATTGGAAAACATACTGCGCTGAAAACCGTTAGTAATCGCCTGGCTTAAGGTATATCCCGCCGCGCCGCCTGCCGCTTCCTGCCAGCCAAAAGCACTCTCAAAAATAGACCAAATGACGTGGGGAAGTTGCCCGATATTCATTACGCAAATCACCAGGCTGGTCAGTACCCAGATTATCGCCATCAACGGGACAAAACCCTGCATGAGCCGGGCGACGCCATGAAGACCGCGAGTGATTGCCAGCAGAGTAAAGACAGCGAGAATAATGCCTGTCACCAGCGGGGGAAAATCAAAAGAAAAACTCAGGGCTCGGGCAACGGCGTTCGCCTGAACTCCGCTGAAAATTATGCCATAGGCGATGAGCAAAAAGACGGCGAACAGAACGCCCATCCAACGCATCCCCAGCCCGCGCGCCATATACCATGCCGGTCCGCCACGAAACTGTCCATTGACGTCACGTTCTTTATAAAGTTGTGCCAGAGAACATTCGGCAAACGAGGTCGCCATGCCGATAAACGCGGCAACCCACATCCAAAAGACGGCTCCAGGTCCACCGGCGGTAATTGCCAGCGCAACGCCGGCCAGGTTGCCGCTACCCACGCGCGCCGCAAGACTGGTACACAATGACTGAAATGAGGTTAAACCGCCTGGCTGTGGATGAATGCTATTTTTAAGACTTTTGCCAAACTGGCGGATGTAGCGAAACTGCACAAATCCGGTGCGAAAAGTGAACCAACAACCTGCGCCGAAGAGCAGGTAAATCATTACCGATCCCCAAAGGACGCTGTTAATAAAGGAGAAAAAATCTGGCATGCATATCCCTCTTATTGCCGGTCGCGATGACTTTCCTGTGTAAACGTTACCAATTGTTTAAGAAGTATATACGCTACGAGGTACTTGATAACTTCTGCGTAGCATACATGAGGTTTTGTATAAAAATGGCGGGCGATATCAACGCAGTGTCAGAAATCCGAAACAGTCTCGCCTGGCGATAACCGTCTTGTCGGCGGTTGCGCTGACGTTGCGTCGTGATATCATCAGGGCAGACCGGTTACATCCCCCTAACAAGCTGTTTAAAGAGAAATACTATCATGACGGACAAATTGACCTCCCTTCGTCAGTACACCACCGTAGTGGCCGACACTGGGGACATCGCGGCAATGAAGCTGTATCAACCGCAGGATGCCACAACCAACCCTTCTCTCATTCTTAACGCAGCGCAGATTCCGGAATACCGTAAGTTGATTGATGATGCTGTCGCTTGGGCGAAACAGCAGAGCAACGATCGCGCGCAGCAGATCGTGGACGCGACCGACAAACTGGCAGTAAATATTGGTCTGGAAATCCTGAAACTGGTTCCGGGCCGTATCTCAACTGAAGTTGATGCGCGTCTTTCCTATGACACCGAAGCGTCAATTGCGAAAGCAAAACGCCTGATCAAACTCTACAACGATGCTGGTATTAGCAACGATCGTATTCTGATCAAACTGGCTTCTACCTGGCAGGGTATCCGTGCTGCAGAACAGCTGGAAAAAGAAGGCATCAACTGTAACCTGACCCTGCTGTTCTCCTTCGCTCAGGCTCGTGCTTGTGCGGAAGCAGGCGTGTTCCTGATCTCGCCATTTGTTGGCCGTATTCTTGACTGGTACAAAGCGAATAGTGATAAGAAAGAGTACGCTCCGGCAGAAGATCCGGGCGTGGTTTCTGTATCTGAAATCTACCAGTACTACAAAGAGCACGGTTATGAAACAGTGGTTATGGGCGCAAGCTTCCGTAACATCGGCGAAATTCTGGAACTGGCAGGCTGCGACCGTCTGACCATCGCACCGGCACTGCTGAAAGAGCTGGCGGAGAGCGAAGGGGCTATCGAACGTAAACTGTCTTACACCGGCGAAGTGAAAGCGCGTCCGGCGCGTATCACTGAGTCCGAGTTCCTGTGGCAGCACAACCAGGATCCAATGGCAGTAGATAAACTGGCGGAAGGTATCCGTAAGTTTGCTATTGACCAGGAAAAACTGGAAAAAATGATCGGCGATCTGCTGTAATCATTCTTAGCGTGACCGGGAAGTCGGTCACGCTACCTCTTCTGAAGCCTGTCTGTCACTCCCTTCGCAGTGTATCATTCTGTTTAACGAGACTGTTTAAACGGAAAAATCTTGATGAATACTTTACGTATTGGCTTAGTTTCCATCTCTGATCGCGCATCCAGCGGCGTTTATCAGGATAAAGGCATCCCTGCGCTGGAAGAATGGCTGACATCGGCGCTAACCACGCCGTTTGAACTGGAAACCCGCTTAATCCCCGATGAGCAGGCGATCATCGAACAAACGTTGTGTGAGCTAGTGGATGAAATGAGTTGCCATCTGGTGCTCACCACGGGCGGAACTGGCCCGGCGCGTCGTGACGTAACGCCCGATGCGACGCTGGCAGTAGCGGACCGCGAGATGCCTGGCTTTGGTGAACAGATGCGCCAGATCAGCCTGCATTTTGTACCAACTGCGATCCTTTCGCGTCAGGTGGGCGTGATTCGCAAACAGGCGCTGATCCTTAACTTACCCGGTCAGCCGAAGTCTATTAAAGAGACGCTGGAAGGTGTGAAGGACGCTGCGGGTAACGTTGTGGTACACGGTATTTTTGCCAGCGTACCGTACTGCATTCAGTTGCTGGAAGGGCCATACGTTGAAACGGCACCGGAAGTGGTTGCAGCATTCAGACCGAAGAGTGCAAGACGCGACGTTAGCGAATAAAAAAATCCCCCCGAGCGGGGGGATCTCAAAACAATTAGTGGGATTCACCAATCGGCAGAACGGTGCGACCAAACTGCTCGTTCAGTACTTCACCCATCGCCAGATAGATTGCGCTGGCACCGCAGATCAGCCCAATCCAGCCGGCAAAGTGGATGATTGCGGCGTTACCGGCAATGTTACCGATCGCCAGCAGGGCAAACAGCACGGTCAGGCTAAAGAAAACGAATTGCAGAACGCGTGCGCCTTTCAGCGTGCCGAAGAACATAAACAGCGTAAATACGCCCCACAGACCCAGGTAGACACCAAGGAACTGTGCATTTGGCGCATCGGTCAGACCCAGTTTCGGCATCAGCAGAATCGCAACCAGCGTCAGCCAGAAAGAACCGTAAGAGGTGAATGCGGTTAAACCGAAAGTGTTGCCTTTTTTGTACTCCAGCAGACCAGCAAAAATTTGCGCGATGCCGCCGTAGAAAATGCCCATGGCAAGAATAATACCGTCCAGAGCGAAATAACCCACGTTGTGCAGGTTAAGCAGAATGGTGGTCATGCCGAAGCCCATCAGGCCCAGCGGTGCCGGATTAGCCAACTTAGTGTTGCCCATAATTCCTCAAAAATCATCATCGAATGAATGGTGAAATAATTTCCCTGAATAACTGTAGTGTTTTCAGGGCGCGGCATAATAATCAGCCAGTGGGGCAGTGTCTACGATCTTTTGAGGGGAAAATGAAAATTTTCCCCGGTTTCCGGTATCAGACCTGAGTGGCGCTAACCATCCGGCGCAGGCAGGCGATTTGCAGTACGGCTGGAATCGTCACGCGATAGGCGCTGCCGCTGACCGCTTTAACCCCATTTAGTGCCGCACCTACAGGGCCTCCCAGCCCCGCGCCGCGCAGCAAACCATGCCCAAGTACGCTCATTGCTGCGTGGGTGCGTAAAATGCGGGTCAGTTGGCTGGAAAGCAAATGCGACACGCCTTTTGCCAATAATTTGTCTTTCATCAGCAGCGGCAGCAGCTCTTCCAGCTCATTCACCCTGGCATCGATCGCGTGCAGAAACTCCTGCTTATGTTCCTCGTCCATATTCTTCCAGGTGTTACGCAGAAATTGTTCCAGTAACTGTTGCTCAATCTCAAACGTAGACATCTCTTTGTCGGCTTTCAGCTTCAATCGTTTTGAAACATCGAGCAAAATGGCCCGATACAATTTACTGTGTCCGCGCAGTTTGTTGGCGATACTATCGCCACCAAAATGCTGTAATTCTCCAGCAATCAGCTGCCAGTTGCGGCGATGTTGCTCGGGATGCCCTTCCATCGATTTAAACAGTTCGTTGCGCATCAGTACGCTGGAGAGGCGAGTTTTGCCTTTTTCATTATGGGTGAGCAATCGGGCGAAATTTGCCAACTGTTCCTCACTGCAATGCTGGAGAAAATCCAGATCTGAATCATTCAGGTAATTAACATTCATTTTTTGTGGCTTCTATATTCTGGCGTTAGTCGTCGCCGATAATTTTCAGCGTGGCCATATCCGATGAGTTCACCGTATGACCGGAAAAGGTGATTTTTGAGACGCAGCGTTTATTGTCGTTATCACTGTTAATGTTGATCCAGTCAGTGGTTTGCCCTTCTTTTATTTCTGAAGGAATATTCAGACTCTGACTGGCGCTACGGGCGGCTTTGAAATAAACCGATGCACCGCTTAACTGTAAATCGCCATGGTCGGCAGAGAGTTGTATGCGTTTCACAATGCGACAAACAGGAAGTTTCAGCGCCAGATCGTTGGTTTCGTTACGCGGCATTGCAATGACGCCGAGGAGTTTATGGTCGTTTGCCTGCGCCGTGCAGCACAGCATCAGGCTAATCGCCAGGCTGGCGGAAATCGTAAAAACGGATTTCATAAGGATTCTCTTAGTGGGAAGAGGTAGAGGGATGAATACCCACTAGTTTACTGCTGATAAAGAGAAGATTCAGGTACGTAATCTTTTCTTTTTATTACAATTTTTTGATGAATGCCTTGGCTGCGATTCATTCTTTATATGAATAAAATTGCTGTCAATTTTACGTCTTGTCCTGCCATATCGCGAAATTTCTGCGCAAAAGCACAAAAAATTTTTGCATCTCCCCCTTGATGACGTGGGTTACGACCCCATTTAGTAGTCAACCGCAGTGAGTGAGTCTGCAAAAAAATGGAATTGGGCAGTTGAAACCAGACGTTTCGCCCCTATTACAGACTCACAACCACATGATGACCGAATATATAGTGGAGACGTTTAGATGGGTAAAATAATTGGTATCGACCTGGGTACTACCAACTCTTGTGTAGCGATTATGGATGGCACCACTCCTCGCGTGCTGGAGAACGCCGAAGGCGATCGCACCACGCCTTCTATCATTGCCTATACCCAGGATGGTGAAACTCTGGTTGGTCAGCCGGCTAAACGTCAGGCAGTGACGAACCCGCAAAACACCCTGTTTGCGATTAAACGCCTGATTGGCCGCCGCTTCCAGGACGAAGAAGTACAGCGTGATGTTTCCATCATGCCGTTCAAAATTATTGCTGCTGATAACGGCGACGCATGGGTCGAAGTTAAAGGCCAGAAAATGGCACCGCCGCAGATCTCTGCTGAAGTGCTGAAAAAAATGAAGAAAACCGCTGAAGATTACTTGGGTGAACCGGTAACTGAAGCTGTTATCACCGTACCGGCATACTTTAACGATGCTCAGCGTCAGGCAACCAAAGACGCAGGCCGTATCGCTGGTCTGGAAGTAAAACGTATCATCAACGAACCGACCGCAGCTGCGCTGGCTTACGGTCTGGACAAAGGTACTGGCAACCGTACTATCGCGGTTTATGACCTGGGTGGTGGTACTTTCGATATTTCTATTATCGAAATCGACGAAGTTGACGGCGAAAAAACCTTCGAAGTTCTGGCTACCAACGGTGATACCCACCTGGGTGGTGAAGACTTCGACAGCCGTCTGATCAACTACCTGGTTGAAGAATTCAAGAAAGATCAGGGCATTGACCTGCGCAACGATCCGCTGGCAATGCAGCGCCTGAAAGAAGCGGCAGAAAAAGCGAAAATCGAACTGTCTTCCGCTCAGCAGACCGACGTTAACCTGCCGTACATCACTGCAGATGCGACCGGTCCGAAACACATGAACATCAAAGTGACTCGTGCGAAACTGGAAAGCCTGGTTGAAGATCTGGTAAACCGTTCCATTGAGCCGCTGAAAGTTGCACTGCAGGACGCTGGCCTGTCCGTATCTGATATCGACGACGTTATCCTCGTTGGTGGTCAGACTCGTATGCCAATGGTTCAGAAGAAAGTTGCTGAGTTCTTTGGTAAAGAGCCGCGTAAAGACGTTAACCCGGACGAAGCTGTAGCAATCGGTGCTGCTGTTCAGGGTGGTGTTCTGACTGGTGACGTGAAAGACGTACTGCTGCTGGACGTTACCCCGCTGTCTCTGGGTATCGAAACCATGGGCGGTGTGATGACGACGCTGATCGCGAAAAACACCACTATCCCGACCAAGCACAGCCAGGTGTTCTCTACCGCTGAAGACAACCAGTCTGCGGTAACCATCCATGTGCTGCAGGGTGAACGTAAACGTGCGGCTGATAACAAATCTCTGGGTCAGTTCAACCTGGATGGTATCAACCCGGCACCGCGCGGCATGCCGCAGATCGAAGTTACCTTCGATATCGATGCTGACGGTATCCTGCACGTTTCCGCGAAAGATAAAAACAGCGGTAAAGAGCAGAAGATCACCATCAAGGCTTCTTCTGGTCTGAACGAAGATGAAATCCAGAAAATGGTACGCGACGCAGAAGCTAACGCCGAAGCTGACCGTAAGTTTGAAGAGCTGGTACAGACTCGCAACCAGGGCGACCATCTGCTGCACAGCACCCGTAAGCAGGTTGAAGAAGCAGGCGACAAACTGCCGGCTGACGACAAAACTGCTATCGAGTCTGCACTGACTGCACTGGAAACTGCTCTGAAAGGTGAAGACAAAGCCGCTATCGAAGCGAAAATGCAGGAGCTGGCACAGGTTTCCCAGAAACTGATGGAAATCGCCCAGCAGCAACATGCCCAGCAGCAGACTGCCGGTGCTGATGCTTCTGCAAACAACGCGAAAGATGACGATGTTGTCGACGCTGAATTTGAAGAAGTTAAAGACAAAAAATAATCGCCCTATAAACGGGTAATTATACTGACACGGGCGAAGGGGAATTTCCTCTCCGCCCGTGCATTCATCTAGGGGCAATTTAAAAAAGATGGCTAAGCAAGATTATTACGAGATTTTAGGCGTTTCCAAAACAGCGGAAGAGCGTGAAATCAAAAAGGCCTACAAACGCCTGGCCATGAAATACCACCCGGACCGTAACCAGGGTGACAAAGAGGCCGAGGCGAAATTTAAAGAGATCAAGGAAGCTTATGAAGTTCTGACCGACTCGCAAAAACGTGCGGCATACGATCAGTATGGTCATGCTGCGTTTGAGCAAGGTGGTATGGGCGGCGGCGGTTTTGGCGGCGGCGCAGACTTCAGCGATATTTTTGGTGACGTTTTCGGCGATATTTTTGGCGGCGGACGTGGTCGTCAACGTGCGGCGCGCGGTGCTGATTTACGCTATAACATGGAGCTCACCCTCGAAGAAGCTGTACGTGGCGTGACCAAAGAGATCCGCATTCCGACTCTGGAAGAGTGTGACGTTTGCCACGGTAGCGGTGCAAAACCAGGTACACAGCCGCAGACCTGTCCGACCTGTCATGGTTCTGGTCAGGTGCAGATGCGTCAGGGTTTCTTTGCCGTGCAGCAGACCTGTCCACACTGTCAGGGTCGCGGTACGCTGATCAAAGATCCGTGCAACAAATGTCATGGTCATGGTCGTGTTGAGCGCAGCAAAACGCTGTCCGTTAAAATCCCGGCAGGGGTGGACACTGGAGACCGCATCCGTCTTGCGGGCGAAGGTGAAGCGGGCGAGCATGGCGCACCGGCAGGCGATCTGTACGTTCAGGTTCAGGTTAAACAGCACCCGATTTTCGAGCGTGAAGGCAACAACCTGTATTGCGAAGTCCCGATCAACTTCGCTATGGCGGCGCTGGGTGGCGAAATCGAAGTACCGACCCTTGATGGTCGCGTCAAACTGAAAGTGCCTGGCGAAACCCAGACTGGTAAGCTGTTCCGTATGCGCGGTAAAGGCGTCAAGTCTGTCCGCGGTGGCGCACAGGGTGATTTACTGTGCCGCGTTGTCGTCGAAACACCGGTAGGCCTGAACGAGAAGCAGAAACAGCTGCTGCAAGAGCTGCAAGAAAGCTTCGGTGGCCCAACCGGCGAGCACAACAGCCCGCGCTCAAAGAGCTTCTTTGATGGTGTGAAGAAGTTTTTTGACGACCTGACCCGCTAACCTCCCCAAAAGCCTGCCCGTGGGCAGGCCTGGGTAAAAATAGGGTGCGTTGAAGATATGCGAGCACCTGTAAAGTGGCGGGGATCACTCCCCGCCGTTGCTCTTACTCGGATTCGTAAGCCGTGAAAACAGCAACCTCCGTCTGGCCAGTTCGGATGTGAACCTCACAGAGGTCTTTTCTCGTTACCAGCGCCGCCACTACGGCGGTGATACAGATGACGATCAGGGCGACAATCATCGCCTTATGCTGCTTCATTGCTCTCTTCTCCTTGACCTTACGGTCAGTAAGAGGCACTCTACATGTGTTCAGCATATAGGGGGCCTCGGGTTGATGGTAAAATATCACTCGGGGCTTTTCTCTATCTGCCGTTCAGCTAATGCCTGAGACAGACAGCCTCAAGCACCCGCCGCTATTATATCGCTCTCTTTAACCCATTCTGTTTTATCGATTCTAATCCTGAAGACGCCTCGCATTTTTGTGGCGTAATTTTTTAATGATTTAATTATTTAACTTTAATTTATCTCTTCATCGCAATTATTGACGACAAGCTGGATTATTTTTGAAATATTGGCCTAACAAACATCGCCGACTGACAACAAATTAATTATTACTTTTCCTAATTAATCTCTCAGAAATCCTCACCTTAAGCTATGATTATCTGGGCTTAGGGTCACTCGTGAGCGCTTACAGCCGTCAAAAACTCATCTCACCGCTGATGGCGCAAATTCTTCAATGGATCGTAAAAAACGAGTTATTCCTACACTATAATCTGATTTTAACGATGATTTGTGCGGGGTAAAATAGTAAAAACGATCTATTCACCTGAAAGAGAAATAAAAAGTGAAACATCTGCATCGATTCTTTAGCAGTGATGCCTCGGGAGGCATTATTCTTATCATTGCCGCTATCCTGGCGATGATTATGGCCAATAGCGGCGCAACCAGTGGATGGTATCACGACTTTCTGGAGACGCCGGTTCAGCTCCGGGTTGGTTCACTCGAAATCAACAAAAACATGCTGTTATGGATAAATGACGCGCTGATGGCGGTATTTTTCCTGTTAGTCGGTCTGGAAGTTAAACGTGAACTGATGCAAGGATCGCTAGCCAGCTTACGCCAGGCCGCATTTCCAGTTATCGCCGCTATTGGTGGGATGATTGTGCCGGCATTACTCTATCTGGCCTTTAACTATGCCGATCCGATTACCCGCGAAGGGTGGGCGATCCCGGCGGCTACTGACATTGCCTTTGCACTTGGTGTGCTGGCGCTGTTGGGAAGTCGTGTTCCGTTAGCGCTGAAGATCTTTTTGATGGCTCTGGCTATTATCGACGATCTTGGGGCCATCATTATCATCGCATTGTTCTACACTAATGACTTATCGATGGCCTCTCTTGGCGTCGCGGCTGTAGCAATTGCGGTACTCGCGGTATTGAATCTGTGTGGTGTACGCCGCACGGGCGTCTATATTCTGGTTGGCGTAGTGTTGTGGACTGCGGTGTTGAAATCGGGGGTTCACGCAACCCTGGCGGGGGTAATTGTCGGCTTCTTTATTCCTTTGAAAGAGAAGCATGGGCGTTCTCCAGCGAAGCGACTGGAGCATGTGTTACACCCGTGGGTGGCGTATCTGATTTTGCCGCTGTTTGCATTTGCTAATGCTGGCGTTTCACTGCAAGGTGTCACGCTGGATGGCTTGACCTCCATTCTGCCATTGGGGATCATCGCTGGCTTGCTGATTGGCAAACCGCTGGGGATTAGTCTGTTCTGCTGGTTGGCGCTGCGTTTGAAACTGGCGCATCTGCCTGAGGGAACGACTTATCAGCAAATTATGGCGGTGGGGATCCTGTGCGGTATCGGTTTTACTATGTCTATCTTTATTGCCAGCCTGGCCTTTGGTAGCGTAGATCCAGAACTGATTAACTGGGCGAAACTCGGTATCCTGGTCGGTTCTATCTCTTCGGCGGTAATTGGATACAGCTGGTTACGCGTTCGTTTGCGTCCATCAGTTTGACAGGACGGTTTACCGGGGAGCCATAAACGGCTCCCTTTTCATTGTTATCAGGGAGAGAAATGAGCATGTCTCATATCAATTACAACCACTTGTATTACTTCTGGCATG
>PPYF01673664.1_pt1 | contig 11893 bp, 12 predicted proteins | sample 1559871 | NCBI WGS metagenome assembly PPYF01 (sample SAMN08240021, study PRJNA423297) | Human gut metagenome, whole genome shotgun sequencing project. | reverse complement strand
CTCTCCGCAATAAAGGGTGTAAATCAAGCATTTGCGAGATTTACACCCTTTTTTACACCCAAGAATGTAAAATTGGGTGTTTTTGTATTTTTTAAGATTCTTCAAAAGAATGTCAATTACAAAGCGATTGGTATTTCTATGGACTGGCAGAATGAACCTTTATGACGAAAAATATAGTTATTCAAAAAAATAAATATCTTAAATATGGAATTCATTTGCCAAATATGAAATTTCTATTCATATATTCCTCTTTTGTAATTCATTAGATATTGGGTAAAAGTCTTGCCTGTTTCTTTTTTGAAAAAACGCATGAGGTGACTGGGGTCGGAAAAGTGGAACTCGTCTGCCAGTTGGCTCACATTCAGATTGGAGAACAGTAGCTCATTTTTCAGCTCTTCCAAAAGACGTTGCTTGAGTAAGTGAATGGCTGATACACCAAATTGCGCCATGACAGAATTATTCAAGGTGATACGACTTACCCGAAGCATATCAGCATATTCTTGAACGCGCTGTGTCGTTCGGATATGTTTTTCGAGTAAGTCCTTGAATTTGAATGCGTAATTGTTTTTTGGCACTTCGACAGGTAGACGATAAGTTTGAGCGTATGCCCGGTTGATAATTACCAGTAGATAATAAAGCACTGACACAATGAGGTTGTAAGTGTCTACCACAGGATGTTGTAGTTCTTGTTTTATCTTTTTTAAGAGGCGCATATATTCCGTCAGCTCCTCCGGCTCGGCAAACAAGTAGGGCGGTGTATCAGTCTGATAATAATACAACAGCCGATATACGAAGAACTTGTCAGCAATGAACGTGCGCATAAAGTCTTCGCGGAAAATAAGAAAAGTGTAATCTAGTTCTACCTCGTTCACGTGCCATTCCTGTTGCTGGTGCGGCGACAAAAGCAGCACCATACCATCCCGTAACTCCACTTTTCGGAAGTTCAGCAACAAATATCCATTGGCACGACGAAAGAAATAGAAGCTGAAAAAATCTGTCTTAAACGCCTTATGCTCGGTCAAGACACCACAGATGTCCTTGCTTTCGCCTGTGTTAATGTAGAAATCTACGCCACATTGCGTTTTATTGAACGGAACGCTTACAAGTCTTTTGGGATTGATTATAGCTTTCATCACTCTTGTTTTTTGCTTTCTGCAAATATACATCATTCTTTTATCAAAATGGCATATATTCCTGTTTTTAAGGCATAGAGACATTGGGATATCCTTTCGAACTTTGTACCCGAAAAATAATACAAAACATAACATCATGAACGAAAAAGCAATTATTCGGTTGGTACGCAGTGCCACCTTGAAAATCAACTATGCAGGACATACCATTCTTATTGACCCCGTATTTGCCGACAAAGGAACCCTGCAATCAGCTCTCGGTGTATATAAGAATCCGAGGGTACATCTCGTAATGCCTATTAGCGACATTACTGAAGGTGTTGATATGGTACTGCTCACCCACAACCACATCGACCATTACGAACCAAGTGTAAAGCAGCATTTGCCGAAAGACATTCCTTTCTACACCCAGCCACAAGATAAGGCCGCCATCCTGAAAGATGGTTTCTCAAATGTAGAAGCGATTGAAGAGAGCATAACCTTAGGTCATCTGACCATCCACCGTGCTATTGGCCATCACGGTTTCGGTCAGATAGGCCAGATGATGGGACCTGTTTCGGGCTATGTGCTGATGTCCGAAGGGCTTCCGACTATTTATATCATGGGCGATTGCAAATGGGAAGAATGTACTCTTGCTACCGTGGAAAAGTATCGTCCTAATTATATTGTGGTGAACAGTGGCGGTGCGGTATTCCCCGAATTCTCTAAGACGGACGGTTGTATCATCCCCAATGAACAGGAAGTAATGGCGATGCTTGACACACTCCCCCCACACATCAAGCTGATTACCGTACACATGGATGCCATCGATCATTGCCAGACCACCCGTGCCATCCTTCGCAACGAAGCTCGCCATCACGGGACGGATATGAGCCGACTGATTATACCGGAAGACGGAGAAAGCATAACACTTAAATAACTGTATAAACAATCATTTCAAAATATTAGAAAGATGAAAAAGATTAGGAAAATCGCGGTAGAACAGAATTTCGCCGCGATCAGTGTCGGTAAGTTGAATGAACTGAATGAATACGAACTTCAGCTTGGCCCGGATGTGAAAATTCCCGGAAAAGTATTCTGCAGCACCGCTCTCGGAACTACGGGAAGCGAGTTTTCTTTCCAGTCATTCGCCCCGGGTACAGAAACCGGATTTCTGCATAGTCACAAGAGTCATGAGGAACTTTATTTTTTCCTCTCCGGTAAAGGTGAATTTCAAGTAGACGGAACAGTGTTCCCAGTGGAAGAAGGTAGCGTTGTCAGGGTATCTCCTGCAGGAAAACGAAGTGTCCGTAACAACGGAACGACTCCGCTCCTCATGCTCTGCATACAATATTGCAGCAATACATTCTCACAGGAGGATGCCACTGACGGAATCATACTGAAAGAACCGGTAAAATGGAAAGTCTCTCCGAAATGATTCTAAAAAGGAACTCTAAGCAGATGACTATCTGTATAAAATCCCTGATAAAGAATATGAACATAGTGGTAGGCTGCTCCATCGGGTGCAGCTACTGCTATGCCCGTAACAACTGCCGCCGCTTCCATATTACGGACGACTTCTCCGTACCGGAATATATGGTGCGAAAGCTGCGTATCATCGACACGCCCAAGCCTCACGTATGGCTGATGACCGGAATGAGCGATTTCTCCGATTGGAAGCCTGAATGGAATGCGGAAATATTCAGACGAATGAAAAGCAATCCGCAACACGCTTATATATTCCTTACGAAATGTCCGGACAAGATCAGTTTCTCTACAGATGACGAGAATGTATGGATGGGCGTGACCGTCACGCGCAATTCCGAAAAAAAGCGGCTAGACGATTTGAAAAGAAATATCAAGGCCAAGCACTACCATGTCACTTTCGAACCTATTTTCGATGAAATCGGCGATATAGATTTCGAGGGTATCGACTGGATTGTCATAGGTACGGAGACCGGACATCGGAAAGGCAAAGTGGATTCCCGTCCCGAATGGGTGCTTCACATTGCCGACCAAGCCCAAACACAGGGCGTCCCCGTGTTTATGAAAGAGGATTTGCTGCCTATAATGGGCAAAGAAAGGATGATTCAGGAACTGCCGGAACAATTTACAAAACGCTTACAATGAATACCGAAATAATCAAAGAAATAGACGTACAGAGCGTTATGACCAAATCCTCACTGCCGGTCGGAGGATATTCGGTCAACCCTTACGTGGGCTGTCCCCACGCCTGTAAGTATTGCTACGCATCGTTTATGAAACGATTCACCGGGCATACAGAACCGTGGGGTGCATTTCTGGACGTGAAGAACTGGAAACCGATAGCCAATCCGCACAAATATGACGGAGAGCGCATTGTGATAGGTTCCGTGACGGATGGTTACAACCCGTATGAGGAGCAATTTTGCCGTACCCACAGGCTGCTCGAAGAGCTGCGTGGGAGCAACGCCGAGATTATGATATGCACTAAGTCCGACCTTGTCCTGCGCGACCTCGACCTGTTGAAGCGTTTTCCCAAAGTAACGGTGTCATGGTCGGTCAATACGCTTGACGAGCGGTTTCGTACGGATATGGACAATGCCGTGAGCATAGAACGTCGTCTGAACGCAATGCGTCAGGTCTATGAGGCGGGCATCCGTACCGTGTGTTTTGTATCGCCCATATTCCCCGGAATAACCGATATGAAGGCGATTATCGAGAAAGTGAAAGGATATGCCGATTTGATATGGCTCGAAAACCTGAATCTGCGCGGGCAGTTCAAGGGAGGGATAATGACGTATATCCGTGAGAAGCATCCCGACCTCTTTCCGTTATACGAAGAAATATACAACAAAAAGAGGCTTGATTACTGGCAGGCATTGGAACAGGACATTTCCCAATACGCCAAGGCACAGGGGTTTCCATATAGAATAAATGATTTGCCTTACGGGCGCTCGGAAAAAGGCAAGCCGGTTATCGTAAATTATTTCTACCACGAAAAGATACGATTGACTAAATGAGGGAAAGATATTGACAATATGGTATATTAATAGTGAATAAGATATTCTTTTATTGCTTATTTTACTTTAGAATAGTTAGACAACTTAGATTTTGTACTATATATTACGATAGAAGTACAATCCATGATGAATTGTACTTCTCTATATTACATCCTGAATCCTCTGGATTTTTGTTCTTTCTGCACTGAGTTACGCAGATGCTGCTGTAACTTCTCCCATTGTTCCTTGAACCATTCGCTGATTGGCTGTTGGTTTATAGTCAGCATCAATTTATTCTTATCGATCGGGCTTCGTTCAATTTTGAAAATTACATTTTTTGTTTCAAATCTCTGTCTATATTCTTCGGAATAGATTTTTCCACTACATCTGAGAGCTTCCTTTTTGTATAAAGTTGCAGTTCGGCTTTCTGCTTCTCAATGATGAAATCATTTCGTTCCAGATGCTCTTTACCTGTGACAGCTTTTGCCTGCCCACGTTCCATCAGGAGAATATCGGAAGCCAAGGTCTGCATGATTGCCATATCTTCGTCATTGAGTTTTCGGCTCTTTCCGGTTTCGTGGTTCATCCAGTCGAATACGATATGGGCATGATAGTTCGGCTTGAACCATCTGCTTCCTATTTGAAAACTCTCTTTGTCTTCCGCTTCCGGCTGACCGTTTAGCCAATGTCCTTCGTCTTTGTGCAGGAAAATTTGTAGTGGAGTGATGCCCCAACGCTTTTGACACTCTTCACCGAATCTGCGTACATCAGCCAGTGTGGTGTCCGGTCTGATAAGCAATACTCCTTCACGGATGGGTGAACATCCCGCCACTTTGATAATCCTTCCATTCTTTCCCTTGCGTTCCCTTTCCTTTTCCTGCATGGCACGGCCTGTCTTTTCCTTGACCATGCGTTTGATGTTCTCATAATGCGTCTGCAATTCGAGACTGCCGAAATCCGGATTTATCCACTGTTCATTATCGGCTGTGAGTTCGGGCACGATGTAGATTTTGGACTTGCCGATGTTGCGCATATACTCGGCAGTTCTTCGGTTGTGTGCCTCGCTCGATGCGATGTTGCAAGGCTTGATATGTATGCTTGATTTTGTTGCCATAGCTTCTTTTCTTTGTTTGCAATTGATTATTTTGCTCGCTTTCGCAGAGGGGTTATTTTATGAATCTCGGCTGCATTCGGCATAGGTCAAGCAAGCTTGCCTCTGCTCTCATTTGCACGAGATTTCTTAGGGGTAACCCATAAGCGGAGATTGCAAAGAGAGGGTCACTCTTTGCTCGGGGTTCTCAGGGGTGAAACGCCTTGAGTGGGTCATTAGGGCAAAGCCCTAATCCCCTCGGGAGAGCCCACAACTACGAAAGCGGAGCGTGTAGTTATAGTGGGCTATAACCGGAAGCCGTTCTTCTTCTCCGGTGATTGGCTGCGCACCCCTTTGGCGGACTGGAGCTGCCTTTTTCTTTCAATCTGTTTCTGTAAGTATTCGTTCAGGTCTTTGCACCCGCCATAAATCTGCGAAGCGTCCCGGATGTATCGGTCTCTGCCGTATTCCATGCGGATTTGTTGGAGTACTTCCAGTCCTGTGGGAGATTTCCTTGGGGGCGATGCAGCCCTTGAAATAGGGGTTACGAACCTCAAACCCACCCGAACCGTTAGGGAAGGCAATGGCAAAGTAACGCTTGCCGTTGTGGGTGTAACGGGCTTCTCTACATTCTCTTTTTGCCAGCTCCAGATTTATTCCTCTACCTTGTAAATAGGCAAGCAGGGCAGGGGAAGAAAGCGGCACGATTTCCAACTGTTGGAAACTCGGCTCCGTAAAGGACTGCTTGCGAAAAGAGAAAGAAACGGGGTGCACGTGCGGTGCCTGTTCCTCTATGCGTTTCAAAAGGTACGGCACACTGTCCGTTGCATAGAGGTGCGAAGCCAGTGCGATGATGTTGCCGCCCTTGCCAAGTGCAAAATCATACCATTGGTTCCGCTCGGTATTCACCTTGAACGATGCTTCGGTTTCTTCCCTGAACGGCGATTTGTACCAAAGATTGATGCCCTGCCGCTTCACCGGGCTATATCCCAAGCTGTGAAGATACTCTTCCAGCCTGATTTGTTTTGCTGTCTGTATATCCATAAATGATTGTCTTTATCGCTTATTGCTTGTTTTTCTTTTCGCCAGTACCTTTTCATATAGGTTACTGGCCGTATAACCACTTCACTTTATTGTCGTATATATAGGATACGGCTTAAAGTGAAGCGGTTTGATGCACTCCTGCAACCACTTCGCTTTATTCTAATATATAGACCCGGAGAATAAAGTGAAGTGATTGCGAGGATTGGGCTAATAGTGGAAATCCGGTTCGTACCTGTACTTTCTGCCGTTTTCCTGCACTATCATCCGCTTGTTCTTTAACACTGTGATGAGTTTGACCAGCTTGTTGTCACTTAACGGAATGCCCACCAAGGCATACGATTCTTTCAGCGCCTTGCCCAGTTCCTTATACCCATACTCGTCCTGCAACGAGAATGCGGCTTCCAGAGCTATCCGGTGCTGTTGCTCGGAAATGTCCTTGCAGGCATCGAACCTTTCACCTTGGGGTCTGCCGGGTGCTTTGGTTTCTGTCTGGTAGTCCTCCATCAGTTCAGGCAATGCCCTGTCATTGATGCGGAAGGCAAACGGCTCGAAGTCCATCGCACGGATGTGCATGGCGGAAACCTTGCTTATGTCCCCGTTGCTCTTGTCCTTTTCAACGAGCAGCACGGTTTCAGCCTTGTTGTTCAGCTCCGTGCCGATATGTCCCCTTGCGTTCTCATCCCCCTTGTTCTGATGGAGTATCGTGTGGATATGTATCTGCCTGTCGTCCGTCCACTGCATCAGCTTTGATATGATGCGTGTCGATTCACTGGGGCTGTTGATGTCATATACCATGTCACGGATGCCGTCTATTATCACCAGACCAAGGTTTGGCGTATGGTAGATTGCCTGTTCGACAATCCTTATGCGCTGCTCCGGCGTGTACTTCCGCAGGGCAAGGAATTCAAGGTTTTCGTTGTCCCTGTCATCGGGCAGCCCTGCCATACGCATGATGCGCTCCATCACATTCAGACAGTGGTGGGGGCTTTGCTCCGTATCCACATAAAGCACTTTCCGTTTGGCTTCGGGAAGTTCAGCCGCATACCTGAGCACCGTACCGTTTTTCAATGCCGCCGCCACGATAGCCGACACATTGAATGTCTTCTTGCTTTTGGCTTTGCCGATGGATGCGCTGAAATTTCCCAACGTGCCGATAACGGAACCTTTCACACTGAGGATTTCAGGGGCTTTCTCGTATTTTCCCGACAGGCTCAGCCGTGAGGCTTGCCAGAGGATTACCGCCTGTTCGTCCGATATTTCCCGGATGTCTTTCATATAGTCCATAGTGATTCCTCCCGTTACTTGCGTCCGCCTGTTTTCTTCCCTGCCAGTTCAAGGGCAAGTTCCGCGTCCACGATAATCTTGCGCCCTATCTGGGTGATGGCCTTGTCTATCTTTCCGCTTTTCTTTATGCGGTTGGCGGTAGGCAGGCTGCACCCGAACAGCTTGGCTATGCCGAGTATTCCGTACACATACTTCCTGCCTGTGTCCGTTACGGGCTGCGGCTGCGCTTCCGGCTGACCGGATGCGTGCCTGCTTAACATGATGAACTCTTCGCCTGTCATCTGCCAGACGGGTTTGGATAATAATTCTTGGATATTTGTCATAGTCCAATCTAATTAGTCGTTAAACAATCAGCCCTGCGCACTGGCTGTTATTTCTGTTCTCGAACGATGCAAAATTAGATATGGATACGGGTGGTAAGGATGGGGATGATATAATCCGAATTTCGTTGTATCTTATTGAATATCAGAAAATAAAAATACCACTCAAAAATTAATTTGAGTGGTAAAAGTGGAACTTTCGTAAAGAATCAGGATATATCACGGATTATCTGAATATATGTTCCATTTCCTTGGCGAAATTCTGGTTGCTGTCACTGGGGAAATCAGAAACTGGCTCCTTGTACTTTGACTTGTAGTAGCTGTCATCAATATCCAGCAGTTTCAGTATTCCGGCTTTCCATTTGTCCCTGTCCTGTTTGGGGAGCTTTTCGCTCATGAGGAATATCAGATAACATACACGTATCTTCTCTCTCGGTTTGGTTTTCAGCTTGCAGTTGCAGGGGTGCAGGTTCATGTTGGCATAGAAATCCGGTGCGGAAATTTCTTCGAACTGTTCTCCCACACATACCTCATGAATGAGCGAAAGTAATTTCATGCTGAAGTATTCGTGTCGTTCCGTTGTTGTTTCCTGCTGGCTGACCGGTTTGCCCGGCTCGTCCTGTCGTTTCCCGTCAGGAATGTATTTCTTCAATATATCCAGAAAAAGACAGCTTTGGCGGTATATGTCCGCACAACGGTTCTTCATATATTGGAATGCCTCATTTCTTGCAGCCTTTTGCAGGTCATAGAGTTCGTTCAGTCTGGCTTTTTCCCTGTCATATTCAGCCTTGCAGCGTTCATATTCTTTTTCTGCCTGTTTTTCCTCTTCGGCAGTATGTTCCCGGTAGCCAATGGAATCATACCTGTTGTTGGCTTCATTCAGCGGCTTGTTCAGACTTCTTGTGACATCCAGCTGGGCTTCAATTTCAAGGGAATACCTTTCCATGTGCTGATGGCAGACACGCTCTATGGCACTGTTACTTATGGGGCGTGTTTCATAAGCCTGTATGCTCTTTTCTATTTCAGTTTTCAGGCTGTTGAGTATCAGGGTGTATTGTTCTTTTTGCCTGTCAAGCACCAGTTCAAGGATGGCGGCTTCAAAAGATTTCATGTCATTGTACTGCTGACAGAAATCGGAAATGAATTTTTGCCTGTCAAAAGAAAAAGTGCTGTTGTCCATATAGTCCCTGTATATTCTGTTGAGTTCCCCGTATCGGGGAATCATCGTCTGTATATTGTCTGCCATAGGTGTCCTACTTTTGTCTGTTCTTTTCATTGTCAAGAAGCATCGTCAGTTCTTCTTCCACCTGTTCTATGCTCGGCAGTGCCGATTTCAGGTTTTCCGGCACAGCCTTGCTGAGCTGATAATCGCTGATGCCGATAGGCTGGTCATAGCCGGTCAGCGCATATTGTGCGACAATCTCATCCTTGCCTTTGCACAACAGCAGCCCGATGGTCTTGTTGTCATTCTCTCCCCTAAGTTTGTCGTCCACCACATTGATGTAGAAGTTCAACTGCCCGGCGTATTCCGGTTTGAACGGGGTAGCTTTCAGTTCCACGACCACATAGGCATGGAGTTTTATGTTATACAGGATTAGGTCGGCATAGAAATCGCTGTCGCCAATCTGGAAATGCTTCTGCCTTGCGACAAAGGCGAATCCGTTGCCCATTTCCAACAGGTAACGGGTGACGTGCTTCACCAGTTGTTCCTCTATGTCCCTTTCGTCCGCACGTTCTTTGGCTCCCGCCAAGTCAAAGATATACGGGTCTTTCAACAGGTAGTTGGCAAGGTCGCTTTGGGGCACAGGAAGCGTGGCGGTAAAATTATTGACCTTGTGGCTGTTGATTTGCCTTTCGTACAATTTGCTTTCAATCTGCGTTTTAAGAGTATTACTGCTCCAACCCATTTCCACGGATTGCTTCATATACCAGTAATCGACACCCAACGGAAGGGAACTGTTCAGCAGAATCACATGGCTTGCCCAATTGATTCTTGCAACAGGTGATGCCAGGAACAGTTTTTCTATGTCCTCAATCGCTATTTGGTAAGCGGCAGCGACTGTTTGGGCTACATCCTGAATTTGTGCAAGAGGTTCTTGCACAATTGCAACTTCCTTGTTGTCTGAAGATTGAATTTGCGCAAGAGGCTCTTGCGCAAATGTCATATTGTTCAGGCTTTGAAGTTCATCCGTGATTTTCTGCACACTTGGAGTAAGTAATTTCGTATCGGTTTCTATAAAACTCCGTAATGCGCCCAATGGATAGGAGCGTGCGAACTGGCACATATAAGCCAAGTTCCTGACCGAATATCCTTTCTTTTCGGGATAACTGAACCGTATCGCCTGCGCCAGTCTCTTGATGACCTTGCCGCCCCAGCCTTGTCGGTTCTGGTGGTACAATATGTAATTGCCCATCTTCCAGTAGTGGAACAGCATCTGCGCATTGGCTGCACTGATGAGCCGGACTTGCGCCTGCTCTATTTCCGAGCCGATGGCATTGACGAAAGCCTCGAAACTTCTTTTCTCTATGTTGTTATCGTTGTTGCTCATTGTTGTATGTATTGAAAGTTACAAAGATAAGCCCAATAACAGGCATACCATGAAACTTGCTGATTGTTTTTATAGTTGGTTGAATTTATTCATTGCATTTGCCTTAATGTCATCTGCGATGTCAATGTAAGGTTTCATGGCTTTATAATCGCTGTGTCCCGTCCATTTCATTACAACCTGTGCCGGGATGCCGAGAGCCAAGGCATTGCAGATGAAAGTTCGTCTTCCTGCATGGGTACTGAGCAATGCGTATTTGGGTGTCACTTCATCTATACGCTCATTTCCTTTGTAGTAGGTTTCCCGTACAGGCTCGTTGATTTCTGCGAGTTCCCCCAGTTCTTTCAAATAATCGTTCATTTTCTGATTGCTGATAACGGGCAGTGCCATGTTGTTCTCAAAGTGAATGTCCTTGTATTTTTCAAGTATGGCTTTGCTGTATTTGTTCAGTTCAATGTTTAGGCTGTCTGCCGTTTTGACGGTAGTAACTTCTATGTGGTCGGATTTGACATCACTTCGCTTCAAGTTACGGACATCTGAATACCTTAGACTTGTGAAACAACAGAACAGGAAAACATCCCTGACACGTTCCAGATATTGTTTGTCTTTGGGTATCTGATAATCTTTCAATCTATTCAATTCGTCCCATGTCAGAAAGATTACCTTCTTTGAGGTGGTTTTCAATTTCGGTTTAAATGTATCGTATGCAATGTTTTGATTATATCCCTTTTTGAAGCTCCATCGCAGGAACCATTTGAGAAATCCTATCTGTTTGCCGATGGTACTGTTTCTCATGTCTTTTTTGTCACGCAGGAAGTTTACATACTCGTTTAGTCCGAACTCATCGAAATACTCAAAAGTCACATCTTCTTTGAACTCTTTCAGGTGATTTTTTACGGCTGCAAATTTTTCGTATGTGGATTCTGTCCAGTTGTTCTGATTGCCACATTCCTTGACAAACTCATCAAATATCTCCCAAAAACTTATTTTAGTATCTTCCTGCTGCTCCTCGTTGTTATTTTTCATTTTCAGATTGAACGCATCTTTTAACTGTTGGGTGGTCGGCATGGTTTCCTGTACCTCAAATTCTTTGAATACGTTTTGAATTTCGGCATAGTATCTTAGCAAATCCGCATTGATTTCGGATGCGCTTTGCTTTAATTTATTGGTACATCCGTTCTTTACACGCTGCTTGTCTGCATCCCACTTGGCTATATCAATGCGGTAGCCGGTTGTAAACTCGATGCGATGGCTTGCGTATATGACACGCATACGGATGGGTACGTTCTCCACGATTGGAACGCCGTTCTTTTTGCGGCTTTCAGGTGCAAAAATGATGTTTCGTTTGATGTTCATGACTGGGTGTATTTGAAATTCCGCACCCAAATATACACCCAAAAATTGAAATAGCGAGCGATATTCGATAATATTTAGATTTAATTATGATTGTAATAAGTTGGTTATTAATAGGTATTTGCAATTGTGTGATATTTTGAGATAGCAAAGGTTCAAGAGCCTC
>PPYF01028537.1_pt1 | contig 11895 bp, 9 predicted proteins | sample 1559871 | NCBI WGS metagenome assembly PPYF01 (sample SAMN08240021, study PRJNA423297) | Human gut metagenome, whole genome shotgun sequencing project. | reverse complement strand
AAAAAAAGGCTTACAAAATGTTGGTGCCCTGCTTGTTACTCGGCCTCTAAAGCTTGATGCCATCAATATTCATAAGACTATTGATAATATTATTCAGCGTGGAAATTTTCGTAAAGGTCATGTGAAGTCTGCCCTATATGGTTCTCGTGACTTGGTAAATTGGCATTTAGTATGGTCAAGCAAAGACCATTTCCTGCGTGGTTTCCGAGGAACGCCTTACAAATATTTTCGTATAGCCCTGCTTTGTAACTTGACGCCCGGCGAATGTATCTACGGTGCGTCGGTTCAGTTTACCCCACGACTCATTAACCAACCACGGTAATAAACGACACATTTTAGAGAAGATGTTTTTCATGTGAAAGGAAAAGAGCCGCCATGCGTGATGCACAGCGGCTCTTAATTTAAAATGGATGCTGCTTCCTTCGAAGCGGCTTCGTTCTGTTTCGTAGTTTGTCGTGCGCCTCTTTGATGGCTTCATTGGCTTTCGTTTCCCATATCTGGGCTTTCTCCGGATTTGTTATGCTCAGCCAGTCGGCTACGGCCATACACACAAGGTATTCGTGTATAAGGTTCTCAAGAAGATAGAGGGTCGTTTGGGAAAACTCCTTTGGCAAGCTTAGCACTAACCAATATGAATCCGGCTTCTTGAGAATGTCATTCAGGCTTGTTATGTATGCTTCTTCCTTTGTGTAAGGATAAAGCAGTTCGCGGCACCTTTCTATGGCGAGGTTAAGCACCCTGCTCACTCGGTCTACGTTCCCTTCTTCGCCTACGTCCTGGACAGTGTGCCTTACATGGACTTCTGTATCATCGGGCATTATATGGCCTTCGACGTAGCAGTAGTTCTTAATGTCGTAAAGAAGTTGCTCCCGCTCAAATTGGAGCATGGCGAAGGTCTCTGTCCCTTTAGTTTTCACGCAGCAACTCATAGTGATAAATTTAGTCTGAGGTTGGAGCTACAGGACGTGAACGTTTGCTCACTGTCTGACGGATTAATTCCATGTATTTGTCTGCCAAGGCGTAGTATTCGTTTGCGTCAGCCTTGTTGGTTACCATATACCAATCGGCAATGGCTGTATATGTAAGGTATGCATGTACTGCTTCGCCTACGCCGGTAGTCACGGCTTCATTGAAGTTGCTCGGCATGGTTAAGTTCAATACAAGGTCTGTGCTACCGTCGTAGTGGCGGTTGTCTGTAGTTGTGCCGTCCTCGTTAAGGTATTCGCCCAACTCGGTTTGAACTTCCGAAAAAGCTCTCTTGATTGAGCGTAATATCTTCTCTCGGTTTTCTTGGTCTTCCGACGCGAACATACTTGCAACCTCCTTGTGGTTGTCTTTGTTCTGAATGGTGCGCCCGCGCAGGAACGTTTCATTCATTATGTCGAAGAGCAACCACGAGATTTTGATTGTAGCTGTAACAGATTTCTTTGCTCCTAAAGTTGTTGATGCCATAGTTTATTGGTTTTTAAGGTTGATTAGTCATTTGGCAGGGCGGGTCTACGGCGGCTGTAAAGCAGGCGCCTTGCAGCTTCCATCAACTCAGCTCCCTTTAAGAAGTAGTCTTGTGCTTCACCCTTATTGGCGAACTTAAACCACTGTCCTATGATTGACATTATAAAGAAGCTGCGCAGCGTCAACTGAACGCTTTCGGTAAGCATCTTGTCAAACGATTTGCTTACTTCAATCACAGCCTCATAGTGAGTATTGTTTGGGTCGTCCGGCAGGAGCGTTGCTCCTGAGACAAGCATTTCTTTCAGGCTTTCATTTGTAGCCAGGACGCTTTCTTCCCAAAACCTGCCGAGTTCTTCAAGGTCTTCATCGGCTGCTAATATGCGGTCTCTTGCGCCCTCGTCTCCTTCTACAAGTTTTGAGCCTGTATAATCGGTAGTCTTTGCGACTTCTTCATATACATCGTTCATGTATATCTGAATTGTTATCGTTTCCATTAGAATGATAGTATTGAATGCGTAATACTTACTCCTATATATGGTTGCATCCCTCGCGGAGTATAGCCGTAGCCTACTGACACGCCGATATGCCACCGCTTGGGAGGTTCGCGTATCTTTACAACCTCTCTGCGAGGGAAGACGCTTATCTCGTCAACGGCCACATGGTAACCGCTAACTGTCAGGTGGTAGGTGCTGTCGCCGTACTCATGCCGTGTTATGGGAATCTGCACCGTAGCGCTATCTATTGTGGCGGCCGTGCTGTCCACATCCTCTGTCGTTGATAAAGGGGTAATGGCCGGAAGCGTGACGGTCTCGTAGCGTATCACAACGCTGTCTCTCGGCACAGGCATGACAACCCTAACCGTATCGACGAACACAGCTGTGTCGGCGCCCGTGGGTGTGACCGATGCGCCGGTGTCGGAACACTGCCTTAAAAGGTATATGGTCGCTACTACCACTGCGGCGGTGATGAGCGCGATGCCGATGCGTCTCAACGCCCTGCGTATAGTGTCGCCTCTCATGACCGGAACGTGATAGCGTTAAGACGGCGCAGCCATCCGCGTTTGTACTTGTTATTTACCGGACGCGATGTGCAGATGTGTTCAATGTAAGCCTTACGCTCGGCTTTTATCCTGGCAAAGAACTGCGCCGGGTCTTGTGCATTGACCGCAGCCAATGTCTTTATTCCTACAATGCCGTCGACCTTGACGCCAAGCACGCGCTGTGGTATGGTAATGCCATATTTGCCGGAAGCCCATACCCAGTCAACAAGTATCTCGGCCACTGACTGATTATTGATTTCGTCGGCCTTCCATCTGTCCCAGTACATCGTTTTGAGAATGTCCAGCCATTGGCCGTAAGAGATTCCGCGCAGTCTTTCGGCCGTGGGGCTCGGATAGCCCTTTTTACGGCAGTACTCAGTGTACGTGGCGAGTGTGACGCCTACCATGGTGGCGCCGCCTAAGTCATCGGGGTCGTTGGCAAAGCCGGTCGCCCTCGCTCTTTCAAAAAGCTCCTCACCTGTCAGCCCTGAAGGGTTGATTCCTGACTCGAACTGTATAATGAACGGTACTAATTTTTCTATGTTTGCCATAATCTAAAACGTTGTTGGTTAGACGTTCTCTTTTCCTGTGTCAGCGGGCTTGATCGACTCCGCTATCGCTTTGGCAATTGCAGCTGATAGCTGCTTACGGTCGATAATGTTCTCGACCATTTCGCTCACTCTGCCAATGTCCTTTCGTGTCTTTTCATCCGCCTTTTCGCGCAGGCTTAGAATCTCTACGATGCAAAGCACGATGGCGACAACGCAGGTGAAAATAGCTACACCTTCCAAAAAGTTGAGCCCGCATAGTACGAATACCTTGCTCATCAGGAAAAGCACATCCATGCCTGCAGCGATAAGTATCGCCCCTTCGTAAAGGATGAATTTGGATATGGAGCGTTTCAAGCCCCAGCTACTGTGCACCTCGCCCCTGAGCTTGGCCTTGTAAAGGCCGCTTGCAAGGTCTACCGACATCGCTACGAAAACGATGAACGCGGCCACGCAGACCTCAAAGAGCAGCATGCCGATGTTGTTGAGAATAGTTTGTTCCATTGTCTTTAGAGTTTATGATTGGTTCTATTGTTGTTTTAAAAAGTCGGGCAGTTACATTCTCTCGGACACCCCTGCCCTTGAAACACAAATATATTCACATTCTGTCATTTAGCTTTCTGCGGTTCATCCTGCCGGGTCCTCCTTCTCCAGTGCCTCAAGTGCGATGGCCTTGGCGGCCTTTCGCCAAGCCTGCATTTCCTGCATTTCCTCGATGGCTGTGTCGTTGGTGGGGTCGGCGAGGTAGTTGTTAACAATTGCGTCCATTCGGTCGCGTGGGTACTCTGCGGTTACGATTGCCGAGACGATGGCGTCATAGCCCCATTGCCCGGGCTGCAGTGTCACCGCCTTGTGACGGAAGCGATACCCGCTCGGGTCGTTTTCGCCGAGAGGCGTGATGCTGTAGTTGACTGTGCGCTGCCTCATTCCGAGGTGCTTTGCCGACACGACCCTTTCGGGTGCGTCCGTTGTGTAAATCCATACCATGATCCTGTATCTCCTTATTGATTAAGAACTGTTGAAAATCATACTTTAGGCGTATCTTGCATACGCTGAAATCGTGGGTGTAGCAAACTTTCCAGAAAGCGTCGCACGTTTTGCTGAACACACGCCGCCGCATCCTGTAGCTTGCCGTGTGCACCATGAAGCCGAGATAGCTGTTGATGCCGCTGACGAGGTGACGTAGCAGAAGCAGCTCGTCGGCGCCGTATCGTCCGGCCACAATCCTCCTGCAAAGCCCTTCAGTCTCCCTGAGCCTGTCGCACAGACCGCCGAGGGTGCGGTTGCTGATGTACCGCCGTCCCGGCTTAATTACCGTTCCCACGAACTTCACGCCCTTGCCGGCCTCCTGCAGATGGAACTTGTCAGGGTGCATCGTCAGGCCGAGACGGTCGCGCAGAATCCGCTCGCTCTCCTTGCGAAACCTGATGCAGAACTCCCTGGTTGGCGAGACGCAGGATATGTCATCGACAAACTGCTCAATCCTCGCCCCTGCATCCTTGGCAAGAGGCAGCATATCCTCCACATAGAAGCTCATGTAGAAATTGGCCTCGAGCTGCGAGGTGATGTTGCCTATGGCCACGCCGATGCCGTCGGGACGGTTGAACAGAGACTTGTGAGCCGCCAGCAGTTCCCACAGCTCGCCGGGACTGCGGCGTATGCAGTCAAGCTGCGGCCGGTGCATCGCCGTCACCTTTGTAAGATAGAGCAAGGTGTAAAGGTCGTCGCCCTTGTAATTATCAAGAATAAACCTTTCGAGAAACCGCCAAAGCCTCCGTGTGCCAATGCTCATGAAGAACGAGCGCACATCAATCTTGGCGACCCATGCTTTCCGGGTGTAGTTCTGGCTGACCTCGCGGACGTCACGCTCCAGCGCGTCCACGGCAGAGCGCGTGCCGTAGCCCTTGCGGCAGTTATGGCTGACATCGCCCTGACTTTTGAACCGTTCCTCGAACAGCGGCTCAAGCCTGAGGCATATCCAGTGCTGCACGATACGGTCGCGGAAGTCGGCCGCGAAGATTTCCCGCAGGGTAGGGCGGGTGACTATGAAGCATGTGCTCGGCCCCGGAGTGTATATACGGGAATAGACCTCATGAACCAGCAGCCACAGGTCAAGCTCCCAGTCAGCCGCGCGGTACTCGTTGCAGTTGTGGCTCGACTTCTTGTTGCGGCAGCAATCGTGGAAAGCCTCAATCCAGCCCTCCTTGGTTTCCTCACCTAATGCGGCCACCGCCCGGAGTGCGTACGAGTTGTACTTGTTGTTGTTAGTGACGTTCCCATTGCCGAGATTGACGTTCCATGCGTTGTTCTGGCTGTTCTCGGTAGAAGACGGTGATGCGCACATTGCTTTCCTAACTAAAACCTCGGGGACATTGTCAATCCCGGCGATTTCAGTAGTGCGCCCATTAGATAAAAGAAAATCCAAAGCGTCCATATCCTTAAACGTGGGCGCTTATCAGCTGCGCCGTTTTATTATGCCACGCGCCGGCCTGCGTGGCAATAGGGTTAATCAGGTCTAAGAAAGCGGCTTCCTGCCTGTACGAGACAACGGGTGTATCCTTCACCCGTGCCTGTGCGAACTGCCTCATCGCGGTCTTGACAGAGGTCATTCTGGCGATGATGACATTGATGCACTGCAGGCGTGTGGCCGCGTCGGGAGCCTGCATGGCCATGATGGTCGCGTCAAGGCAGAGCTTGATGTCGCGGAGCATCTCGCTCCCGAGCGTCTGAAAAGGCAGCGACTTTGGCAGACGCTCCGTGATGGGGATTGCCCATTGCAGCAATCTTTCGATAGCACGGTAGATTGGAGTCTGAGCCGGTTTCATTTTCATTTTGAGGACTGGATTTTTTTGTGGTTGCTGATTTATGAGATTTAGATAATGCCTTTGCTTGCGGCCCTCGCTCTAAAAAGAGCGAGGGGGAATAAATTAGAATGCGGCCACCGCCCGGAGTGCGTACGAGACGTACTTGTTGCTGATAGTGACGTACCCAACGCCGAGATGGACGAACCATGCGACGTTCTGGCTGTGCTCGGTAGAAGACCAATAGTAGTTGTTACTGAAGGCGGTGAAAAGCCCGAGCTCCACCCATTTCTGGAACATGGCGGCATACTCGCTGTCCTCCACGTTGCGCTCCTTCCAGTACCAGTAGCATCGGCAGAGGTCGCCGGCAGCGGGCAGGAACCAGTTACCGGCCTTGAACCTGTCGGCAAGCGCCATGTCAGAGCGAACCGAGGGCTGGAAAGCATGGCACATGGAAGCCGCCGGATAGTAGAACTGCCTCCACTTGGCGAGACCGACATGCTCCTGCACTATTTCCGACATAAGGCGGTTGAGGCACTGCAGTTCCGTCTCGTCGGCCGAAGCCTCGGGAACCGGCAATGCGACGTCCGAGTCCTGCAGCACCGTGTTTCGGTGCTGTATGATACGGAGCGTGTTGTAAAGGCCGCGCGGTATGTACGAACCCGCCTCGAATAGGCGTCCTCTGAAAGTGAAGTCGCGCGTCAGGCGTATGAAGCCCAGTGTGCCGGCACAGACGTTATCGGCAAGCTCCTTGAAGCCGTCATCGGTGTACTCGTCGCGGTAGTTCTCGTCCTTGATATAGTTGCCGGGTATTCCCGAAGAGCCGACGTTCTCAAGCGGCGTGTCGAAGACGCTGTAGCCCGGCGTGTCGGCGAGGTTAATCGGCGGGAAGCCGTTGTTGCCGTTGCTGTCAGGGTAAAGGCCCCACGGGATACCTGCAGACAGCTCCTGCGTTGACACCATCAGGCGCCGTGTCTCGTCCTTGGGGTCGATATAGAAGCAGACGCCGACAGCCACCTTGTTTTTGTTCGGTCGGTCAGAGAAGGTGCCGTCGTGAAAAACGATGTCGTTCAAGCGGCACTTTCGGTCGTAGAACCCTATGGTGGATGAAGCGGAGATGACGGTGCCGTCAGAGAGCGTTGCCTTACACGTCACCGTAGCCTCGGGCTTTTCCGCCTCCGTGCCGACCCGGGGCAGATGCACAGTGCCGGTAACGGGGTCGATGGTTGCGCCGCACTGATTGGCCGAGACAGACCATTCTATTTTTGTGAAGTCGTTCGCGCGCGGGCTGTTCGGCGTAATCTGCATCGGGTAGTCGCCCGGCGATCCGAAATACGTGTCGCCCGTGATTTCCATTGAAGTGAGGTACACCCGCTTGTAAGTGACGTGCAGGCGGTTCGACTCGCTGTCTACGTTGCCGAAGGCATCTAAGAGCGCAATCTTCTGGTCGAAGTTCGGCGCCACCGACTCGTCAAGGGCGATTGTGCCCGAAAGGTCGGCACGGATTGAAGCCAGCCTCAAGAGGTGGTCGATGGCGAACCTGCGCCAGCTGACACCGCCGACCCTGCACTCAGAGAGACTCCCGCCTGTGGCCGCGCAGACACGCGACACGAGCGACTGGCTGCTCAGACCCGGGCAGCCGTCAATCTCAAGGCTCTGGATGGCCGACACCCCTTCAAGCTCGAACCCGTCCTCATCAAGGGACGTGTAGCCCAGCAGGCTCAGGCTCGTGAGGGTGGCCGGCAGCTTGAGCGAAACGATTGCCGAAGGCTCCGGGATAAGGAACGACGAGACGGACGTGCCGCGCAGGTCGACCCGCTCAAGGCGCGTCTGGGCCGTGAAGTTAACGCTCCCCCTTACGGTAGAGGCCCCGTTGATGTCGAAAACGCGCAGGTTCGGCGCCGTCACCTCGATGGCCGTAGGACGGAACTCCATGGGCTGCGTCGAAGCGTGGAACTCAGTGAGGCGCTCGCCCGAAACGGTGAACGTGCCGGAAAGCGACTTGTCGCCGAACTCGCCGACCGAAGTCATGTAGTGGATGCCGTGTACCTGAATGTTGGTATCATTGTCGGCGGCGACGCCGTCAAGGATGAACGTCTCGCCCGCCTTCACTCGCTGAGGATGGGCGTTTCCACGTCCGAACAGGGTGGAAGAACCCGCCGACACGGCAGGATAGAGCCACATGTGCGGGGTGAGCGCGAACGAATAGTCGGGGGCGGCCCCCGAAAGCATCGTGGCAGAGCGGAAAGTCAAAGAGCCCTCGCCGTTCATGGCGAACTGGCCGTAGGACGCGAACGAGGCCAGATAGACGAGACGCAGCTTTACCCATTGCAGTTCACCCTCGAGCTGGTCGCCCAGCGACTGCGTGATGGGGTGCGTCGAGGCGATATAGTCGCCCGTTGCCCACTTGGCCGAGGCAGTCTCGTAGCGAAGTCGCGCCGTCTCGTTGTATGCCACGGCAGGGAAGTAGCGCTGCGTGCTGAAATAATAGTCGTCCATGCAGCCCAGCGGCGTCTTGTCGGCGGCGAGGTTCGCCATTTCCGTAAGGATGCGCTTCATCATGGCGCGAAGCTCTGTGGGGAACGCCAGCTCGAAGAGGTCATAGAGAGCGTTTACCTCGCCGTTCCAGTACGTGCCGCCGTCTGCGTCGCGGTCATGCTCCTCTACATAGTAGGGCTTGTTCTTGCGGCCGACGTTGTCAGTGAGGAAAATCGTGTCAAGGTCATCCTGCGCGAAATGGATTACAAGACGTCCCTCATGCAAGGCAAGATACATATAAGTGTTCTTGGCCCGGTTGTCGCTCGCGCCGATGAGCTTGCAGAGCATCTGATGGAAGAAGGCGTCATCGAGACGGAAGTACAGGTGTGCGTTGGCCTTGAAATCAGCCACACGTGCGTTGACGAACTGCTGATTGATGCTCTCCCATACATTGCCCGAAGGAGTGAAGCCGAGCTGAACGGCGAGGTTCAGGCGCTCATAGACGCCGGCCTCCGTCTTTTCCACGCCTGCGTCCACCCACTGCGAGGTCAGCTCGTCATACCGGTAGAGGTCGAAGCGCGCCGATGAGCCCGAAGCCTGGGTGACCCAGTACAATGTCTGCCTGTCGGCCTCCGCCGCCGTCGTGGCCTGAAGCTGCGCGAGGGTGCCGATGAACGGACGGATGTGCGGCGAGTGCAGGTAGATGAAGTTGAAAGCGTCGCGGAAGTACGGCAGAGAGCCGGGGTTGCCCATGTCGATTTCCCACTGCTTCTTGCCGTTGAACATTATAAGCTCGTCTTCATCGCCTCCGATGGTGACGTCTTCATTCCAAGGTATGCGGTGGTTGGTCAAGGGTTCGCCGTTATCGCAGCCCTCAATCATCAGGTAGTCGGGGAACTTCTTCTTGTCATAGCCGAAAGTCGGCTTGTCGCCCTTTCCGGGGCCGAAGGTGCAGAGCCCCGCGAACACAGGCTCCACGTCGGCCGACGGGCGAGTGAACAGCAGGAAAGGCTTCTGCTTGACAGAGACGCGGGCATTCTCGAAGCCCGGGGTGTCCGTAATCGAGCTTCCGCCGACACACCTTCTCCAAAGGTCGGTATAGAGGTTGCACGAACCCATCTTGTGCGACTGCTGCGACGATGCCCAGTTGATTTTTGCAACGAGCTTGGTCGCGGCCGGTACAGAATCGTCAAGCTGATAGCAGGGGCCGTGGTGCACACCGTTCTCATCCACCCAGTCCGTGTCGTCGTTCGGCTTGCCCTGCTGGTTCCAGTCCCAGTAAGAGCGCGACGACGTACCCTGGCCGCTCGTGGTCATATTGTTGAGTGTCCCTGAGTGAGCGGGGTCGCCCACGATGTGAATGCCCCAGTCGCACTTGGTCTTGATGTTGCCGGTCACGTATGAAGGCAGCTGCCCTGTAATCAGGATAGTGTTGTACTTCTCGCGCGCCTTAGGGTAGCTCACGAGGTTAGAGTCGTCGAGGATGTCGTTGGCGTCGCGGAAAGCGATTTTCTCGGCGCTTGAAGGGAACGAGGCGGTGCGGTCCTTCAAGACGTCCGATGCCGAGAGGGCGCGGTGGTATATTCTCATCCCGTAGATGTCGATGTCGCAGCTGTCCGAGCCGATGCGTATGCCCTGCGACGTCCTTACGCCGTCGACATACTGCACGAACTCATCCTGCGTGCTCCACTCGAACTCACGGTTGATGATGCCGTTGACGAAGATGCGGACATAGTTCTGGCTCGTGCCGTTGATACCGTATATGATGTTCAAGGCGATATGTGTGCGCCGTCCTTCCGAAATGGGCGCGTCCTGGTCGTCGCGCACACGCTTGTCGCGGGTCATAAAGACAGCCTGCCACGGACGCAGCTCAAAGCCCTGCGGCTCGCCGTCATCACGATAAGAGCACATGCGCAAGACCGGCACATCGGTGTTTATGGCGTTGCGCGTTGTGACGTCAATCTCCACCGTAAGGAAAGAGCGGTTGTTCGTGCCGATGAAGTCCTTTAAAGTTTCATAGCTTATGTCGATGAAGCGTCCGGCAGGAACGCGGAGACAGCGCTGCCCTTCAGAGTCCTCCACCCAGCCGTCAGTGTTCATGTTGAAGCCGCTCCATACGGACGGAACGACAGAACCGCCGGCGGCGTTTATGATGGTCTGAGGGTTAGTCTCGTCATTTGTGCGCGAACGAGGATTGAGAACGAAGTCAGGGCCGCTTACCGGGGCGAAGTTGTCCGAGTTGTCAACCTCGAAGCCGACTACAGGATGAATCTCCCCCTCGCCCGAGAAGAAGCGCATATAGGCGTCGATGGTCTCAAGGTCAGAGTCAATCTCAATCACGTTGTTGAGAGCCATGCGCGTCTGGGACGGAACATTCCCGACGTCAAGGGTCATGTACTGCTCCTCGCCCGTGTAGTCGCCGAGTACGAACCTCAGTGGCGTGGCCTCGTCCGAGGGGCTGTAGACGGCGTAGGTAAGAATCTGTTCAGAAGTCCAGTTGGTCAGTCTCGTACGCACGTCGTTAAGTATGAGATAGGACGCAGTGTCCGTTTCATCCGCCACGACCATTACCTGCGAACGCAGCCGCTCGCTCTCGATGGAAGAGCCGTTCACACTAAGCCAGGCCTCAATCTCATGTACGCCGTGGGTGAGGACCTTTGCCGGTTCGGTGTCCGTGTCCGTCACGTCAAGCTGCAGGGGAGTCTCCGTATAGACAGAAGCGCCGATATTGCGCTCGATTGTCCGGATGCCGTCGATACGCACGTGAAGCGTCTTGCTCACGGCGCCGCTCACGTAGTAAGACAGTCGCATGACGCCGTCAGTCACAGGGCGCTCCCACAGCGTGGCGAAGCGGAGCGCGAGGGTTGTCTTGGTGACAGTGAACTGCAGGAATCGCGTTGTCTCCCCGGTCGTGTCGCCCTTCACGCTCAGGCGCACCTGCTGCGTGCCGTTGGAAAGCATGGACGAGATATCCACCGTATGGTACTCAGTTGTAGACGAAGCGGGAATAGAGGGAATGTTCTCAATCGTTCCGCGTACCGTCCACGACGAGGACGAGTTAAGGCGCGTCTCCACGGTCATCGTGCCGCCCTCCGTGGTAGGCTCCGTTACCTGAGTGATAGGATTGTACTCCTCGGAGGTAAAACGGATACTGATTTTCACCGTGTTATCGGTGGTGACAATGGTATTGGCCGAGTCCGAGTAAAGGCCGAGGACATAGCTTTTTCCTCCGCCGTCCTCAGGCAGGGCAATGTCGTTGAGCAAGAGGGCGGCGTTAGCCACAGGGTCTTTTTTCCACGCCTCACAGTCCTCCTTGGACGAGAAGCTGTACAGGTGGAAGCGGTCGTCCTCGCCGCGCTCCGCCGAAGGCTCCGTGTAGCCGAAACGCTTGCGCAGTTCGCCCTTGACGAACTCCTCCACACGCCGGCCGATATAGTTCTCCCACGACGTATTGATGTCCGGGATCCTTTCGTCTATCTTGTCAGCCTCTCTCGCAATATATTAGACATTAAACATTCTTAAATTGTTATATTTACGCACATACGCGCGTGACTAATACGTTAATAAAGGGATGAAC
>PPYF01546596.1_pt1 | contig 11896 bp, 5 predicted proteins | sample 1559871 | NCBI WGS metagenome assembly PPYF01 (sample SAMN08240021, study PRJNA423297) | Human gut metagenome, whole genome shotgun sequencing project. | reverse complement strand
CCTCCTTGACGTAGTGGACCGCGTCGTAGAATCCGTCGTGGAGCGCGCCGCCACCATTGGGCGACATCGTATGGACCGCATCGACGAGCAGGTCGGCGAAGGTGGGGTTGCTGCCTGCCGTGAAGGCCATGAAGCCATAGTCGGCGCTGCTGGTAGGCCAGTCGGTGCAGGAGCCCATATAGCCCCAGAGGGTTCGCTGAGCCGCCGTGCCGGCTGCCTGGAGGGGGAAATGCCACGTGGGGGCATGGGTATCCTGGGCTAAGGCTGGCGGAGCGACAAGAAACAGCGATAGGGCAGAAAGGAATAATTGTCGGATCGGTTTCATTCGTGTTGTCTTTTGATAGGTGAATATATCGGAAGCCGCAGTAGGCAAAGATACAGGCAGAGGCAGGAGGAAAGCACCACGGCCTTCCATCCAGCCTCTATGAGAGAAATTCTTCGTCCTCCTCGCCACGAGGACGCGAGGACGAGGAAATACTTAGCGGACCACCACCTTTTGGACGAAACTGTGGTGGCCGTCGGTGGCGCGCAGGATGTAAAGGCCAGCCTGGAGATGGTCGGCGGAGACCTGCTTGCCGCTAGCGTCATAGACGCTGACGGTGCCACGGAAGCCGTTGAGGTTCAACTGGCCATTGCTGACGGTGAAGATGGGCACATCCTGCTGGCGCGTCTCGCGGATGGCGCTGACGGGCGCCTCAGCATCGATCTCACACTTGGCAGCATTGACGATATGGCCCGAGATGCCGTCGATGAGGAGGCAGACCAACTCGACATTGTCCTTGTTCTGGACCGTCGTGGGCATTTCAAGATCTCTGAAGCTCTCCACATCCTCTTCTTCCTCCACGCTCTTGGGCACACTGTTGGCGAAACCGTCGAAAGAGTAGTTCATGCGGGCCACGTGGTTCATCTCCGTGTCCTTGTAGTAGCCCTGCTGGTAGGCGATCATGCCACTCTCGAGGAGCACATAAGAAAGACGGTAGTTGAGGCCGGTCTTGGCGGTGAAGAAGTTGAGGTTGGTGCGGACGGTGAACGTCGTCTTGCTGGCGTCGGTGTAGCCTGCGACGACACCCACGGAGGCCACGGGCTGCTGGGCGGCTATCACCTTATAGACGCCCTCGAGGTTGGCCGAAGAGGGGTTGATGGACTGAGAACAGTCGCGCATGGCGTAGGAAGAAGGATAGCCCGAGAAGGTGAGCTTGTCGTAGGAGCTGGTGGCAAACTGGTCGTCCTTGTGGACAGCAATGCCGATGAAGGTATCGGGATACTTCTCCGTCATGTAGTTGAAGCCCTCGATGCCACGGATGCAATAAGGACACCAGGTGCCCGTGCCTTCTTCGAAGACGACACGCTGCACGGGGAGAGTATTCATCACACGGATGGTGGAGTTGGCCACGTTGTTGCCCTCGTAGGCGTCGGCCTCGCCATTGACGCTGACGAGGCGGATCTGTACGCTATGCTTGCCCAGGGAGGCGTAGCCGGGATGGGCGATGCTGAAGTCTTTCTCCATGTCCTGGCCAAGGGTCTGCTTGATTTCCTCGGTCACCTCCTCGCCACCGTCGATGCTATAGGCCACCTGGAAACGGCGTCCGATGGCGGTGCCCATGTTGCGGATGGAGAAGTTGATGTTGAAAGGCTTGCCAGCCTCGGCAAGGATGTCGTTGGAGCAGAAGAGCCAGTAGTCCTTCGGCAGGTCGTCGCCGCTGATCTTGGCCTGGATGGAGAGGGCGAGGGCGTGGTCCTCGACCGCATAGTTCTTCCAACCGTCGCCGAGGTCGGCCCAGCAGCCGTTCTCGTTGTACATCGTGGAGGATCCCAGGGCGTAGTCGTCCGACTCAAACTCATAGCCGATATAGAAGCCCTCGCCGTCGATGGTCCAAGGCTCAGCAAACTTGATCTCGTTGAAACCACTCAGCTGGTCGCGCTGGGTGCGGGTAGTGATATACTCGCCATTGAGGTCCTTGGTGACGAAGACCTTGACGGTCTTGGCCTTGGCGGCCAGTCCGACGCGGACGTAGGAGAGCTGCTTGCCCTCGTACATCTTCGAGATCTCGGCCGGGATATAGATGGCTCCCTTGCCCTTGTTGACAGATCCAAACTGGTCATTGACAACACTGTTGCAATAGCCCCAGTTGCAGGTGACGGCCTGCAGCTGCTGGGTAATGGCAAAGAGGAGTAATGGAAGAATCAGTAAAATTTTCTTTCTCATCAGTCTATTAATAAAGATAAATATGAATGGGGAAAAATGGGCCAGGCTGGCCTGGAAGAAATTCCTTGGACGACCGCTGGCCCATTTGCTCCGAATTGGATTATGGTATGAATACTTTCTGCGTGGCGGTGACGGAACCATTGGTCACCTTGACGATATAGACACCCTTGGAGAGCTGCGTGGCAGAGACCTCGCGTCCGCTCATGTCATAGACACCGACGATACGGGCACCGTTGGTCGTGGCGAGCGTGGATCCCAGCACCTCCACCCGCGGCTGCAACGGCTCGTTGGCGAGGTCGTCGATGGCGGTGAGGTCGAGCACGGGGGCCTGGTTGGTGTTATAGACAGAACGGTTGCGGACGTTGTTCTCGTCCCAGTTGCTGACGAAGGACACCACGCGCAGGTGCTTGCGATTCCACGACGGGGGAATGCTGTCCTCCACGAGCCATGTCGTCATGCGGAGACTGTTCTGCAGCGGCATCTCGTTGACGCCAGCATGGCCCTTGATGCGCACTTCGAGCTTGCCCGTGGCGGCTTGGACGGTGGGCTGGATGTCGAGGTCGATGAAGGTGAGGGTCTCGCCGAGCTGGGCGAGGATGGCGGTGGTCTCCTCACGATAGGGTGAGAAGTAGGCCGGACCCGGCTCCTCGAAGCCCGTGATGCGGCGACGGTCGAAGCAAACGGCGGGGACAAACGTAGGATAGCCTCCGTAGAGGGCCTCGTAGTCGGCCTCGTTGCCAAACTTAAACTGATCGACGTTCTTCTGGTAGTCGTCGTGGTGCTTCACCCAGATAACGTCGCCCAACTCGGCCAGTGCATTGCGGTAGAGCGTGTCGGCAATGTAGGAACCCTCGTAGCCCTCGGAGGTGAACTCCTCGAAGAGCGGGCGATGGGTTTCAGCCTTGGCACCCTCCTTGATACTATAATAGTTGTAGAGTGTGATGACGTTGTCCTTCATGTCAGGATCCAAATCGCCATTCACTTCGGCTACCGTGAATGTTCCGTTGTAGTTGCCCTCGAAGGGGAGGGAAATGTCGCGCAACCTGACCTGCGTAGGCTTGTTGTTGGGGACAGAGAGACCTTCGGTGAGAAATTCTGCCGTGCGCAGCCCCTTGGCTTCCACGATGATGGAGAGCGACTCGATGGGGTCTGTGCCATTGTTCTGGACATAAGCTATATAGTCCTTGGGGATGTTCTGAGTGGAGTAGCCGCTTGCGTCGGCGGGCACAAGGCTCATCAGAGAAATATCGTTCTGGGGCTTGGTGTCGCCCGTGATGACGGCACGCACGCAGAGGTTGCGGTTGATGCCCACGGTGTTGTTGAACCACGTGCCATTGTCGCCATACCAGTTTTTCTTGCCCACGGCGTAGGTGCTCTGGTCGAAGAGCAGGAAGTCGTAGGGTCCCTGGTTGCCCTGGATGTTGTAACCGACGTAGAGGGTCATTCCCTCCTTGATGGTCACGGGCTTGCTGAGTTTCACATGGTTCCAGCCGCTATGGTACTGACCCGCGCTGAGGGTGACGCTGGAGAGGATGGATCCGCCGCCGAGCGATCCCTGCATCTGCTTGAGGTCTGTGCAGACGAAGACCTGGCAGGAGAAGCCGCGCGCGGGGTCGATGGCAAACTCCACGGCCTCGATCTGGTCGCCGACATACTTGTCGAGCAGGTTCGCATCGAGCTCGATGGCTGCTCCCACGGCGTGGGGCAGACCGTCATCCTGCAACATCAATCCCGGGAGACGGGGCTCATCGACGCAGTAGCCGAGGCGCATCGTGTCTGTGGAGGCAGAGGCGCGGAAGGCGGCCTTCGGCGCCACACCCTCTTGGGCTGCGGGGAAAACGAAACCTCCGTCCACGGGAGTCTGCGCACAGAGGTCGCAACCCGCAGCGGAGATCAGTGCTACCGCGATCAGGGAAATTGATTTCTTAAAAACGCTCATTACCTTTTACCTTAAAAGTAAATATTTGTATCGCTACAGAAATATAAAAAAGACTGTATTGGTTGTGATAGGAAAAGAAGAGTGGGCAGGAGGTCGTAAGCGTCGGCCTCCAACCCACTCTTGTCGTATTCAATCAGATTACTTCACGTTGATCTTCTTGACCATCACCTGGCCATCGGCTGCCGTGGCGCGAACCACATACATGCCCTTGGCAAGGTTGAGGCGGGCGCTGCTGCCCTTGAAAGAGCTGACGAGCTTGCCACCCACGGTATAGACCTCAGCATTGACCACCTGGTCGAAGGCGAGCAGACCGTTGGCATAGGCCACGTCGGCACCGACAAGCTGCACGCGCTCCACGCCCGTGGGATCATAGATACCCAGGAAGAGGATAGGCAGCTCGGGACGAGACCAATAGCCACCAGAGTTCATGAGCGTACGCTCCACATATCCTGTGCTCCAGTCGTCATTGTAGATGTGCCAGAGGGCGCACATATTGTAGCCCGTCGTGCCCGACTTCTCGCAGATCACGGCGAGGTTCTGCTCGTTGTTGTACTCGAACGGCGTGTCGAGAGCGAAGGAGATGAGGTGATCCTTGCCCGGCTCGAAGACCATCTGGCCCTCGACTACCAACTCGCGGTCGCTGGGCAGCACGAGATCGCCCTCGCCGGCGAAGGACTTCTTGTCCGTGTGAGCAAGGTAGATCTTCACGTCCACGGGGTTGCTGCGGTCGGTGAGGTTGTCAGCACCGTCGTACATCCAGCCGATACGCTTGATGACACCACCCTTGATGGTCTTGATCTCCTCGGGATAATAGACGCTCTGAGAGTACTCGCTCTCGGAGTCGTTCCAGAACAGACCGAAGGAAGAGAGGCCCTCCTTATGGCCAGTGGTGACGATATTGGTCCAGCCCTGTGAACCAGCCTCGAGCACCTTGACAGTCTTGACGGCCGTGGTGTCGTTGGCACGCACCTCGTCGCCATTGGCCACTACGACGCCGTAGAAATCCCAGACACCGTCGTACGGCGGGTTGAAGGAAACCTTCACGTCGGCAGTCTCGCCGATCTTGAGGAGCTCGTTGCCCGTACCGGTACCGACCTCGACCATCTTGCCCTCATTGTCCATGAGCAGTTTGACGGTGTAGTTCTCCTGATTCTTGGATCCAAGGTTGCGCACCTTGACCGTGCACTCGTTGGCCTGCTGGGCCACAGCCTCCAAGACGCCGTCGATAGACGTGGCGGCCATATCGCTCTCGGCGACATAATCGACCTTGAGGCCGAAGAGTTTGAAGATGTTGTACTTGTCAACCGTCTTCACTCTGAGCGTGTAGTAGTAGGTGCCAGAAGCGGGAGCTACGAAGTAGTCCTCGTACTTCTCGCGGTGGTACTGCTCTGCATACTGCTCACCCTCGCGGGAAGCGATGATGGTAGCGCCATCCTGCGACTCGCTGTTGGTGCCTACGCCCACATAGAGATCGAAGTAAGCATCGTCGAAGTAATCGGCCTGGAAGTCGGTCGTGAAGCGGTAGGTCTTGCCCTCCTCAAGGTAGAGAGGCGGAGAGATCAGCGTGCCCTCGACCGTACCGTTAGAGGTACCGTAGCCGATCATGCACTTGTAGTCGTCGCTCCATCCACCACCATAGTAGAAGTAGATGCTGTTGTTCATCTTGTTCGTGCTCCAGCGGTCAGCATCCGCCTGCGTGTCGAAGGCGAGAGAGACCGGAGTCTTCAGGGCCGCGCCAGCCATGATAGGATTGGAGGTGGCGATGGCACCAGCACCCTTGGCGTTGACGGCCTGGACGGTATAAGAATAGCTCTGCTGCTCGCCGAGCGTGTTGTCGGTATATTTCGTGTCGGTCACGTTCTCGGCCACGACCACGCTGTCCGGCAGACGGGTGATCTTGTAGCTGAGACCCTCAGTTCCGATGTAGCCATTGTTGGCACCCTTCTCAGGAGCGTCCCAAGAGATGTTGACACCCGTGCCGTTCTTCTCCAGCATGATGTTGCTCACGGCGCCCGGAACGTCGATGCCCATGTAGCAACGGATACTGTCGATCACACCATTGCCCTTGTCGTTGGCGGCGAGGACATAGTAGGTGTTGATGCCGTCGGTCGGATTCTCATCCACCCACGACATGGCCGTCTCCTTCTCCGTGGCGGGAACGGTAGCCAGCAACTGTGAGTTGGCGATGAGGTCAGCCGTCTTGGTCAGCTCGGTGGTGGCGTAGCCAGCGTTCTTGCGGTAGATCTTGACCGACTGGAGGTTGGCGAGATCGTCGCCAGCCCAAGTCTTGGACGGCGTCACCCACTTGATGGTGTCCTTCATCGCACCATTGAGGTCGGCCTGAGCGTCGAGACCCGACACGCGGGCAGGAGCGGCACTATTATCAGCCGTCAGGTACGGGATGTAGAGACCCGTGAAGTGGTTGCCCTGGTTGAACCAAGCAACGCTCTGGCTAATACCCGTGGTGGGATTGACCTTGTAGAGAGACGTTGAACCATAGTCGCTGCAGGGGAGGTAGTAGAGGTCGCCCGTGCTGTTGTCGAAGTACATCGTGGAGAAGTAGATGGAGTTGATGTCCTCACCCCACTCCGACTGCATCTTCACCTCGCTGATGCGGTTGAAGTCGCCGTCCATCTTGACGAGGTTGGTACCCTTGACAATGCCGTCAGAACCACCATACTTCTGTGCGAACCAGGCGTTGCCCTGTGTGTCGAAGCAGAAGTCCCAATAGAGACCGTCCATGTCCTTCACCTTCTTGAAGAGGTCGTTGAGGGTGGTAGCGTTGAGGTTGACCTCGTAGAGAACAGTATAGCCCAAGTTGGGATCACCGTTCTCGTAGTCAGCACCCAAGGCGTACATCATCTCGTTGACGGGGTCGTAGGCCATGGCATACTTGTAGCGTCCGTTGTACCAAGCTGTCTGCTCCACATCGGGCTCGGCGAGGTCGGCAAACTGGAAGACGTTGGTGGTGTCGCCCGTGAGCATATTGACCTTGGCCAGTGCCATCGGCATGTCGCCATAGGTGTAGTGCATGTTGAAGAAGGCGTAGTAGGTATCGTCGGACGAATCGTAGGCACCCATGTAGATACCGCGCTGCTGATCCTCGTTGTACTTATCGTGGTGGATGTACTCGTAGATCTTCGTGAAGTTGAAGCTGTCGCCAGTCTGCCACTTCACCCATGAGCGGTGCTTACTCTGGTCCAGACGCTGGCCAGCATACATCGTGATGCCCTTTTTCTTGTCGTCGATGGCGGACGGCAAGTGGAGCTGCGGGGCCTTCATTCCTGCATTGGCCACAGGCGCCAAGGGCTTCGGGAAGGCGTTGACCGTAGTCTTCTGTCCCAAGGCCGGCGCTGCAGTAAGTCCTGCAAGCAAGAGGCTAAGATAAACTTGTTTCATAAACGAATAAATTTGAATGATGAATAAATCTTGTTTTCTAATATTCTTCGTCTTCGCCCATCCTGGCGGCTTGCGCCGACTGAGGAGGGGAAGGCTGCTGCCCTGGCGGAAGGAGTGCTCCCGCCACGGCAGGCTGCCTTTATCGAATGACTACTTTCTGTGTCAATACCTGGCCCTGGACCGTGGCCCGGAGGAGGTAGAGTCCGGCAGGGAGGCCCGCCACGCCCAACTGGCGGGTGTTCTGTCCCTTGGCGACGAGGGCGCCCGTCTGACTGTAGAGGGCGACGTGGTCGCAGGTGGCGGGCAGGAGGAGGCGACCGCTTTCCAAGGCCACAGCCATCTGGCCTGCGTGGCCCAGCTGGATCGTTCCCACGCCCGTGGCGCTCTTGTAGGCCACCGCCACATAGGGCAGGGAGGCCTCGGCCCACACATCCTCGCTCCACTCGTCGGCGCCGTCCATGCGGGCTGCGCGCGGCTGCTCCGTGGCGATACTGTAGGACCAGACGGGATGGGTGTTGAGGGCGTCGGGGAGCGTATTGCTGCCGCAGAGCGACTCAAACTTCATGAGCAGGTTGCCGCCCGTGTAGCGGTAGGGCTGGTCGAAGGGAATCTCCAGGAGCGTGTTCTCCTGGTTGCCGACGATGGCTACCTGACCGTCGAAGACCTGTGTGAACTCCTCGGTGTCAAAGTCGCCACGATACTGGTTGTCCTCTTGGCAGAGCTTCGTGCGGTCGCTGCGCTTCATGGAGATGCGGGCGGGGAAGACAAACTTGCCGTCCATGTGGCCGTCGTAGTAGAAGCGGATGCCCGTGAGGTCGATATCCTTCATGCTCATATCGCTCTCCAGGAAGAGGGCCTGGACCTGAGAGTAGGGAGAGCCGACGTAGAACGGCATGTTCCAGCCGTAGGTCTCCTCGTCCTCTACGTCGAGCGTGAGCCAGCGCTCCGCCGTCTCCGCAGCTACCGTCACCTCGGCCGTCTGCGGAGCCACGTTGTCGGCAGGATAAGTGTCGCCGTCGAGCACCACGCGGCCTATGATATGGATCTTGCCCTCATGGGTCGGTGTCCAGCCCACAGCCACGCTGACCGTGGTGTCCTTCTCCACGCGGAGGCCCTTCTGCGTGCCGAGCACCTCGCCCGTATTGGCATCGACGATCTCCACCTGGTAGTTGTCCACAGCAGCCGAACCCTCGTTGCCCACGATGACGGAGCTATACTGCTTCACGTTGCAGTTGGCCGTGGCCGAGGCCTTCAGTTCGCGGGCGCTTAGGTCGGTGGCCGAATACTCGCGCAGAGAGACATCATTGATATAAATCTGCGATTTCATCGCTTCCGAGAGGGCGTGGAAGGCGATGAAGCCCTCGCCCGACTGGTCCACCTTGAAGTTCTTCTTGCCCGAGAGGGTGAAGCCCGAAGAGGTATGGAACTCCTCCGGATCGTCGATGATGGTGGTCAGCGCGTCGGCAGAAGCCTGGTGGCCGAAGGCTACCTGCATCTTCTCCATCAGCGCATCCATCGACTGCGTGACCCAGTTGGCCGTGGCGTAGGTGTAGCGGATCTGATAAGTCTTCGAAGCATCGAAGGTGAGGGGCGGCGAGACCAGCCAGTCGTCGGCCTTGAGGTCGGTGGAACGATCGTACATGGCGCAGGAGCGGGTGTAGCTGGCCTGAGCCTGCTCCGTGGGACGGAAGGTCCAGGTCTGGGCGTCGCCATTGGCATTGATGACGGTCCAGCGGTCGAAGTCTATCTGGCTGTCGAGGGCCGAGGCGAAGGGAATGGCCTCCTGTCCTCCGAAGGCAATGGTCTGGGAGGTGGCCGAGAGGCCCACGCCCTTGTTGTTCTTGGCCGTGACCACGTAGCTGTAGCCAGCATGGGCGGGCACCTTGTCCTCCACCTTGCGGTCGGTCGTGCCCGTAGCTACGACCACGTTGTCGGGCAGACGGGTGACGTCGTAGCTGAGCGTGGCGGCATTGTAGTAGCCCGCATGGGCGCCCGTCTCGGGAGCGTCCCAGGTGATGGTGGCCAACGGGCCGCTGGTGGTGACACGGATATTGAGAGGTGCGCCCGGCGTGTCCTCGCCCACATAGACGCGTGCTTCCTTATATACGCCCTCGCCAGCCTGGTTGTAGGCGGCGATGCGATAGACGTGCTCACCCTCGGCTACCTGCCTATCGGTCCACTGCTTGATGTCGTCGGTGGCCGAATAGGTATGGGTCCCGACGAGCTGGCCGTCGCGGTAGATATGGGCGCCATCAATGCTCTGAAGGTCGCCCAGGCGGTAGTTCTTCATAGGATAGTCCCACTCCATCTGCACCTGGAGCGCGCCCTTGGGGTCGGCCTTGACCTTGAAGCCGTGGACATAGGAGGGAGCCTCGTCGGCCACATACTGATAGGGAATGGCGACGGCAAGGAGCTGCGGATCGTTCTGGATCGGCGTGGCGCTCAGTTTGAGACCCGTGGCGGGATCGATCTCGACGAGGCTCGCCCCACCGTCGCTGGTCTGGGCGACCCACCAGAGGCGATGGGTGGTCTTGTCAAACTCCATCGACTGGGTGTAGTCGCCGATGCGGACGCCCGTGCCCGTACTGGGACTGACGGTCTCCACCGTGCAGGTGCGGCTGGCAGGATCGATCGTGCTTTGGTCGATGCGCACGAGCTGCGTCTTCTTCATCAGTTTGTCGGGAGTGATACCATATATATAGCCATTATCGGCCGACATCGTGTAGAGCGGCATGTCGATCGTCGCTACCTTGGTCAGGGCGTAGGTCACGGTGCTGATCTCGTAGATATCGGTCTTCCAGTAGGTCGGGACGGCCGTCTCGCGCTGGTCGTTGGCGTTGTAGTGCATACCAAAGAGGCGCTTCGTCTTTGGATCGTAGGTCATCTCGTTGAGGATGAGATACTCGTCGGTGGAGGGTATCTCGCGCTTCGTGGTGAGCTCGCCCGTGAGCGGGTTGATGGCACTGAAGGCGCGCGGCATGATGGCGTTTTGGTAGATCGTAGCCTCATAGACGATGTACTCGTCGCCGACGAAGGTGCCGGCCTGGAGCGAGGGCGTCTGGCCTACGACGTTGCCGTAGTCTTTCGTCAGGGAGTAGGCGCCAGGATTCTGACTTTGGAGGTTGACGAAACCGAAGGTACGGTATTTCGTATCGTAGGCAAGATAGCCAAAGAGGTTGGCCTCGCCGTCGGGCACGTCATAGATCAGCGACCGGGTGGGGAGGTTGTCGGCGGATGCCGAACCGCTTACCAGCATCGCAGCCATCGTGAGAACTGACAGGCGTAATGATTTCTTCATGTCTTTAAATATCGGTTTTATTCTTATTGCTGCAAATTTAAAAACAAATCTGTACTTATCGCCGAATTTAGCAAAAGGTTCTCTTACTGTATTGCGCAAAATTGTAAACACTCGCGCTTTTTTCGGGGAAAAACACGACAATAGCGTCATCTTACTCCCCCTTTTTCGGTTTTCTAATAACAGAGGCAACCTTACAGCAACTGCATAAACATAAGAAAGATATAAAACCCGGGCTTCCACAGGCCAGAAAGGATCACTTCCCTACCCGATGGCGCTTTCCTCAAAAACCATCGGTTTCATGGGGAAAGGAAGAAAAAGAAAAATGGAAAGGGCAAGCGACGAGAGCTATGTCGCTTGCCCTTCTCGATGAAGAAAATGAACGCCCTCGCGGCGTATTTACCAAACAAATATAGTGATGTTAAACAGACGAAGTGTATTATGCGTTGAATTTGCTAAACTTAAATGTGGTCTCGTTGATCTTCACATGATAGACACCACCCGAGAAGGCCGTGAGGTCGATGGGCTGTCCTTTCCAGTCGGCGTCGCTCTTGACCTTGCGGCCCGAGGCGCTGAAGATGCCCATGCAGTACTTGCGCGAGGGGTCGTAGCCCTTGACGTGGATGATGTTCTCACCCGGGCGGGCGTTGAGCGTGAGGCGACCACCGTCGGCCTTCAGTCCATAGACGCCCGTGGCAAGACTGAAGATGACCTCGTCGATGTCGGAGAGACGATAGCTGTCGGTGCCGTCCTGCTTGTTCACCTGCATGGTATTGCCAGAGAACGTGATGGCCTTGACCTCGCCCGGCGCATACGCATGGGAGTCATGCTGGTTGGTCGTGACGGTGATGTAATCTCTTGCGGTAGCACCCGTCGTGATGGCGAGGGCGGCTATCAGAAACAGCTTTTTTCTTCTCATACTATTGGTCATTAATAAGGTTTTGCCCCCGACGGGAGCTCGATTGACATGGCGAAATTACGACGAGAAAACGAACCGTGCAAATTTTTGGGCAGATTTCTCACTTTGCCATGTGGCACATTCGTTTCAGTTTCAAAA
>PPYF01526154.1_pt1 | contig 11897 bp, 11 predicted proteins | sample 1559871 | NCBI WGS metagenome assembly PPYF01 (sample SAMN08240021, study PRJNA423297) | Human gut metagenome, whole genome shotgun sequencing project. | reverse complement strand
AAAACACGTGGATTCTTTGTATTAGGGCTTTGTTAACTTCTAAATATTGCAAAAGATTTCCCTCCCCTCTGCCGCTTGTCAGAAGCAGGGGTTAAATTATTTCCATTCCTTATTTATTAAGTATACCCTGCAGACACTACTGCTAGGGGATCAATGTGTTTTCCCGTTACCTACAAAGTAACGGGAGTAGAACTATTAATACGGAAAAGAACTATGAATAATAGAACCAAATTTTTTATTTATTAATTGTATAACATTTAATTTACTTTTATGAGAAAATGGACGTATTTAGTCGCAGCCTTGCTTATGGCAGGTACGACAGCTACATTCACAGGATGTATTGACACCGATGAACCGGAAGGCATCACCAATCTGAGGGGGGCGAAGTCTGAGTTGATTAAGGCACAGGCAGCAGTAGAGTTAGTGGAAGTCGAAATGCAGAAAGCAAAGGTTGCTAATCAGGAGTTACTGAATAAAGCACAGGAGCTTGCTAATCAGAAAGCAGAGTATGACAATCAGTTGCAAGCACTGGACGTAAAGCTGAAGGAACTTGACCTTGAAATACAGCAGGCTAGAAATGATGCTGAAAAGGCCCGCATTCAGGCAGAAATAGCTCAAGCTAATAAAGAAAAAGCTGATGCGGTAAACAACATGACTTTGGCTGCAGAGAGATTCAAAGAGGATATGCTGGCAGCTCAGGAAGCAACAGCAAGAGCTCAAGCTTCTTATGATTTAGCTATGGAAGAGATTGAACTTGCTAAGTTGACATTGAGTGATAAAGAACAGCAACAGGTTCAAACTGCACAAGAGTTCTTAGCTTCTGCAACTGAAACAATGAATGGTAAGTATGATGCCTTAAAGACTGCTCAAACTAATTATTTTAAAGCATTGACTGATCCTGAAATGCCTACATTGGGACAATTGGAGGCACTATTGGCGGAAGCTCAAGTTGATGTTGAGAAGGCTGAAATCAGTCTGCAAAAAAATACAGAGATTTTGGCTTTTGTAGAAAGTGAAGATTTTGGTGCTGCTGAATGGGATGTAAAGAAAGCAGACTATAATAAACAGATTGAACAGTATAAGAGCGAACAACAGAAAGCTGAATTGAAAAAACAGGAGAAGTTAAATTCAACTGAATATAAAGAGGCTGAAAAACTTGAAACAGAGAAAACTACGCTTGAAACTAAAACTAAGGCAGCTTATGACGTTGCTCATAATGACTCGGCAGATGCTATAAAAGGTATCGCTATAGGTGGAACAGTTACTACACTTTCGATTAAAAAATATGAGTCGGAATCTATTAATAAAGAATTGATTACACTTTTTGGAAAAGTCAATCCGTTTGTAAATGCTGCAGGTGGTAGATATGATGTCACCAATGGTAAGTTCATCTACAATGAGAGAGGGGAAACTTATAATCAGGAAGCTTATTTGAAAGACTTGGCTTTGGAAGATAGTACACAGGCTGCTACTGTTGCTGCTAAATCATTATACGCTGTTAATTCTTGGATTAAAGCGCTTGGTGATGAATATTCAATTGATGGTAATGGTACCGAATGGTCTAAAATAGCTTTGGAAAAAGCTAAAAAAGAACTTGAGGCGGAAGAAGTAATATTGGACGGCTTAAAAGGCGATTGGAATATTATTGTTAAAGCATATAAAGATGGTGAGATTACTGCCGTACCTCAAAAGGGAAAAACTACTCAAGGGGTAGAATGGGATTTGAAAAAGTCTGTGGATACTTATAATATAAATTACGATGCATTAGATGTTGCTATAAAAGCATATAATGCAGATTATAAAACTAAGTTTGATGCTGCTTATAAAGCTTCAATTGATAAGTGGAAAGCTGATGAGAAAAAGAATGTAGAACTCAGCCTGATGCTGAAGGTTATTAATGCAAATTCTAATTTGCAATCTGCATATAACTCTAACATTAACAGTAGTTCTACTGTTGATCAAAGAATCAGTGCAGCTAAACTTGTACTTACCAACTTGAATAGTGGTGATGGTATTCCGGGTGAAGGCGCAATTTCTGATGAGGTGACTAAAAATTATGACGCTAATAAAGTAACTATAGAAAGTCAGGCTAACGTTGCTGCACTAGATGCAGTAAAATCGTTGAAAGATGATAAGATTGTAGCTGCAGCAGCTAAAGTTCAGACTACTTTGTCACCGTTGAACACTGCAATATCTTCTTTTAAGAATCTTGTTGGTTATCCTTACACACAGATTGTTGTGAATAATTTAAGTATTTCTGACTTGACCAATAACACTAATGGATTTTATAAAAAAGAAACGGATGCAACTACGCAAAAAATTACTTATAAGATTTTAGGTAAGAAGATTTCTGTAGATGGCAATGATAATGATTATAGTAAGTTGACGGCAACCAAGTTGAAAGCAGATACTAATATGAAAAGTGACTTAGGTCGTGCTTCATATCTGGCATTTGGTAATATTATTCCTACAACAGGAGAACAGGAAAGACTTACCGAAGTAACAGAAGATATGGTTCGTAATTATTATAAAGAACATCCTAATACTGATTTAAGGAATGATTATGGACAATTAGGTGTAGTTGTAGCTGCAAAAGATATGGTAAACTATTACGCAAACTTATCTAAAGTCGAGCCTTTGCTTACGGCATTGAAAGAACAGTTGAAAGATGTCCGCGATAAACTTAAAGCTGAGATTCAGGCAAACTCAGTGAAGATACAGAAATATGTTGATAAGGCAAATGAAACTCGCATCGCTTATTATAAAGCTATGGCAGAAAAGAAGCAAGCTACGGAAGATAAAGAAGCATTGACTAAAGAAGTAGAAGCTGAAATTCAAAAATATAAAGATTTGGCACAAGACACAAAAGACTTAGTTGACATTGTTAATGCTCAAATTGAAAATATAGGAAAGGTTGGTACTACTGGAACTACTGCTGTTGGAGAATCTGTTGTTGAAATCATAAATTACTGGAAAAAAGAGGTAGCTGAAGCCACAACAGATGTTGAAGACGCTAAACAAAAAGTTAAAGTTAAAGAAACGGAAAAAGACCTTTTCATCGCAGGTGATTATACATTGGCTTATGTAATTAAAAATGCAGAGACTACTATGAAGTCTGCACAAGCTGAATATGATAAATCACAATCTGTTTATAAGATGGCATTTGCTCAACTGGAAGCTTTGCTTGCTGCTTTGACCAAATAATTCTCTAACTACGTAAAAGTAACAAGATGATAAAAAAACTATGCACATTACTTTTGCTGACCTGTATGACTGCTGCGCCTTCATTGGCGCAGCGCTACAGCAGCAGTGATGATGCGTCGTTTGCCCCGAAGAAAGGGCAGTGGCAGGTTTCGGTGATGCTTGGCAGTGGTAAGTTCTTCAGTGAGAACACCTCTTATCTACTACCTAAGTTTACCAATACCGAAGGAGTAATCGGACTTCCAAATGGAGGAACGGACAACTCCGGAGACCTGGACCGCTACCTGAATATCGGTAGTCTGAACAATAATAGTCTTGTCAATATTGCAGGTGTGGAAGGTAAATATTTTCTGTCTGACAACTGGGATGTAAACTTCCAGTTCAGCATGAATGTCAGCCTGACTCCCAAGAAAGACTATGTGGAAGGAGACAATAGTGTACCCGACATGATTATCCCGGCGCAAAGTTATATCAATGCGCAGATGACCAATAATTGGTATATGTCTGTCGGTTCCAACTATTATTTCAAGACGCGCAACGAACGTATTCATCCATATATCGGAGGCGCACTCGGCTTCCAGATGGCACGCATTGAAACTACCGAACCTTATACCGGAGACACCTATAAGGATAGTGACGAGTCGGAAGAACTTCCTGCTCAAGTGTTCACTTCCGGTAGTAAAGCCGGTCAGATGTACGGTTTCAAAGTGGCTGCCGTAGCAGGCATCGAGTATAGTATTGCCAAAGGTTTTATTTTCGGTTTCGAAATGCATCCGCTGGCTTACCGCTATGACTTGATACAGATTTGTCCGAAAGGGTTTGATAAATATAATGCCGGTCACCATAACATCAAGATTTTCGAAATGCCTGTGGTGAAACTGGGTTTCAGATTCTAAGGATAAATGATTATACAAATGTATAAATGAAAAGAGAGAGCCGCTCTGCTGATATTGGCGGACGGCTTTTCTTTTTCATTGATGAAGAATAAATAACTCAATGAACAAAAAAATATTATTTTATCTCTTAGGTATAGGTTTGTTGGGAGGAGCCTGTTCTGGTCATCAATTGAAAGGGTATGAGATTGACGGTACAGTATCCCTGCCTGAATTTGAAGGTAAAAAGGTCTATATGAAAGATGCTTGTACCAATCTACCTGTAGATAGTACACAGATAATAAACGGAAAGTTTGTCTTTGCCGACACGGCAGCGATCGTTTCGCCGGTAGTGAAGATACTTTCCATTCCTACCCGTCGTCCGGGATTTGAATATCGCCTTCCTGTCGTTTTGGAAAACGGGACTATCCAAGCCGGTATTTCCGATATTGTCTGTACGAAAGGAACGATGCTTAATGAACGTATGCAAGATTTCCTGATGGCTGTTGATGAATATTCCGCAACCTGCACGGGTAAAAATGTAGAACAAATAAAAACCGGATTTTCGGATTTGCTGAAGAAATTTATAGAAATCAATAACGATAATGCGATAGGAGAATATATACGAACTGCCTACCGCTCATCGCTATAATACAATCATATTGCCCCTTTTTCAGAAGGAAACAAAATTTCCCACGAAGAACAATAACTTCTCCGGGTATTTCCCATCAATAATATTATTACTTATTAGGATGGAAATATCATAAAGAGAAACAAAATATGCCCTTGTGAAAGTCCATATTTTGTAGTGTTATGTTTTCAAGGACGTTCCTGAATACTAAATTCCCTTATTTCCCGGGAACGTCCTTTTTTTATAATTAGTTATGTACCAAAGTACCTATTTCTTCTCCACTGATTACCTTCTTTAAATTACCTACCGTATCCATATCAAAAACGACAATAGGCAAATTATTCTCTTTGCACATACAAGTAGCTGTCAAGTCCATTACTTTTAATCCACGTTTCAGTACTTCATCATACGTGATGTCATCAAACTTGGTTGCAGTAGGATCTTTTTCCGGATCGGCGGTATAAATACCATCTACACGGGTTCCTTTCAGCATTACATCTGCTTCGATTTCGATTCCTCTCAATGAAGAACCTGTGTCAGTAGTAAAGAAAGGATTTCCTGTTCCTGCGGACATGATGACAACCTCCCCGTTTTCCATACATTCGATAGCCTTCCATTTGCTATAAAATTCACCGATAGGCTCCATGCGGACTGCCGTCAAGACACGGGCTTTCACTCCGGTAGCTACAAGAGCCGAACTTAGAGCAAGGCTATTAATGACAGTTGCCAACATCCCCATTTGGTCACCTTTCACACGGTCAAAACCTTTATTGGCGCCACTCAATCCGCGGAAGATATTTCCGCCACCGATAACGATACCTATTTGTACGCCTTGTCCGTGGATTTCCTTGATTTGCTCTGCATACTCTGCCAGTCTTTTTTCGTCAATACCGTATTGTTTCTCGCCCATTAAGCTCTCTCCGCTGAGCTTTAGTAAGATTCTTTTATACTTTGCCATATCTTTTTCTTTTATTGTTTGCCGCAAACTTACACAAAAACGCTGGAATAGACGAATAAAAATGGAAGAATAATGCAGCTTGGATGGAATATATGGTAGATAGGATTCCAAGTCATTACTCAATAAAAAGGGTGTGTTCATATGGATTCTATTTTAGTAACTTCCGATTTCCATCATCCTCCAATACCCGCATTTGTTGAATAGCAATCTGATTTAGTTTTATGAGTCGTTCGCCTTGTTGTATTCCTTGGTCGATGAATACAGCATTGAGGTTTTCCATATTTGAGAGGCAAATAAGCTCATTGATGGTGGCATAGTCACGGATATTTCCTTTCAATTCGGGATTTTGCTCCCTCCACATCTTTGCTGTCATGCCAAACATGGCAACATTCAGCACATCGGCTTCTTCGGCATAAATGATACTTGCCTGTTTGGTGGTAACTTCGGCCGGGATAAGATTTTGTTTAATGGCATCGGTATGAATTCGGTAGCTTATCTTAGATAATTCACGTTTAGCTGTCCAACCGAGTAGGGCTTGTTCTTGCTCTTTCAAACGTTGGAACTCTTTTACGATGTATAACTCAAATTCCACCGAAATCCAACTTGCAAATTTGAAAGCGATATCTTTATGAGCGTACGTTCCACCATATCGTCCGGATTTGGAAATAATGCCAATGGCATTTGTCGATTCGGCCCATTTGCTCGGAGAAAGAGTAAATGCATTCAGCCCTGCTTCTTTTTTAAACCCCTCGAATTCGAGGGGTTTAAAAGCTGGGTTGTACAAGCTTTCCCAAATGCCGAGATATTCTATGGTATTACGATTACGCATCCAATTGCCAATAACAGCAGTTGGGTCATCACTTTTATATTTAGCTATATCTGTTAATGATATATAATCGTTATCATTGAAGAGAGTGATAGTCACGTTTGTGTTCTTGACTGTTATTTTTGCCATGTTACATTGATATAATGATTTTCGTTATCAAAAGTACTATATTCTTTTGATAATAAAGAAATTTCATTTGGGAAATTGTGCTATAATTCAAATGGTTTCAATTCGTTTTATACTGATAGCCTTTATTGAGGCGATGTGATTGCCTTTTTCATGACCCCTCTTCCTAAAAAAGTTTGTACGATTCCTCTTAATGAAAGATAAACAAGAAACGCCAGCCATAAAGCATGATTTCCCAAAAGGGAATGAAATGCATAATATATACCGAAGAAACTGGCGGAAGCGACTAGCATCGAGTAAAGCATCTGACGGGTAGCGGTAGCACCGATAAATACTCCATCCCACAAGAATGCAGAAAAACCGGCTAATGGAATGGCGAGTGCCCAATAGAAATAGGAGTCCGACGCATTGATTACTGAAGCATCGTTAGTCAGCAATCCCAGGAATTCTTTTCCGCCAACTGAATATAAAATAGTGAATACCAACGAAAGTCCAAATCCCCAATAGAAAAGGTGACGCACTGTGTTGTGCAGGCCTGTTTGGTTTTTAGCGCCTATATAGCGTCCTGCCAATGCTTCGCCGGCATAAGCAAAGCCATCCATGATATAGGAAAAGAGAGTAAATAATTGCATCAGCAAAGTATTGACTGCTAAAACAACTTCTCCTTGTGCGGCTCCGGCTGAAGTGAAGAACATGGTGACTATGACAAGGCAAAGCGTACGGAAAAAAATGTCACGATTTACCTGAAAGAAACGATACATAGCCTTCTTCTGCCAAATCTCTTTCCATATAATTCGTTTTCTAAGCGTATGATAGTAACGTATGTATAACAGAATAGCCATGAAGAAACCTGCATATTGGGCAATGAGGGTTCCCAAAGCTACACCTGCTACTTTCATATCCAATAAATAGACAAAACAGAGACTGGCTGCAATATTGACAATGTTTTGCGTAATAGCGATATACATCGGGAAACGTGAATTCTGCATTCCAATGAACCAGCCAGCAAATCCATAAAGGCCTAATGTGGCGGGAGCTCCCCAAATGCAAATGTAGAAATAGGTCGTAGCCAGTTGCTCGACTTCCGGAGTAGTCTGTATAAAAGTAAATGCCAGTTTCAGGATAGGATATTGAAGTATCAACAGACAGAAAGCAATTAATAATCCCACGCCGACAGAGCGTAATAGCAGCCGGGTGATTTCATTAAGGTCGTGCTGACCATAAGCCTGTGAAGTCATGCCGCTGGTTCCCATGCGCAGGAAACCGAAAATCCAATAGATAATATTGAACAACATTCCCCCTACGGCAATGGCTCCGATATAAGCCGGAGAACCGAGGTGACCTACAATAGTGACATCAATAAGTCCCAGTAGCGGAACGGTTATATTGGATATAATCGATGGTATGGCAATCTGTAATATTCGTCTGTTTTCAGAGGTTTGTTTTTTATCTGTCATCTTATAGAAACACTTTTATCAAATCGATTGTTCTTTTTGTGCGCAAAGGTACATTTTTTATTTTTTTATTGTATCTTTGTGTGCCACGAACTAAATAGCAAATATTGGATTATGAGAGCCTTAACTATCTTCTTTTTATCTTTGTTTTCGTTGCCGCTGATGCTGAATGCGCAGTCGGTGGACGAGATGTTGCAGAAAGTGTCTGCCGCTATCGAAGCCGGGCAGCACGGACAGGCTGTGAGCTATTTCCGACAGACGATCAGTCTGAATATTGACCGCACGGAAATGTACTATTGGACGAATGTGGACAAAAGCAGTGAAATTAGCGTGAATCTGGCGAATGAACTGGCGATTGCCTATAAGAAGAAGCGGAATTACGACAAGGCTTATCTGTTCTATAAAGAGTTACTTCAAAAGGCTCCCAATAATGTAGACTATCTCGAACCCTGTGCCGAAATGCAGGTATGCCGCGGACAGGAAAAGGATGCCCTGCGTATGTATGAAAAGATATTGCAACTGGATGCAGACAATCTGGCGGCCAACATCTTCTTAGGCAATTACTATTATTTGATGGCTGAGCGGGAAAAGAAGCAGTTGGAGACTGACTATAAGAAAATATCGTCACCGACGAAAATGCAATATGCCCGTTATCGGGACGGATTATCAAAAGTGTTTGCTACGGGATATGAAAAGGCACGGGATTCTTTGCAGAAGGTTATTTTAAGGTTTCCGTCGACAGAAGCCCAAAAGACGTTGGATAAGATATTGAGAATAGAAAAAGAGGTGAAGCGCTAGGCGGTTCACCTCTTTCTCTATTTCTTTAACGGCTTTCACTTCACTATTCATTAGTGGTGTGCTTTTTACTCGCCTGCTATATTTATTATTTTATCATTCTCATAGGGAATTCTTGCGGACTTGTAGTTGCTCTTGTGATAGTTCTAGTGACTTTGGGACCTGGAACTAGTGGACTATGAGTTAATACATAACGAACTCTTGACCTTTGATTATCTGTAAAACGATTAACCCATGAAATTTCATAATCCATCACGTTATTAGGAGTCGATTCCTCTCCGGTTGAACAATTTTTCCTTAACATTAAAGCAGGTAGGTCTTTGTTGGTTATAGTACCACCATTTGCTTGAATATATCCCGTAAAATAAATTTCATACTTAGCTCTGTTATAAGGTGGGGTGTCTTCGCAATAATCGGTATCTTCGCATATGTCAGTGATAGTATTTCCATCTTTATCTTGTGCCTGATTAAAAGCGTGGAATAGTCCTAGATAATGTCCTAACTCATGGGCAATAGTTGCTACTACATCTCGTGAATTGTAATAACCTTTTCCTTCTATACTAGGCGTTTCGTAGATATATGTATTATTGATAGATGTACAATGAGGATATGATAGACTTGAATGTTCCGGTAAGAAATTTAATTGATGTAATCCATCTAACCTATCAGGAGTAACTGTATATGGAATATGTGAAATACCCAATATGTTTTTGTTGCTGAATGTGTACAGCATAATGTTGATATATCTATTTGAATCCCAAAGATACTTGAGATTGTCTTTGTTCTCCATAAACTTCTCACAATCTATTGTGGGTTCATCTACTTGTATGCGATTGATGCCGGGTTCTGAAAGAGTATTTCCTTCTGGGTCTTTGGTGGCAAGAACAAACTCTAGATTCATGTCAACACTTTTACTTCCCAGTAAGTTCTGGTAATATTTATTGCATGCAATAACTAAATCAGAAGCCCTGCTTGTTCTCATATATTGTGTTGAATTGTTTTTATCTTTATAAAGCACATGGAAGACTACCGGTAGTTTATAATGGTGGCTGTTTAACTCTTCTGTAGAAAGTTGCTTGCCATTTTGAATGATTGATATTTTTTCTTGCACACCGTCGGCTTCAACGGTAATAGTTGCAGCACGGGTATATGCTTCACTGTTTTTGCTAACTTCTATCTTTATTTTACCATTGTTTTCTCCTGACGAAATATCAGTAGTACACCATTGATTATTACTGTTAATATTCCAATTGTGATTACTTTGAATGTTTATTGTTATGGTTTCTCCATTTGCGCTTACGCTTTTGAATTCGGTTTTTGAAACTTTTAGGATAGCTGTGTCTGTGTTAGGCTCAGAATCACTACATCCTATTAATAACCATAAGAATGGAAGCAAAAGAATTAGTCTTGTTTTCATAAATAAGAGAGTTTTTTATATAAACGTACGTCTCAAAGATAATGTTTTTAATCTGTCAGTCAATTATTTATTTCAATAAATATTCCACTTCCTTAAACATATAACCTCTTTGATTCTGCATCTTATCTTCTAAAATCAATCTACCTTCGGGCTCTACACAGACAATTCGTGCAAGAAATTCTCCGTTCGCATCTCTATATCGGTGCATCCCTTCCTTTCTGAAAAGCGACTTTTCATATTGGGTGACAATGGGTGCTGTTTCGTCTTTTTGGAGCAGTTTATAATAAGATTGGATACGCAACATAATATTCTTCAAGACCTCAAAAATATCATATTGTTTTCCTGTGATTTGGTATAGTGAAACAGGATTGGGAGCTAGGCTGTGAAACTCTTCCTGATTGATATTGATTCCGATTCCCGCAATACTCTGATTGATATTCCGTCCCATCAAGTCATTCTCTATCAGTATTCCACATATTTTCTTCTCTTTCCAGTAAATATCATTCGGCCATTTGATAGAAATATCATCGGTATATGTATTCAATTCTTCCTTGATAGCTAAAGACACAATCTGCGAAATAAGAAACTGGCGTCGTGCTTCCAAAAACCCAGGAAAAAGCACAAAGCTGAAAAGGAGATTCTTGAATGGCTCCGATTCCCACGAATTTCCACGCTGTCCCCGTCCGGAAGTTTGGAAGTCGGCGACTACGGTCGTAAACTCTTCTACTTTTTCTTTAGCGCAAACTGTTTGCAGATAATTGTTAGTAGAGTTCGTTTCGCTGATATGAATCAATGGAACCGGAAATAATTCAGGGGAGAGCATCATATTCTGCACGTAACTTTTTAGTAAACTTCTTGATTACTTCATCGTAGGAATGCTCTATAAGTTCTTTCATGAATTTATCATCTACATCACTGTCAAAGCGGACACTATTCCAATACTTCTTGTTGAAATGGTAAGCTCCTTCAATTCCGGAATAATGTTCGCGCAGTTCAATCGCTTTCTCCGGGTCGCATTTCAATGCGATATGATTGGCTTCTTCCAAATCAATAAGAGCAAACATTTTATTCATTACCTTTATAACCAGTGATACGTCATCAAAAGGAAAAGATTCGGTGGCACCTTTCTTACTCAAGCAATATTCTCTGACAGTTTCTACGTTCATAATAAATCAATTTATAATAAATCTGTGTACACTCTTTATGATTAGCATTAGAATAAGGGCGGATAAAACGCTTCCTTCATATGTTCAATCTTGAAATCCCCATTGTCGTTACCCACTACGGTAATAATATCGAAACGTACAGAGGCATCAATCTGAAACAGTTTCATGTACGTATCCGCAGCACGTACCGTACGTCTTATCTTGGGTAAATCAACGGCATCTTCCGGCTCCGCAAACTGAGTGTTGCTGCGGGTTTTAACCTCAACTACAATCAACTCATTCTCCTTTGCGGCCACAATATCCAGTTCGAAATGCCCTTTTCGCCAATTCCGGTCACGAATGATATAACCATGCTGTTCGAGATAGGCAACAGCGGCATCTTCTCCGGCTTTACCCAATTCATTATGTTTAGCCATCTTTTTTTGCAAATTTACTGCTTTTATTCTTTGAA
>PPYF01268885.1_pt1 | contig 11900 bp, 13 predicted proteins | sample 1559871 | NCBI WGS metagenome assembly PPYF01 (sample SAMN08240021, study PRJNA423297) | Human gut metagenome, whole genome shotgun sequencing project. | reverse complement strand
CCTCCACCTGGGGATCAGCGGCGCACAGCCCAGCGACAACTCGGCCCATGTGGCCGTTGCAGCCGGAAACGATTATCTTCAGCATGGCAAACGCTCCTTACTTCAGCAGGTCCATCCGCTCCAGAGAGGCACGGAGCACCGCCAGGTTCTTCTCGGAGATGTCGCACAGGGGCAGGCGCAGGGGGCCGGCCTCCATGCCCATCAGGTTCATGGCCGCCTTTACGGGGATGGGGTTCACTTCGCAGAACAGGGCATCGATCAGGTCCATGTACTGAATCTGAATTTTGGATGCCTCCTCGAAGTTGCCGTCCAGGCACAGGTGGCTCATCTTCACCATCACGTCGGGGGCGATGTTGGACACCACAGAGATCACACCCTTGGCGCCCAGGGACATCATGGGCACCACCTGGTCGTCGTTGCCGGACCAGATGTAGAAGTCATCGGGGCAGACATAGCGGGTGTGGGCCAGGAGGGAGAAGTTGCCGCTGGCCTCCTTCACGCCGTTGATCTTGGGATTCTCGGACAGGACCCTATAGGTGTCAGCGGTGAAGGACACGCCGGTACGGCCGGGCACATTATAGAGGATAATGGGCAGCTGGGTCCGGTCGGCGATGTACTCATAGTGCTTGATGAGGCCGGTCTGGCTGGCCTTGTTATAGTAGGGGGTGACGTGGAGCAGGGCATCCGCGCCGGAGTCCTCCGCGTGCTGGGACAGATAGACAGCGGCGGAGGTGTCGTTGCTGCCCGCCCCGGCGATGACCTTCACCCGGTGATCCACCCGCTTGACGCAGAATTCCACGGCGGCAATGTGCTCCCGGATGGACATGGTGGCGGACTCGCCAGTGGTGCCGCAGACACACACGGCATCTACCCCGGCAGCGATCTGGGCATCGATCAAACGGCCGAAGGCATCGTAGTTGATATTGCCGTTCTGGTCAAAGGGGGTGGCCAGGGCGCAGCAGGAGCCGGTAAATACAGGCGTTCTCATAAAAAACTCCTCTCTTTCAATGGAAAAATATCCCGTTTCGTGGGGAGGAAACGCAGCTTACTTGTGGTCGATGTAGCCCTCGGCGCACAGCAGCTCGGCCAGCAGCACTGCACCGCCGGCGGCGCCCCGCAGGGTGTTGTGGCTCAGGCCCACGAACTTATAGTCATACTGGGTGTCGGGACGCAGGCGGCCCATGGATACGGCCATGCCTCCCTCCAGCTCCCGGTCCAGCTTGGCCTGGGGACGGTCGGGCTCCTCGAAATAGTGGATGAACTGCTTGGGGGCGGAGGGCAGCTCCAGCTCCTGGGGACGGCCCTTGAAGTCGGCCCAGTCGGCCTTGATCTGCTCCATGGAGGGCTTCTTCCCGTCGGCGAACTTGACGAATACGGCGGCGGTGTGGCCGTCGGACACGGGGACACGCAGGCACTGGGCGGTGATGGCGGGGGCATCGGCCTTGACGATCTTGCCGTTCTCCACATGACCCCACACCTTCAGGGGCTCCTGCTCGCTCTTCTCCTCCTCGCCGCCGATGTAGGGGATGACGTTGTCGATCATCTCGGGCCAGCGCTCAAAGGTCTTGCCCGCGCCGGAGATGGCCTGATAGGTGCACACCAGGGCCTTCTCAATGCCATACTTCATCAGGGGGTGCAGGGCGGGGGCATAGGACTGGATGGAGCAGTTGGACTTGACGGCGATGAAGCCCCGCTTGGTGCCCAGGCGGGCGCGCTGGGCGGGGATGACCTCCAGATGCTCGGGGTTCATCTCGGGCACCACCATGGGCACGTCGTCGGTCCAGCGGTGGGCGGAGTTGTTGGACACCACGGGGCACTCTGCCTTGGCATAGCGCTCCTCCAGGGCGCGGATCTCCTCCTTCTTCATGTCCACGGCGCAGAAGACAAAGTCTACCATGCCAGCGATCTTGTCCACGTCGGCCTGGGCATCCAGGACCACCATGGACTTGGCCTGCTCGGGGATGGACGTTTTCATAGCCCAGCGGTGGGCAACAGCCTCTTCATAGGTCTTGCCGGCGGAGCGGGGGCTGGCTGCGATGGCGGTGAGCTGGAACCAGGGGTGGTTCTCCATCAGGGTGACAAAACGCTGGCCCACCATGCCGGTGCCGCCAATGACGCCTACTTTATACTTTTCCATACGAAACGACCTCCAAACTATAGCTATGACGGGGGCTTTCCCTTCGTGCGCCGAACGGGGGAGAGGGCTGCGAGGGGAAAAAATAAATCAGCGGCTTTTCAAGCGGCTGATTTTGTACTATAATGTCGGCGTAGGTGTTGTCCGCCGCCGGCAAAATATTCACAAAAGCAGACAGCGCTCCATCAGACCAAACTGATGACAGTCGCAAGGCTGTTAACCTGGCGACCAGAACTCACTCTGCCGGGTGAGGAGTCCTTCGGCGGCCGTCCCCTTTCGGCATGGCTGAAACAGGAACCGGCTCCCTGACCATGCTTACTCCTGTAAGCCGCGACCTCTATCTAGCTAAATTTAAATTTATCCTACCATGTTTCAAATGGGGTGTCAATAGCGCAAACCGGACGAAACAGAGAAATGGAGCAGACCATGAAGAAAAAAATTATGCAGCTTGCCGCTGTTTTCCTTGCAATGACAATGTGTGTGCCCACTGTATGGGGTGCGCGCACAGACAGCGCCGACCAAAAGGTCCGGGTGGGTCTGGCCTCCTCCAGCAGCCACAACGCCACGGGGGAGCTGGCCTGCGCCCATCTGCAGAACAACACGGGCTTTGGTGCAGGCTATCGCTTTGGTTACTATGACAGCGACCTGAACTTTGTGGAGCTGGCCCGCACTGGGCAGAGCACCGACCAGATCGCCGTGCTGAAGGCTCGGAACATGTACTATGGCTATGACTCCTCCGCCGGAAAGTATACCTATTCCGAGAGCAACCTGGGCGGCCCGGCGGTGGGCTGCTATCACATCCAGATCCCAGGCTCCTATGTCTCTTACAGCAACGCCGCAGCGGACACCCAGCTGTACGGCGGTTTTGTGGCCTGGATCGACGGGGCCTATCAGGTGCGGGTGGGGTCCTACGCCACGAAGGAGGCGGCACAGGCCGCCCTGGCCGATCTGCCCCAGGGCATGGTGGTGGGCACCAGTGCCTACGGCATGAACGTGGTGGAAACGGGGACGGACCGCATCCTGTTCCAGTTTGACATGGGCAAGGGGGGCGCTCTGGGTATCCTGCCCGATGTCACCGGGGCCGGTGACGTGCGCACCTGGTTCTCCGGCTATAAATACCGGGGGGGCTTTACTTACCAGCGGGTGAGCGGCAACGACCTGACTGTGGTGAACGTGCTGCCTTTAGAGGACTATATCCGGGGGGTCATCTGTTATGAGATGGGCAACTCCTGGCCACTGGAGGCCCTGAAGGCCCAGGCCATCTGCGCCCGGACCTATGTGCTGCGGCGGCTGAACTACCACGGGAGCCTGGGTTTTGACGTGTGCAACAGCGATGCCTGCCAGGTCTACCGGGGCGTGGGCAGCAACCGGGCCGACTATGGCCCCAGCGATACCAGCGACCGGGCCGCCTCCGAGACCGCCGGGCAGGTGCTGTGGTACAACAGCACCCTGGCCGACACCTATTACTCCGCCAGCCACGGCGGAGCCAGCGAGAGCGCCTATTATGTGTGGGGCACCAGCATGACCGACTACCCCTATCTGTGCGGCGTAAAGGACCCCTACGAGGCATCTGTGGCCGACCGGAACAGCTATTCCTCCTGGACGGTGACCTATTCCGCCCAGCAGCTCACCGCCCGGCTCCAGAGCTATGGCTTTGGTACCAACACCAGCCTGGACCATCTGGAGCTGACCTATTCCGACCTGGGCAACGTGATCCAGGTGAAGCTGTGCTATGCCAACGGCCAGAGCAACACCATCACCCCCCGCACCAAGCCACGGGGCATTCGGGCCCTGTTTGGCCTGAACTCCATCCGCTTCACGGTGAATGGCCAGGGGGCGGACTCCGCATCCTCCGCTTCTTCCGGCACCGCCGGCGGACAGAGCACTTCTCAGACCGGCTCCGGCTATCCCGTCAACGGCAACGGGAGCCTGTCCGATCTGGACGGGGTCTATGTGATCTCCGGCGGCGGGACGGTTGCCAAAGCGGGGGAGAACCTGTATACTATCACAGGGAGCGGGACCACCGCCGCCCTCCGGCCCGCCGACAACAATAATAATAACAATAGCAATAACGGCGGCTCCGCCGGGGGCAAGGGCGTGGTATCCGTGTCCGGCGGCTCCTATGTCTTCAACGGCAGCGGCAACGGCCACCAGGTGGGCATGAGCCAGTTCGGCGCCAACGCCATGGCCCGCCAGGGCTTTGCCTATGACGACATTGTGAAGTTCTATTTCCCCGGCACCCATGTGGGGAGCTACCGTTAAATCAGCTTGATACATTCTATAGACTATTAGAGAAGAAAGGCGACATACGTTTGAAAACTTCTGATTTTGACTTTTACCTGCCCGAGGAACTCATCGCCCAGACCCCGCTGGAGCGGCGGGATGCCTCCCGGCTGCTGACGCTGGACAAGCACACCGGCCAGACCGAACACCACCACTTTTATGAGCTGCCCCAGTTTCTCCGTCCGGGGGACTGCCTGGTGCTGAACAACTCCAGGGTGCTGCCCGCCCGCCTTATCGGCCACCGGCCCACCGGCGGCGTGTGCGAGGTGCTGCTGCTCACCGACAAGGGGGAGGGCCTGTGGGAGTGCCTGGTCCGGCCGGGAAAAAAGCTGCGCCCCGGAGCCCAGGTCATCTTTGGCGAGGGCCAGCTCACCGCCACCATCGAGGCGGAGGAGTCCGACGGCAAGCGGCTGGTCCGCTTCCACTACGAGGGTATTTTCCTGGAGATCCTGGAACAGCTGGGCAAGATGCCCCTGCCGCCCTATATCAAGGCGGAGCTGCAGGACAACGAGCGGTATCAGACGGTGTACTCCAAAGTAATGGGCTCCGCCGCCGCCCCCACCGCCGGACTGCACTTCACCCCGGAGCTGCTGCAGCAGATTCAGAACATGGGGGTCGACCTCTGCTATGTGACCCTGCATGTTGGCCTGGGCACCTTCCGCCCGGTGAAGGCGGAGGACATCCAGGACCACGAGATGCACTCGGAGTTCTGCCAGATCAGCCAGGAGACGGCGGATGTCATCAACCGCACCAAGGCCCGGGGAGGACGGGTCATCTGCGTGGGCACCACCTCCTGCCGGACCGTGGAGAGCTTTGCCGCCGAGGACGGCACCATGACCGCCCGCTCCGGCTGGACCAATATCTTCATCTATCCCGGCTACCGCTTCAAGGTGCTGGATGCCCTGATCACCAACTTCCACCTGCCCCAGTCCACCCTCATCATGCTGGTGTCCGCCCTGGCCGGCCGGGAGCACGTCCTGGCCGCCTATGAGGAGGCCGTGCGGGAGAAGTATCGGTTCTTCTCCTTTGGGGATGCGATGTTTATTGCAGACTTTGATGGGAATAAACAGACGCACTGAAACGAAAAGCGTTGATATTGCTTTTTCAAAGAAGTACCGCTATAATGGGAGGTACGAATGTATATCTCAAACGGGATCGCATATGCTGGGGAACCAACGCCCAGCATTAAGGTCTGTGGTGTCCGTCCTATGGCTGACCATAAGCTGTGGCTTCGTTTTACTACGGGAGAAGCGAAGGTATTTGATTTTCAGCCGTTGCTGAAAGAACCAGCATTTCAGCCGCTGGCCGACGAGACGACATTTGCCGGGGTCTATATCGACTATGGTGTGACCGTCTGGAAGGATGGCGAGATCGATATCGCCCCGGAATATCTGTATGAACACTCGACGGAAGCCGCCGGGATAGCGTGATACCCCATAAAAAAATGTGCGTGACGGTGCCAGCCGCCACGCACACTTATGTGAAGGAGTTTTGTTGTGTTTGAAGTGATAAAACAGGAGGGGAGAGCCCGGCGGGGGGTGTTTACCTGTCCCCACGGCACGGCCCAGACCCCGGTGTTTATGAACGTGGGCACCCAGGGAGCCATCAAGGGGGCGGTAGATGCCTTCGATTTGAAGGAGCTGGGCTGCCAGATCGAGCTGTCCAACACCTATCACCTGCACCTGCGCCCCGGTGACGGGGTGGTGCGGGACATGGGCGGACTGCATAAATTTATGCGGTGGGACGGCCCCATGCTCACCGACAGCGGCGGCTTTCAGGTGTTCTCCCTGTCCGGCCTGCGGAAGATCAAGGAGGAGGGCGTGACCTTCGCCTCCCACATCGACGGGCGGCGCATCTTTATGGGCCCGGAGGAGTCCATGCAGATCCAGTCCAATCTGGGCAGCGACGTGGCCATGGCCTTTGACGAGTGCATTGAAAATCCCTCCCCCCGGGAATACGTGGAGCGCTCCTGCGCCCGAACCACCCGCTGGCTGGAGCGCTGCGTGGCCGAGCACAAGCGGCTGAACACCCTGCCCGGCTGTGTGAACCCGGAGCAGATGCTATTCGGCATCAACCAGGGGGGCACCTATCCCGACATCCGTGTCCGTCATATGCAGGACATCGCCAAGCTGGACTGCGACGGCTATGCCATCGGCGGTCTGGCGGTGGGGGAGCCCACCCAGACCATGTACGACATCATCGACGCGGTGGAGCCGCATATGCCAAAGGAAAAGCCCCGGTATCTCATGGGCGTGGGCACCCCCTCCAATATCATTGAAGGGGTGGCCCGGGGCGTGGACTTTTTCGATTGCGTCATGCCGGCCCGGAACGCCCGCCACGGCAAGCTGTTCACCTGGAAGGGCTTTCTCAATATCAAGAACGAGCGCTTTAAGCTGGACACCCGGCCCTTGGACGACGAGTGCGGCTGCCCCATGTGCAAAAACTTCTCCCGGGCCTATCTGCGGCACCTGTTCGTCTCCGGGGAGATGCTGGCCATGCGCCTGGCCGTGATGCACAACCTGTATTTCTATAATCAGCTGATGGCCCGCATCCGCCAGGCCCTGGACGAGGGACGGTTTGAGGAATTCCGATGCCGGTATTCCGACCTGCTGGACCGCCAGGCCCCGAAAGATTGAGGGCGTTTACCAGGCAATTTTGCAAAAAGGCTTGTCAATCGGCCTGCAAGCCGCTATAATAAAGGAAATGCGTCTGCTGAGAGGCGGACAGTCCAAACATTTGGAGGGAAACACTTTGGAAAGTATTATCTTGATCGCGGTCATGTTCGCCATGCTCTATTTCTTCATGATCCGCCCCGAGAACAAGCGGAAGAAGGAAGCGGACAACCTGCGCAGTTCCCTGACCGTGGGCGACAATGTGCTGACCATCGGCGGCATCACCGGCACCGTATGCGCCGTGAAGGAGGGCACCGTGGTCATCGAGACCGGCGCTGACCGCGTCCGTCTGGAGATGACCAAGGAGTCCATCGCCACCCGGTTCACCAAAGATGCCAAGTCTGGCGAGTCCAAGTAAGACCAAGGAAAAACCGCATAGCTCGCGCCCTCCCCGCATAGGTTTAGAACAAAACCGTGGGGAGGGCGTTTTTCTATGAAAAAACAGGAGAACAAGCGCGGGGAAATGGGGGAGCGCCCCTGGCTGAGGGCCGCCCTGGCCGTGCTGCGGGGCGGAATTCTGGCCTGCGGCACGGCGGCGGTGCTCCTGCTGGCAGCTGCCTGTCTCATCTCCGCCGGAGCGATGGGGGAGCGGTGGCTGATTGGCGTGGTCCCCGGGGCCTGCGTGGCGGGCAGTCTGCTGGGCGGGCTGTACGCTGTTGGCCGGACGGGCCGCCGGTCCCTGGCGGTGGGCCTGGGGACTGGGGTCACCCTATTCTTGCTGCTTCTGTGCGTGGGACTGCTGGCCTATGATGCCGCCGGACTGGAGCGGGAGGGGGCCGGAACCCTGTGCGCCTGCCTGTGCGGCGGGGGGCTTGCGGGCGTGTTGTCTCTGCCCCGAAAGAAAAAACGCAGAAGATGATTGAAATGCGAAAAGACTTATGCTATAATGAGTATAAATATTGCGGGGCTTGCCCCGACAACATCAGGAGGAGATACCAAATGAAGCACATCCAGACTCTGAACGGGGCCACTCTGAAGGCCAGCGCTGCCAAGGGCGGCTGCGGCGAGTGCCAGACCTCTTGCCAGTCCGCCTGCAAGACCTCTTGCACCGTTGCCAACCAGAAGTGCGAGAATCAGTAAGATAAATAGCCTTGACAAAAGGGTAGGCGTTAGCCTGCCCTTTTTTATGCCCACGCCCGGAAGATACGGGACAGAATAAAAGGGGCAGGAATTACAGAGGAGAGGAATTCAACAATGGTACATACCTTTACTGCACTGGGCCAGTATCTGGCCGCCGACGTGAACAGCGGCGCGGTCCATGTGCTGGACGAAATGAGCTATCGACTGTTGTCCGCTGTGGGGGAGGCGGGGCCCATGGCCCCGGAGATGCCGGAGACGCTGGCCCAGCGGCTGCCCCAGTATCCCATCCAGGAGTTGAAGGAGGCCTGGCAGGAACTGCACGGCCTTCAGGACCAGGGCCTGCTGTTCACCAACGACGAGTACATCGACCCGGAGAAGGCCATGGAGCTGCCCCGCCAGGCGGTGGTAAAGGCCCTGTGCCTCCACGTGTCCCACGACTGCAACCTGCGCTGCCGCTACTGTTTCGCCTCCACCGGTGACTTCGGCACCGGCCACCGCATGACCATGGACTTTGAAACGGCCAAGCGGGCCATCGACTGGGTGGTGGAGAAGTCCGGCAAGCGCCGGAACATCGAGGTGGACTTCTTCGGCGGCGAGCCGCTGATGGCCATGGACACGGTGAAACGTACCGTGGAATATGCCCGCTCCCTGGAGCAGGCGCACAACAAGTGCTTCCGCTTTACCATCACAACCAACGGCATCCTGCTCAGCGACGAGAACATCGACTACATCAACCGGGAGATGTCCAACGTGGTCCTGTCCCTGGATGGCCGTCAGAACGTGAACGACCATATGCGCCCCACCATCAACGGTAAGGGCAGCTATGACGTGATCGTGCCCAAGTTCCAGAAGCTGGTGGCCGGTCGGGGCACCAAGGACTATTACGTCCGGGGCACCTTCACCCGGGAGAATCTGGACTTCTCCGAGGACGTGATGCACCTGGCCTCTCTGGGCTTCCGCCACGTCTCTGTAGAGCCCGCCAGCGGGCCTCTGGACGATCCCTTTGCGATCAAGCGTGAGGATCTGCCCCAGGTGGATGCCGAGTATGAAAAGCTGGCCCGGGAGCTGATGGGCCGCAAGGACGTGAACTTCTTCCACTTTAACGTGGACCTGGCCCAGGGCCCCTGCGTCATCAAGCGCCTGCGGGGCTGCGGCGCAGGCTGCGAGTATGTGGCCATCACCCCCGACGGGGACATCTATCCCTGCCATCAGTTCGTGGGGAAAGAGGAGTACTGCATGGGCAACGTGTTCGACGGCTCCTTCAACATGGACATCTCCAGCACCTTTGCCAACCAGAACATCTACACCCGGCCCGCCTGCCGGGAGTGCTGGGCCCGGTTCTATTGCAGCGGCGGCTGCTCCGCCTCCAATCTGCTGGTGAACAACGACATCTCCAAGTCCAACGAGGTGGCCTGCGAGATGGAGCGCAAGCGTCTGGAGTGCGCCATTGCACTCAATGCCATCGCCGCCGGGATGGGGGAGGCCGTTCCCACTTGCGGCAATACGGATTGTAATCAGTGCGAAAGCTGCCAATAAGTTCTGGCTTTCTTTACTTTTAACTGGTTTTAGCGAGAAATAACTCAAATCTATTCAGAACGCCCTGCTGTCTGGCAGGGCGTTCTTTTATGCTGTTTTACGCAGTTAACATAATTTAGTTTACATAAAAATAATACATAACGGAAAAATTTTTGCAAATTGGCAAAAAACACTTGCGAAATCCGACGAAAACCGTTATAGTAATTATGTCACCCGTTTTGGTTCTGTTTTCCTCTCTGCAGGCATACCCTGGCAGAGGGGTGAGCAAAATGGGAAAACGGCTGGGCAAGACTGCCGATCTCTTTTCCGACCAGGGCCTTTGTCTGATGGTCCTGTGCGCCGTCTTTTTGCTGGGCGGCGCGGCGGGCTGCCTGTTTTCCGGCGCGGCCGGACAGGCCACCGTGGCTGAGCTGACGCAGTATTTAACGGACTATCTCACGGCGGCTCAAGCGGGGACCGCCGCCCGGTGCGGCTTTTGGACCGCCGCATGGCGCTATGTCCGCCTGTGGTGCGCCGTGGCCATCATGGGTCTGACCGCTCTGGGCGTGGCAGTGATCCCGGGGCTGTTCTTTGCCCGGGGCTTTCTGCTGGCCTTTTCCACCGCCTGCTTTTACCGCGTCTTTGGCGGGCAGGGGGTGTGGCCCGCTGTGGTCCTGTTCGGTCTGCCCGCCCTGTTTTGGGCCCCGGCACTCTTTTTATCCGGGTGGCAGAGCCTGTCCGCATCTTTGTGGCTTCTGCGCCGCTGGCGGGGACAGGAGCGGGGCAGCGGCCCTTTTTCCCCGGTCTACTGGTTGCGTCTGGCTGTATTGTGCGGGCTGATGCTGCTGGCGGGCGGGGTGGAGTGCTCGGTTGCCCCCGGCCTGCTTCGGGCTGCCGCCAAGCTGGCCATGGGCACATAACTTTTATCACAACGATGGAGGGAGGGAACGGTGGTGTCCGACTGGATCGACGCCTATGAGGACTATTTAAAAACGGAGAAGCAGGCATCGGCAAACACGGTCAGCTCCTATCTCCGGGATGTGCGGCAGTTTGCCTCCGCTATGGAGGAGCAGGAGCGCCCCCTGGCCCAGGTCACGCCGTTGGAGGTGGAGAGCCATATCCGCCGGCTCACCGTTTTGGGCAAGTCCCCCGCCACAGTGACCCGCTCTCTGGCCTCCATTAAAATCCTTTTATAATTATTTGCTTCTGCAGGGTGAGGTGTCGGGGAATCCGGCCAGATCTGTGGCTCCCGCCAAGGTAGAGCGCAAGCTGCCCCAGATCCTCACCAGCCGGGAGGTGGAACTGTTCCTGGCTCAGCCGGAGCCCACCGATGCCAAGGGCTGCCGGGACCGGGCTATGCTGGAGCTGCTCTATGCCACCGGCATCCGGGTCAGCGAGCTGATCTCCCTGGACGTGGACGACCTGAACCTCCCTGGCGGGGTGCTGAAATGCGTCAGCCGGAACAAGGAGCGGATCATCCCCCTATATCCCGCCGCCATCCAAGTGCTGAATGACTATGTCCATCACGTGCGTCCCCGGCTGGTGGAGAATTTGAACGAGACCGCTCTGTTTGTGAACATGAACGGGGAGCGGATGAGCCGCCAGGGCTTTTGGAAGCTCATCAAGCACTATCAGGAGAAGGCTGGTATTGAAAAGGACATCACGCCCCACACCCTGCGCCATTCCTTCGCTGCCCATCTGCTGGAGAACGGTGCAGACCTGCGTTCCATCCAGGAGATGCTGGGCCACGCGGACATCTCGTCCACCCAGATATACTCCCGTCTGGTGAACCAGAAAATCAAGGATGTCTACCGCAAGGCCCACCCCCGGGCCATGAAGGCCGTATAAAATGAAATCAAGTAGATATAAAAAAGGAAACATCAAGTCCCATGTCCGCACCGTCAAGGTGTTGGCATGGGGCTTTTTGTATATCAGAAGAGCAGATACACCTCGTAAAACGGCTAAGTTCTCCTATATAGGGATGTTCTTTCTTTGTGGAATATGGTATACTCGTTTTAGTTTAACAAATCGGGATTTTCCTTTATTCAGACATACAAACTGTTGACAATAAAGCTCCTATATAGTATGATTTTATAAACTACTATATAGGAGCTTTTGCATGAAAACAAATGGCGGGTTTCTTGTCACCAAAATAAAACAACTTGGAGACCGGATTTTTGAGAAGATTCTCAGCGAAAAGAATATTGATGCGTTCA
>PPYF01017269.1_pt1 | contig 11902 bp, 9 predicted proteins | sample 1559871 | NCBI WGS metagenome assembly PPYF01 (sample SAMN08240021, study PRJNA423297) | Human gut metagenome, whole genome shotgun sequencing project. | reverse complement strand
AAATTTATTTGTACTTTCTAAGTCCATAAAAAAATACTATTAACTATTATACATTTGTATTATCTATATGATAATAGCATACTACATTTTAATTGGAGCCTGCATTCCTAATAACTTAAGTGCATTTTCTATAGTTTGTCTAGTACATTCAACTAGTGCCAATCTAGCCTTTCTTAGTTGTTCATCATCAACGAGAATTGGACTGTTATGATAGAACTTATTAAATGCCTGAGCAAGATCTAAAACAAATCTTGTCACTATATGAGGCTCATTCTTTGACATAGCAAGCATAATACTCTTATTAAATGTTTCAAGAACCTTTAATACATCTGATGCTTCTTCATCACTTAGTAAATCAAAGTTTATATCAGAAGTTATTTCAGTGTTTGCCTTTCTTTCAACTGCACAACATCTTGCGTGAGTATACTGAACATATGGTCCTGTTTCTCCCTCAAAACTTAGAGTTCTTTCCCAAGAGAATGTATAATCCTTGATTCTACTGTTTGATAGCTCCTGGAATACTACTGCACCAACTCCAACTTCTTTTGCTATTTCATCTATATTCTCAGCATCTGGATTTTTTTCTTCTATAATTTCTTTTGTCTTATCTATTGCCTGATGAAGTACGTCTTCTAAAAATACTACTCTACCCTTTCTAGTTGACATTGTACCTTCTTCAAGAGCTACCATACCAAACTGAACATGTACCATATCCTTGTACCATTCATATCCCATTTTTTCAATTACGCTAAATAACTGCTTAAAGTGAAGCTCCTGCTGAGAACCAACAACATATATAGCTTTTGCAAAATCATATGTTTTCTTTCTATACATTGCAGCTGCAAGGTCTCTTGTCATATAAAGAGTTGAACCATCATTTTTCTGAATTAAAGCTGGTGGCAAGTTCTTGTCTTCTAAATCTACAATATTTGTTCCCTGAGATTCTTCTAAAAGTCCCTTTTCTTTTAATTCTTCAATTACTGCTGACATCTTGTCTGAATAGAAACTTTCCCCTGCATATGAATCAAACTCTATATCAAGTAAGTCATAAACTCTCTGGAATTCCTTCAAACTTTCATCTCTAAACCACTGCCATAAATCCTTTGCTTCTTGATCTCCATTTTCAAGCTTTGTAAACCAAGCTCTTGCTTCATCTTCCATCTCTGGATTTTTTTCAGCTTCTTCATGGAATCTTACATATATTTTAAGAAGTTCCTTTATAGGATTAGCTTCTACTGCTTCCTTATTTCCCCATAGCTTATAGGCTACGATTAACTTACCAAACTGAGTTCCATAATCCCCAAGATGATTTATTCTTATAGTGTTATACCCTTGGGAATCATATATCTTATATAGGGCATTACCTATAACTGTTGTTCTTATATGTCCTATGTGGAATGGCTTAGCTATGTTAGGTGAAGAATAATCTATTACAACATTCTTTCCGCCACCGAAATCGCTCTTACCATAGTTTTCTTTTTCTGTTAATATCTGATTTATTACCTTCTTAGCCAATTGTCCTTTGTTTACAAAAAAGTTTACATAAGCCCCCAAGTTAATTACCTTTGAAATTTCATCAGTCAATTCTATTTCTTTAGCTATTTCTTCAGCTATCATATTTGGCGACTTTCTAAAAATCTTTGCTAGCTTAAAGCAAGGAAATGCATAGTCACCCATATCCTTATTTGGTGGTATCTCTAAAAGAGCTTTTATTTCTTCAATAGTCATATCTTCTATCTTTGATTTTAGACTTTCCGATATAACTTGCTTAAAATCTACCATTTTATCTTCCTCCCTAATGTAGTTCAAGTATATTTCATTACAAACTATAATTTCACATATATAAAGTAATACCGATATAACTATATATCATTTTAATAATAAGTATCGGTATATAATACTTTAAAATTCCTGAGTATTATTTCCTGATATATTTCTATATAAATTAAGAAACTATATCTCTTAGATATTTTTAAAGTAATACCCAATATATTATAATATATTATTTATCAATATATTTCAATACAAGTGACTTACTTTGACACATATTTTAATAATTATCTTATTATTTTTTATTAAAGTTCTTTTTCACTTACTACTTCTATCTTGTATTTTCTAAATAAAGCTGTCGTTACTCCTTGCCCCTTTTTCTTATTACCATCAAACTTTCCAGCATATATGCAATTCACTCCACAAGATGGACTAGATTCTTTTAATATTGCTTTGGAAACACCCTTTTCTAAGGCTATATCCAAGGCCTTTTGTGCACCAAGAAGAAACTCCCCAGTAACATCTACCCCTTCTTTGGAGTATACTTTTGCATAATCATTTCTTTCTAATTCATTATTTATACTTTTCTCTACTTTTTTTATGACATCTTCGCCACTTTTTCCATATTCTATCTCAGAAGGAAGCCTTGGTGTACTCATTCCACCAAATGTTTCTGGACATATGCTTATATATTCCTTGTCTTTTAAATACTCTATTAGCTTTTCATTTCTATTATTTTTCCCATTGTATTTACAGTTAGTACCTAACAAGCAGGCAGATACTAATATTTTTTCCTTATTCATAAATTCCTCACAAATAATTATTTTACTGTTACTATTGTTACACCAATTCCACCTTCGCCATACTTTCCTTCTCTCATTGACTTTACGTGAGGGTTGGTCTTTAACCATTCAGAAATACCTTTTTTCAATACTCCTGTACCAATACCATGTATAATAGTTACTTCATCATGACCTGCCATACAAGCATCATCTAGATATTTTTCAACCTTCATAATAGCCTCTTCCAGATTCATTCCTCTTAAGTCAACTTCTCTCTTTACATTTCCTGACTTTGATCTTATTATTTTTCTTGTAGTTCTAGTTACATTACTCTGCTCTTTTTTCTCTATTCTTTTTAGAGATTTATAAGGTAGGTTCATCTTCATTATACCAACTTGAACGAGTGCTTCTTTCTTTTTATCATCAGCTGATATAACTGTACCTTCCTGTCTAAGTGTAATAATATCAACATCTTCTCCAGCCTTTAAATTCTTAATTTCTTTTGACGCATATTTAGGAACTACCATACTCTCTACACTTGGCTGAAGTTTTCCCATAGATTCACTTATTTCTTTACGAATCTTTTCTATTCTTCTATCCTTATCTTTTGACGCACGTTGTTTTTCTATTTCTTTTAACTCTTTAATCATATTGTCAGTAGAATCTTTTGCCTGTCTTATTATAGAAAAAGCCTCACTTCTTGCATTTTCTAACATTTTATCCCTAGAAGTCTGCATCTTTTCCATTTTTATGTTATATTCATTTCTTATATTTTCTACTTCTTCTCTCATTTTCTCTGCACGCCTTAGTTCCTCTTCAGTCTTTAGTCTGCTCTTTTCAACATTTTGAAGTACATCTTCAAGTTCTATGTTATCACTTGTCAAGAAGTCTTTTGCTCTATCAATTATATGATTTTGAAGTCCCAACTTCCTTGAAATTTCAAAGGCATTTGATTTACCAGGAACTCCTATTAAGAGTCTATAAGTTGGCGATAACTCTTCCATATCAAACTCAACCGCTGCGTTTTCAACATCTGGCTTAGCAAGGGCATACTTTTTAAGCTCACTATAATGAGTTGTTGCAATACACGATGCTCCTGCCATTCTTATATCTTCCAATATAGCTATTGCAAGTGCTGCACCTTCTTCTGGATCTGTACCTGCACCTAGCTCATCAAATATAACTAAAGAATCTTCAGTTACATTATCCAAGATATCTACTATTCTTGTCATATGTGATGAAAATGTAGATAGACTTTGTTCAATACTCTGATCATCACCTATATCTGCAAATATATTGTCAAATACACACATACTACTTCCATAGTCCGCTGGTATGTGAAGCCCACACTGAGTCATCAAGGCAAATATACCTACCATTTTAATAGTAACTGTTTTACCACCTGTATTTGGCCCCGTAATCAAAAGTGTAGTAAAATCTTCTCCCAAATATACAGTATTTGCTACGACACTACTTTTATCCAAAAGAGGATGTCTTCCATTTACTATCCTGAACTTTTTATCCCTATTCAACTTTGCTTCTACAGCTTTCATCTCAAGCGATAACTTTCCTTTTGCGAATATAAAGTCTAGCTTTGAAAGAATTTCTTGGTTGGATATAAGCTCACGACTTACTTCTCCTACCATAGCAGATAGTTCAGCTAATATTCTTTCTATCTCTTCAACCTCTTCAAGCTTTAACTGTCTAAGGTCATTATTCATCTCCACAATTGACATTGGCTCAATAAATAAAGTTGCTCCAGAAGATGATTGATCATGAATTATTCCAGAAACCATAGACCTATACTCTGCCTTTACTGGCACAACAAATCTATCGCCTCTCATAGATATTATAGAGTCTTGAAGATATTTTTGATACGTTGTTGAAGATATTATAGAGTTCAGCTTTGACCTTATTGACTGGTTTTTTTGTATAATTCTTCTTCTTATACTTCTCAAATCACTAGATGCTGAATCAGAAATTTCTATTTCACTCACTATAGCATTAAAAATTTCTTCTTCTAAATCTTTGTATATATAAAGAGAACGTGCCAGCGACTGTATTATTGGATACTTATCTATATCATCTTGTTCTTCTTCTATTGCTGTTTCAGCATTACCAAAAGTCTCTACTTTTATATCTCCACTTAATATATTCGAAAGTATTCTTGTTGTTCTCATAGTATCGGCTATTTGTAGCAAGCTTTTAGCATCAATCGTTGCTCCTATATCTGCTCTTTTTACCTTATCTATTATATTATGAATACCTTGTATTGGTATATGCCCTCTCTTTATTAATATTGACTGTGCCTCTGTTGTTTCTTTTAGAGCCATCTCCACTTCTCCATAGCTGGAAAATGGTTCTAAATTTTCTATAATAGATTTACCAAGCTCTGAGGAAGCTTTCACTTTTAATTGCTCTATTATTTTATCTAATTCTAATACATTGTAAAATTTTTTATCCATAAAACTAAGTTTCTTTCTCCTTCCATCATAAGTAATTACTTCTTTCTATAATTACTATGATCTTAAATTAGTTCTTTCAAATATCTGTCTTCACAGATTGCATATAATTCTCTACATTTTTCAAAAAACTGTGCTATTAATTTCAAACTTAAAACTTACACTCATTCAATAGTTATTATATCATAAATATGATTTTGTTTGAAAATTTTTAAATAATTTGCTCTAATCATGCTATAATAGAAGTGTATACATTTTTATATGCAATTATACACAAATTTATCTCTCAAGGAGGTGTTAATAATGGACTACATCACAGGAGGACTGACACCAAGCAGAGTTTTCAAGAACTTTGAAGATATATCTAGGATACCTAGAACATCTGGCAATGAAAAGGAAGTCAGCGATCATATAAAAAACTTCGCTGAAAACCTTGGTTTAGAGACTAGTCAAGACTCATATAACAATTTAATAGTCAAAAAACCTGCCACAAATGGAAAACCTGAAGGGCGTACAGTTATGTTGCAGGCACATATTGATATGGTTGGAGAAGCAACAGATACTTCAGAGCATGACTTTGAAAAGGATCCAATTGAGCTTGTAATCGATGGAAATAAGTTGATGGCTAAAGATACTACCCTTGGCGCTGATAACGGAATTGGCGTCGCATATATAATGGCTGTACTTGAATCTTCTGATATATCACATCCAAATCTAGAGTGTGTATTTACTGCAAGCGAAGAAGTTGGATTAATTGGAGTAAATAATATGGATTTATCTTCATTAAATTCAGAATATGTTATCAATTTAGATTCAGAAGAAGAAGATTGCATTCTTACAGGATGTGCTGGAGCAGTAAATTCTACTATTTCATTAAAGAAAGAATATAAGCCTGCCAACCCAAAGAATGTCGCACTAGAAATTAATGTTCATGGATTGTTAGGAGGTCACTCAGGAATTGATATTGACAAGCAAAGAGGTAATGCCAATGTCATAATGGGGAGATTATTAAACGCCATAACTCAAGAATTTGACCTTTTTAATATAAGTGGAGGATCAAAGAGAAATGTAATACCAAGAAACTGTGGGGCTGTAATATCTATAAAAGATGAAGATCTTGAAAAGGTTGTAAGAGATATACAGAAAATGGCAGCTAAAACTCAAAAGGAGATTTATGCTATTGATCCCAACTTAAAAATAAAGCTAAGAAGATCTGCACCAGCATCTTTTAAGGTCTTTTCAACAGATTGTAAGAAGAAGATTATTCGTATCTTAAACTTAATTCCAAACGGCATATTATCTATGTCTACTTCACTGGAATCATCAGTTGATACGTCATCAAATTTTGCTGTTGTAAAGGAAAGCAATACTAGAATAGACTTTATAAGTTTGACTAGAAGTTCTATGCAGTCAAAGAAAGAGTTTGTCATGACAAAAATGGCAATGCTTGCGGATATTTTTGATGCTTCAATCGAGTTCTCTGCAGATTACCCTGCATGGGAATATAATTCAAACTCAAGCTTAGAAAAAATAGCTGTGGAAGTATATGAAAAGAAATTTGCAAAAAAACCTACGATAAGTGTTATGCATTGTGGACTAGAAAGTGGAATACTACTTAATAAACTTGCCCACAAGGCAGAATCAGTATCAATAGGACCAAATATCTTTGATGTACATTCTTCAGGAGAATATGCAGAAATTGATTCAATAGAAAATATGTGGGAATACCTATTAGAACTATTGAAGAAACTATAATAAAAAGGAGTGGGAAACTACTCCTTTTTTTATATAAAAAAGAGACAGTGCAAATTCACTGCCTCTTTACTTTATTTATTTTTATAACATATAAATCCTGTAATTCCAGGTCCACCATGTGTACCTATTCCACATCCAATTAAAAAATACTTTATCTCTTTTGGATTAAATTCTTCTATTAATTTCTGTTCTAATCTTTCTCTTTCTTTTAGATCATCTGTATAACCTAGAAATATAGTTTGATTACTCAAATCTCTTATTCCATTTTCTTTTGCTATTTCTACTAGCTTTGTGGCAACATTTCTTTTTCCTCGAGCATTAGCTACATTATCAACAATACCGTCCTTTATAATACATAAAGGCTTTATGTTGAGTACTGTTCCTATCATAGCCTTTGTTCCAGAAATCCTTCCACCTCTCTTTAAATATTCTAGATCATCACAGGAGAATGTAACATATACGTCATCTTTTATTCTTTCTATTTCCTCTACAATCTCATCTAAAGATTTTCCTTCTTCCCTTAGTTCAGCTGCCCTAATAACAAGTAGTGCTATACCATAACAAAGAGTATTGGAATCTATTATTCTTATGTCTCCGCCCTCTACTTCATTTCTAGCAAGCATAGCGCTTTGCATAGTTCCAGTAGCTGAAGCGGCTGCAGATATATAAATAATCTTTTTGCCTTCTTTTGTATACTTATCGAATACATTATAAAAATCTGCATATGTGATTTGTGAGGTCTTAGGCATTATCTTATCTTCCCTAATTCTTCTATAAAACTCCTCACTACTTAAAGTTACTCTGTCTTTATATTCTTCCCCCTCAATCATTACATTCAAAGGAATAAATTCTAAATCATATTTATCTATATATTCTTGTGTAATATCCGACAAACTATCACACACTATTTTTATGTCTTCCATATAATACCTCCAAACAATTTAGACGGCATAGCTCTATACCGCGTCTCGACCAGTCCCCACAAGTCAATTTTACAGTATGCTTAATATCCCGCTTTGGATTAGTTTATAAATTAATATTTAAATGTAAGGCATACACTATAATACTTATTATATTCTAAATTTTCAATTTATAACTATATTAAATCTTGAAAATCTAGCTGTCTCATTGCCTCATATACAACAATAGCAACTGCATTTGATAGATTCAAGCACCTCGCACCAGGTATATCTTTCATAGGTATTCTTATACAGTTTTCAATATTATTATCTATTAACTCTTTTGGTAAACCCTTTGTTTCCTTTCCAAATACTAGAAAACAATTATCTTCATACTTTACCTCAGCATGATTTTTATTTCCCTTTGTTGTAGAATAAAAATATTGGGCATCTGGATATTTATCTTGAAGCTCTTTAAAGCTATCATAAAATTTTATTTGTGCAATATCCCAATAGTCAAGTCCGCACCTTTTTAAATGTTTATCATCAAAATCAAAACCCAAAGGCCTAATAAGATGTAATGTCGCTCCAGTATCTGCGACTGTTCTAATAATATTCCCAGTATTATGTGGTATTTCAGGTTCTACTAATACGATATTTAAAGCCATCGTGCCCTCCTAATCCTTTGCTATAAGCTCTATTTTTTTAACTTTTTTTCTGATTTTATAACTAAAATAATTTCAATTTTTTCCTTTAGCACACACTATATAATACCATAAATACGCTTTAAAATCTATATTCTAATAGTAAGAATAGTGTTTTATTTACTTATATTAGTTTCTACGTCTGTTTTATAGTAATTACAATACTCTCTTATATTACAATTTTCACACTCTGGCTTTCTTGCTTTACATATTCTTCTTCCATGAAAAATTAATAAATGATGACTATGAGTCCATCTTTCTTTTTCTATGGCCTTCATTAGAGCAAACTCTGTTTTTTCTGGTGTTTTTTCTTTTACAATCCCAATTCTATTACTTACTCTAAATACATGAGTATCCACAGCTATTGCAGGAATACCAAAAGCATTGCTCAATACTACTCCTGCTGTTTTTCTTCCCACGCCTGGTAGAGTAATTAGCTCTTCTAATGTATCAGGCAACTCTGAGTTATACTTATCTACAAGTATAGAAGATGTCTCTTTAATTTTTTTTGCCTTACTCTTATAAAGTCCACATGTTTTTATCTCTTTTTCTATCTCTTCTATACTTAAATTTTTAAAATCTTCTGGCGTATTATATTTTTTAAATAATTCTTCTGTTACTATATTTACCCTTACATCCGTACACTGAGCAGATAATATTGTTGCTATCAAAAGCTCAAACGGTGAACTATGAACTAGCTCACAATGAGCATTTGGATGCAACTCGGATAGTAGGTCTAAAATTTCTTTTACTTCTTTTTTCGTTTTTTTCCTAGGCAAAGCTATCACTCCTTTCTCTCAATAAACATCTTTATCAATGGCGTATAAAGTATCGATATAGAAATATTTATATAGATCTTCACAAGCTCCACTTCTTACGCAAAATCCAACACTATCAATTGAAATTTTAATCAAGGCTTTTTCAAATAACTATTACAAAATCATTGCTAGATTTTATAATAGCCTTAGAAGACTATTGCTCTATTTAAACTATTCTACTTCCACCTATAAATTCCCTAATTATAGCAGTTGGTCCAATATCGCCTATATCGTTTAACTCATCAAAATACTGAAGCAACTTTCTAAGTCTTACAGCCTCTAAATGATGTCTACTTGTCTCACTCACTTCTTTTAGTATTTTTATAGCCTGATTTTTTAGTACTGGAATCTCATAAACACTAGCAGAGTTAAACATTACATCAGCCTGTTCTTGATAAGGAAATATATTTTTCTTTTCTCCCCTTCTCACAGATGGCCATATATCCATAGTCGTTTCAGCATCCATTCCTCTGAAATTATAGTCTCTTACCATTCTTCTTAATAATCTCAAATCAGTAGTTGGTATTCTATTGTGATCATCTAGATTTACTTGAGTAATAACACTTATATATATCCTAAATTTCAAAGACTCTTCTATTGACTTTGTAAGTATTGGGTTCAATCCGTGTATTCCCTCTAAAATAATTGGTTGCTTTTCATCTATTGATATTTTTTCTCCAGTATAGACCCTCACTCCATCCATAAAATCAAACTTGATCTTCTCTATTTCTTCTCCCGCAAGTAATTTATTTAAATCATTATTGAATCTATTGATATCTATTGACTCTATTGATTCATAGTCAGGATCTCCATCCTCATTTCGAGGAGTATCTACTCTGTTTACAAAGTAATCATCAAGAGAAATTGCCAAAGTATGTAGGCCATTTACTCTCAGCTGAGTAGATAATCTATGTGCAAAGCTTGTCTTTCCTGAAGATGATGGTGCCGCTATTAATATTATTTTCTTATTACTTTTTACTATAGTATCTGCAATTTCAGCAATCTTTTTTTCATGAAGAGCCTCAACAGTTCTGATCATTTCTCCATATAAATTATTTTCTATTATTCTATTTAAATCAACTACTGTATCTATTCCCAAAGCCTCAGACCATGTTTCTGACTCCCTATATACATCTGAAAGTTTTGACATTTCTTTAAAGCTTGTAACAGTTCCTTTTATTCCTTTATCTGGACCTAAAATTACTAGACCATCAGCCATTTTAGCTACTCCTAAATCTTTTAAATAACCTGTTGATGGATACATATATCCATAAAAGTAGTCAAAATATCCACAACACTCATAGACTTTTGTCAAATCTTCAGTCCTATACTTCAGTATCTCTGCCTTTTCAAATCTCCCCAACTTTGAAAACTTTTCGATTGCTTGATCATTTGGGAGATATCTACATATAATTTCATGATCCTCTTTTACATACTCTAACATCTTATTCTCTATGTCCTTTATGTCCTTATCTGTAAGCTTTGGCATATCTTCTACTACACAATAAAGACCATCACCTATAGAATGCTTAATGTATACTTTGGAACCATGATATAAGTCTCTACAAGCCAGCATTAAAAGCAGGGAAAGACCTCTAAAATACATTCTATCTCCCTCTACTTCTGTAGTATCTATAAACTTTATTTCACATCCTCTATATAGGGTTCTGTTTAGATCGTAAAGTTTATTATTTATAACACCCATACATATGTGACCTTCATATCTATCTTCTAGCATTTTTGCTATTTCACTAAGTTTAATACTCTCTTTTTCAATTTCTAATATCACACCGTCTACCACAAATTTCAAAGCCTTCATAAATGCCTCCTAAATTCAATATAATCTTTCATTAAATATTTATATAAAGCAAGTAATTTATTTTATATATTTTAAATTCCCATATTATAAATAAATTCAAGGAGATAGCCCCTTGAATTTACCCTTTTTTTAATTTACTCTTCCGATATTTTCTAAAGGCAATAGTCTTACTAGCACACTTCCGACTAGTTTCTTTTCTGGGACAAATCCTACTTCTGGATATCTACTATCCAAACTTCTCATTCTATTATCACCCATACAAAATAGCATTCCCTCAGGCACTATTGTATCTATGTTGCCCTCCGTTATATTTCCTTCAGAAATATAATCTTCAGAAATCCTTTGATCATTTACTTTTACTACACCGTCTTTTATAGTTATATGGTCTCCACCTACAGCAATCACTCTTTTTACCAAATCCTTAGTATTACTGTCATCTTGAAGAACAAAATCAAGCACTTTCTTAGCTGTATTTTTTTGATCACTTACAGCATTTATTGGCATATCACTGTCAAACACTACTACATCGCCTCTATTGACTCCAGTATATCTGCTAATTCTATTAATTACTAGATAATCATTATTATCTAAAGTAGGATACATAGATAAACCATCTACTCTAGTAGGTCTAATAAATTGTACTATCACCATAGATAATACTACTGCCATAAGCAATATTTTTATTACCTCCCAGATTTCTCCTAAAAATCCTTTTTTAGCTCTTTGACTCAATGCAATCTCCTTTCTCAGCAAACTGATTTATTATTGTTATTATCCTAAATTCTAAAGACATCTGTCTTCATAATTACAGTATTAATTTAAAAAACTAATACTTAGCCAGTCTATATCCTTATTTATATATATTTTTTTTATTTCTAATTAAAACTAAATTT
>PPYF01386179.1_pt1 | contig 11903 bp, 9 predicted proteins | sample 1559871 | NCBI WGS metagenome assembly PPYF01 (sample SAMN08240021, study PRJNA423297) | Human gut metagenome, whole genome shotgun sequencing project. | reverse complement strand
ATATTTATTCGTATCATATTCAACAATATCAAAAATTAAGATTAAGACCAATATTAAAAATCATCTGAAGAGGATATTGAAACTGTTTGTCGTCAGTTGCTTCCGGATCTGCTATTTTCAAATGATCAAATGTCAGTAAATTTTCGCCAGAAGCGTAAATACGCATATTTTTCAAATGAATCTTTTTCATCCACTCCCCCTTGAACGTATATCCGATTTGAACATTTTTCAGACGGATATAGGAAGCATCCTTTAGCCAAAGGGTTGAATTTCGAGTGTAATTATTCGCATTCGCTGCACCTGAAAAACGAGGTGTTTTAGCTGTTTCTGCGGTTTCCGGTGTCCAATGGTCATCAATCATATATTGTAACAGCCCGTAATTTCCACCGCCGAAAGGAACACGTAACCCAGCACTTATAAAGCGTGACACCTTTCCGCTACCTGCCCAAAGCATACTGAAGTCGAATCCTTTATATTCAAATCCAGCGGTGATGCCTGCAGTCAATTGCGGGTATATAGGATTACCAATGGGGCACTGATCATTGTCGTCAATTATATTATCACCATTCAAATCTTTATATTTGGCGTCCCCAGGCTTTAGGTCGAGCTTATGATCCGGAAGCTTCCCGGATTCAAGATCAGCTTCTGTTACAAAACCGTCAAAGATAAAACCGAAAGGTTGTCCAACGGATTGTCCTGTTTCATATAACCAAGGATACTTGTGTGGTATCTCATCCTTATAGACAATTTTATTTTTTGCATATGAGAGGTTTCCATTGATCCAGTATTTAAAGTCTCCTATGGAGTGATTCCATTTCAGAACCAACTCGAATCCTTTGTTATCAACTTTGCCAATATTAACAACAGGCATTGTTATAGCTATAAAATTCGGAGCTGTATTGCGTGTTGTAAGGATATCGTGACGTTTCTCGATGAAATAATCAAAAGATCCAGATAAATGCTCATCCAATATTGAAAAATCCAAACCGTAGTTTTGCTTTCCTGCTTTTTCCCAAGAGACAAGAGGATTCCCCATTTGTAACTCGGTTGCTCCGTCACGATTTCCAGAAACGTCCACTCCGAAATTATAACTTGTTCCATAAGGATTGTAAGCATCAGGCAAATAGAAAAAGCGTGATTTAGTATTCATCAGGTCATTTCCGACTATTCCATATGATCCTCTAATTTTTAAGTAGTTTATAAAAGACTGATTTTTCATGAACTTTTCTTCAGAAAGAATCCAGCCGGCAGAAAAAGCTGGAAAAATTCCATATCGATGTCCTGGCGCAAAATTTTCCGAACCATTATAACCTACGTTAAAATCAACCATATAACGATTGTCAAAATTATAGGTAGCTCGTCCGACCAAACCTACATATCCGCGAGGAATACTAACATAGTCGAATTGAGCTGGATCTGGATATTGGTCACGCCACTGATTATACAAAATCAAAGCACCAACTTGATGTTTCCCAAATTTGCGATCATAGTTCAAACTACCTTCCAAATACCAATTTCGCCCACGATCAGTAGATTCCTCAAAATACAACTGGCTTTCTTCACGGAATTTTCGGAAGAATAATTCATTGGTTTCCGGATCTCTATGCGCAGTGTAATAGGGGATTTCTTTGTAACGGTTTTTCCTATGTGTATAGCCGCTATTATAAGAACCTTTTATATTAAGAGATAGCCCTTTAGTCAAAAAATCCAACTTTTGCTGCAAAGAAAGGTCCAAATTGATTTCGTTATAAATACGTTGGTTATATCCTTTCCCGAAAAAACATTCAAATGGATCGGCATTTTCCAAGGCTCCTTTGTCCCAACCGATGTTATCCGGACTTGTATGTATCCATTTACCATCATAAAGTCCGGCTCCTCCGAACGGAGTGACTCTTGTCAAGAATGTAAAAAGGTTGCTTTTAGTATTAGGTTCTTTAGTATCTTCAAGACGACCTCCTAAATTGATTTTTAATAGAGTGGAACGTGTCACATCGATGTCTAGATTTGCACGATAGTTATATCTGTTGTAAGTAAAATTAGAATTATATCCAGCATCGAAAGATCGAAACAGACCGTTTTGTGTCAAAATACCTACAGAAGTAAAATAACGTACACGGTCGGTTCCACCTGATATGCTCAAGTTATGCTGAGACTGAAAAGATGTTGGTTTTAGGATAAGTTCCATCCAGTCCATATCCGGATAAAGTAAAGGATCTGTATGATTTTTGAAAGCATCCAAGATCTTCTCGCCAAATACAGGACTGGCTCCATCGTTTGTCAGTTTCTCGTTAAATGCAACAGCGTAGTCATAACTGTTGGCATATTCATAAAGCCGGATCGGCTTTTGCAAACTGGCTGATGTCGATACAGATATTTGAGCTTTACCTTCTTCTCCTCGTTTCGTAGTTACTAAAATGACCCCATTTGCCCCACGAACACCAAATACGGCTGTTGCAGAAGCATCCTTCAGCACGGTTATATTTTCAATTTCGTTGGGATCAAGACGAAAAAAAGAGCGCTCGACACCATCGACCATAACTAATGGTGCAGCTCTTTTAGCATCAAGGGAACCTATACCACGTACGAATATAGCAGGATCATCAGCTCCAGGTTGACCGGAATATTGAATAGTTGATAATCCAGGAACTTTACCAGTCAATGCTTGTGCAACATTTGGAACAGGTGATTTCAAAATATCTTTAGTTCCAACGGAAGATACAGCCCCCGTGACTGTAATTTTCTTTTGTGTTCCATATCCAATAATCTGGACTTCGTCCAACATTTCGGAATTCTCATTTAAAGTGATGTTCAGATTGCGATTATTTTTAATCAAGACAATCTGATCCTCATATCCAATATATGAGAACTTGATTTTGATAGAAGTAGACGGCACGTTTAAAGTAAAGTTCCCATTACTGTCTGTCATGGTTCCGATGGTAGTCCCTTCTACAATAACATTGACTCCGGCCATTGGTTCTCCTGACTGGTCTCTGACATTTCCTTTCACAGAAATTGTTTGTTGTGATACATGAGACAAACCAGTTGTTTGTTTTTTAAATGAAGTTGGCATGCTCATTCTTTCCCCAGCCTGTATATTTTGGGCTGTGGCCATTCCGATTAGAATAAGCATAAGACTTCGTGATACAAGTTTTTCCATTTATAGATGTTTTATGGTAAAATTTTATGACAAAGTAACATGTTTTAGACATTATGAGAAGATGAAATTTTATTCAAATGTGTTCAAAATCTATTCATGATATTCCATTATATGGTTAAAATTCAAGATTCAGCTATTTCAGAACCATAAGTTTAACATTATTGATAGAGATATAAATATCTAAAATCCGTCTATTTTTAGAATAACTGTAATAAATCTCATCCGCTGTAAATGAGATGATCTCCATTTACAGCGTACTTATAGTTTAAACAAACGGTTTATGCTAAAGAACTGATGAATATTATACATAAATATTAGTAAGTCTGAATGAAAAGAAAGCAATATCTTTTTCCTCCTTTAGATTGTTTGAAAACTTTATTTTTCAATCTTTGAACTGTTAATTTGTAACTTGTTCGTTAAAAAGAAGATGTGCCTTAGTTTTGACACATCCCCTTGCTTTTTCTTTTGTTTTCAGTGATCCGTCTGGAATCTGAATGTTATTTATAACATGACTGATTATCAAATCGATTTTGAGTGTTGCCATTTCAATCCACTGATTCCACCTTGTGACAGTTTCCGCATTATACTTGCGGTCTAATCGACAATCCTGTTATCTTTATATGACAAGAAGAAAATATAAGATATTATTTGAATAGACGATATAACTTTATAGATGCTAAAGTCGTTGTCGCAACAGAAGAGGATATTGTTGTAACTCCAAAAGCATATGACGGCTTTTAACAACCATATGTAGGTCATAATACAGTCCGGGGATTATGCTTTGGTATCCTAAAAGAGGTAAACGTAATCCTTAATTTCTGCTTAATACTTATTTTGTACTTTGACTAACAAACTTAATTGGAACTTGAATCTTCGCTTAATTGGACAATTTGACGATATTCTCCGGCAACCCATACGCTATCGTTTTCCTCGAAAACTGTTTGGGATGAAAGATTCATTATCGGTCTCCCGTCCCGTTCGATACCCAAGATTAGACATGCGTTCTTTTCCCGAATGCCAGACTGTTGAATTGACTGACCGATCAACTGAGATCCCGGTTCAATATTGAATTGCTCTATTTTTATATTTTTATTGGTGCTTTGTGTCAACCGATCTCTATGTTCTTTTTCCTGTTTTTGCATTATTCCTTGGAAGATATCCAATTCTTCATCTGTTCCAACAATTATGATCTTGTCAAAAGGGTAAAGGCGTTCCTCACCTTTTGGTATATTGATTTGTTGTTCACCTCGAATGATAGAAACGACGTTTATTCCATATTGTTGGCGGAAGTTGACCTCTTTCAAACTCCGACCGACAAGGGAAGACGCTTGGTCAACAGTGAAATCAATCAAGTGCAAATCATTGAAAGGTAAAGATTCCAGAATTTTGTCGGTCAAAGGGCTTTCAATGTTTGATCCATTTGTTTTCCCGTTGAAATTATCAATAAATCTTTTTTCGATTGAGAGAGAACGCTTTTTCAGTTTTTTGGATAAGATAATCATTGCCAATATCAACAGGGTAACAATAAATCCGACACCGGATGCCACGTTTAATATATGAACTATAACCGGCATTAGGATACTTGCGCAAAGGAGTATCTTTATTGCTATCAGAGAAACCAATGGCCCCCGGTTATATTTGCTGTCATTCCATAATTTCTGAAATTCAGGAGAATGATTCTTTTTCATAATGATGGCCCAAAGGAAAGGCAATATAACAGCCAGAATAATAGATAAGCTCAATAAAGCCCCTTTGATTCCAGATATGTTTTCGCGAATAATCGGATTTATATAAGTGAAAAATAGGATGATGCTGAATATTGTCAATACTGTATATAGTATTACATCCAGTAACATAGATTTCAACAACTTATTCCATGTACTTTTATGTTTGACAGTGTTGGACCCGGAAGAATAGCGGTTCAACATTAGTTTTACAGATGAAGGCAAATGATTTTCGATCAATTGATAGGTCGGAATTGCCAAACGGATCATATAAGGAGTAAGAAATGTTGTAACAACCGATACAGCGACAATAACAGGATACAGATAATCGTCCGTTACTTTCAAGCTAACTCCCAATGAAGCAATAATGAACGCGAATTCACCTACTTGAGTCAGGGAGAATCCTGATTGCAGGGCTATCTTCAAAGATTGTCCGGACAAAAGGATGCCAAGGCTTCCGAAAAAGACTTGTCCGACGATTACCAATATGGTTAAGATACAGATTGGGATAAGGTATTCGATTAATAAGTCCGGTTGTATCATCATACCTACAGAGACAAAAAATATGGCAGCAAACAGATCTTTTACTGGTTTTACCAGCTTTTCTATCTTTTCGGCCTCAATAGTTTCCGCTAATAATGATCCCATGACGAAGGCTCCAAGTGCAGAGGAGAATCCAGCTTTAGTCGCAATCATAACCATACCCAGACAGAATCCTAATGCTATGATCAATAAGGTTTCGTCGTTAAGAAACGGTTTGACCTTTTTTAGAAAACTTGGAATAAGATAGATTCCGAGTAATGACCAAAATATAAGAAACGCTCCTAGCTTTAGAATGCTTTTCAACATTTCCATTCCTTCAACTTGCTGGCTGACTGCTAAAGTCGAAAGCAAGACCATCAGAACAACGGCAACTAAATCTTCGACAACTAAAACACCCAATACAACTCCGGTAAATTTTTGCCCTCGAAGTCCCATGTCATCAAATGCCTTGAATACAATTGCCGTGGATGACATAGAAAGCATACCCCCTAAAAATATGCTGCTTATATGTGAGAAGCCAAGTGCGTTTCCTGCTGCATAGCCTAGAAACATCATTCCGGAAACTATGGTTATAGATGCAATAACGGCTGTGCCTCCTACAGTCATCAACTTCTTGAAAGAGAATTCTAACCCCATGGCAAATAAAAGAAATATAACGCCTATGTCTGCCCATATTTTTATATTGGCAGGATCGGATACTGTTGGTATATAAGGTACGGCAGGTCCGGCAATAATACCGGCAACAATATACCCCAAAACGACAGGTTGTTTCAACCATTTAAAAACCAATGTAATTATTCCCGCAGCAATTAATATAACTGCCAGGTCGGAAATTAGAGGTGCAATTTCAGACATGTTATTTATTATTATGTGCTTGCAAATTTACATATTAACTTAAAACTTTGTTGGAACAAAATAAAATACTCTTGTTCTAAAATCATAATATAACGTAAGTTCGAAACAAGCATAAATATCGTCTGTTTCAAGCATTATTACAAGTAGTATGTCTGCAAACGTCTGAAGCACTTATTGTTACGGAGCGTTTGCTGGGTACGGAGACTTATGTCAAGTAGATGGCAGGTTTCTTGGCAGTCTACCCATTCCCCCCATTTTTTCATCGTACATTTTGCAGATAGGATTAAAAAATAATAATGCAATAAAGATATATGTATTATATTTGTGGCAATCAGTTAAACAGTATTTGAATGTATCCAAATACTGTTTAACTGATTCTATATTAGAGAAAAGTCGAAAAAATGAGATATGATACAGATATATTGATAATAACTAAAAAAGAAAGGATTTTTTATGAAAATGATTTTTTTATGGGCTATATTTGGGGTTGTCATGATCAGTTGTAATTCTTCTCAGAAGAATAATGCCCCAATTAAGAACCGCGAAATAAAAACAGAAAGCCAAGCCCATACTTCTAATTTATTTGGAACTTATGAGGGAACTCTTCCTGCAGCAGATTGTGAAGGCATAAAAACGATATTAGTTATAAATGAAGATAAAACCTATACCTTGAAGAGCGAATACATAGGGAGGGAAGATGCAACATTTGAAACTAGTGGTATATATCATATAATAGGGGATTCAATAATGGAATTAGTCACTCCTTCTTCAGGAGAAAAGACCTATTATAGAATGCTAAATAATAGACAAGTAATGCTGTCCGATAAAGAAGGAACCATTAGTCAAAGTCTTTTGGCTGAGCATTATATTTTAAATAAAAAATAACAGCCTATTCTCTTTGTTATTCTCTAAACAAGACGGAAAGTAAGACAAGAACTGCATTGGACAAATAGAATAAATGAAAAGTGAGAACAAATGCCCTGTTAATATGCTCTCTAATCTCAAGTGCAATCATTTCATGGGATGATTGTACTTGAGACGGGCGATTTCAAATGTGGTCCGTTTGTCCTTCAGCCTTTGTCGGATCGAGAATTTGCTTCTTATCCCTTTCATTTCTTCGGAAACGGTCTGGTCCAAAATCCTCGTGTATATTTTGTTGTCCTGATGTCTGTATGTCCGAGCATTTTCACAACAGATTCCATTGAAATCCTGTTGGCTAGCGCGACGGTGGCGAATGTATGTCTAGCCATAAAATGATGTTACAAAATTAATTTCGAACTATGTAAAAAAAGAAAAGGTCTTCAAGACTGAAGACCTTCTTTGGTGATCCGCCTGGGATCCGAATCTTATTTATAAATCACTGATTATCAATCCAATTTAAGGTGTTGTCTTTTTAATCCTCCGATTCCACCTTGTGACAATTTCCGCATTATACTTGGGTCTAACCAACAATTCTGTTATCTTTGCTGGTAAAGATACGAATAAAAATTGGGAATATTAAAGATTAATGTCACAAAGAAATCGGAAAGAACTGATAATTTTTCTTTCAGCAGTCTTGTTGTCTATCGGTTTGTATTGGTTAAAGAACTTTGATGAGAATGTTTTCCGATCCAAAAGGAAAAGAAGATTGATCCAGAAAACAACCTCAGGAGATTCAATATTCATTGAACAACTGATATCTTATTGGAAACTGGCGCCTATCTATTGGTTATTCAGTGGTCAAGCCGTTCATGTGACAATCCGTCTTTTTCAAATGGAATGAAAATACCAATTTTGACTTTTCGGTTACCTCTTTCATAGAATCCCAAATAAAGCAGACAAAGGTCAAAACTCAATTTTAGCCCAGATGAGCTTTTGATTTGAAACTTGAACATCCTTAAAGGCTAAAGGAAGAATCGTATCATTACTCAAAACAGAGCTTGATACGACTCTTTTAGGTTTTGTAGTTACAATCTGTAACTTTTCAGAGAGGTCATTTTAGTTTTTCACACTCCCATCCACTTCTTTTGTTTACTGGAACTATCGGTATGATCGCAGTGTACACATTCACCATACACATCTCAGACGGTACGAAAAGTGCGGCATGTCCATTGCCGGTTGTTATTATGGCATTTGTCTAGCCTGCCAAGCTTCTTTGTATCCATTTTGTAACATCCTTTCTATATCGCTCTCTTTGTACAACACTTTACCCCCAAGTTGGATGTAGGGTAACTTACCCTCATTCCGATATTCCTGCAAGGTTCTGCGGCTGATTTTCAACCTTTCGGAAAGTTCCCGATCGGAAAGAAAACGCTCTCCATTTAACATCGGACGGTAGTTTCGGGATAAACCGTCCAGTCTTTCTACCATGTGATCAAGCGTTCGGAAGAAAGATAGGATGTCTTCATCTTCCTTCATAATCAGTTTATTCATACTTGCTTCTCCTTTCTTTTTTGAATAAGGGGAAGTATCCCCTGTATGTCTTCTACCCTATAATAAATCTTGTGACCGATCCGGCTGTATGCCAAGGTCCCATTGTCACGGAATGTTTGCAAGGTACGGGGACTTACGCCAAGCCGAAGGCAGGCATCCTGGCTGTCCATCCACCCCCCTATTTTCCGTTCACCGTGCATTTTGCAGATCTCATCCGTAATCCGTGCCATATCCTTCAGGCGCTGTAACATCCGGTCAAATGTTTGGGCTTCGATAGCGACGATTTCCATAAGCGTATTCAATTGATTTGGAGCAAATATAAGGAGAACGCAAATCCTGTTCCAAGCGATTGTCTTCAGATTTCATTAAATGTCATCAGATGTCAAAGCAAGAGAACGAAAGGATATATCACGAATGTATTTATCACATAAAAGAGGATAAATAAAAAAACACACGAATTGGAAACCGGTAATAACGGAAAGGCACATACACGCAAAAGGGGAACACGATCCGAAAACAAGGAAAACGTAAACAATGCAGATTGGAGGGAACTGAAGTCCTATACGTCTCATGAAGTTCGGATATTTTTGACGGCAAATTTATCTGGCATCGTTTTATCATCATCCGTTTCCTTGCAGAAATAGTCCTGCAAAAAACAAGGGGAAGATATATATCGTTTATGCGTCATGTCGGTCACAGTTAGTCCTATAATCTATCATCAAATCAAAGCCGTTTGTCCGGGCGTTTATTTCCATGAATATTTTCCCCGACTTTAGTCGCAAGGAAAATATTCATGGAAAGCGAAGCCGGAATGCCCGTGACAATAAGGCTTTGATTTATTTTTGATTATGGGAATAACTCCTTGAGAAAAGCATTATATTACAAGGCGCATAAAAATGTATTTCCGATGGATTTCCACACATTTCTTACCCGATCCTCACAACGTCTGGCAAACTTCGATTAACTGGTTTGTATCCCGTATTTTTCTAAAATTATTCTGTTGAGTTTCTTATATTATCCCTTTGGTATATTCTTCTACAAAAGATTTTCCCATAACAAGAAAAACTTTTGTAGAAGAATATACAATACCAAATCATATAGCAAAAATTGCTATCCGGTAAAAATCGGCACAATCTTATATCCAGCACAAATACACCAAGCTTCATCAATTTTGCAAAAAGAGGGTTGTCTTTTAGTCTTGTATGAAATTGGTAGTACCAAGCATAAAAAGCCTTTAGCAGACATTTATACTAGTCAAATTCATGTTATATGGGATAAAAATCGTCTAGTTTCTATCATGCTAAAGTTTTACCGGACAGCAATAATAGCAAAATCCTTTCTAGGTGATGGTACTTATATTCAAATTAAAGAAATACCAGAACATAGTTGGCAGGAGAACATAGAGGGAAACTTCATATAGATAGCTTGAATTGTCAATGTAACACGGGTAAATCAGCCTCTTTAATTTGAAATTCTGGCATGTTAGCAATTTGGCTCAAGAAACGATGTACGTGCGTCAAGTCGACTCCTATCAATTCCACTATTATTCTATTTTCCTCTTCTGATATATAAAGATCGTTAATCCCTACTTTATAGTACTCAATTCTCCCCGTGTCCATTTCCTCGATAAATGGTTCCAAAACTATTATAAGTGAGTCATATTTAGCAATACTTCGGTAAATTTTTATCGAAAAATTAAAAGTTAAACAATAGAACCGGCAAAAGCTAGTTCGAAAACACTAAAGAGGTCATTGAAATGTTGTCAAAAACGAATGGTTTAGCATGAAGAAATGTTCTGAAAAAATGGGCTAACCTGCTGATAATAAAGATGAAATTTGTTTTGTTGTTCGTTGATACTTAGCAAATTAGAAGTTGGCTACTCATCTAATTAAGGCTAAAGAAACACTCCTTATGCAATACCAATCCGAGTGCCTGTCGGCTCTCAAATCAGTCGTGAATATACATAAACCTTTTGAAAAAACGTTTATGGACACCATGAAATTATTCATGGCCATCCTGGATCGTATAAACTTCCTCCAATTGGGCAGGTATGGATGTTTTTCGGAACAGACATACCGTAACCTTTTTGAGAATGAAACTTTCAACTGGTTTGCGTTCAACGCCTCTATCATCAGCAAGCATCTCACAGGCAAAAGAAAAGCTATCGCCATCGCTCCTTCCTATATCCCCAAGTCCGGTCATAAGACACCTTGGATTGGTTACTTCTGGTCAGGCTGTGCCGGGGATTATAAGCGAGGATTGGAAATCTTGGGCATCGGTGTCATTGACATCGACAACCATGAATGCATGACTTTAGGTTCCATTCAGACGTCGGATTGTAAGACCTTGGATAATATGGGTAAGAACCTGGTTGACTGGTATAGCAGCTTCGACAACCATGAATGCATGACTTTAGGTTCCATTCAGACGCCGGATTGTAAGACCTTGGATAATATGGACAAGAACCTGGTTGACTGGTACAGCAGCTATCTTATCAGTAGAAAAGACAAGCTACAGAGCATATCCAGAACGGTGGTTGCAGACGCATTCTTTCATAACGCCTATGTGTGAGAGTGATTTCCATGTCATCAGCCGCTTTAGGAATGATGTAGTCCTGTACTATCCGACATTGGAAAAGAAAACAGGAAAACTTGGTCATCCCAAGTGGTTTGACGGCAGGATTGACTTTGCCAATTGGATCTGATCTGGTGCAAGGAATACGAGGTGAACAAGGGAAAGCTATACGGATTGAGGGTATATGCAAAGGTTCTCAAAAGGTATGTTTCCTTGGCCGTCTGGTATCCAATGGACGGGAGGACAGGCAAGTGGCAGCTTTATTTCTCTACAGATGATTAGATGGATGGACGCGAAATCCTAGATTATTACAGAACCAGGTTCCAATTGGAGTTTTGCTTTAGAGATGGGAAGCAGCATGCTGGAATTACCAACTCTCAGTCAACTGACTTCAGAAAGTTGGATTTTCACTTCAATGCATCGCTTGCTGCTGTCAACTTGGCCAAAGCAGCATGTAAGAGGCTCGGAATAGCTATTCCATATCCTCTTGCAAGTCATTCATACACAATGCTTATATGCTTGAACGATTTATTTGCATGTTTGGGGTTAACCCAGACATGCAAGTTATTGACAAACTTTTCAAAGAACTCATTTTATTTACTGCCAGAGCCGCTTAGGCTTGGCGAATTTTTAACGAA
>PPYF01172308.1_pt1 | contig 11903 bp, 13 predicted proteins | sample 1559871 | NCBI WGS metagenome assembly PPYF01 (sample SAMN08240021, study PRJNA423297) | Human gut metagenome, whole genome shotgun sequencing project. | reverse complement strand
TGCTAAGCATCGAGTGCGACGGAAATGCCAGAAAAGCACTCTCCTGCATACACGCACCGATAGCCACTTTTTTTCGCCCCCCAAATGTAGACCAGACGGGGGGCGGAAGGGAAGCCTCCAGGCACGACAAATCAGGCGTTAAATCACGTTTTCTGGTGTCATTGCTCAAAATTTATACCGATATTGCTCTCGCCGGCCTCGCGCAGGTCTGCCCGAAGCCCTTTTATCAGCTCAATATCGCGTTCTTCGCAGTCGGCCAAAAGTCGGAATATTTCCCACTGAATGTCCCATTCCTGTTCAACAGCCGGGTTTTCTTTGAGCTCTTCATCGGTCATTTCTCGACCAGCCTGAGTCATTTCCAGCATCGCAACCGTGGCAATGGATGTCTTACTGACCTCAATGGCATGTTCCAGCGTTTCGCCACTGAGACGAGAATGCATTAACTCGCTTAATGCAACGCAGGCATCAATCGCCGGGTAAACACCGTACAGGTCAAAATCGTCAGCAGCCGGAATCGCTTCCTCAAACTTTTCCAGCTGGCTGTCAAAATTGACCTTTGCATCTTTCACCGTCAGCGTTTCCCAGATGAGATCCAGGATTCGGCGGTACACCTGCCCATCGCCAAAACCCGTCTGCTGACAGAACATGGCATAGTTCGGATACATACGCTCGCACAAACAAGCCATAAAGGTGACGTGCTGCCAGCTTTCCAGGCGTTCCAGACGCAGATGAATCGGGTTTTGTAACATGTTGAATTCTCGAAATCAGAAATGAGCCGCAGTGTACCTGAATCAGCGGTGATTTGCTTGCCAGCGCACAAACGCCGGACGCTCTGATGCCACCGCATCCGCCCAGCGCGTCGGTTCCGGCAGACGGTAGCCTTGCATACAGCGCTGCACCCACGCCAACGCGCTGTCGGTACTCACGCGATGTCCGGTCGCGATAAACAGCGGGTTACAGCGCGCTTTACTGCGCCAGACCCAGGCTAACTGCTCGCCTTTGTCCATCAGCGGAGCCAGCGCGCCAGGTTCGGCGGAAAGTGGCTCAAACTTGCCGCACAGCCGTTTTTTCGCTACGCCAATGGTGGGTACATCCATCATCAATCCAAAGTGGCTTGCCACCCCCAGACGACGCGGGTGGGAGATACCGTGCCCATCGACAAAGACTAAATCCGGTTTTTGCGACAACTGTTCCCACGCAGCCAACAGCGCAGGATACTCGCGAAAGGAGAGGAAGCCGGGGATATACGGCATGGTAGTGGCGATACGCGCCACTTTGTATTCCACCAGTTCAAGCGCTGGATACGTCAACAGCACCATCGCCGCTCGCGTCACTTCACCACCCTGCTCGAACCCAACATCCGCCCCGGCGATCAGATCCGGCGGATCGTTATCAAGGTGATCCTCGCGGATCACCGACGAGGCGAGTTCAATTTGTTGAGCGCGTAGCGACGCGAGATCCATAATGACTCCTTAGCGGTGGTACTGTTCGGACAAGCGGTGTACCGCATCAACAAATGCGCCCGCGTGCTCCGGTGGTACATCCTGGTGGATGCCGTGTCCAAGATTAAAGACGTGGCCTTCACCCTGGCCGAATCCGGCGAGAATCGTCGCCACTTCCTCTTCAATGCGCGCCGGTGGCGCATAGAGCATGGACGGGTCCATATTGCCCTGTAGCGCCACTTTATGGCCCACGCGACGGCGCGCGTCGGCAATATCGGTTGTCCAGTCGAGGCCTAACGCATCACACCCGGTTTCCGCCATCGCCTCCAGCCACTGGCCGCCACCTTTGGTGAATAACGTGACCGGTACACGGCGACCGTCGTTTTCCCGCAGCAGACCATCAACGATTTTATGCATGTAATACAGCGAGAACTGCTGGTAATCACGCCCCGTCAGCACGCCGCCCCAGGTGTCGAAAATCATGACCGACTGCGCGCCCGCTTTAATCTGCGCGTTGAGGTACAGAGTGACGCTTTTCGCCAGCTTATCAAGCAGCGCATGCAGCGCCTGCGGATCGGCATACATCATTTTTTTGATGACGGTAAAGGCTTTGCTGCTGCCGCCTTCCACCATGTAAGTCGCCAGCGTCCACGGGCTGCCGGAAAAACCGATCAGCGGAACGTCACCTTTCAACTCGCGGCGAATCGTACGCACCGCGTTCATCACGTAGCCCAGTTCGTCTTCCGGGTCAGGAATCGGTAGCTTATCGACATCCGCTTTACAGGCGACTGGCGAAGTAAAGCGCGGGCCTTCCCCGGCCTCAAAATAGAGTCCCAGCCCCATCGCATCCGGGATGGTCAGAATGTCCGAGAAGAGGATCGCCGCATCAAGCGGGTAGCGCCGCAGCGGTTGTAGCGTGACTTCGCACGCCAGCTCAGCATTTTTGCACAGCGACATAAAATCGCCTGCTTGTGCGCGGGTGGCTTTGTACTCCGGCAGATAGCGGCCTGCCTGGCGCATCATCCATACCGGGGTAACATCAACGGGCTGGCGCAGCAGCGCACGCAGATAACGATCGTTCTTCAGTTCGGTCATTTTGCAGTTCCTTCATTGCGTCAGGGTGCCAGTGTACCATCACTCATACTCAGCCCGACACATTGCCACAGTATCTTCGATCAAACGACGCGCCACCGTGCCCGGCGGCGGCAATAACGGAAGATCGTCATAGCGGTACCAGCCCGCCTCCAGCAGCTCTTTCGGGTCGATGACAATCTCGCCGCTGTCATACTCCGCCATAAACGCCGTCATCAGCGATTGCGGGAACGGCCAGGGCTGTGAGGTCACGTAACGCAGATTTTTCACTTTGATGCCGCTCTCTTCCATCACTTCGCGCGCGACCGCCTGCTCTAAGGTCTCCCCCACTTCCACAAACCCGGCCAGCACCGTATGAACACCGTTGCGATGGCGCGTATGCTGGGCCAGTAAAATGGAATCGGCGCGCCGGATGGCGACAATAATGCAGGGAGCAATCTGCGGATAGTAACGCTCGCGGCAGTGGCTGCACAGCATCGCCCATTCGGTCTTGCTTGGGTACATGGGGTGGCCGCAGTAACCGCAGAATTTGTGCGAACGGTAAAATTCCGCCAGCTGCACGCCCCGCCCCGCCAGTTGAAACAGGCCAACGTCCCGATCGATAACCTGCCGTACCGACCCCATATCATGCCGACGATGCTGTAACACCAGCCAGACAGGCTCCCCTTCCCACTCGCCAATCAGGAGTGCGCGCTGCCCCACAAGATCGAAATTTGTCGCTTCGCCATATGGCAATTCTCCACGAGGCAACCATAATTTTTGCTCGTGACTGACGATCCACCAACCGTGATCTAATTTTTCAATAATACGATCCATAGCTCTTGCACTACCTTTGCTTCACTGGCATGTTGTTAACATTATATTTACATTTTTCAGGTGAGCAGTTTTAAATCTAAACTTGCGGAGTCAATCATGCTAAACCAGCTGGAAAGCCTGACGGAACACGTCGAAGGAAGTAATAAACTGGTTGATCGCTGGCTACATGTACGTAAGCACCTGCTCGTGGCTTACTACAATCTGGTTGGTATTAAGCCTGGCAAAGAATCGTACATGCGGCTGAATGAAAAAGCGCTGGATGATTTTTGTCAGGGCCTGGTCGACTACCTTTCCGCCGGACACTTCAGTATTTATGAACACATTATCCGTGAAATGGAAGAGGGAAACCCGCGTTCAACCGCAACGCGCCTCCATTCATTGCTGGAAGCCAATACTCAACAGATCATGGAATATTACGACTCCAGCCTGGAGAACGCGATCGATCACGATAATTATGCGGAATTTCAGCAAGTGCTCTCCGACATCGGCGAAGCGCTGGAAGCGCGGTTTACGCTGGAAGATAAACTCATCCTGCTGGCCTTCGACAATAATCTAACGCTTAATGCCCAGGATGAAAGCGGAATTGCACGGCCTGCTTGAGTTATGAATCAGTAACGAGTAATTTACATCCATTGCCCCGTCGCCGGGGTTACATCTTGTCGGAGTGCCGTGTGTGAAAACACAGGCTGAGACCGTTAATTCGGGATCCGCGGAACCTGATCAGGCTAATACCTGCGAAGGGAACAAGAGTAAACTGCTTTATGCGTCAGCCTGTACGGGCAACGCGCATCCATTACTCCATCCGTCGTCTGACAAGCCACGTCCTTCACTTTTTGGAATGAGCTATGTCTGCAACAAAATTGACTCGCCGCGAACAACGCGCCCAGGCCCAACACTTTATCGACACCCTGGAAGGCACCGCCTTTCCGAACTCAAAACGTATTTATATTACCGGCTCACAACCGGACATCCGCATTCCGATGCGTGAAATCCAGCTAAGCCCCACGCTCATCGGCGGCGGCAAAGATAATCCGCAATACGAAGAGAACGAAGCCATCCCGGTCTATGACACCTCTGGCCCCTATGGCGATCCTGATGTCGCCATTAACGTTCAGCAGGGGCTGGCAAAACTGCGTCAGCCCTGGATTGAGGCTCGTGCAGACAGCGAAGAATTGACCGACCGTAGCTCGGCGTACACCAAAGAACGTCTGGCCGATGATGGACTGGACGAGCTGCGTTTTACGGGGCTGCTCACGCCGAAGCGCGCCAAAGCGGGCAAATGCGTAACGCAACTGCATTATGCGCGTCAGGGAATTGTGACCCCGGAAATGGAGTTCATCGCTATCCGTGAAAACATGGGTCGTGAGCGCATTCGCGGCGATGTGTTACGCCAGCAGCATCCGGGCGTTGGGTTTGGCGCGCGCCTGCCGGAAAACATCACGCCGGAATTTGTTCGTGACGAAGTGGCCGCCGGTCGCGCGATTATCCCGGCCAACATCAACCACCCGGAATCCGAACCGATGATCATCGGACGCAACTTCCTGGTGAAGGTCAACGCCAATATCGGCAACTCAGCGGTCACTTCCTCCATTGAAGAAGAGGTGGAAAAACTGGTGTGGTCGACGCGCTGGGGCGCAGATACGGTGATGGACCTCTCAACCGGTCGCTATATTCACGAAACTCGCGAGTGGATCCTGCGTAACAGCCCGGTACCGATCGGCACCGTGCCGATCTATCAGGCGCTGGAGAAAGTGAACGGGATCGCCGAAGATCTCACCTGGGAAGCCTTTCGCGACACGCTGCTGGAGCAGGCGGAACAGGGCGTCGATTACTTCACCATCCACGCGGGCGTGCTACTGCGCTATGTGCCAATGACCGCAAAACGTCTGACCGGTATCGTCTCGCGCGGCGGTTCGATCATGGCGAAATGGTGCCTCTCTCACCATCAAGAAAACTTCCTCTACGAGCACTTCCGCGAAATCTGCGAGATCTGCGCCGCTTACGATGTCTCGCTGTCGCTGGGCGACGGTCTGCGTCCGGGATCGATTCAGGATGCGAACGACGAAGCGCAGTTTGCCGAGCTGCACACGCTGGGCGAGCTGACCAAAATTGCCTGGGAGTACGACGTGCAGGTGATGATTGAAGGCCCTGGCCACGTACCGATGCAGATGATCCGCCGTAACATGACCGAAGAGCTGGAACACTGCCACGAAGCGCCGTTCTACACCTTAGGGCCACTGACCACCGATATTGCGCCGGGCTACGACCACTTCACCTCCGGCATTGGCGCGGCAATGATTGGCTGGTTTGGCTGCGCCATGCTCTGCTACGTAACGCCAAAAGAGCACCTCGGCCTGCCGAACAAAGAGGATGTGAAACAGGGGCTGATCACCTACAAAATCGCGGCGCATGCCGCCGACCTGGCAAAAGGCCATCCTGGCGCGCAAATCCGCGATAACGCCATGTCGAAAGCCCGCTTTGAGTTCCGCTGGGAAGACCAGTTTAACCTGGCGCTTGACCCGTTCACTGCCCGCGCCTACCACGACGAAACCCTGCCGCAGGAGTCCGGTAAAGTGGCGCACTTCTGCTCCATGTGCGGCCCCAAATTCTGTTCAATGAAGATCAGCCAGGAAGTCCGCGACTACGCGGCGGCGCAGACCATCGAGGTAGGAATGGCGGATATGTCAGAAAACTTCCGCGCCAAAGGCGGTGAAATCTATCTCAGGAAGGAGGAAGCATAATGTATCAGCCCGATTTCCCGGCGGTGCCTTTCCGCCTGGGGCTTTATCCGGTCGTTGATAGCGTGCAATGGATCGAACGCTTGCTGGAAGCGGGAGTCCGCACCCTCCAGCTACGTATCAAAGACAAGCGCGACGAAGAGGTGGAGGACGACGTATCAGCCGCTATCGCGCTGGGTCGCCGCTACAATGCCCGCCTGTTCATCAATGACTACTGGCGACTGGCGATCAAACACAACGCTTACGGGGTGCATCTCGGTCAGGAAGATCTGGAAACCACCGACCTGAAGGCGATTCAGGCTGCCGGGCTGCGCTTAGGCGTTTCCACCCACGATGACATGGAAATCGACATAGCGCTGGCGGCCAGACCGTCTTATATCGCACTCGGCCACGTATTCCCGACGCAAACCAAACAGATGCCGTCCGCGCCGCAAGGACTGGAGCAGCTGGCGCGCCATATTGAACGTCTTGGCGATTACCCCACCGTTGCCATCGGCGGGATCAGCCTCGAACGCGCCTCGCCGGTGCTGGAAACCGGTGTGGGCAGTATTGCCGTCGTCAGCGCCATTACCCGGGCGGAAGACTGGCGCGAAGCAACGGCGCAGTTACTGGCAATCGCGGGGGCTGGCGATGAATGATCGCGACTTTATGCGCTACAGCCGACAAATTTTGCTCGGCGATATCGCCATTGAAGGGCAGCAAAAATTGCTCGCCAGCCGGGTTCTGATTGTCGGTCTGGGCGGTTTGGGTTCCCCTGCGGCACTCTATCTGGCGGGCGCTGGCATCGGTACGCTGGTTTTAGCCGACGATGACGAAGTGCATCTGAGCAATCTGCAACGGCAAATCCTGTTCACCACAGATGATATTGCCCGCCCTAAATCACAGGTGACAAAGCAGCGGCTGGCGCGGCTGAACCCGGATATTGAACTGCTGGCGTTACAGCAGCGCCTCACTGGCGATGCGCTCCGCCATGCGGTTGAGCGCGCCGATGTGGTGCTCGACTGTACCGACAACATGGCGACCCGTCAGGAGATCAACGCTGCCTGCGTCGCGCTGGATACTCCACTTATTACCGCCAGCGCCGTCGGCTTTGGCGGCCAGTTGATGGTGCTGACGCCGCCCTGGGAACAGGGCTGCTACCGCTGCCTGTGGCCGGATGATGAAGAACCGGAACGCAACTGCCGCACGGCAGGGATCGTCGGCCCCGTTGTCGGCGTGATGGGAACATTGCAGGCGCTGGAAGCCATCAAGTTACTGAGCGGGATGGACATCCCCGGCGGCGAGTTGCGGTTATTCGATGCCAAAACCAGTCAGTGGCGCAGTCTGGCATTGCATCGCGCCAGCGATTGTCCGGTATGCGGAGGGCGTCATGCAGATTCAGTTCAATGATGAACCTATGCAGTGCGCTGACGGCCTGTCCGTTATCGATCTGCTCACTCAGCTTAACCAACTGAAACCAGGGGCGGCGCTGGCGCTGAATCAACAGATCCTGCCGCGTGAACAGTGGGAACAGCAAATCGTGCAGGAAGGCGACCAGATCCTGCTTTTTCAGGTTATTGCAGGGGGTTGATATGTTACGTATTGCAGATAAAACGTTTGATTCACATCTGTTCACCGGCACGGGGAAATTTGCCTCTTCACAGCTGATGGTCGAGGCGATTCGCGCTTCCGGTAGCCAGTTGGTCACGCTGGCGATGAAACGCGTGGATTTACGCCAGCACAATGACGCGATTCTGGCGCCGCTTATTGATGCCGGGGTAACGCTGCTTCCCAATACCTCCGGTGCGAAAACAGCGGAAGAAGCCATCTTCGCCGCACAACTGGCGCGGGAAGCCCTGGGCACACACTGGCTGAAACTGGAGATTCACCCCGACGCGCGCTGGCTGCTACCGGACCCTGTCGAAACGCTGAAAGCCGCAGAAGCGCTGGTAAAACAGGGATTCGTCGTGCTGCCCTACTGCGGCGCCGACCCGGTGTTGTGCAAACGCCTTGAGGAGGTTGGTTGCGCCGCCGTCATGCCGCTCGGTGCGCCCATTGGTTCAAATCAGGGGCTGGAGACGCGCGCGATGCTGGAGATCATCATCCAACAGGCCACCGTTCCGGTGGTGGTTGATGCCGGTATCGGCGTTCCCAGCCACGCCACACAGGCGCTGGAAATGGGCGCCGACGCGGTACTGGTGAATACGGCGATTGCGGTAGCGGATGATCCGGTAATGATGGCGCAGGCTTTTCGCCTGGCGGTTGAAGCCGGAGTTATGGCGCGTCGGGCCGTACCCGGAACGCGCAGCAGCTACGCTCAGGCCACCAGCCCGCTCACCGGATTTCTGGAGGCTTCGGCATGAAAACGTTCACCGACCGCTGGCAACAGCTGGACTGGGACGATATTCGCCTGCGCATCAACAGCAAAACCGCCGCCGATGTGGAACGGGCGCTTAACGCCACGCAACTTAGCCGCGACGACATGATGGCGCTGCTTTCACCCGCCGCCAGCGACTATCTGGAGCCGTTGGCCCAACGAGCGCAGCGCCTTACCCGTCAGCGCTTTGGCAATACCGTCAGCTTTTATGTGCCGCTGTATCTCTCCAATCTGTGCGCCAACGACTGCACTTACTGCGGCTTTTCCATGAGTAACCGCATTAAGCGCAAGACGCTGGATGAAACAGAAATAGGCCGTGAATGCGAGGCGATTCGCGAGCTGGGTTTTGAGCATCTCCTGCTGGTCACTGGCGAGCACCAGGCCAAAGTCGGCATGGACTATTTTCGTCGTCATTTGCCCGCTATCCGCCGCCAGTTTTCTTCACTCCAGATGGAAGTGCAGCCGCTGGCGGAAGAAGAGTATAGCGAGTTAAAAACGCTGGGGCTTGACGGCGTGATGGTCTACCAGGAGACCTACCATGAGGCGATTTACGCACAACACCATCTGAAAGGGAAAAAGCAGGATTTCTTCTGGCGGCTGGAAACCCCGGACAGGCTGGGTCGGGCAGGTATCGACAAAATTGGTCTCGGCGCGTTGATTGGGCTGTCTGATAGCTGGCGTGTGGACTGCTACATGGTAGCCGAGCATCTGCTCTGGATGCAGAAGCATTACTGGCAGAGCCGCTACTCTATCTCCTTCCCGCGTCTGCGCCCGTGTACTGGCGGCGTCGAACCCGCCTCCATCATGGATGAGCGCCAGTTGGTGCAAACCATTTGCGCATTTCGTCTGCTGGCGCCGGAGATTGAGCTGTCGCTCTCAACGCGCGAATCGCCGTGGTTTCGCGATCACGTTATTCCTTTGGCGATTAATAACGTCAGCGCATTTTCAAAAACGCAGCCAGGCGGCTATGCCGATAATCATCCCGAGCTGGAGCAATTTTCTCCTCATGACGATCGCCGACCGGAAGCCGTTGCTAATGCACTGACCGCACAGGGGTTACAGCCCGTCTGGAAAGACTGGGATAGTTATCTGGGGCGTGCTTCGCAAACATAATACACGAACGTGACACGGCGTAATTTTTTTGCGTGCCGGTGCGTAATACAAAAAACGGGAGATTGTCGTCAGTCTCCCGTTTTTTTATGTTGTCATGGTCGGCAGCGGACGCTGACCAGGGCGAAAAATTCCTTCCTCATTTCGCCCTGCCTTCACATCTGGTCAGACGGTCTTTGCAGACCCCATCGGATTACTGCAACCGGTTTCAGTTTTTGTGTGATGCTTTACACACATTCACTTTAAGACGGTTGTTCTCCCCCCGGCCACAGGCTAAAGATGAAGAACCAAGGGAACCGTGAGAGCCGATTATGAAGAATATCGTTTTATGCTGTGCCGCCGGGATGTCCACCAGCATGCTGGTGCAACGGATGAAAGACGCCGCTCAGAAGAAAGGGGTTGAAGTCAGTATCAAAGCTGTTCCGGTGGCTGAATTTAAAGAAAACATCGCCACTGCGGATATTGTTTTGCTTGGCCCTCAGGTCAAGTATGAACAGGCGAAATTGCAGGCGCTTGCCGACCCCTTAGGTAAAAAGGTCGCGGTTATCGACATGATGGATTACGGCATGATGAAAGGCGATGCCGTGCTGGAAAAAGCCCTCAAGCTCATGGAGTAATAGCATGGAAGAGTTAGAGACGATCATCATGGAGCTGCTGGTCAACGCAGGCGCAGCCCGTAGTTCGGCACTGACCGCACTGCAACTGGCGCGAAAAGGCGATTTTGCTGGCGCCGAGAAAGCGATGGAAGAGTCGCACGAGTTTGTCAAACTGGCACACGGCATCCAGACAAAGCTGATTGGGATTGATGAAGGAACCGGAAAACTGCCTGTTAATCTGATCACCGTTCATTCCCAGGATCATCTGATGAACGCGATGGTTATTCAGGATCTGGCCGGGGATATGATTGAGTTGTACAGACGATTGTCGCTGGTAAAATAAACTAATATTTATTGCCCGGTAGCGCAGGCTACCGGGCCTGGTATTAGCTCAGCACGAAAGAATAATCATATTATTCTTTTATCAGTAACCATCCAGAACATTCATATTATAAATATGATATTTTTCCTGATAAAAAATATCCGAAAGAGAACTGTAATAATTAACTGACGTCCTTTATCATAGCGTAGATAAATAAACGCTTGACTGCAAGGACAGAACATGAGTCATTTCAAAGGTACAGATATATATTTTATAAAAGAGCTGATCTATAGCAAAGGCGGCTTACCCACCATTGCAAATACTATTGGCCCTACAGGAATACAGGTATTAAAACAGGTTTATCATTTAATGTGTGAACAGCAGGCTTTTTATAATGGAAAACCATTGGATTATAATCAGTTAAATTTATGGGATAAATTTAGAATCACACTTGGACTTAATATTACAGAAAAAACTGAAGCTAATGGCAAAACAACTTTTAACTTCGAATATTGTGGATTTACTACTTTTATCACTCCGGTTGATGGTTTTGGCAGGATGTTGCCAAAGTGGTTCTCGAAAAAACATAATACAAGCGTCCCAACCCCCTATACATTCGGCCGGGATCCTATTCCTAGTATAAATCTTTATCGTAATACAAAAGCAAAATTCTTTATGGCTAACGGTGGTGATAGTGTTCCTTGTGCAATGGCAAAATATAACGCAAAATCAGGACAATTAGTTTATATCGCCAATGAAAATGAATTTTTATATATGATGCGAGAAACAAGAGACATGAAAAAATAACTCAGTTATTTATCAGATTTATAATTACAGATATGATTAAAAGCCAACATGGTATTGAAAAATAAAATACTTCTTTTTTATCTATACTGACTTTTACTCTGTAAATAACGATAGTAACAATGATAATAAGAAAAGAATAGATAAATATCAACAATGGCTTATGTTCAAATATACTCAATGACAAAAACAATAAAAAACCAGAGAGAAGTGTTGAAATTCTAACTTTTCTGGTAAATACGAAAAACCCAAACACTAAATAGAGTAATGAAATAATCGCAGGCATTTCTCTTTCCCTGTAGACAAACAACCTGATGTGCGGACTCCGGCACAATGCTGGTGGAGAAGTGTTTTTAAACACACCTCCCCACCAGTTTAACGATTACTCGTTGTCGGAACCGCCCAGGCCTGCGTTCAGCAGTTCTGCCAGGCTGGCAGACGCATCTTCAGCAGTCACCTGCGGTGCAGCCGGGAGTTCACCCGCAGCACGGCGGCGCATACGATCCTGGTGGTACGCATAACCGGTACCAGCCGGGATCAGACGACCCACGATAACGTTCTCTTTCAGGCCACGCAGTTCGTCGCGTTTACCCGCAACGGCTGCTTCGGTCAGGACACGCGTGGTCT
>PPYF01470420.1_pt1 | contig 11904 bp, 8 predicted proteins | sample 1559871 | NCBI WGS metagenome assembly PPYF01 (sample SAMN08240021, study PRJNA423297) | Human gut metagenome, whole genome shotgun sequencing project. | reverse complement strand
CCAGCCGGGTGGCCAGTTGCAGGGTGGAGATGGTTTCCGGATTCCAGGCGTGCCGTTCTCCGTCTTTGCGGAAAGAGAAAAGTCCGTTGTGCGGTAAAATGTCGCTCACTTCTTTTGCAGCGAATCCGGCATCGTGCAGGGCGATGGCGTCTCTGGCGACTTCTTCCAGACGGATGCCTCCGATGCTGGATGTCTGTGTGCCGAAATAGCTTCTCAGCAATTCCTCGCTGACCCCTACGGCTTCAAAAATCTTTGCGCCCCGATAGGAACGGATGGTAGAAATGCCCATCTTGCTCATGATCTTGAACAAGCCCTTGCGGATGGCCTTGATATAATTCTTCTCGGCCGTTTCGTAATTCATCTGCACATCGCCTTTCCTCACCAGTTCATCCAGTACGGCGAAGGCCATGTAGGGATTGATGGCACTGGCGCCATATCCCAGCAACAGGGCGGCGTGCATCACCTCGCGAATCTCGCCGCTTTCTACAATCAATGCGGTTTGCACGCGTTTCTGAACGGAGATGAGGTGATGATGGACAGCGCTAACTGCCAGTAGCGACGGGATGGCGGCATGGGTGTCGTCCACAAAACGGTCGCTCAGAATGATATAGTTCACTCCGTCGGTAACGGATTGCTCGGCTTGTTTGCACAGGTCGTTCAGGGCCTCTTGCAATCCGGTTTTTCCCTTGCTCACCTCGAATACGATAGGGAGTTTCACGGTATTGAATCCTTTATACCGGATGTTGCAGAGGATGTCCAGTTGGGTGTTGTTCAGCACGGGATGAGGCAGGCGTACCATTTTGCAATGGCTTTCGCTGGGCACCAGGATATTCATTCCCACGGCGCCGATGTACTCGGTGAGCGACATGACTAACTCTTCACGGATAGGGTCGATGGCGGGATTGGTCACTTGGGCAAACTGTTGCCGGAAATAGTTGAACAGTAACTGCGGCCTGTCCGAAAGGACGGCCAGCGGCGTGTCGTTACCCATAGAGGCGATGGGTTCGGCCCCTGTGTTGCACATCGGCATGAGGGTGCGTTCTATATCCTCGCGCGAGAAGCCGAAGGTACGCAGCATACGGTCATAGCCGTCTATCCGGTTGTCTATCTTGCGTCCGCTTTTCAAGGTATCGAGCTCGATGCGGTTGGCAGACAGCCAGGCGCGATAGGGGCGTGCCGATGCCAGTTGTTCTTTCAGCTCACCGTCATAATATATTTTACCCTGTTCGGTATCAATCATCAGTATTTTTCCCGGTTGCAGACGCCCTTTCTCTTTAATCTCTCCCGGTTCGAAATCCATCACGCCTACTTCACTGGCCACTACCATCATGTCATTATTGGTAATGAGGTAACGGGCAGGGCGCAGGCCGTTGCGGTCCAGCATCCCTCCGGCATAGCGTCCGTCACTGAACAGCAGTGCGGCAGGCCCGTCCCAAGGTTCCATCAGGATGGAGTGATATTCGTAAAACGCTTTCAAATCTTCACTGATGGGGTTTTTGTCGTTGAACGATTCGGGTACCAGCATCGCCATGGCATGGGGCAGGCTCAGTCCCGACATCACAAAAAATTCCAGCACATTGTCCAGTGAGGCACTGTCGCTCATGCCCGGCTGGATAATGGGACGGATGTCTTTGACATCCCCCAATGCCGGAGAGGAAAGGACACTTTCGCGCGCCTCCATCCAACCCCGGTTACCGCGGATGGTATTGATTTCGCCGTTGTGCGCTAACAAACGGAACGGTTGGGCGAGGCTCCATGTAGGAAATGTGTTGGTGCTGAAACGGGAGTGTACCAATGCCAATCCGCTGGTAAAGTAGGGTTGCGTCAGGTCCGGGAAGTACTCGCGCACTTGCATGGACGAGAGCATACCTTTATATATAATGTTTTTTGCCGATAGCGAAACGATGTAGAAGTCCGTGTGCCGCACGCGCTTTTCTATCTTCTTGCGGATGATGTAGAGGGTGCGTTCCAGGCTGTCCGCATCTGTCACTCCGGTGATGAATACCTGTTTGATGTCCGGTTCGGTGGCCCGTGCGTCCTTTCCCAGGCAGGCGGGGTTGGTGGGCACATTGCGCAGGTGCATCAAGGTAAGTCCTTCGCGTTCTATTTCTTCAATCATAATGCTTAGGATGCCGGCCTGCTCTTTTTCGTCTTTGGGCAGAAATACGAGTCCGGTTCCGTATTTTCCTTTTTCGGGTACGGGGATGCCTTGCAGGAGGATGAATTCGTGGGGAATCTGTAGCATGATTCCGGCTCCGTCGCCGGTTTTGTTATCGGCTCCTTCTGCGCCTCGGTGGCGCATGTTTTCCAATACCTTTAATGCGGAGTCTACCAGTTCATGCGACTTGTTGCCATGAATGTTGACTACCATGCCTACGCCGCAAGCGTCATGTTCGTTGGTTGCGTCATAAAGACCTGTTTGCTCTGTTTTTACCATTATTGCTATCTTTAGTTTATAATAATGTTGGTTTGTATTTCATATTGTTCTGCAAAAGTAGGTAATTTATTTCTTTTTGATGAAGAGTTGATGCTTTCTTTTGATACAAAGATGCAGTCTTGCGTCTTTGTATTACAGTTTGTTGTATATATGACGTGTCTATTTAATATTTGAAAGCTAGATTATGAAAAATACTTTTAAATTGTAAGTTTGGGCATTTCTTTTATTCATATAGATTGTATTTATGACGGCATATCCCCTTTATAGTCAATCGATCGGATATAATAATGGGAATATTACATTCCCCAATCATATAACGACCTATTGACTTACAATTCAAAACTATCTACCCTTGTTTTGATGCAATTTGAAAGAAAAAATAAACGCTTCTGTTTCTATTTGTTATTAGAATGAAAATAAATAAGAAAATAGAAACAATTATATCTTATAAAATATCAAAAAGATATATATTTGCACAGAATTAAAAGCAAAAGGAAACTACAATAGATAAGTATTAATCAAAATGGCAACAACTATCAAGTTTACCAAGATGCAAGGAACCGGTAATGATTATATCTATGTAAATACCTTGTCTTCTCCGCTGCAAGATCCGATAAAAGCCGCCAGAAAATGGAGCGCTTATCATACCGGTATCGGTGCAGACGGTCTGGTACTGATTGGAGCATCCGAAAAAGCGGATTTCAGTATGCGTATATTCAATGCAGACGGCTCCGAAGCCATGATGTGTGGAAATGCCTCGCGCTGCATAGGCAAATATGTATACGAGAAAGGACTGACGGATAAGGAGGTGATCACGCTGGAAACCCTTTCGGGAATCAAAATCCTGAAACTTCATACAGGCAACGGGGTGGTGAAGGATGTAACCGTAGATATGGGTACGCCCCTGCTATCAAACCCCGGACAGATAGCTATGAAAACCGGTGGAATGCTGGCAGAAACTATCCTGGCCGATGGAAAAGAATACAAAGGAACATTCGTCTGCATGGGAAATCCGCATGTTGTCATTTTCGTAGATGATATAAAAGAGGTGGATTTGCCCGCGGTTGGCCCGAAACTGGAAAATCATCCGCTTTTTCCTGAGCGGACCAATGTGGAATTTGTAGAAATATTGCCGGACCAATCCCTACGGATGAGAGTGTGGGAAAGAGGTTCGGGCATCACAATGGCTTGCGGAACAGGGGCCTGCGCCACCGCCGTGGCGGCCGTACTGAACCATAAAGCCGGACGAAAATCGTGGGTAAGGATGGACGGAGGCGATCTCCACATCCACTGGGACGAGAAAGACGGACATGTATACATGACCGGTCCGGCCGGAAAGGTTTTCGAAGGCGAAATAGAGATGTGATACTGATTTTGAAAAACTTAAAACAACGATAAAAACAATAACAGCGATGGCACTAGTAAACGAACATTTTTTAAAACTACCAAACAATTACTTGTTTTCGGACATTGCCAAAAAGGTAAATGCATTCAAAGTCTCTCATCCCAAAACGGACCTCATCCGCCTGGGCATCGGAGATGTAACCCGCCCGCTGCCTCAAGCTTCCATCGAAGCCATGCATAAGGCAGTAGACGAGCTGGCAAACAAAGAGACATTCCACGGTTACGGTCCCGAACAAGGCTATGATTTCCTGATAGATGCCGTCATCAGGAACGATTACGCTCCGCGCGGCGTCCATCTGGAACCCGGTGAAGTCTTTATCAGCGACGGCGCCAAGAGCGATACGGGAAATATCGGAGACATCCTTCGCCACGACAACAGCATCGGCGTGACAGACCCCATCTACCCCGTATACATCGACTCGAACGTAATGTGCGGCCGCGCCGGGATACTGGAAGACGGGCGATGGAGCAACGTGGTATACTTGCCTTGCCTGAGCGAGAATAATTTCGTGCCCGAAATCCCCGACCGCAGGATAGATATCCTATACCTCTGCTATCCCAATAACCCTACGGGGACGGTCATTAGCAAGGCCGAACTGAAAAAGTGGGTGAACTATGCATTGGAAAATGATACCCTCATCCTTTACGATGCTGCCTACGAGGCCTACATACAAGACCCGGACATTCCTCACTCCATTTATGAGATAAAAGGAGCGAAGAAAGTAGCGATAGAATTTCGCAGTTTCTCGAAGACAGCCGGATTCACCGGGGTGCGTTGCGGGTACACCGTCGTACCGAAAGAACTCACAGCCGCCACGCTGGAAGGAGAGCGCATTCCGCTGAACCGGATGTGGAACCGTCGCCAGTGCACCAAGTTCAACGGCACATCCTATATCACCCAGCGTGGTGCCGAAGCGATCTATACCCCCGAAGGCAAAAAGCAAGTGAAAGCCATCATACAGTATTATATGGCTAACGCCCGCATCATGAAAGAAGCGTTGGAAAGTACAGGACTCAACGTTTTCGGCGGAGAGAACGCCCCCTACCTGTGGGTGAAGGCGCCGGGCGAGGTAAGCTCGTGGAAATTCTTTGAACAGATGCTGTATGAAGCCAATGTAGTGGGCACCCCGGGAGTAGGCTTCGGTCCCAGTGGTGAAGGGTATATCCGCTTGACCGCTTTCGGAGAGCGGGCGGATTGCGAAGAAGCCATGAAACGGATCAGGAAATGGTTGCTCTGAGCTGTACACGGCAACACCTTGAAGCACTGTGTGCTTGCACCGGACTTACATCAATCAAGCCAATAGGTATATAAAATATGACATACTCACTATTATTAATTAAAAGGTAAAAAGCTATGAAGATGAATTTTAAGGAAACGGCATTGCTATTAGGCATGTCCATGGTAGTGCCGGCAACGAGCATCGCTCAAGACAAGGTGGAAGCCAGTGTAGGAGCTGACTTGGTAAGCGGCTATATTTGGCGCGGGCAGGATTTGGGAGGCGTAAGCATACAGCCGTCATTGTCCGTAGCCTACAAAGGGTTTTCGCTCGGTGCATGGGGATCCGCAGGCATTGAGTCCGCTGATACGAAAGAACTGGACCTGACGCTGGGCTACTGCACCGGCGGTTTCAGCATTTCGGTGACAGACTACTGGTTCAATGGCGGTCCCGGTTATTTCCACTATGGCACGCACCATACCAGCCATGTATTCGAAGCGCAGATAGGCTACGATTTCGGTCCGCTGGCAGTGAACTGGTACACCAACTTTGCAGGTGCCGACGGGGTGAACAAGGACGGCGACCGGGCATATTCCTCTTACATATCACTCGCCGCCCCCTTCAAACTGGCAGGCCTGGACTGGACAGCAGAAATAGGAGCCACGCCATGGGCCAATGACTTCTATAACGTGTCCGCAGATCCGGAATGCAGTGGTTCGGACGGGTTCGCCGTATGCGACATCAGCCTTGGGGCATCCAAGGAAATCAAGATTACAGACTCATTCTCAGTCCCCGCCTTCGCCAAGGTGACGGTGAATCCGCGCACCGAAGGGGCCTATTTCGTATTCGGACTGAGTTTCTGACAGGAAGTGCAGAAAATGCAGATACAATAACAAATTCAGACATAACGACACAATAGAGAGAGGTATCAGTTTTTAAAAAGGTAAAAAGATTGGAACATATAAATTACAAGTACAACAATGAAGAAAATTGAGGCTATTATCCGTAAGACCAAGTTCGAGGACGTAAAGGACGCGTTGCTCGAAGCCGACATCGAATGGTTTTCCTACTACGATGTAAGAGGCATTGGCAAAGCACGCCAGGGACGTATCTACCGTGGCGTGGTGTATGATACCAGTTCGATTGAAAGAATCCTGGTTTCCATCGTGGTGCGCGAAAAGAATGTGGAGAAAACAGTGCAAGCCATCATCAAGGCGGCGCACACCGGCGAGATAGGCGACGGACGTATTTTTGTCATCCCCATTGAAGACGCCGTCCGCATACGCACGGGCGAGCGGGGCGACATAGCCCTGTATAATGCAGAACAGGAAAAATAAGCGCAAGCTACTTCCCTTTACCGGCAAAAGTAAAGTCGGGAATAAAACAATACTACAACGTAAACGAGAAAAATTATGGATACTATACTCTTATTTATGCTCCCCGCCGGCCTTTGGGCGCAAGATGCAGGCGTGGCAGCCACCACCGCGGCGCCCGATGCAACCGCCGGGGCCCTGGGCGAACTTGCTACCGGACTCAACACTGTATGGATGCTACTTGCTGCCATGCTGGTATTCTTCATGCAACCGGGATTCGCCTTGGTAGAAGCCGGATTCATCCGTACCAAGAACACGGCCAACGTGCTGATGAAAAATCTGGTAGACTTCATGTTCGGCTCCGTCCTGTTCTGGTTCATCGGCTTCGGGCTGATGTTCGGCATAGGCGGTTTTGTGGGCGCCCCCCATTTTTTAAACTTGGAGGCGATGGACAAAATCATCGATAACGGATTGCCCATCGAAGGCTTCCTGATTTTCCAGACTGTATTCTGCGCCACGGCGGCCACCATCGTGTCCGGTGCCATGGCAGAACGTACCAAGTTCTCCATGTATCTGGTCTATACTATCTTTATCAGCGTGCTCATTTATCCGGTTTCCGGCCACTGGACCTGGGGCGGCGGATGGCTGATGAACGGAGATGAAGGCTCCTTTATGATGAGGACGTTCGGCACTACTTTCCATGACTTTGCCGGCTCTACGGTGGTTCACTCCGTAGGTGGATGGATTGCCCTGGTGGGCGCCGCCATTCTGGGGCCGCGTATTGGCAAATACGGGAAAGACGGCAAATCAAGAGCCATCCCCGGTCATAGTTTGACGCTTGCCTGCCTGGGCGTGTTTATCCTTTGGTTCGGCTGGTTCGGGTTCAACCCCGGTTCGCAGTTGGCAGCGGCAACAAGTGGAGACCAGACGGCCATTTCGCATGTGTTCCTCACCACCAACCTGGCAGCTTGTGCAGGAGGATTCTTCGCACTGGTGGCTAGTTGGATGAAGTATGGCAAACCTTCCTTGTCCCTCACGCTGAACGGTGTGCTGGCAGGACTGGTGGGCATCACGGCGGGATGTGACCTGGTATCGCCTTTCGGGTCTGTACTTATCGGTGCTATTTGCGGCGTGGTAATGATATTTGCAGTCGACTTTATCGACCATGTGCTGAAGATTGACGACCCCGTAGGCGCATCGTCCGTACACGGCGTTTGCGGTTGCCTGGGAACAATCCTTACAGGACTTTTCGCTACAGAAGAGGGGCTGTTCTATGGCGGCGGCAGCAGCTTCCTGCTGGCACAGCTCTTCGGTGCGGCCGTGGTAGGAGCGTGGGCGGCAGGCATGGGCTTCATTGTTTTTAAAGTGCTGGACAAGATACATGGCTTGCGTGTTCCGAAACGCATTGAAGAGGAAGGACTCGATATCTACGAGCATGGAGAGTCGGCATACAATTAATCACAAAAGTTTTTTTCATTCACTCTACTAATCAACAACTAAACAAATTTAGGTATTATGTCAAAATTAAGATTCAGAGTAGTCGAAACGGCTTTCAAGAAGAAAGCAGCAACGGTGGAGACACCAGCCGAAAGGCCCAGTGAATATTTCGCCAAATACGTTTTCAACCGCGAGAAAATGTTCAAGTATCTGCCCGGCGCCGTCTATGCCAAACTGACGGACGCCATGGACAACGGCGCCCCCCTGGAGCGTGCCATAGCCGACGAAGTGGCGGCAGGTATGAAACGCTGGGCAACTGAGCTAGGGGTAACCCACTACACCCACTGGTTCCAACCCCTGACGGAAGGCACAGCCGAAAAGCACGACGCCTTTGTGGAACACGACGGCAAGGGTGGAATGATGGAGGAATTTTCGGGCAAACTCCTCGTACAGCAGGAGCCCGATGCTTCCAGCTTCCCCAACGGCGGCATCCGAAACACTTTCGAGGCACGCGGCTACAGCGCATGGGATCCCTCATCGCCTGTCTTCGTGGTGGACGACACCCTGTGCATCCCTACCGTCTTCATTGCTTACACCGGCGAGTCGCTGGACTATAAAACGCCACTGCTGAAAGCCTTGAGTGCTGTGGGCAAAGCCGCCGTGGACGTGTGCCGTTACTTCAACCCGGAAGTGAAGAAAGTGGTGGCCTACCTGGGCTGGGAACAGGAATACTTCTTGGTAGACGAAGGACTGTATGCCGCCCGTCCCGACCTGCTGCTGACCGGGCGCACCCTGATGGGACACGAAGCCAGCAAGAACCAGCAATTGGAAGACCATTACTTCGGAGCCATCCCCACCCGTGTGGCTGCCTTTATGAAAGACCTTGAAATACAGGCGCTGGAACTGGGCATACCCGTCAAGACCCGCCATAACGAAGTGGCTCCCAACCAATTTGAGCTGGCTCCCATTTTCGAAGAATGCAACCTGGCGGTAGACCATAACATGCTTCTCATGTCACTCATGCGCAAGGTGGCGCGGAGCCACGGCTTCCGCCTGTTGCTGCACGAAAAACCCTTCAAAGGCGTCAACGGCTCGGGGAAGCATAACAACTGGTCACTGGGTACAGACACCGGCGTCCTGCTGATGGCTCCGGGCAAGACCGCCGAAGACAATCTGCGCTTCATCACCTTCATAGTCAACACCCTGATGGCGGTATACCACCACAACGGTTTGCTGAAAGCCTCTATCATGAGTGCCACCAACGCCCATCGCCTGGGAGCCAACGAAGCGCCGCCCGCCATCATTTCTTCTTTCCTGGGCAAACAGCTCACGCAAGTGCTGGACCATATAGAAGAAAGCGGCAACGACGACCTTGTCTCACTGGCTGGCAAACAGGGAATGAAGCTGGATATCCCGCAAATTCCCGAACTGCTGATTGACAATACCGACCGTAACCGCACCTCACCGTTCGCCTTCACCGGCAACCGTTTCGAGTTCCGCGCCGTAGGCTCGGAGGCAAACTGCGCCAGCGCCATGATTGCGCTCAACGCGGCCGTTGCCGAACAGCTTGCCCGGTTCAAGCAGGATGTGGACGCGCTCATCGAAAAGGGTGAACCGAAAATCTCCGCCATCATCGAAATTATCCGCTGCTACATCAAGGAGTGCAAGCCTGTCCGTTTTGACGGCAACGGCTACTCGGACGAATGGAAGGCGGAGGCCGCCCGCCGGGGTCTGGACTGCGAAACGAGCTGCCCGCTCATTTTCGACAACTACTTGAAGCCCGCGAGCATCGCCATGTTCGAATCCACTGGCGTGATGACCCGCAAGGAGTTGGAGGCGCGCAATGAAGTGAAATGGGAAACTTACACAAAGAAAATCCAGATCGAGGCGCGCGTGCTGGGCGACCTGGCGATGAACCACATCATCCCCGTAGCCACCGAATACCAAAGCAAGCTGATAGACAATGTGTATAAAATGAAAGAGCTCTTCCCGGCGGAAAAAGCATCCCAACTGTCGGCCGAGAACATGAAACTCATCGAAGAGATTGCCCGGCGAACCATTTTCATCACCGAGCATGTAAATGCCATGGTGGAGGCGCGAAAAGTGGCGAACAAAATAGAGAGCGAGCGCGAAAAGGCCATTGCCTATCACGATACCATCGCCCCGATGCTGGAAGAGATACGTTATCATATTGACAAGCTGGAGCTGATCGTAGACAACCAGATGTGGACATTACCTAAATATCGTGAATTGCTTTTTATTAGATAATCACTGCATAAAGGTTATCTATTTCTTTTGTTGGTTGTTTTAAGTTTGCGGAGAGGGGCGTCGGGATGACGGTCCTCTTTACACATTACCCTTCTTGCTTGCTTACTGTCTTTCAAATCGTAACTAAAACCACAACAGACAATATCATACTGTAAGTTTTCATATTTATTAAAAAAACGAATAAAATATTTCTTTTCGATTTTTATTCTTACTTTTTTATCGCTTTCGTCAATTATTTATGGTTTTTTATTGCATTTATGTTAATTGATATTTGTATCTTTGCAGTCGAATCAGAACATATACTTAGTAGATTATGTGTGGAATAGTAGGCTATATTGGAAAACGAGATGCTTACCCTGTTCTCATAAAAGGCCTGAAGCGGTTGGAATACCGGGGCTATGATAGCGCAGGAGTCGCATTGATAGACAAAAAAAGGAGGTTGAACGTTTATAAAACGAAAGGAAAGGTTTCAGACCTAGAGGCTTTTGTTTCCCAAAAAGACGTTTCCGGTACAATTGGTATTGCCCACACCCGATGGGCCACCCACGGAGAGCCTTGTCAGGCTAACGCTCATCCTCATTTTTCTTCTTCAAAGAATCTAGCTCTTATCCACAATGGTATTATTGAAAACTACGCTACCCTGAAAGAAAAGCTACAAAAAAAAGGGTTCATCTTTAAAAGTAGTACAGATACCGAAGTTCTCGTACAGTTAATTGAATTTTTCCAACTTTCTAACCATTTAGATTTTCGGATGCTACTCCGATTGTAGAGTATACGGATAAAGTGGTGTATCTGCAAGATGGGGAGATAGCGGTGATTCGCAGAGACAAGACATTGGAAGTCGTCAATCTGGACAACGTGCTTCAAAATCCCGAAGTACGTACGGTGGAAATGAATCTGGGACAACTGGAGAAAGGGGGATACCCGCATTTCATGTTGAAGGAGATATTCGAACAACCCGATTGTATTAACGACTGTATGCGTGGACGCATCAATGCGGACGGTGATAAAGTAGTACTGTCGGCGGTTATTGATCATAAGGAACGTCTGCTCAAGGCTCGTCGCTTTGTAATTGTGGCTTGCGGAACTTATGCGGTAGGTTCATCCATTCCGCGCATTACAGATACCGGTTCTTATATTCATGTAGGACCGGAAATAGGAGTGGCGTCCACCAAGGCATTTACCGGACAGGTAACCGTGCTTACCATGCTGGCGCTGACGCTGGCAAAAGAGAAAGGGAGTATGGCAGATGAGAAATACCTGGAAGTGATCCGGGAATTGACTGTGATTCCGGCTAAAATAAAAAAGATATTGATCAGTAATCCTAAAATAGCGGAACTGTCGCGTATTTTCACCTATGCACATAATTTCCTCTATTTGGGGCGGGGGTACAGTTTCCCGGTAGCTTTGGAAGGCGCGTTAAAGTTGAAGGAGATATCTTATATTCACGCTGAAGGCTATCCCGCCGCTGAGATGAAACATGGGCCTATCGCATTGATTGATGCCGAAATGCCTGTTGTGGTGGTAGCTACGCATAATGCGATGTATGAAAAGATAATGAGTAACATACAGGAAATCAAGGCGCGGAAGGGAAAAGTAATCGCTTTGGTCACAGAAGGAGATACGGTAATCAGTAAGTTGGCCGATGATTGCATTGAGTTGCCCGAAACATTAGAGTGCCTCGAACCGTTGATAGCTACGATCCCCTTGCAGTTATTGGCCTACCATGTAGCCATTTGCAAAGGGAAGAATGTGGATCAGCCACGAAATCTGGCGAAGTCGGTAACAGTAGAATAGAAGGCAATGCTGCCGGAGATTATGCAGGAAG
>PPYF01305972.1_pt1 | contig 11904 bp, 16 predicted proteins | sample 1559871 | NCBI WGS metagenome assembly PPYF01 (sample SAMN08240021, study PRJNA423297) | Human gut metagenome, whole genome shotgun sequencing project. | reverse complement strand
GCCCAGGCCATGCTGACTATGTAAAGAACATGATCACTGGTGCTGCTCAGATGGATGGTGCTATCCTCGTAGTAGCTGCTACCGATGGTGTTATGGCTCAGACAAAAGAGCACATCTTACTTTCCCGTCAGGTAGGTGTACCTTACATCGTTGTTTTCTTAAACAAGTGCGATATGGTAGACGATCCGGAGCTCATCGAGTTAGTAGAGATGGAAGTTACCGAGCAGCTTGAGGAGTACGGCTTCGAGGGATGCCCGATCATCCAGGGTTCTGCTCTTAAGGCTCTTGAGGATCCAATGGGCGAGTGGGGCGACAAGATCATGGAACTCATGGATACAGTTGATGAGTACATTCCGGATCCGCAGCGTGACACAGATAAGCCATTCCTTATGCCAGTCGAGGACGTATTCACAATCACAGGTCGTGGTACAGTTGCTACCGGACGTGTTGAGAGAGGTACATTACATCTGAATGATAACCTTGAGATCCTTGGTGTTAAGGATGATGTTCAGACAACCGTTGTAACCGGTATCGAGATGTTCCGTAAGCAGTTAGACGAGGCTCAGGCTGGTGATAACATCGGTGCATTACTTCGTGGTATCAACCGTGACCAGATCGTTCGTGGACAGGTTCTTGCTAAGCCGGGTACTGTTACCTGCCATCACAAGTTCACAGCTCAGGTTTACGTTCTGACAAAGGACGAGGGTGGTCGTCATACTCCGTTCTTCAACAACTATCGTCCGCAGTTCTACTTCAGAACAACAGACGTAACAGGTGTTTGCAACCTTCCGGCTGGTACAGAGATGTGCATGCCTGGTGATAACATCGAGATGACTATCGAGTTAATTCACCCGGTAGCTATGGAGCAGGGTCTTACATTCGCTATCCGTGAGGGTGGTAGAACTGTAGGTTCAGGCCGTGTTGCTACAATCATCGAGTAATTCTAGATTTCGTATCATAGAAACTTAAATACAAGCCGCAATTCCTCATTTTATGAGGAGTTGCGGTTTTCTTTTGTTTAGAGAAGATTAACGAACAAAGAAAAAGCCCTTTTTAAGTTCTTCACTCAAAATGGGCTTGTGATACGCGTGTGATACACGGGTTTCTAATCTTCAGCATGCGGCCAGTTAATCTTCCATTCAAAATACTCTTCTTTGGTAATTTTACGGTCGGCTAAGTCCTCTTTTTTCTTTTTCCAGGTATTCAGGAAATCATCCAGTAAAGAATAATTAAAACCAACAGCGATATGTTTCTCGGTAGGGTCCTCGGAATCTGTAACTTCGTAGAGGGGCATATTGTAGTGCTCATCCAGTTCAAAGAGAGCGTACATTACATCTTCCGCTGCGTAGAGGGAAGGCTCGTAGATGGAGCGGTAATTACAGTTTAGGGCTTTTGCCAGCTCCTGTATCATATCCTCCTTGGGTGTGCGATTGCCGATTTCATACTGACGGATTCGCACGTCGGATAAGCCTACAGCCTCGCCGAGCTGTGCCTGTGTCAATTTGCGGAAATTTCTGATCCGTTTTATTCGTTCACCAATAGCCATCGTGTATCTCCTTCTAATTTTATAATAGTAACAATATCGTTTCTGATAATACAATAACATAAATGTTACTGTATAGCAAATAGAAATATATAATAGCTTTTTCGCCAATCTGTTGACAGAAACGTAAATGTTACTGTATAATCAAAAATACAAAACAGTAACAATATAGTTACTAATTAAATAATGGGAGGTGAGTGCCATGTGCAAGAGCGTACATAAGTTTTAGAGGAAAGGAGGAAGGAGTATGACGAATCGCTATTTATCTGCTAAGGAAGTTGCAGAACTTCTGGGAATTGCAGAATCAACCGCTTACGCAGTCATTCGTGGATGGAATAAGGAACTGAAAGCACAGGGTTATTTTACCAAGGCAGGTTCCGTTCCTAGAGCCTACTTCGAAAAGAAGTGCTATGGGTATGGCGAAGCGCAATAGATGAACTTTGATAACTGAATAAGCCATACCTGGAATAATTCCGGGTGTGGCGGCTACAAGAAAGAAAGGTAATGAGTATGCAGGTTTATAAGGACGAGAAACGAAACACTTGGTTTTGTAAGTGCAACTATAAGGATTGGCTTGGAGAGAGTAAGTCCAAGATGAAACGTGGATTTGCCACCAAGAAGGATGCCCAGCAGTGGGAACGTGATTTTTTACAGAAGCAGAGTGCCAGCATGGATATGAAGTTTGCTTCCTTTGTGGAAGTGTACTTTGAGGATAAGGCACCGAGACTGAAGGAGCGTTCCATAATGACAAAGCGGACACTATTTGAAACTAAGATCATTCCTTACTTTGGTGAAAAGCAGATGAATGAGATTACTGTGGTGGATATTATCAAGTGGCAGAATGCACTTCTAAATCAGGATTACAAGCCAACGTATCTGAGGATGATACAGAATCAGATAACTGCACTTTTTAACCACGCAGAGAAGTTCTATGATCTGAAGGACAATCCCTGCAAGAAGGTGGATAAAATGGGGCGTCCGAATGCTAAGGAGTTAAACTTCTGGACCAAAGATGAGTATGAACAGTTTATACAATGTTTTAGTCCGGATGAGGGGATGTACCAGATTATCTTTCAGATGTTATTTTGGCTTGGATGCAGGGTAGGGGAATTGCTGGCACTTACTAGCGAGGATATTGATTTTGAAAACGGAACGGTGAACATCTCCAAGACTTATTACAGGAGGAACCAGACGGATTATATTACACCACCAAAGACCGAGAGTTCTAATCGAAAGATTACTATTCCAAAGTTTCTGGTAGAGGAGATGAAGGATTTTGTGGACAAACAATATGGATTGACACTGGAGGACCGAATCTTCCCCATTACAGACAGGGCAATTCAGAAGAAGATGAAACAAAAGACGGAGCAGGCGAAGCTAAAGCCTATCCGTGTGCATGACCTCCGCCAGTCGCACATTGCTTTGTTAATAGAGAAGGGGATGCAGCCGTTGGTCATCGCTCAGCGGGTGGGACATGATTCCGTGAATACAACCATGAATATCTACGGACATCTCTATCCAAACAAGCAGAAGCAGGTGGCAGATATGTTGAATGCGGAGGCTACCGGGGAACCGGAAAGCAAACTGGTGGACATGGCAACTGAGATGCGGTACAGAAAGGCAGGTGGATGGTCATGAGAATTGTAAGAGGATTTTATAACGAGCAGAATAATACGGTGAATGTGGTTCACTACGACACCAATCACATCATAAGTCTTGATTGTGGGAAATGGGAGCAGGGTCTTCGAACCACTCCCAACTCCCAAGGAAAGATGGATGCACTGGCTATTGAGGACCCGGTGGAGTATGTGAGGTTAATGCTTAGCGGGGAGATGCAGGTGTGGCTGGATGCGTTGGATGATTTGAGTGTGTGGTAGAAAGATAAGCGGGGGTAGGACCGGCTGGAGAAATCCAGTCGTTTTTTCTATGTGTCGAAATGGTATTTCTATATTATAAAATGACACAGGTGAATTTAGCAATGTCTTCTGCCAGATACGCATTTTGGATATCCGGGGCAAAATGCTGTACTGGCTAGGGAAAAATCCCTAAAACCCTTTGGATATAACATAGGTACTCCACTTTTTGGAGCACCTTTTAGCAAATGACGCCAATAAATGGAGCGCTTTTGTAAAAATGGCTCCAAAAAGTGGAGTACCATCAGATGACAGATATTTTGATAATTTTGTAGTGGCTCCAAAATATGGAGCATCTTTTGAAAAGTGACGCCAAAAAGTGGAGTTATTTTGATGATATGGCTCCAAAAAGTGGAGCACCTATATGGAAACGGGGGTTTAGGGGGCTTTGCACCCTGACTGAATGCACGAGGGGACCTGTGAGCACAAAGTGCGTATCTGGCGAAGGACTGGTGAGTGGCAAGAAGAATAACTGAGAAATGAGTAATAAGGAGTAGGTGGAATTTTGTTTTGCACAAGTAAGAGATTAAACAGCGGAAAATAGCGAAATTGGAGCTGAAATAATACAGAAATTGCACGTTGGACACCTCGCAAGGTTGTGCGAAAGTTTCTTGAAGGTATAGAATGGTTGTGATATAATGTTTAGTGAAATTTTTTAAGTTTTTGATGCATGATGGAGGGCATATTATGGCTGTATCATACAACAGATTGTGGAAGTTATTAGTGGATAGAAAAATGAGCAAAGCAGATTTGAGGAAGCAGGCAGCAATTGCACCTAATACAATGACTAAGCTTAGGAGAGATGAAGAGGTAACATTGGGTGTGCTTGGCAAGATTTGCAAGACGCTTGATGTGGACTATGGAGATATTATGGAATATGTGAAGGAATGAGTCCGGATTTTTGGACACCATTTCCTGTATACTTATATGTTGAATAAATAGTCTTTAATATTTTTAGACTTGGCGAGGAGGATAACCAATGGATTTGTTTGAAAATCTGTCTGATAATCAGATTGAAGCAGTAAAAACTATTGATGAGGACTTGGAAATAATTGCATGTGCAGGTGCCGGTAAAACCGGTGTTGTTAGCCGTAGAATTATTAATATTTTAAAATCAAATCCAGATATTTTGCCTGAGAATATTGTTGCATTTACATTTACGGAGAAAGCAGCAGAAGAATTAAAGAGCAGAGTTTATAAATATGGTGAAGCAGTGTTGGGAAATACGAAGGGCTTTGCCAATATGTATATTGGTACAATACATGGTTTCTGCTTGAAGATGTTACAGGAATATATTGTTCAGTTTCAGAAATTTACAGTTTTAGATGAAATTAAGACGAAGCTATATATTGAGAAAAATTATAACTTCTGTGGTATGCCGGATTTGGGATTGAAAATATATACAGAGACCAATTTATTCTTGAGTGTAATTAGTACATTAAATGAAAATTGGTTTGAAAGAGACAAGTGGGATGAAAAAACAAGAACTGCAGTTGATAAATACAAAGATACATTCTATAGAAAGAATTATTTTGACTATTCTTTGATTATGCAGGAGATGCTTAATCAGTTGGAGAACAATAAGAATTTCGCAGATATCATCTTAAGTAAGATAAAGTATCTGACAGTAGATGAGTATCAGGATACAAATCCAATACAGGAAAGGTTGATTCACTTTATCAAACAAGGTGGATGTAATCTGTGCATAGTTGGTGATGATGATCAGACGATTTATCAGTTTAGAGGAAGTGATCCGGAGAATATACTCACTTTTAGAGAAAGATATGGAATCAATAAGTATATTGTTTTGGGAACAGATTATAGGAGTTCAGAAGCGATTGTTGATATTGGAAAGCGTGTTATTGTAAATAATGAAAAGCGCTTATCGAAGGTAATGGAATCAGGAAAACTCGTAAAATATGAAGAAGGCGATACGGTTTATAGGGAGTTTAATGAGTGTGATGAAGAATATGAATTCATTGCGAAGCGAATAAAGGCATTACATGATTCGGGTGTTAAATATTCTGAGGTGGCTGTTCTGCTTCGAAAACGTAAGCATGGACCAGATATTGCCAAAATGTTTGACGAATATGAGATACCGTACATTATTGAAGGCGTAAATGAATTGTTTAGCACTGCTGAATGTCAGGCGGCAAAGGGAATATTTGATTACCTTGCCGGTACAATCGGAATGATGGAATTATTTCAGCTTTGGAAAAATATAGATTATGATTTAGATGAGAAGGAAATAGCAGAAGCAATTGCTACGCTAAATGTAATTGATGTAAAATCCAAAAAATTCTATGGAGAGTTTGTATTACAGAAGGTATATCATGATTTTTTACGTAGAATATCAATTGTAGATGAGAGCAATTCATCAGAGATTATTTTATATAATTTAGGAAAGTTTAGTCAGGTAATTAATGATTTTGAAACGATTTATTACACCACAATACCTGCTAATAAGCTTAGTAGCTTTTGCAATTTCTTAAAATACACCGCAGATGGATATTATCCAGAAGGACATATTGCGAATACATATATTAGACCGGACGCGGTGAATATTATGACAGTGCATCAATCCAAAGGATTGGAGTTTACTGCGGTCTTTATTCCACAGATGAATCATAATAACTTTCCGTCTGCAAAGATGGGAGGCAAGAGCATTTGGCATGTGATAGATAAAGATTGGATTCCAAATGCAGATCGGTTTGCAGGAGGCATAGAAGAAGAACGTAAGTTATTTTATGTTGCTATTACACGTGCAAAGAAATTTTTATTCCTAACCCGATCTCCTGGGAATACAAGAGAGAAGAAAGTATCAGAGTTTATGGTAGAAGCGAAAGAATCTCCATATATGCTTGGCTTTGATGAAAAAATGGTATATACAAATGCTCATATTCCACCTATGAGTGAGGATGCAGCTCCACTCAATCTAAACTTTTCTATATTACAGGATTACTTTGATTGTGCATATCGTTTTAAGTTGTCCATGTTTTACGGATTTGTACAACCTATTGTACCGGCGTTAGGGTATGGTAAGGCAATGCATGAGATTGTTATGAACATACATAGAAGATTCTTAAGTGGAGAAACATTGTCATCTGAGGATATTGAACAGATTGTGAATGATAGCTTTTACTTACCTTATGCAAATCCTAAGCTACAAGACAACATGTTGGAAGGTGCAAAAAAATCCATAGCTGGATATGTAACTAAAAATCAGGACGATTTTGCAAATATAACAATGGCGGAAGCTGATATTGAACTGGATATGGGAGATGGAATAAAGGTAAATGGACGAATTGACCTGGTGAAGCGTCGTGAAATATCCGGTGAAGAAAAAACTTATATCGTTGATTTTAAAACGGCTAGTCGAGAAGTTACAGAGTGTATTAATGCAGAACAGTTAAAAATATATGCATTGGGCTATCAGAAACTAACTGGGGAAATTGCAGATTATTTGGAGATCTATAATTTGGATAATTCTGAAAGTGAACGTCAGAGAGTAACAGAAGGATTACTTGATAATGTAAGCCGTGATATTAGAGATGCTGCATCGAATATACGAAAGAATGATTTGTCACGAAAATGTAGTAAGGAAAAATGTCAGAAGTGTTACCTGAACTATTTATGTTTAAGTAAAAAGGAAAAGCAGGAATATGAAGTATAGAACAGGAGAAACGTATGAGCAATTTGTCTAAAATCCGTCGGGATAAAATGATAGAGTTTTTGGAAACTTTAAAAGAACAACATAGTGATGATGAGTCGTTAATTGCAATTAATCAGATTGAAAAAGAACTGGTATCAAAACGCTATGGACTTGTGTGGGAAGAACATGAGGAAGCAGTCGATGTTATGATGCGTGATAATATTCCGGTTTTTACGGAAGTGAAAGAACGTGAAATATGTATGGTGCCGGGTGAAGACTATAATTTCCTGTTAGAAGGGGATAATTTGCATAGTTTACATTTGCTTGAGAAAACGCATAAAGGAAAAGTGGATGTTATTTATATTGATCCGCCTTATAATACAGGTGGAAAAGATTTTAAATATGATGATACTTTTATTGATGAGAAGGATGGATTTAGACATAGTAAGTGGTTATCGTTCATGTATGAAAGATTAAAATTAGCTAGGGACTTGTTAAAAGATTCAGGTGTAATGTTCATCTCTATTGACGATAATGAAATGGCACAATTGAAGTTATTGTGTGATGAGATTATGGGGATAAATAACTTCGTTGGAATGATTCTGTGGAAAAAGAAGACAAATGGAAATAATATGGGATGGCTGCCGCCAGTACATGACTATATTTTGTGCTATTCTAAATCAATTGAAAGCATTTTTGACATACATAAAAAGTGAATTAGCAAAGCAAGGATTAAATGTCGAAATAGTTGTGTACAATACAAAAGAAAAAGCCTTAAAAAATATGATACAACAAGAGAAAAAATTGTTTTATAAGATGTCTCAAAAACAAGAGATTTTTAAGGATTATGTTTTAGGCTTTGAAAAAGCAGAAGCGCTTATGGCATTTTACAATAACACGCCTAATGATACGTTGGGATTGTTTTGGTTTATGTCCAAAAAGAATAAGCCAATTTTTCCAAGAGAGTTAGAAGAAAAGCCAGGATGGAAATTGAGTAATGAAAAAAAGAAAAGACGAAGTAGAGAACAGTATGAATCAAAGTGTCAATGATGATTTAAAGTATCAAGAACTTTTGATATTAGCATACCTTAAAGCACATTATAAAAAGTATGAATTTAATGATATTGCACAAATAATGGGAATGACTTACGTTGAGATGCGAGATTGTATAGAACATTTACTTGAATTAAATTATTTATTATGCATTGAATCGTGTCTTGTATTATCAAAAGATGCTGAGAAACTGTTGGAAGAGCGAAAGATTATTAATTTCTTCAATAAAAGAAAAAAAGAAGTTTGTGAAAAAGAACGATTAAGTGTTGAGGAACCTTATGTTCCAATTGGGTTCAAAATGTAGTATATTAATTAGAGGCTATATTTGTTAGAAAAAGAAAATCAAGTTGATTTTCAAAGCGAAAATGTTTCATACGTTTATTATCAGGAAAAGGGTAATGCTCTTTTCCTGATAGTAACGTTATGCTCGCAGGAGCAACTGCTCTCATAACGTTACTATCATTACAACTGATTGGTTGACAATCAGTTGTAATGAGAATTTTCAATTAGATGGGGTAGCAAATATAGCCTCACCGAAAGGTGATTGTATGGGCTATGTACAGAAATTAAAAGATAAAATGATTGAACAGGGAGCAGATGAGAACTACGTTGAATTGTGTGTATCTTATGCACAGAAATTGTGTAGTAATAGTGTACCTGTTATTTTTGATTTTAAGCATTTATCATTACTTTTGGGATATGAACCGTCAGAACTCGCATTCTACTTATTTGCACCAGAGGATTCTTTTTATACACAAATGAAAATACCAAAGAAAAGTGGTGGAATGCGCGAAATAGAAATTCCAAGTGATAAATTAAAAAGTATTCAACGTTGGATTTTGCGTAATGTATTGGAAAATATAGAGGTACATGAAGCGTGTTATGGTTTCACTAAAGGAAAATCAATATATGATAATGCTCTGTTGCATGTAGGTAAAGAGTGTGTATTAAATATGGATTTGAAAGATTTTTTTCCATCTATCACGCAAAAAGATGTGTTTAATATATTTTATCAAAAGGGATATACAAAGAGGGTATCGTATTATTTGGCCAAATTGTTGACCAAAGATGGGGTGTTGCCACAAGGTTCACCTGCAAGCCCTAAAATTTCAAATATTGTTGCACTACATTTAGATAAAAGACTGAGTGAATTGGCAAAATGTTATAGAGCTACGTATTCAAGATATGCAGATGATCTTACATTTTCGGGAGCATCAAATATTAAAAATATGATACCAATCATAAATAAAATAATACATGAAGAGACATTTTTAGTGAATGAAAAGAAGACGAGATATTCATATTATTTTCAAAAACAGGAAGTAACAGGACTTATCGTTAATAAAAAAGTAAGCGTTCCCAAAGAGTATCTTAAGGAATTGAACAAAGAAATATATTATTGTAAAAAGTTTGGTGTATCATCACATCTTAAGAAGACCGAAAATCATAAAAGCTTTTTTAAAGAATATATGTATGGAAAAGCATATTTTATTAATATGGTTGATAAGGAACTTGGACAGAAAATTTTGCGTGAGTTAGACACAATATTATGGGAATATTAGTATGAAAAAGAAAAAGTTTTACGTATATCAAGAGGATTTAATAAGATATAAAGTTGGCATGGAAAAGATTACGATTTCGAAGTTAGTCGAAGACTTAAATTCGAAGTTTAGCCAAGAGGATATGCAGAAATTGCGAACTGAGACAATAACAAATTATTTGACGCTGAATGGTTATTTGACTATTATTGATTCGGATAAAAAAAGGCCAACTCTGAAAGGGAAGTTATTAGGCATAGATGTAGGGATGATTACAGATAAAAGAGGACAAGAGATTGAGGTAAATTTATATAACGAAAGAGCGCAGAATTATATTCTGGATAATTTATATGAGATGATATAAAAGTTTTGGATTAAGAGGAACTAAACTATGTCAAAGCAAATAGTCGTACATAATATAGATGAACAGGATAAATACAAGAATACTATTCTGGATAATCTGAATAATAGTGTTAATATGCTACAGCAAGTGTTGCGTAATAGTGATGCGTTGAACGCATTTAAAATTTTCAAGTTTGAGAAAATGGCAACGGAACCGCTTTCTGGCAACCCGGAAAATCTTATTGAAGTGATAGGCTCATACATATTTGATATCTATTATGGCTGTGGAGTATTTATACAAGATATATCCGGCACAAGCCTTTATTGTTAACTGGGGAAATGTTCCTGGATATGATATTGAATCGGCGGACGGAACAATTATTGCAGAATGCTTTGCTGCCACAAGCTATAAAAGCAATGGAAAACTTGCTGCAGATTTAAAGCGTCTTGCAGGTAATATAGAAGCTGAGCATAAGTATGAATTCTTCTATGACAAAGATTTTACGGAGAATTATAAGGAGTATTACAAAAAAAGTATCCGGGTATAGAAATAGTTAAATTTAAAGATATTAAGTAATCCAAAGTATAGATGATATCAACAACTTGTATGTAGACTTGCATATACACATGCAAGTTGACGTGCAAGTCACAGGTAAGTTCATGCATGTAAGAAGAGTGCGTGGATGATTTGGGTAAAGATACACATGATTGTCCTTCGTGTGTATTTATACTTGAATCCATGATAAAGTGGGGCGAGATTTTGGAAATTGGAATGGATGAATTAATAAATAAAGTGATTGTTTTTCAAGACAAAGGATATAAGGGACATTATATTCGAATGTATATTAGTAAAAATATGGATAGACTTCCGATAGAAATTTTTCCAGGGGTATTAATATCGCTACAAGAGGATAAAGGTATTAAAAAACTATTTCGTGTATTAACAGGACAAGAATACATACATGTAAATTTTGAGGTGATAAACAAAAGAGATAGATTTGAGATTTTGTCTATTGACGATAAAAAGATAGGAAAAATGGGAAAAAGTAGAACTGTTAATGAAGAGATAGATTTAGATATTATATCATACCCAGATAATCTTGGAGGTGGTGAATGTGGCGGTTGTAGTGTTGTTCCATATTTTAGAGAATTCGCACGCATATCATATTATTAGAGATTCAGATATTGTTGAACAAACAAAGAATGTTCCATATTTTATTGAGATATGTAGAAATAGCAGATGCTATTCTACATATCAGAAGATTGTAAAAGAAGGATATAGGGATGATTTGCTAGAAAGAGATATGATTCATATTGGAGTTAGAGATGGTGAATATATTGCGGAAGAGGGAAAGCATAGGATATGCGCAATGAAAAGGCATGGATATAATGAAAAAGTGTATGCAAGGGTAACTTATTCTGAGAATTTTAGTACTAAGGATTTTTATTTATTGATTGATTATTCTCCATCAGAGCATGCCTTGAAAGAATATTATAAGTGTTTTGAGGAGTATGGAATCAGTAGAGATGAGGTGGTTGAATATTTGTCTGATCAGAGTATTCATTTGTGTAAAATGATAGCAGAGAAAAATCATAAGTTGAAGGGGATTTGATATTGAATCTTAGTACAATATGGGATTTGACAGTAATTATGTATGCCCCTATGAATTGAGCAAAGGTATACATAAAATGAAAGTATGTGTAGAAATGCTTTTGAGAAGTGCATCATGGTACCTGTGTAGCATTAAAAAATAGATCACACCATACTCTGATACATAAAAACGGAGACCGTTTCAAGTTTTGTGTAAACGTTAAAAACTGATATAAGATTTGTGAATAGTTACAAATGGGCAGAGCCGATTT
>PPYF01621765.1_pt1 | contig 11912 bp, 2 predicted proteins | sample 1559871 | NCBI WGS metagenome assembly PPYF01 (sample SAMN08240021, study PRJNA423297) | Human gut metagenome, whole genome shotgun sequencing project. | reverse complement strand
AGTGACGTGCTTTCCCAAAATCGTCATTCAGAACGGGGGTAAGAATGCTTTGTGAGAAAGCAGGGAAACGGGACAGTGAAATGGAGTGAAGAATCTATTATGCTGATGACGCCTTACCGATTCCCTCATTACGGTAGCAGATCCTTCACATTCGTCCAGGATGACGATTAACGTTTCCCTCCTCACTACAATAGCAAATCCTTTGCTGTTATTTCGTATTACACCTAACGGAAATCATATGCTTCGGCTTTTAACTCACAGCTAACGGCTAACAGCTCACAGCTTGTAGCTGACAGCTCACAGCTGATAGCTTTTATCTTCTTACCGCTTTCCTCACCACGATAACAGATCCCTCATATTCGCTTCGGATGACACCTTAACGTCAACTTATCCCCGCCCACATAAAAATACGGTACCCATCATACCTGACGGATACCGTACTTTCTGTTTCTTATACTATTCCCTTGTCTTTGCTTTCCGGGTTACGCTTCCGGTGAAATATGGGAACCGTACACATCACGGTAGTCACCCTTTTCTTTATTGCTTTCATTATTGACACGGACGCGTTCCACCTTATGCCGGTCATTATCCTTGCCGGAAATACGGTCGACACGGGTGCGGTCCAGATCCTTTATCCGATTGATTTCAGGATCGAATTCACCGATGGCTTTTGCCATATCGCTGTCAATGGGTGCGCCGTTCTGCAGTGCGCGGTAAATAATGGCCGCAAATTCATAGCGGGTCATGGTACGGTCACCTTTGAACTCTCCATCCGGATACCCTTCCAAAAGACCTCTGTCCGCCAATGATTTCACATAAGAATATGCCCAGTGGTCTTTAGGCACATCGGGGAAATTAACATCCTTCATTACCGATGTCCCAGACTGCATGGCTCCGCGCATAGCTTTAATCTCAGCACTCTGCGCCTTGACAATCGCTTTCAGGTCTTCTACTTCCTTGGCCAAAGCTACCCGTGAGGTAGATACATGGTTGCCCTGTCCCAGCTTCACGCTGACTCCGGCATTCACCATGTTTTCTCCTCCACCGAAGGAGCCACCTACGCTGAACATGGTATCTTCATTAGGACGGTAGAATGCGCCTACCGATACGGCATGGGCATCTTTATAGTTGCCATAGCCGGCTGCCACATCCCACTTGTCATCCGGGTCGAAGTCCAGCGGGTGGAGGGCTGCCAGTGCTGCCGCTCCCGCTCCTACACGGTTCACACGGGTTCCCAGTTCATTAACGGCTCCTCCTATATTGTTGATTGTCTGGTTTGTTTTCCACAGCTGTCCGCCATTCACGGCGTCAGTGCTGTTTGCGCTGATGTCTCCAGCTGCTACGTTGGTGATTTTCTTGTTCCCTGCGTTGATGCCGCTGTTGTCGATTTTCACGTCTCCCACGGTCAGGGTGTTGGTGGTCACACTGTTCAGGCCTTTGAGATCTTTGGCCATGCGGACTTTCAGGTTGTTATTGCCGTCGGATACGACGCCGAGGTTGTCTTCTGTGGTCAGTTTGTTGGTGTCTGTAATCCCTCCGACTACGTTCACCTGTTCATTCAGTTTCTTCTTGATGACCGCTCCTGTATCGCCGCCGTATTTCATGCCGTCATTTAGGGTAGCCACTTCTTCTTTGGTGCCATCGGGTTTCTCGTATACGATACGGGTCGTGGTCGTCCCCGGCGCGCCGTCTACTCCGGGTTTGCCGTCACTGGTAACGGAGATGTTTGTCGTCTGGCCGTCGTTACCATTAATACCGATTTTACCATTTTTGCCGTCTTTACCTGCAGCGACGATTGTTTCGGTCTTCAGGTTCTTGTCCATTTTGACGGTGAGGTTTCCGTTTGAGTCGGCAAAGGTTTTGATGTTTTCACCGGAGTATTCGGAGGCAGCTTTTGTCCCTTCTCCCTTGATAGTGACTTTTTCTCCCAAGTTCCGGTGGAATTCTCCGTCATTACCGGCAAAGTCCATGCCTTTATTTGTCAGTTCCGTGGATGTGTTGGTAATCTTATTGTCCACTTCTTTAAGCTGGTCTTCTGTGGCCGCCTGCCCGCTGGTGATGTTGTTCGGATCCCAGGTTTTGTTGGTCAGTTCGTTAACGGTTCCGTCTTTCCCGTTGATTTTCACTTTTCCGGCATCAATGTTTCCTGTCGTGCCGTCAATGGTGACTTTGTCTCCGGCTTTGATAATGCCTGTTGTACCGTCGATGGATACCTGTTTGGACGGATCGCTTCCCAGTGTCACTTTGTCGCCGAGTCCGATAGTATATTCCGTGCCGCCTGCCGCATTAGTACCTTCGGTGATAGTTACATTGCTGTCTTTGGCTTTGACGGTCGTATGTTTAGCAGCTTCTCCAGCAACGGTATTCAGTTGGTTTACATTAACCGCGTCTGTGCCATTGACACCGGCCGCCACGTTGGTGATTTTGTTGCCGCCGTTGTCAAGGCCGTTTTTGGTCAGGGATACGGTGTTTCCGGCCGCTCCGTTATTGATCGTAACGCCGTTATTATTCATGACCGTATCGCCGGTAGTCACGCTTTCAAGACCTTTCAAGGCTTTGGCGAGACGGACTTTCAGGTTATTAGTACCGTCAGATACCACGCCGATATTGTCATCTGTCGTCAGCTTGCTTTCGTCTCTAATGCCTCCGACGACGTTCACCTGTTCGTTCAGTTTCTTCTTGATGACCGCTCCTGTATCGCCACCGTATTTCATGCCATCATTTAAGGTAGCCACTTCTTCCTTGGTGCCGTCCGGTTTCTCGTATACGATACGGGTCGTGGTTGTCCCCGGCGCGCCGTCTACTCCGGGTTTGCCGTCACGGGTAACGGAGATGTTTGTCGTCTGGCCGTCTTTGCCATTGATGCCGATTTTTCCGTCTTTGCCGTTTTCACCTGTAGCGACGACGGTTTCGACTTTCAGGTTTTTATTCATCTTCACGTCGATTGTCGTATTTCCGGCAGGGTCTTGCGTGATAAAGGTTTTAAGGTTTTCCCCGCTGTAGTCCGTATCGGCCGCGGTACCTTCTCCTTTCACGGTTATCTTAGAGCCTAATTTATTGGTCTGTACACCACCTACATTGGCATCGAACTGCAAGCCTTTGTTAATCACATCATCCAATTTGGATTTGGACGCGATGTCCTTTAATTTTACAGTTTCTTTCTGGCCTGCATGGTTTTTATCTTCTACGGTGAGATCGATATCGCCGTTGGTATCGACCGTATAAGACCCGTCCGCACTGGATGCGTTTTGTACCAGCCGATAATCGGTGGCATTAGCACCTTGTTTCTTCACTTCATCGCTGACGACCTTCAACTGGTCTTCTGTCGCGCCACGGCCGGATACGACATTGGGATTTTGAATATTCCAAGTCTTATTATCAAGACCTGTTACATAATTACCGGTTTCATTAGCTCCGGCTGCGTTAGCCACTGTTTGACCGCCCATGGTCACACCGCCGGCTTTCACTGTATCCGTAGCGGTTACCGTTTTCACGTTAATGTCCTGGTTGAGTTTTACGCCGATTTTCGTATCGTCGCCGGTTTGGGTAATTTCCGTCGTAATGTTATTATCGCCGTTAACGGTGACTTTAGAACCTAATTTGTTCGTTTTTTCGCTGTTATTATCCGCGTCGAAACGAAGGCCTTTATCTACTTCTGAGGTTACCGCATAGAGCTGGCTGCCATTGATGGCATCGGTAGAAGTCGCGGAAATACGGCCGGCCGCCACATTGGTAATTGTCCGTTCTGCGCCTGCCTTGCCTACACTTACTGTGGAAGCCGGATTTACTCCTGCGAAATTATGTGCTACGCCATTGATTGTTGCGGAGGGTGTCGCTACAGCAGCTGCTGTTTCTGAACCATTGCCGATAGCCACGGCATTTTCATTGGCCACTTTTGTATTATTGCCAAGAGCAACGCCATTCTTCCCTGTCACGGATGCACTGCTCCCCAGAACCATAGCCCCATCAGCAGAAGCTGTGGAATTATTCCCTACCACATAGGCATTATCCGTTGTGACGGTATTCTTATAACCGAAAGCACCTGCCGTATTTCCTTTGACCGTACCGGCAGTAACCTTCTTAATTTTATCGCCATTGGCTTCTGTCGTTTCCGTAATGGTGGCGGAACCAATCGTATTGCCGCCACCGATCGCATAGGAATTATTCCCATAGACTTTGTTATCCGTACCGACAGCCGAAGAAGCTGCACCAGACGTGGTGCCGTCCGTCATGTCAAAGCCCACCGTATTCGCATCGCCGACAGCTGTAGATTTATTTCCGTAAGTCTCCGCCCGACTGCCGAGTGCCAGAGACTTATCGCCCCAGCTCCGCGCCATGACGCCGATACCGGTGCTGGCAATCCCCTTCGTCAGTGTATTGACGCCAATCGCCGTCGAACCTGTACCATAAGACTGAGTCATCATACCGATGGCCATACTGGCATTCCCTATAGAAGCAGTATTCACATAATTCTTACTGTCATTGATAGCTGCACTTCCCAATGTCGTCCCGGGATATAATACAGCCAGTTCCCGGTTAAAGTTTTTCTGCACACCGGTGGTCGCCATGTCCGGAATGGCAGCCGTTAGAACAGGTTTTGCCTTATCAATATCATCCCCGCCGATGGCAATGGAAGAATGCCCGATAGATCTTGAGTCAGCGCCTATGGATGTGGATTGAGTACCATAAACTTTAGCCCGGCTGCCGATGGCCACGCCCTGTGAATACTCCGCATTATCTGCGGGATTGGTTACATCTTTTCTGAGCAGGCAGGCTTCCGCTCCGGCACCGAGAACCACATCGCCCCGGGAGCCGTAGGAAGCGGCCTCCGCTCCCATGACAACCGCGCCATTACCGCCTAGGGGATGATTATGATACTGGGAAACCGTGCTCTTCGCCTGGCGGCCGATGACAATATCCCCGTTTTCCGTCGCTGTTGCATTATTCCCGATGGCGATGGTGCTCGCAGTAAACTGATCACTGACCCGCTTCTGACCTAAAGCCTGGGCCCCCCGTCCTATGGCAACACTGTTTTCAGCAGTCGCTCCTGACTTTGCCTGTAACCCTGCCACAAAAGAATTCACCCCATCAGCCTCTGTCAAGGTTCCGACAGCGGTAGCATGGCCTGCCGTCGCCTTAGCACTGTCACCTACCGCCACGCTGTCACCGCCGGTAGCGGAAGCACCCGGACCATACTGTGTGTTCGCTTCCGCCACCCCCGGCATCAGGGATCCTGTAAGAGCAAGGGCGCACAGAAACGCACGGAAAGGCAGGCTCTCCTTTTTAGAAGCCACCCCCCCCATTTTTTCCGCAGCTACCGGCTATTTCCGAGACCACCACATAGCAGCGCCTTACCCGGCTCCAAATAACTTTATAAATCTGATTCATAATTTTCCTCCCTTATACATTTACCTTTAAAATTATTAATAAATCAAAGAATAATCACTTTTGTCAAAACAACCGGCTTCTATTTTATCTGCAATGAATTATTTACCGGCTGCGATATGCGAACCGTATATGTCGCGGTAATCACCCTTTTCTTTATTGCCTTCATTGTTGACACGGACGCGTTCTACTTTATTCCTGTCATTATCTTCGCCGGAAATGCGGTCTACCCGGAAACGATAAGCTTCTCTTACCTTTTCCATCTCAGGACCAAATTCTTCCATAGCTTTACCCATATTTCCATCAACAGGCGCCCCATTCTGCAGTGCGCGGTAAATAATGGCCGCAAATTCATAGCGGGTCATGGAACGATCCCCTTTGAATTCACCATCCGGATAGCCTTCCAAAAGACCTCTGTCTGCCAGTGATTTTACATAAGAATATGCCCAGTGGTCTTTCGGCACATCGGGGAACTCTACATTCCTTACAGGCTGTCCCGCCATCTGTCCGATGATCTGCCGGAACTGTTCATTTTGTGCTTCCAGACGGGTAACCGCATCTTTCAGGTCGACGATTTCTTTTGCCATAGCTACTTTGGATGTAGACACATGGTTGCCCTGTCCCAGCTTCACGCTGACTCCGGCATTCACCATGTTTTCTCCTCCTCCGAAGGAGCCTCCCACGCTGAACATGGTATCTTCATTGGGACGGTAGAATGCGCCTACCGATACTGCATGGGCGTCTTTGTAGTTGCCGTAGCCGGCTGCCACATCCCACTTGTCATCCGGGTCGAAGTCCAGCGGATGGAGGGCTGCCAGTGCTGCCGCTCCCGCTCCTGCACGATTCACACGGGTTCCCAATTCGCCTACTTTATTGGTTACATTTTTGATATCCTGCGTGGAAGCGATGCCGGAAACGGAATAAGTGCTGCCGTCATTACGGGTGAAGTTCAAGGTATTCCCGTCAAGTGCTGCGGATGATGTATAACGATCCTTCAGGCCGGTGATGGTCGCTGTCGTTCCGTCATTATTTATCAAGGTAGCACTGCCTGTACCATTCGCAGCATAGGTAGCCGTGCCGCCGGTTACTACCGTGTCTTTGGCATTGACGGTATATGTCGTCGTATTCCCGGTTTTCTTGGATGTTACGGTTACATTGTCTCCCGCTTCTACCTTTGTCTTTTCGATTCCCAGACTGCTTGTATCGACGGACAGGTTATATCCGACTTTCTTGCCGTTTTCCACTTTATCCGTAATCTTTACTGTCCCGTCCGTAGATTCCATCTTGGGTCCGCTGACAGTGTATTCTTTCCCGCCGTCGGCATTGGTGCCTTCCGTTACGGTTGTGTAATCTCCCGCTTTCACGGTGGTATGTTTCTTTTCCGCCGCTTCTGCCTTGGCTTCCACTTTCTTCAGCTGTGCCACATTGACGGCATCGGTATCTGCCGCACCGGCCGCTACACCGGTGATCTGACGGGTGATACCTTTGGACGCATCGCCTACGGAAACAGCCGCTTGCGTAGATTTCCATACGCCTGTCGTATCGTTGGAATGATCGGCACCGGAAATATCATAACCGATTTTACCTTTTTCCGTGGACGCCACAGAACCGCTTCCCAGCGCTACCGCATCGGATACAGACGCTTTCGCACCCTCACCCATAGCTATGGAATTTTCTGCAGCGGTTTCTACAATGCCGCCGGAAACAGCAAAACTGTTCCGTGCATTTGCCTTGCTATTATATCCCATGGCGGTAGAATAGTCACCTTTCGCCTCTGACAATCCGCCGCTCGCCAAAGACCAGTTGCCTGCCGCTGTCGTACTGCCACCCATGGCTGTAGAACCGACACCGGTAGCCTGTGTCTTACTCCCCATCGCCGTGGAAGCGATTCCGGAAGCAGTGGTATCTGTTCCCAGGGCGGTAGATGACTGTCCTTCCGCTTTTGTATCACTTCCCAAGGCTACCGACCAAGTCCCGGACGCTTCCGTGTCCTTTCCTAATGCCACGGAGTCCTGCCCGGTCGCCTTCGCCTTATCACCGCCCGCTATAGCATGTGCGCCGCTGGCTACGGATTCAAAGCCGAATGCGGTAGCAGCCCCGCCGGTAGCAATCGTACCGCTGCCCATGGCGGTCTGTGCATGGTTCCCCGCCCCCGGCTGTCCGGAGGGGGCGCCGGCCTGTGTATTGTAACCTAATGCGACCGACTCAAGACTGTAGGCCTTCGCGCCGTGACCGATCGCCACAGTCCCTTGATTTTCAGCCAAAGTACCTGCACCGATAGCAACAGACCCCCATCCCTTCGCCTGCGCATTATTGCCTACGGCAAAAGAGAAGTCGCCCGACGCATTCCCGCCGGTCAGCGCCGTTGCTTTCAGACCGCCTGCCTTGGCAGCCACACCGACTGCCAGCGCACGATCACCGGTGGCACCGTCATTATTATAGTTTTCATCACTGCTGTTGCCCTTCACGGAAAAGAAATGAACTTTCGCAGCATCAGCGGCAGCTTTTACCGCTTTCAACTGTGCCACGTTGACGGCGTCGGTATCTTCTTTCCCTGCCGCCACGTTGGTGATCTGGCGGGTAACTTTCGTATTTCCTGCCGCATCACCGACAGACACAGCGGAAGCCGTCGATTTCCATACGCCTGTCGTATCGGAGTTATGATTTGTGCCGGAAGCGTCATACCCCACGGTGCCCTTATCAACGGAAGCGACAGATCCACTGCCGAGTGCCACGCCGCCTGCCACGGTCACGTTGGCTTCACTGCCGATGGCTACAGCATTCTTCACGCTGGTACTGGTACCGTTTTGAGACGAACCGATGACAACGCTGCCGTCGGCACCTGTCAGTGTTCTCTTATCCCCAAAGACAACAGCGCCATTGGTGTTAGTTACATTATTTTCAGAACCGATGACGGAGACGTTGCTTACCCTGTCTGCCGTATTCTTATAGCCGTCAATCAGATTGTATTTGCTGATATTACCCCTCGTACCTTTTAAAGTATTATTGACACCGACAATCTGGGATGCCTGCGCCCAGTCGGCCGTATTGCCGCCGCCAAGAGCCATTACGGCGCCGCCGGATTCATTGTCTTGGATTGCTTTACGCAATTTCGCCGACATTTCATCAGGTGTATTGGCACCGCTGGCCACGCCGGAAATATTCTTGATAGAATTGGTAATATTATTGCCAGCCCCGAAAATCAAAGAACCGTTGCTGTTTTCCGTCGTATTGGCCAAACCGACAATGCTGTTGGCTATGCCGCTGTATTGGCCATATCCCTTCGTACGGATACTGTTCAGCGACCCGACAACACTGGCCCCGAAGTTCTGCCCCGTATACATTCTGTTAAATCCGCCGGATCCGTTAAAGTCGCCGGACGCAATAGAATAGGCACCCACCATCGTGCCGAAGACAGCCTTGTTATAGCTGTTGCTTCCGATAGTCGTCATATTGACAACTGTGCCTTCACCGTTCGTATTCGCATTGATCGATGTTCCGCCCATTGTACCCGTATAGGTATGTGCGCCGATCTGCACGCTGCCCGTACGGGCATAGGCATTCGTGCCAATAGCAATGCCCGTGGCGACACGGTCTTTATTAATCGGATTGTTATAAGCACCGGATATGGATGCAGGCCAGTTGCTCCGGTCAAGGCCGAGCTCCGCTTCCTGGCGGCCGCCACCGTTTAATACATAGGCCTTCTTGCCGATGGCAATACCGCCAACCAGATCCACGTTGGAAGCAACATTCGCTCCGTCGCCGATGGCGACCGTACTGGTGGAATCGGCCTTGGCACCGCTGCCGACAGCCACGGATCTTATCCCTGTCGCCTGTGCACTGTAGCCACCTGCAAAGGCTCCTTCTTTAGTAGCACGGCTTGCCGCGCCTATGGCGGTAGCGTTCACATCATTAGCCTGTGAGTTGTAGCCGAAAGCAGATCCGCCTTCTCCGGAGACGGAGGAGCGATTGCCCACGACCGTCCCGTTCTTTTTCGTCACATTCGTGCTGTACCCGATAGCCGTGCTTTCTTCGGCATCCTTCTGCACCTTCGCAGCAATACCGGCTGCTGTGGAATTCTTCCCGCCGGCACCGGCCACAGCACTGACCGTACCTTTATTATTTGTCACAGGAGCCACAGCTGTATTTGTCGCATTGACGTGGAAATAAGACACCCCGTCGGCGGTAAACTGCTTAGCCAGCCCCTTTATCTGCGCCACATTCACGGCATCCGTATCTTCGGTACCTGCTGCCACCCCGGTAATCTGACGGGTATTCGCACTATTGCCTACAGATACTGCACCATCAGTTGCTTTCCACGTACTATCATTAATTGTCGATACCGCCCCGGTTGTAAAATCATACCCTGCCCTACCGGACTTGCGCTCTGCGACAGAATTCCGTCCCAAAGCAATCCCGCCTTCCGCATCGACAAAGCTTGATGCGCCTAGCGCCACACCACTTTTAGCTCTTACAGTAGCTTTAAACCCTGCCGCTGTACCATTTTCCGCCTTGACACTTGCTTCACCGCCAATAGCCGTTCCATTCTTACCGTCTTTTGTAACACCGGTGTTTTCGCCGAGAGCTACGCTATTTAAAGCCATAACATTTGCTTCATTGCCGATGGCTACACTATTTGTAGCATCGACCTCTCCATTGTAAACCGCCTTTATTTCTCCCGTTGTCGGATCAATCGTTGTCGCTACATTAAAATCACTTACACCAACACGGGCATTCTGTCCAATTGCTACTGCATCTTTAGACGTAGAGCCGATAGTATTATAAAATCCGGCCGCAAAACTATGCTCTCCTCCTACTTTATTGGTATTCCCCACCGTCACTGCCCAACGGGCGGTATTCAGATTGGCGCCGCCAAAAGCGAAAGAATTCATTGAACCCACTTGGTTACTGTTTCCATAAGCAAAAGAATTAATCTCGGAAACAATATTGTTCATTCCATATGCTTGGGAATACATTTTCCACACGGTATTTTGGAGTCCGAATGCATATGTTCCCATAGCATGCACCTTATTAGAATGCCCCACAGCCGCGCTATCATCACCTTTTGCGGTATTACTTTCTCCTATGGCTAAACCTCCCATACCTTGCGCAATATTTCTTGCGCCTACAGCCAATGAACCACCAGCCATTGCTTTATTCCCATTACCGACAGCCATGGCACTATCGGCGTCCGCTATACTATTATAGCCCACTGCCAACGCGCGTTCACCGGTCGTTTTCGCATTTTTGCCGACAGCAGTAGAATCCACCTTTTGGGAAGATGATCCTGTGCCGATGGCAATACCCGGACCATCACCGGACGGGTTAGTCGCCGGCGCGGCATCAGCCATATAACCGCCCATGAGGACTCCCATCCCCACAGCTGCTGTCAGCGCTGTTTTCACCATTTTTCCCGAAGCGTTCTTCGTGTGGTTTTTCGCCAGTTCCGATGTCACCACATAAGCATTTTTCGCCTTACTCCATACGATCTTGTAAACCCTATTCATATTTTCCTCCCAATTTTTAAAGAAAATAAAAATATAAAAGAGCCGTTATGTTTTACCCTTCGCGTTCCGTCTCCCCTCCCCCTGTCATACAATCGGCTTCAGATTTTAACAGATAAATCCCACAGATTACACCAAACTATTTTTCTGATATTTTTTGATAAACATATTTTTATATAATATGACATTATATATCTAAAATAATTATAAATCAACCAAATTGCAATATCAAATCAGACAGTCCCATGAATCGAAATATCAAATTGGTCACACAAATAATTGTTTGTGTCACTCGATTTTATAGTCAGCCCCTGTACCACTTTACCAGCTTCCTCACCACGGGTGCAGATCCTTCACATTCGTTCAGGATGACGCTTAACGTTTCCCTCACTATGACGCCTTGCCATCCCCGATCATTCTGAACGGGGATAAGAACGCTGTGCGGAAAAAAAACGGAACCCAAGCCAGTATCCTCCGTCCGGCTTCGCCGGCCACCTCCTTATAAACAAGGAGGCTTACCCAATCCCTATTCTTCCCTTTAGAATCCCTTTCCTCAACACAGCAGCAAATCCTTTGCTCACGCTTTGAATGACGCCTTACCGTCTTCCTCACCACGGTAATAGATCCTTCGCTGCCGCTCAGGATGACGCCTTAACGTCTTATGCAAGGATCATGGAGTCGGCCGTCAGAAGGAGCTGTGGCGCACGTAGTGCGATTTAGGATACTCGCTTGTCGTAATGATTTAAATCGTAAAAGAATAGTTAGCTTATAGCTTATAGCTTATAGCCAACAGCCAACAGCTGACAGCTTTTATCTTCTTACGGCTTTCCTCACCACGGCAGCAGATCCTTCACGTTCGTTCAGGATGACGCCTTACCGTTCCTCGTCATTATGATGCCTTACCGTATCCCGTCATTCAGAGCGGGGGCAAGAATGCTTTGTGAGAAAAACGGGAAACAGGATAGTGCCACTGAGCGAAGAATCCATAACTCTGGTGACGTCTTACCGTCCCTCCATCATTAT
>PPYF01545824.1_pt1 | contig 11913 bp, 11 predicted proteins | sample 1559871 | NCBI WGS metagenome assembly PPYF01 (sample SAMN08240021, study PRJNA423297) | Human gut metagenome, whole genome shotgun sequencing project. | reverse complement strand
GCAGATTGTTTCCGCCCACGTCGTAAGCCAGCGTCAGCCGGCTGCCGGTCTGGATGGCAGGCGTATCGAGCTTTGCCTGCACAACAGCGGTTTCCTTGCCGCTCGCGTCGTAGAGGCTCAAGCCCGAAATGGACGCCACCGCAAGCCCGCCCTGCAAATCCGCATACTGGTTTGCGTTGTGGGAATCGAAGGTAAAGCTGCCGCCGGTTTCGTCGGTTTTGACGTTCAGATAGCGCACAAAGCGCTTTGCTGCGTCGAGATTCAGAGAATCCCGGAACACATAGAGCGTTATGCCGCCGCCCACCAACAAAACCGCCAGCACAAACGCCGCAATCCGCCGCCGGATGGTCCTGCGGGGATTGGGGTCAAATTTCGATACATTATCCGACATGGAACACTGCCTCTCCGTCGTCATACCAAAGCTGCGTCATATAAAGCCCGCCGGGCGGAACCGTGGGACCTGCCGCCTTGCGGTCGCCGCGCGCGAGAATGTTCACGACCTCCTCGGGCGGGAACTTTCCTTCCGCCGCGTAGACCACGGTGCCTGCCATCGCGCGCGCCATGTTGTACAAAAAGCCGTTGGCGCAGACGCGAAGCGAAATCAGATCCCCGTCGCGCTCGACCTCATAGTGGTAGACCGTGCGCACGGTGGACTTGACCTCCGTGCCGACCGATCGGACAGCGGCAAAGTCGTGCGTGCCGACAAACTGCTGCGCCGCGCGCTGCATGACGGTCTCGTCGAGGTGCTTGGGGTAAAACCACGCGCGGTTGACATAAAACGGGTCCTTGATCGGGGAATTATAGATCAGATAGGTATACTCCTTTTTGACGCACGAGCCGATGGCATTGAAGCCGTCATGCACCTCCATCGCGCCGGTCACGACAATATCGCCCGGCAGATGCGTGTTGAAGGCGTAGGGAATCCGGTCGACCGGGATGCGCGCGTCGGTGCGGAAGTTTGCCACGTAGACCTTTGCATGCACGCCCGCGTCCGTTCTGCCGCAGCCGGTGATATGCACCTTGTGTCCCACGACCATCGCCGCCGCCTTTTCCAGCGTCTGACCGACCGTGATATCATTTTTCTGTACCTGCCAGCCGTGATAGGCGGTCCCGAGGTAGCGGAGCGTCAGGGCAATGTTTCTCATAGCGTTCTCCCGTGTCAAAAATCCATTACAGTCCAAACTGCCGCAGCACAATCACACCCGCGAGCATGCATGCGCCTAGGATATAGGCGGTCCAGTCGCGCCGCGCGTAGCGCAGCTCGTGAAGCTTCGTCCGTCCGTCGCCGCCGTGGTAGCAGCGGCACTCCATCGCCGTTGCCAGCTCGTCTGCCCGGCGGAACGCCGAGATGAACAGCGGCACGAGAATCGGAATGAGCGCCTTGGCACGCGACAGCAGGTTCCCGGATTCAAAATCCGCACCGCGCGCTTTCTGCGCGGACATGATTTTGTCAGTTTCTTCAATGAGCGTGGGAATAAAGCGCAGCGCAATGCACATCATCATTGCCAGCTCATGGACCGGCGCGCCGAGCTTTTTCAGCGGTCCCAGCAAGCTCTCGAGTCCGTCGGTCAGCGCAATGGGGCTTGTGGTGTAGGTGAGCATGAATGTGCCCGCCACCAGAAGTGCAATGCGAAGCACCATGAAAACGGCGTTTTCGATGCCCTCCTTCGTAATTTTGAAAATCCAGAACTGCACCAGCGGCTCTCCCGACCCGTAAAACAGGTTCAGAAGCGCTGTCAGCACAATGATCAGCAGCAGCGGCTTGAGGCTTTTGACGATCACCTTCAGATGAATCTTCGAAATCCCGATCACCGCCAGCAGGCACGCCGCAACCAGCGCGTAGGACGCCGCGCCCTTTGCCAGAAACAGCGCAACAATATACACAATCACCAGCACCAGCTTTGTTCTGGGGTCGAGCTTATGCACGCTCGTCTCGCCCGGGAAATACTGACCGAGCGTCACATCCTTCAGCATACGGCGCTACCTCCCTTCACAAGCGGCAGCAGCAGCCTTTCCGCCTGCTCCACCGTAAAGGCGGACGCCGGAACTTCCACGCCGAGCGCGCGCAGCCGCAGCAGAACCTGCGTCACCTTCGGAACGGCAAGTCCCATCCGGACCAGCTCCTCCGGGTGCGCAAAAACCTCCTGCGGCGTCGCGTCCATGACCAGATGCGAGTCGTTCATGACCAGAAGCCGGTCGACATTGGATGCAATCTCCTCCATCGAGTGGCTGACCATGATCACCGACGCGCCCTGCGCTGCCTGATAGGCGCGGATGTTCTCCAAAATACTCTCGCGCCCTGCGGGGTCGAGTCCTGCCGTCGGCTCATCCAAAATCAGAACATCCGGCTCCATCGCAATCACGCCCGCAATCGCAGCTCTGCGTTTCTGCCCGCCGGACAGATCAAACGGCGATTTTTCCAGCTCCTTGTCCGTAATGCCGACAAGCCCGCCGCACGCAGCACGCGCGCGCGGATCTCCTGCTCGGAAAGCCCCATGTTTTTGGGTCCGAAGGCGATATCCTGAAAGACCGTCTCTTCAAAAAGCTGATACTCCGGGTACTGGAACACCAGACCCACATGGAACCGGAGCCGGCGCGTGAGCTTCGCATCCTGCCAGACATCCTGTCCCTCAAACAGGACCTGCCCGCTCATGGGCTTTAACAGCCCGTTCATATGCTGGATGAGTGTCGACTTGCCCGAGCCGGTGTGACCGATCAGACCGACAAACTCGCCGCGCCCGACAGACAGACTCACATTGTCCAGCGCCACATGCTCAAACGGCGTATCCACCCCGTAGACATGCGACAGGTTTTTGATCTCTAATACAGGCTCCAACCGTTTTTCCTCCGAAATCAGGCTTTCGCCTGCATAATTTTCCGATACAGCGCGTCCGCGCACTCCTCCACGCTTAATGCGTCCAGCGGCAGTGCGCAGCCGTCCTGATTCAGCGCGTCGAGAAGCAGTGTCGTCTGCGGCACTGTCAGTCCCACGCGCTTGAGAAGCTCAATCTGCACAAAGACTTCCTTCGGCGTGCCGTCGGCAATGATTTTGCCGTCGTCCATCGCAATCACGCGGTCGGCGCAGACCGCCTCGTCCATGTGGTGCGTGATGAGAACGACCGTGATATTCTGCTCGCGGCTGAGCTTTTCGACAATCGAGACGACCTCCTGCCGCCCCTGCGGGTCCAGCATTGCAGTCGGCTCGTCGAGCACAATGGTCTTGGGCTGCATCGCAAGAACGCCCGCAATTGCCACGCGCTGCTTCTGCCCGCCGGAAAGAAGGTGCGGCGCATGCTTTTTATACGCGAGCATTCCGACTGCCTCCAAAGCCGTATCCACGCGGCGGCGGATTTCCTCCGAGGCAACGCCGAGATTCTCCGGGGCAAAGGCGACGTCTTCTTCGACGACGTTTGAAACGATCTGATTGTCGGGGTTCTGGAACACCATGCCCACCTGCTGGCGGATGGCAAGTAAATTTTCTTCCTGCTTCGTGTCCAGCCCGTAGACCGTCACGCTGCCGCCCTCGGGCAGCAAAATGGCGTTTAAATGCTTTGCCAGCGTCGATTTGCCGCAGCCGTTGTGTCCCAATACGGCGACGAAGCTTCCCTGCCGGATGTCGAGATTCAGATCTTCAAAGACCACATGCTCGGCTGTCTGATCGTCCGGATAGGCATATCTGAGGTCTCTGATTTCGATTGCATTGTGCATATGTTCAGTCCTTCGTCCATCTGCCGGTGCTGCCGCACGGAAGCGCCAGACCGGTATTCGTCACGGGAAGCCCCAACTCGTCGCAGTGCGTTTTTCCGCCGTACTGCTTCGAGACGAGCGTATCCAGAATGTAGCCCAGCACCGAGGGGGCAAGCCCCGTGGTATAGGAATTGATGATCACAAAAAGCGGGTTGTCGCTGAGAACCTTACTTGCCAGCTCCACAAACGGATAGAGGTTCTCTTCGAGCTTCCACACCTCGCCGGACGGACCTCTTCCATAGCTCGGCGGGTCCATGATGATCGCGTCGTAGCGCCTGCCCCGGCGGATTTCCCGCTCGACAAATTTGCCGCAGTCGTCGACAATCCAGCGAATGGGCTTATCCTCGAGTCCGGACGAGCGCGCGTTTTCCTTTGCCCAGGCGACCATACCCTTTGCCGCGTCCACATGGCAGACGCTTGCCCCGGCGGCAGCGCAGGCAATCGTCGCGCCGCCCGTGTAGGCAAAAAGGTTCAGAACGCTGATGGGTCTTCCCGCGGTTCTGATTTTCTCCATCGCAAAGTCCCAGTTTGCCGCCTGCTCCGGGAAGACGCCCGTGTGCTTGAAGTTCATGGGCTTTACGTTGAAGGTCAGCTCTTTATAATGCACCTGCCACTGCTCAGGCAGGCGCAGATTGGACCATTTGCCGCCGCCGGTGTTGGACCGGCTGTATTTTGCGTCGTATTTGCGCCACAGCGGGTGCTGCTTCGGCGTCGTCCAGATGACCTGCGGGTCCGGGCGCACGAGAATATACTTTTCCCAGCGCTCGAGCTTCTCTCCGCTCGAGGTGTCGATGACCTCATAGTCCTTCCATTCGTCAGAAAGCCACATATCGTTCTCCTGCTTCTTTAATCGTTCTGATTGCCGCCGCTTAAGATATCGCGCACGGCAGAGGAAATGCGGCTGCCGCTGGTTTCCTCCTCGTCCTCCTCGGGCACCTCAGGCTCGGGAAGATCGTCTCTGGTGTGGATGTAGCACTCCACGTTGATCGCGTCCACATCCGGGCTCAGCGCCGGATAATAGCCTGCCGGCAGCGAATCGTTCGGCACAGCGTAAGCCTGGTCCTGCACGGTGATACCGCGTACCGGGAAGGCACGCGAAACGTCCAGCAGACCCACGGTCTTTGTGGTATTGCCCTCCACCTGCTTGCAGTATTCGTTCACCACGTGACCCGACGCGCCGCAGATCTCCACCTCCTTGTGGACATTGCAGTTCTGCGTCGGCACGTCGTACAGACTCAGCTCCACCGTGATGGCGCGGCTGCCTCTGGGGTCTTCGCGGCAGGCGTCGGTCATAAGAAGTCCGCTGTCCTGGCAGACCGTACATTCCACAACGTTGGTCGGCTTGTTGAATTCCCTGTTGGCAAGCCCCTCGTGGACCTTTGCCATGACCTTCTGCCAAAGAACCGTCGCCGGGTTCGCGCTCGAATCGGTCAGAACGACCTCCTCGGGGTCGTCGTAGCCGCACCAGACGACACCGGTATAATACGGGGTGTAGCCCGCAAACCAGCGGTCAAAGTCGCTCGTCGTCGTGCCGGTCTTTCCGGCAACGGTCATATTTTCAATCTGCGCCGCCGTGCCGGAGCCGGATTCGACGGTGTTTTCCAGCATATAGGTGATATACCAGGCGGTCATGTCCTTCATTGCCACATGCGACTGCTGGGTATTGTCCAGCACGACCTTGCCGTCGGCGTCGACCACCTTCGTATACGTTCTTGCCTCGCGCCAGACGCCCTCGTTTGCAAACGAGGCATACGCCTGCGCCATCGCCTTGACGCTCACGCCCTTTGTCAGACCGCCCATTGCCAGCGGCGCCAGATCAATATCCGAGAAGGTGTCTCCCGCCGCGTTCACGTAGGAGGAAACGAGCGAGCTGAGCCCCATCTTTTCCTTCGCAAACTCGAAGCAGTATTCGGGCGTCATCTGCGCGACCAGCTTGACCGGAATCGTATTGATCGAGTGCTTGACCGCTTCGTTGATGTTCATAAGCCCCCGGTAGACCGAGTCGGAGTTCTTCGGCCAGTGCCGTGCGTCGGTAAACGAATACGGCGTATCGTCCATCACCGTCGCAGGCGTCACAAGCCCCAGCTCCAGCGCAGGCGCATAGACCGAGACCGGCTTGATGGTAGAGCCGGGAGACAGATAGCTCTGCGTGGCGCGGTTTAAAATCAGGCTTCCCTGCTTTTCACCCACGCCGCCGGCAACAGCGACGACGTCTCCGGTCTTGTTGTCAATGACGACAATGCCGGACTGCAGCTGCTGCGAGCTTGCCGTGGCAGGAATGTTGTCGAGGTTCTGATAGACCTCTTCAACTGCCGCCTGCACGTCGGGGTTGAGGGTCGAATAGATCTTGTAGCCGCCGGTCATGAGCATCTTGCGGACAATCGTCGTCTCATAGCCAGTCTTCTCGCCCAGATCTCGCACCACGTCGTTGATGACCTGGTCTTCGAAATAAGAATAGTAATCCTCATCGCCGGATTTTTCGCCGCTGGCGTTGTGGAAAACCAGTTCCTCCGCCATCGCCTTGTCATACTGGTCCTGCGTGATATATTTCTGGTCGAGCATTTCGCCGAGAATGATCTCCTGGCGCTGCTTGTTCTTTTCGGGGTTGATATACGGGTCGTAGATCGAGGGGTTATTCGTAATGCCGATGAGCGCAGCGCACTCGGCAAGGTCGAGCTCGCTCACGCTCTTGCCGAAATAGACCTGCGACGCAGACTCCACGCCCTCGCAGTTTTCGCCCAGCGCGATGACGTTGAGATACAGCTCCATGATCTGCTTTTTCGTATATTTCTTTTCCAGCTCCAGCGCGCTGAAAATTTCCACCAGCTTGCGGCGCACGGTCACCTCGTCGCGCCCGGTAATGTTTTTGACGAGCTGCTGGGTAATGGTCGAGCCGCCCGCCTCGCCCTGACCGAGGAACATCTTGACGCACGCCTTCATGGTCGTGAACCAGTCGACGCCCTGATGGTCCTCAAAGCGCTTGTCCTCGATGGCAATGCAGGCATGAATCAGGTTTTTGGGGATATTCTCATACTCGACCCATGTGCGGTTCGCGCCGCCGTAGAGCTTGCGCAGGACCACATCCTGCCCGGTCTTCGGGTCTTCATAGTAGATCACGGACGTCTGGTCGAGCGTAAAGCCGTCGATCGAATCGACCTGCGCCGAAAGATCGTTTTTGACATACAGGGTAAACAGGCACGCAAAAATCAGCGTCGTGAGGAACAGCACCAGCACCATCGTGCCAAGGACCTTTCCCACGCCCTTGAGAACGCGCTTTGCCGCGGAGCCGGAGGGCTTTGTATGTTTATCTGCTCGCATGATATTCCTCCATCTATCGTAAAACCTGCCCGGATTTCTGAACAATCAGCGGGCACAATTCACCATTTTAATTTTCATCGTTACATTATAACACACCTGTCAATTAGTTTGGAAACAAAATATGAATATATGCCCGTTTTCTTTGCATGCACCGGCGCAAAACCGGGCATCGTAAAGCAAAAAGGAGGGAGAACATGAAACGGCTGCTTCTTACCCTTGCGCTCTGTATGAGTCTCTTCGCCGGCGGCTTTCTTCTCACGATTCAAAACGGCAGCATCTGCTACCGGGAGCCCGGCGGCGCATGGCACGACACCGGGCTGCGCGCGCGCAGCACCTTGCCCGCACAGGATGTTTCGCTTCTTTCGCGTGGGCTGCATTTTCCCAGCCGGCAGGCTCTGACGCGGGCGCTGGAAGATTTTTGTTCCTAGGGTGTATTCTTCCAACGCATGATGTGACCGGCAGCGAGGGATTTTTGCGTTAAACAAGACATTTTTTCGCAGGAATACTGACGTATTTCAAGGAAAAATGACGCGGCGCAGTGCGAAAAGACCCGCTGTCCGGGTACGTTGGGAGTTGGAAGAATACACCCCAGCCGGCAGATGGCAGAATTTCCTCTTGATTTTGCAGACGCTTGCCGCTAAAATAGAGGCAAGAACAAATCATGCGGAGGACGCACCTATGAGCGACGAATACGGAAGCGATTTTATCTCCATCACCGACGAAGACGGCAAGGAGTATGAGCTGGAGGTTCTGGCAGAGCTGGAATACGAAGGCAGCAAATATCTGGCGCTCGTCCCCGCCGATGACGACGGCGAGGAGGATCTGGAAGTCAGCATCCTCAAGGCGGTGGACGAAAACGGCGAAGAAATTCTCGTCACCATCGACGACGATGACGAGCTCGAGGCGGTCTACAGTGCGTTGATGGATCTCATGTACGAGGACGAGGAAGAAGAACCGTCCGAGACCTGAGCTTCACCGGAACTTTATATTCTGTCACGACTTCCCTGCGGGGTGCGTGACGGCTCCACTTAAACCCACATTATATTCAGGGGATGCCGGAATCTTCCGGTGTCGATTGCAGGCCTCCCGCCCACGGCTCTGACCGGTGGTGGACGTTGGAAGCAGAGAAGCATCGGAGAGGCAACCCACCTGCCCTTTCGTGCAGGTTATAATTGGAGTCGCACGGCTTTCGCGGGGATTTCCATATTGTCAAGAAAGCTATCTCTTTCTTGACAGAAGGGATTGCGCCCTGCGGGGCGAAACTCTACAAGGTTTTTATACATACCGAAACGGGGTAAGGCGTTCCGCCTTACCCCGTTTGTTATCTGTGTATCCGGGCAATCAGTTCGTCATAGATTTCCCGCGTTCTTTCCGGTTCATCCATTCCGATGACGAGGGTTTTACCATCTGCCGTCAGTACGACAAATTCCGATGCCTTTGTGTAGGCATACAGCGTGTAAGAGCCGAATTCGTCATTACAGAACGTACCCAGGGAAAACCTCGCCGAGCCGAAGCCGTTCGTCCGCATGCCGGTATCCAGATTGCTGCGATATTCGATCGTATCGATTTCGGAATACGAGAGGCTCAGATCCGCCCACCAGGTCGCGTGAATTGTCAGCGCCGTATCGCCGCAGCTTGCCTCCATGCTGCCGGTAAACAGCAGCAGCGCCGTACCCAGCAGCGTCACGCAGACAAGGACGGCAGCCACTCTGGACGCTATTTTTTCCGCCCGGCTTTTGGGTATTTTCTCATATGCAACGCCCGCCTTCCGATGCTGTCTGAAAATGGCGTAAGAATATGCAATCGGCGCAATGCCCAGCGCGGCAGTCACGCAGATCATCACCCAGACCATTGCCCGCAGCGGAAGCAGCGCTCCCAGCAGCAGAAGCAATCCTCCGCCGACCCACAGCTTCCCGGCAAACCGGTGCGTCCGGTTCCAGTTCTCCTCATTGCCCAGCGTCCAGGAGACCTTGACGCCCAGCGTGCTGTTCCGCCGCAGCTTTGGCAGATAGTTGCCGATCCAGACAAACAGCACGCCCAGCAGCACCGGCACGATCCCCGCGACCTCCGGCTCTTTGCCCAGCGCAGCCCGATACATCATGCCGCTTGTAACAAGCGAACAGACCGGCAGAATCCAGAAAACCATCCCCAGCGCCCTGGGGCTCTGGCGCTGCTGCTTCGGGTCGCGCAGCGTCAGGCACAGGCAGAGAAGGTGCACAAGCAAATGCGCCAGCGGCAGACCGAAAACAGCCAGCGCCTTTGCCGCACTGCCGTCTGCCTTTCCATCCGCGCCCCAATGGGTGATCAGCGTGCCGGGCAGCCTGTTCCACACGATCAGCCCGAACAGAACCGGCAGCAGAATCACCGCCGACGACAAAAACAGCTTCCTCTTATTCTCCCGCAGCATGGCCGCCATCTCCTTTCAAATCCGCAAGCCAGAGCATCGTCTCCTCCAGAACGGAGGTATTGATTTCATAATAAATAAACTTTCCCTCCCGGGTGTCGCGGATCAGGTCCGCCTCCTTCAGCACCGACAGGTGCCGGGAAATCGCCGGCGCGGATACAGAAAAATGCGCAGTAATCTCTCCTGCCGGCATACGCCCTTTTTTCAGCAGATTCAATATCTCCCGGCGAATCGGGTCGGCAAGCGCCTTTAAGGTCTGCTGCAAGCCCATGGCGCATCCTCCTTTAACATTTAACCGAATTGTTAATTATAGAATACACGAAACCTGCGCGCTTGTCAACCGGAATGCCAGAAAAAGCTGCCGGACACGCCGCTTTGCGGGGCTGCTTTTCCGGTTTTCGGTGCGGTTCCCGGGGAAAACCCGGAAAAATTACGAATTTTTGAATTTCCGAAAGAAACGCTTGCAAGTACGTGGCTTTTTCTGTATAATACGTTGAGTATCGTCTGTCAGGGTGCATCTGATACACTCTGGGCGGAACGTAAGAATACTTGAGAGGAATGATCCTGAATGAGCGCATCGCGCGAAAAGAACAAGCGCAAGGAGCTGAACGCTTCTGCCGAAGCCCCCGCCACACCCGCCAAAAAGGGTATGAGCAAGGGTCTGAAATGGACCATCGGCATCATCTGCCTTGTATTGGTAATTGCCATTGTCACCTTTTTCTCCATGCTGACCAGCGGCTACCTTGCCGGTCACACGACCGCCGCAACTGTGGGCAGCCACAAGCTCTCGCCTGCGATGGTGAACTATTTCTATAAGGAAGCCTATAACTCCATGAGCAGCCAGTACGGCGACATGATGAGCTATATCATCGACTCCAACACGCCGCTCAATGAGCAGTACTATGACGAAGAAAACGGCATTACCTGGGCAGACACCCTGATTGAGCAGGGTCTGACCAGCGCGGCGCGCATCTACGCCATCTACGACGAAGCAGTTGCAAACGGCGAGACGCTTTCCGACGACGATCAGTCCAGCATCGACGCCACTGTCTCCAACCTCAGCGTCTACGCCACCTACTACGGCTACTCCAACGTCAACGGCTACCTTGCCGCCATGTACGGCGCAGGCTGCAACGAGAAGAACTTCCGCGAGTTCCTCTCCATTGAAACCCTTGCCAACAACTACTCGCAGAAGGTCTACGACACGCCCGTCTACACCGAAGACGAGCTTGCAGCGGACTATGCCGCCGACCCCAACGCCTATGACACCGTTGACTACCGCGTGTTCGCCGTGACCGACGCGCTGTTTGACGAGGAAGACGAGGAAAAGCTGGCTGATCTCAAGAAGACCGCTGCCGACGAGCTGCTTGCCGCTGCCGAGGAAGGCGACGAGGCGTTCATCCAGGCTGCTTACGACCACGCCTCCGAAGACACCAAGGAAAACTACGAGGACGACAGCTACACCCTGCGCACCGACGTCGGTCATTCCGACTCCGATCTTTCCAACTGGCTGTTTGAATCCGACCGCAAAACCGGCGACGCCACCTGCGTCGAGACCAGCGGCACCTACTATGTCGCGATTTTTGAGAGCCGCAACACCCACGACTACGCGCTTCCGAATGCCCGCCACATCCTGATCTCCGTCTCGGATACCACTGACGAAGAGGCAATGGCGACTGCGAAGGAAACCGCAGAGAAGCTGCTTGCCGAGTATGAGGCGGGCGAACACACCGAAGACGCCTTCGCTGCCATCGGCGACGCCGCCTACGCAGACGGCACTGCCGCAGAGTCTGCCCGCTATGAGGACATCACGCCGGGTCAGATGGTCGAAGACTTTGAGAACTGGTGCTTCGACGCCAGCCGCCAGGTCGGCGACACCGGCATTGTGGAAAGCACCTACGGCTACCACGTCATGTACTTCTCCGGCTTCGGCACGAACTACCGCATGAAGCTGGTGGAAGACGAGCAGCGCGGCAACGTCTACACCGACTGGCTCACCGCCACTACCGAGAACGCAAGCTATGAGACCGTTGCCTCCGGCATGCGCTTTGTGACCAAGTAAGCTTTGAATGACGAACGAAACAAGGGGCTGCCGCAAGGCAGCCCTTTGTGATAGGAGGAACTATGGCAGAAACGCAATTTGACCGGGAGCGGATGCTGCTGGGAGACGAGGCAATGCAGGTTCTTGCCGCCAGTCACGTCGCCGTCTTCGGCGTCGGCGGCGTGGGAAGCTTTGCGGCAGAGGCGCTGGCGCGCGCGGGTGTGGGCGCCATCACGCTTGTCGACCATGACACGGTCAGCCTCACCAATCTCAACCGCCAGCTCGTCGCGCTGCACTCGACCCTCGGCATGCGCAAAACCGACGTCATGGCATCGCGCATTCTGGATATCAACCCCGCCTGCCGCGTCACAAACCTCCCCGTCTTCTACGAGCCGGAGTGCCG
>PPYF01308083.1_pt1 | contig 11913 bp, 10 predicted proteins | sample 1559871 | NCBI WGS metagenome assembly PPYF01 (sample SAMN08240021, study PRJNA423297) | Human gut metagenome, whole genome shotgun sequencing project. | reverse complement strand
GCTCGTAGGCGGTCTGCTTTACCTTCGGATTCGGAATCTTCTCAAGCTCACGGTCAATCAGTTCCATACCGATCTTTTTCGTCTCCTCGCCCGCATAATCCTCGAGGTATTCTTTTAAGGTCATGAGCGCGTTCGGATGACAGCAGTTTAAGATCTGCATATTTTTGCAGAGCGCCATAAAACGGTCACCGGTTCTACCCTCGCGGTAACATGCGGTGCAGAAGCTCGGAATATAGCCCATTTTCATCAGCCAGTTCACGACCTCATCTAAGGTACGCTGATCGCTGACGTCAAACTGCTCGGAATTCTCCTCCTCCGGCTCCGGCTCGGCATAACCGCCGACACTCGTTCTCGATGCACCGCTGATCTGCGATACGCCGAGCGGGAGCACTTTCTCACGCACTGCCTGACTCTCGCGTGTGGAGATGATCATTCCCGTATACGGCACCGAGATGCGGATGAGCGCACAGATCTTTGCAAAAATATCATCGCTGATACCGTTGTCAAAAGCAGTCGGATCAATGTCATCGGCATGTTTGACACGCGGCACGCTGATCGTGTGCGGTCCGACGCCGTGCACGGCTTCCAGATGCTCCGCATGCATCAGAAGTCCGGCAAATTCATAGCGGTACATCTCCAGTCCGAACAGCACGCCGAGTCCGACATCATCGATGCCGCCTTCCATCGCACGGTCCATTGCCTCCGTGTGATACGCGTAATCATGCTTCGGCCCGGTCGGATGCAGATTCTCATAGCTCTCCTTGTGGTAGGTCTCCTGAAACAGGATGTAGGTTCCGATGCCGGCTTCTTTTAACTTGCGGTAGTTCTCGACCGTCGTTGCCGCAATGTTGACGTTAACACGGCGGATGGCTCCGTTTTTGTGCTTGATGCTGTAGATCGTCTGAATACACTCCAGAATATATTCGATCGGATTGTTCACCGGATCTTCGCCGGCCTCGATTGCCAGACGCTTGTGTCCCATGTCCTGAAGTGCCGTGACTTCCCTCACGATCTCCTCCTGCGTCAGCTTCTTTCTGGCAATGTGCTTGTTTTTCAGGTGATACGGGCAGTATACACAGCCGTTTACACAGTAGTTGGAAAGATATAACGGTGCAAACAGCACAATACGGTTGCCGTAAAAGTCTTTCTTGATCTGCTGCGCCAGCGCATAGACTTCCTCGATTTTTTCCGGGATCTGACAGGCGAGCAGCACCGATGCCTCTCTGTGGTTCAAGCCCTTGCGCTCTCGCGCTTTTGCGATGATCGCGTCGATCAGCTCCACATTGTCCTTGTTCGCATCCGCGTAGGCAAGCGTCTCACGGATCTCCTCGTCGTTGATAAATTCCTCTGCTTTTAATGATTTTGCGTCATACTTGTACATAATTTTTCCTTTCTTTCCGGTTAGTTCATGCTTCCCGGTCAGTGTTTTTATTTTAAACCGCAGGTCGGTAATCCCCGCGGTCGGTAACCACTTCATAGCCGATGTTCTCCATCCGCCTCTGCATGCAGAAACGACATTCTGCCGCCTCATCCCCCGTGCAGATCTTATTGTCGTAAAGCTTATATTTTTCCCGCACAGAAACCGGCGAGAGATTCGGCATCACCACGTTGGCACCGGAGAGAATTCCCATTTCCCTTCCCTGCGGATGGATCGTGCCGAGCGCTGTCGTCGCCGGGAGCAGCACATGCGGATTCATCAGCCGCAGGATGGAAAGCAGCCGCAGGGTCATCTCCAGCGTTCCCGCAGTCTCCCCGCCAAACGGCGTGTCCTTCTGCGGGATGAACGGCCCGATTCCCACCATGGCGGGTCCGAGCTCCTTAATAAACACCAGGTCTTCATACAGCGTCTCCGTGGTCTGATACGGTGAGCCCACCATAAAGCCGCAGCCGGTCTGATATCCGATCTCCTTTAGATCCCGCAGACAGCGCATCCGGTTTTTAAGGGACATTTCCTCCGGGTGCAGCTTTCCGTAGTGCACCGTATCCGCCGTCTCGTGCCTGAGCAGATACCGGTCTGCGCCCGCGTCAAAATATGCCTGATAACTCGCTCTTTCTTTTTCCCCGATCGAGAGTGTCACTGCACAGTCCGGGTATGCCCGCTTGATCGCAGACACCAGGTCGCAGATCCTTTCATCCGTAAAATAGGGGTCTTCTCCGCCCTGCAGCACAAAGGTGCGAAATCCAAGCTCATACCCCGCCGCGCAGCAGGAGAGGATCTGCTCCTTCGTGAGCCGGTAGCGCTCGGCACATGCATTGCCCCTGCGGATACCGCAGTAATAACAGTCATTTTTGCAGTAGTTGGTGAACTCGATCAGCCCGCGGATATAGATCTGTTTTCCGTAAACCGCCTGTGCCGCCGTTCTAGCCTCAGCCCTAAGCCTCTCAACTGCCTCTGTATCTTCTGTTGTAAGCAGACAGTCCAGTTCCTCCGCCGACAGCTTCTGCTCCGTCTTCAGGCGCTCTATGATTTTTTCCTCGTGTGTCATATAAATCTCCATTCCGCAGACGCTTATACATTGGAATAGACGGTCTTTGCCGTGATTCCCGCAAGCCGTCCGATCTTCCCCGACAGTGCATTGATGACATCCTGCGGTGCATCGATGGCAACGCTGATAATGTGAACATTTTTTTCCCGGTAAGGGATCCCCATTCTGCCGATGATATGGCTCCCGTATTCGTGCAGCAGATGATTGAGCTGCTCCACGGACTCGGTGCTCTCCACAATGATACCGATAAGTGCAATTCTTGTCTCCATATTTTCTCCTAATAAGAAAGAATCCTGCCTGCGGGATTCTCCGCGCGGGAGCGGTTCGCAAAGCGATATTTTCCTTACCGCGAACTGCGCATCCTCGCGGAGCGTTTTTTATTTCATAGGAAGGTTCCACTTTCACACATGAATGTATCACGGTATTTCCTATGAAAATAAAAAAACCGTATCTGAAATCTCCTCTCAGATACGGCACTCGCTGGAAATACACGGCAGAACCTGCCCTACAGGGCATGGAATATTCCGCCGGTATCCTATCTACAGCATCTGTTCCGCACGCGCAGACCAGATGCAGACACTTTCATGACCGCCATATCTTCCGCCGCAGGCACTGCTTTTGGCGTCAGAGACTTTTGTTAAGGCAAGACAGCAAGAACGTATCTCACTGCAATGCTGTTTCAGCGTATCATGAAGTCTGTTCCCGTTCAAGATCTTTCGTTGTATTTTTTGTGAAACAATTCACAATCTTTTCTTTTCCGGTGGATCAGAAACCGGTTACACGGATAGGTCCAGAGCATCGGAATCAGCATTCCGATCACCTTGATTACCATGTCGCACAAATTCCCCGTCCAGCCGTTTTCCCTTGCCCAGGTCGTCATCGCCGATCCGATCCAGCCGTTCGCAAAGATTGTGAACAGTACCATGACCGCATAGAGTGCCATGCTGACCGCCGGATTGGCGTCCGCCTTAAAAGTAATCTTGCGGTTCAATTTCTCCGGTATTGACATCCGGCACCGACGGCGGTTCCAGAAAAATATCCCCGGCACCGCAGGTTTCTCCCAACTTATAATATTCGTTCTTATGTGTCCGATAGGCACGCACCGCACCTTTTTCCCCGCGGTCGACACGCTTTAACACCTCATAATATTCGCGCATCGGGATATGTTGAAATACGATGGACGGCACATACATTCCGTTTTTCTCCCGAAGGTCTTCCCGCTGCTTGCGGTACCACGCAATGATCTTCGGATCAAATGCCTCGTAGCCGCCCTCCCTGGCATCCGTTCCGCTGTCAAACAGATACAGTTCAAACACATCCCTCCCGCTTCCGTCGGATGCCTCGATGGGAATGGCACAGGTTCCGCCCCCGTCAATCCCTTCTGCCTGCTCTCCGATGCAGTTCGGAAGTCTTTTGTAAATATGATAGAACTGATCCTGATTAGAAATTCCAACCTGGCAGTCATGATTGCCAAATGTCACTGCAAACGGAATGCCACGCTTTGTCACCGGCTCTAATAATTTTCCAATCGTCTGTGCTACCTCCCGCTCCAGCTCCTCTCCTTTTCCCTTGTAAGTCACACCATAGCCCTTGATCTGATCACCAGTGTAGACGACAAGATCCGGCTGCTCCTCCAGAACCGCCCGCTCCATCAGCGCGATCGTGTCTTTCGATATTGCGGGAATTTCCTGCATATCTGTAATCTGCATGATTTTAAAAGTACCGTCTTTTTGAAATCTCAATTTCATCCTTATTCTCCGTGATGTAAAAAAGGGAGACTGCGCCCCTGCATGTCTCCCTTGACCTTTTCTTAGTTATCTTCCCCAAAATGCTGTTCCAGATCTGCCGATAACGATGAAATCTCATCGATTTCAGCCGAAATGCTGCGGATGGAATCATTCTGCGACGTGATTGTGTCCGTGATATTCTGGATGGTTGCAGAATTTTCCTCTGAGGTTGCCACCAGCGTCTCGATCTCCTGCTGGATATTTCCAAAGTGTTCCTTCACATGTTCAATGATCTTATATTCTTCATCGACAATCTGGCTCGCTTCATCCGTCGCATCATTGATGTTACTAAAATAATCCATCAATCCGCCGACCAACTCCACACTCGCGGAAGCAGCATCGGTGCCCGCCGTGATTTCTTTTGAGATCTGCCCGGTCGTATCCGTCAGCCAGGTCAAAATCTCCTGAATGTTGTTCGCCGCCTTGGCACTCTCCTCCGACAGCGCGCGGATCTCATCTGCAACCACCGCAAATCCTCTTCCGTGTTCTCCCGCACGCGCCGCCTCAATAGATGCATTTAACGACAACAGATTCGTCTGGGATGCAATGGAATTGATCTCTCCGAGAATCGATGTGATCCGGTTCATCTCGGTAAGCAGCGAATCGGTCGATTTGCGCGCGGAATCGACGGTCTCCTCCATGGAAAGAATGGAACTCTTTGCCGTCTGTATCGCTCCGTTTCCTTTTTCTACCGCGCTCTGCACCTTCTGAAATCCCTGATCCAGAGAAACTGCCAGTTCATGGTTCCGGTTAATCTCCGTTGTTGCCGCATTAATTTTATCCATCACGCTGACAGTTGCATTAGCAGTATCCTCAACCACCTGCCCCATCTGCGATGCCGCCGATTTCACGCTGGAGCTGCCGTCCGCAAGCGCATGCACTGAACTCATACTCTTGTGAATCGTGGTGTTCAGATTCGTGGAAATCGTATTGGCGACTTTCGCATTGTTCTGAACGATGGAAAGCGTCTCTTCCGTTTTCTTCACAACACCCGCACCGCGTTTCGTCGCAAAATAAAGCAGGATCGCTGTCACGATAAACAAAAATACGCGTGTCACCACCCCGGCCATCGAATAGTCGCTTCCCGCAATGGTCTCAGGACTGAAGATCATAAATACGACCGAAATAACCGTAAACGGCACTGCGAAATAGATGATAACCGACTCCATAAAATAGGAAGTTGTCATCGCTAAAAGTACAAAATTCGCCAGATACGGAATCGAATTGCCACCATATACCCACGAATACAACAGCGTACCGATCGCCGGCGGGAATACGAGAATCAGCACTTTTTTCACATCGTCAATCGAAAGGTAACATCCGATCGTAGAAATAATTCCCGCAACTACCAGAATTGCAATTCCACGGATTGCAAGCACGGTAAATCCGTATCCCATCAAAGAAACAAGGCTAAGTGCAACGACTGAGCACCAGACAATAATCAAATTCCGCTTGTGTAATTTTTCCATATCATGTTCCCTTCTAAAGAAAACCTATCATCATGTACGCGTCTATTATATTATCTTTTTGCGCTGCTTTCTGCGCACAATATGAACTCGTCAGAGTTCATTATACCGCAAGATCAGATCAAGAACAATATTGTAACTTCAGGCTTTTTCGGTAACTTCAGGCTTTTTCGGTAAATCCTGAGGTTGACACGATGTTTTCGGTAAATTCTGGGACAGACAACAGTTTCTGCAACCCCAAGGCGGCGTGATCTTTTCTTCTTTTTCGGGTCTAACGTTGCGTTTTCCTTCTTCCAGACCCGACCATGGCTTGTTTTTCGGTGTTATGTAAACTTCTTTCTCTCGCTCTCGGGTCTAGCGCGCGAAAAATGGGCTCTCGGACCCGGCTTTTCTTCCTTCCCAAGTCCAGCGCACGAAAATCAGGCTCCCAGCCCCAACTTTTCTTCCTCCCCGCATCCAGCGCCCGAAAATCAGTCACACAGCCCGTCCAAAGCTCGTTTTCCGTCATTATGTAAACCTTTTTTTCACGCGCCACGCATTACAACGTTCCAAACGAATACCCCTGCGTCTGCGCCGCATCGATCAGATCTCCCAGCACCGCCGCATTTGTTGCCGACTCCGCATGCAGCAGATAGATGGCTCCCGGGTGCATCTTATTTTTCATCTTCTGCAGGCTTTCCGCCTGATCCGGCTGGTTGTCCACATCGTAATCCAGATAGGCAAAACTCCAGAACACGCTCTCGTATCCGCAGTTATTTACAACGGCGAGCGACTGCTCACTGAACTTTCCCGCAGGATAGCGGAACAGATTCATCTCATATCCAAAGGTATCTTTGATATACTGATGATTTCCCATGACCTCTTCCTGCTGCTGTTCCACTGTCAGCGAAGGGATGCCAGCCGACGGGTGCGTCACACTGTGATTGCCGACTACATGCCCCTCGTCAATCATGCGCTGCACCAGTGCCGGTTCCGCCTTTGCATAAGGCTCCGTGACAAAAAAGACGGCATGCACGCCCTTTTCCTTAAGCGTATCCAGAATGGATTCCGTGTACCCGTATTCATATCCCTCATCAAAAGTCAGATAGAGGGTCTTTGTATTCTCTCCAATGAAAAGCGCATGGTAATCCCCATACTTCTGCTGCGCACTGACTGCATCGTTCGGGCGGTTGTCCGCATCGGTGTGGCTTCCCAGCCCCCAGCTCTGCACGGTGGTATCCAGCCCGTCAAGCGCAATCGTCTGCACCGCCGCATTTCCACCTGCAGCACTCTGACCGTCTCCGGTGCTGCTTCCTGTTTGGTCCGCCCTCTGTCCTCCGTAACCTTGTTGGCACGGTATGTCTCCGCCGTTGCAAGCACTGCGTCACCGATGGCGGCAGCGTACGCATCCAGCTTTTCATCGAAAAGCTGGTTATCGGATGCATCGTTGATAAATCCCATCTCGACGATGCAGGACGGCATGTCCGAATGTACATTGATATAATAATTGGAGGATTCTCCAGTCTGGGTTCCCTTTTTCACGCCGCGGTTTCTCTGGATTCCCGCCGTATCCAGCACTTCCATAATGTGGTTTGCGAGGGCATCCGTCTCCTCCGAACCACTCGCCGAGATCCAGGTCTCTACGCCGTTACCCTCGCCGTCATTGCGGTGCAGCGACAGCATATAATCCGCACCGCTCTGATTGGCAATCCCGCACCGCTCTGACAGGCGCAAAAACGTGTCATCCGACCTCGTCATAACCACTTTTACATTTTTATCAGCCAAATAAGCTGACACAGCCTGTGCCAGCTTTAAATTATCATCCTTCTCATAACGCCCCTTATAATCGGAGCCGTTGTCTTTTCCGCCATGTCCGGCATCCACGCACACGATCAGGGGATTCTCCTCTGTTTTCGTCTCCTCCGACCAGATTACCTCTCCCTCAATCTCCTGCGTTGCAGACTGCGTTCCCTGCATCAGGGACAGCCCCCGTCCCAACAGTTCAAACCCTGCGATCACGAGCAGCATTTTCACAATACTGTACTGTATACATACCAGATTCCGAATTCGTCTTTTCTGTCTCTTTGTTACATTCACATCACTTCACTCCTTGGATTCCTACGATTCTATTTTAGTCCTCTTTCCGTGAAAACGCGAATGAATCTTTATGAAGAATTTCTTAATATGAATCCGTCCGGATTCATCGTTCTAAAGTAAAAACTGTGCCAGAGCGTAATTGCTCACATCCTGCCCGCGTTCCGTCAAATAAATCCTCCCCGCGCGTTTTTCGAGCAGTCCTTCCTCCGTAAGATGCAGCAGCACCTCCTGATACACTGCCTCAATCTGTGTTCCAAACGTCTGTGCAAAACGTTCCCTGGAAATTCCCTCCATCATGCGGAGTCCTAAAAACATAAACTCTTCCATCTGCCCTTTTCGTGTAATGCGCTCTGCCGAAGCATGCAGATTCGTGGCCGGAAGCTGTTCCACCCTGCCGGATGCGCCGCTCCCCTGGCTATCCGTTATCTCATTCTCCCAGATACCCTCACGAATATGTCTGGTTTCTTCCAGATACACATACAATTCCCGCGTGTTGCTGTAGCGGATATTCTCCATCAGAGACGACGCGCCAAGCCCCAGTCCCAGATAATTCTCCCGCTCCCAGTAGCCGATATTGTGCCGGCACGCATAACCCGGTTTTGCAAAATTAGAAACCTCATAGTGCACATATCCCGCTTCCGCAAGCACCTGCTCGGTCAGCTTGGTCATCCGGTACACTTCATCCTCCGTCGGCAGCGCCACCGTCTGCATTCCCGCCTGCTGCTTGACCGCGTCAAACTTATACAGATCGTAAAATGGCGTCCCCTTCTCAATGATCAGGGAATAGGCGGAAATATGCTCCGGTTTCAGCCACAGAAGCTGCTGCAGGGTGCGGGCAAAACTCTCTGCCGTCTGTCCCGGAAGAGAACTCATAATATCCACATTGACATTGTCGAATCCGTTTTTGCGCGCCAGCTCGTAAGTCTTCAGGAACTGGTCAAACGTGTGAATCCGTCCGAGAATCTTTAATTCCTCATCCACAGCCGACTGCAGGCCGATGCTGATCCGGTTGATTCCCGCATTCCGGTAGCCGGCAAACTTGTGATCGGTGACGGTTCCCGGATTGCACTCAATGGATATTTCCGCATCCGACGCCAGACGAAACGACCGGCGAACCGCCGACATAATCTGTGCCATCCACTCCTCTGTGAGCCACGATGGCGTGCCGCCGCCGATATATACCGTCGATACCAGGTAGTCGCTGCAATGCGGTCCGTAATACGCAATCTCCCGGAGCAGCGCCTCCACGTAGGCTGCCTGCGTTGCCTCGTCCGCCGCAAAGGAAAGGAAATCACAATACTGGCATTTTTTGACGCAAAACGGAATATGAATGTACAATTCCATTGTTTTCTGACTCACTCCACATACCGCTCCTTTCCCAAAAATATTCCTGACACTGCCATCACTGACGCTGCATTTTCCGATCTGTTCCTTTAATCTTCATCCAGCTTCAAGACGCTCATGAATGCCTCCTGCGGAATCTCTACATTTCCGACCTGACGCATGCGCTTCTTGCCTTCCTTCTGCTTCTCTAAAAGCTTTTTCTTACGCGAAATATCGCCGCCGTAGCACTTTGCAAGCACATCCTTGCGCAGCGCCTTGACTGTCTCACGGGCAATCACCTTGCCGCCGACTGCCGCCTGGATCGGAATCTCAAACAGATGTCTCGGAATCTCTTCCTTTAACTTCTCGCACATCTTTCTGCCCCTGTCGTAAGCACTGTCCTTAAAGACGATGAACGAGAGCGCGTCCACCTGCTCCTTGTTAATCAGAATATCCAGCTTCACAAGCTCGGAACGCTCATAGCCCTTCAGCTCATAGTCGAACGAAGCGTATCCTCTCGAGCGGGACTTTAAGGCGTCAAAGAAATCGTAGATGATCTCATTGAGCGGCAGATCGTACTTGATGAGCGCACGGGTCTCCTCCAGATACTCCATACCGTTGTATACACCGCGCCGTTCCTGGCAAAGCGTCATAATCGCGCCGACATACTCGCTCGTCACCATGATCTCCGCCGAAACGACCGGTTCCTCCATATACTCGATCTCGGACGGATCCGGCAGATTAGACGGGTTCGTCAGATCGATCACCTCTCCGTTCGTCTTGTGCACCTTATAGATAACGCCCGGTGCCGTCGTCACGAGATCCAGATGAAACTCTCTCTCCAGACGCTCCTGCACGATCTCCAGATGAAGCAGTCCTAAGAAACCGCAGCGGAATCCGAAGCCCAGCGCCAGCGACGTCTCCGGTTCATACTGCAGCGACGCATCGTTGATCTGCAGCTTTTCCAACGCATCGCGCAGATCCGGATATTTGGCACTGTCCGCCGGATACATGCCGCAGTATACCATCGGATTGACTTTTTTATAACCCGGAAGCGGCTCCTCACACGGATGTGCGGCGTTCGTCACCGTATCACCCACGCGGGTATCCCGCACATTTTTGATGCTCGCACAGATGTAGCCGACCATGCCGGCAGACAGTTCGTCACACGGAATGAACTGCCCTGCTCCAAAGTAACCGACCTCGGTAACTTCGGACTGCGCCCCGGTCGCCATCATAAGGATCGGATCGCCGACCCGCACCGTGCCCTCCTTGATCCGGCAGAACACGATGACACCCTTGTAGGAATCATAGAGTGCGTCAAAGATCAGCGCCTGAAGCGGCGCTTTTGGATCGCCGGCCGGCGCCGGAATCTTCTGTACGATCTGCTCTAACACCTGATCGACATTGAGTCCTGTCTTTGCGGAAATGCGCGGCGCATCCTCCGCCTCGATTCCGATGACGTCCTCGATCTCCTTTACGACCTCGTCCGGCTGCGCGCTCGGCAGGTCGACCTTGTTGATGACCGGCATTACATCCAGATCATGGTCTAACGCAAGATACACATTCGCAAGGGTCTGTGCCTCCACGCCCTGCGCCGCATCCACGACCAGAATCGCACCGTCGCATGCCGCAAGGCTTCTCGATACCTCGTAGTTAAAATCGACATGTCCCGGGGTATCGATCAGATTAAAAATATATTCCTCGCCGTCGTTCGCCTTGTAGATAATGCGGACCGCCTGCGACTTGATCGTAATTCCGCGCTCTCTCTCCAGATCCATGTTATCTAACACCTGCGCCTGCATTTCCCTGCTGGTCAAGGTTCCTGTTTTTTCTATAATACGATCGGCAAGTGTAGATTTACCGTGATCGATATGTGCTATGATACAAAAATTTCTGATTTTACTCTGGTCAATCGACATTCATTTCCTCCTGCCCGGTGCGCATCACTTCTGCCCTCCGGCAGCCACACGCATCACTTATCTGCAATATTATAAGGGATAAAGCCGGAAAACGTCAAGGGAATCGCGGTTCGCAAAAACCACGCAATTTATTTGCAAACCGCGCATATATGAACAAAATTTCACAATTTTACACTGGATTTTTCCCCAGAATATGATATGATATCAACGTCGATATTTATCGGCATGGGTTTTGGTGAATAAACCGAGAAAACCCCCTTCTTAAGCAAAGAACCCCTGCTACGGTGGCTGCAAACACCATAACAGGGGTTCTTCTTATTTTATGTATCATATGATAACTCAGATATCTTTTCCAAAGTCAAGACCGCTCTTCTCGCGCTTCTCTTCCTGCAGTGCAACCAGATCCGCCAGTGTGATATGATCCACGACATCGCTGATCGCCTGGTTCAGCCGCTTCCACACCTCCACGGTAACGCAATCCACTTCGCGTTCGCAACTTCCTTCCTCCTCCACGCAGGCAACCGGCGCAAGCGATCCCTCCGTCAGACGCAAAATATCGCCAACCGTGTATTCCTCCGGTGCTTTCCGCAGGGAATAACCGCCCTGCGGTCCTCTGGTGCTCCGCACATAACCTGCCTTGTTCAATACGGATATGATCTGCTCAAGATATTTGTCTGAGATCTGCTGTCTTTCCGCAATATCTTTAATGCGCACAACGTTGTTCTCACCGTTCATCGCCAGATCCAGCATCAGGCGCAGCGCATATCTGCCTTTTGTAGAAATTTTCATATTCGTTCACACTAACACCTTTCCTGCTTCTGCCAGTCCAGAAGATCCTGCAATGTCACATGAT
>PPYF01028661.1_pt1 | contig 11913 bp, 12 predicted proteins | sample 1559871 | NCBI WGS metagenome assembly PPYF01 (sample SAMN08240021, study PRJNA423297) | Human gut metagenome, whole genome shotgun sequencing project. | reverse complement strand
GCTTTCCGCAGAAATAGGGATTTATTGCCTTAATTTAAACTCGAAAAAGTCCCGAAGGACTTTTTCGACACGCTGGGGCGGATCATATCCCCCATGCCCTTCTGAGCCTTTCCACTCCCTCGGTTATCCTCTCCTTCGGCAGAGAGGCATAGCCGATGAGCACGGTGTTTTCATAGTTTTCAGGCGTGCCGTTGATGAAATACGGCGATATGGGATATACCCTTACTCCGTTTTCCGCCGCGAGCTCCGTCATTTTTTCCTCTCCCGGGCCGTTTTTCAGTCTAAGAGCAAGATGATGGCCGGCGTTCTCTCCGTTTATGCTTATGGCGTCTCCCAGCTTTCCCAGCTCCTCTAAAAGCACGGCTCTTTTCTCCCCGTACAGCTTGCGCATGCGGTTGAGATGTCTCTCGTAATGTCCGCCGTTTATGAAAGCGGCTATGACCTCCTGCTCAAGGGCGGAAACGGAGGTCGAAAATTTGGTAAATCTTCTGTTGTATTCGTCCATAAGCCCCAGAGGCAGCGCCATATAGCTTATTCTGACGGATGGCGCGATGGTCTTTGAGAATGTTCCAAGGTATATCACCCTGCCGTTGCCGTCAATGCTCTGCACAGCCGGTATCGGCTTTGAGTTGTACCTGAACTCGCTGTCATAATCATCCTCTATGATGTATCTGCCTTCGGCGGCGCTGGCCCAGTTGAGCAGTTTTACCCTTCTTGCGGCGGACATGGTCATTCCCAGGGGAAACTGGTGGGACGGGGTTATGTATACGGCGGCCTTTCCCACGGAGGGCAGTCTGTCGGTCATAAGACCTTCGCCGTCCACGGGTATGAGCCCCACCCTGTGGCCGTTATATTTAAAGACGGAGTACGACTCCCTGTATACGGGTTCCTCCATTATGACCGAATATTCCCTTCCCAGCAGGCCGCATATTATGTTTAGCAGGTTGTCCATGCCGGCCCCTATTATTATTTGTCCGGCGGAACAGCTTACTCCCCTGTAGCGGTAAATATGTCCGGCAACGGCTTTCCTCAGCTCATAATCGCCCTCCGGCGGGGGGCTTTTAAGTATTCCCGGATTATATTCGTTGAAACAGCCCTTTATGAGTTTTATCCATGTGTTATAGGGGAACCTCTCCCAGTCAACGCCGTCTGTGGAAAAGTCGATTATGTCCGTCTCCGTTTTGTCTTCCCCGCCTTTGGCCAAGCCCCTTTTTCCGGCGTTTCTCACAAAGTTCAGCTCGTCTATCTGGCAGACATAATATCCGCTTTTTGGTCTGGCCTCTATAAAGCCCTCGGACAGAAGCTGGCTGTAGGCCGTTTCCACCGTGTTTACGCTCACTCCAAGGCTTTCGGCCAGTTTCCTTTTGGAATACAGCCTTTCCCCTGCCTTGAGCCTTCCCTCATGGATCTCCCTTTTTATATGCAGATATATTTGAAAATACAGCGGCTTTGAACGGTTCCTCTCTTCCAGCGTTATCACTTCGGCACTTCCTTTCGGGCGTCAGACTGACACCATAATATTTTTGTTATCTGGCGGTTTTAATACGGTCAGTTTAATAGTATTATATGGCTCATAATATCTACAGTCAACATGGAGGCGGTAAAAATGAGCGGTTCATCAGCGGGCGCGCATGCGGCTGCCCACGCAAAGACAGCGGCGGTAAACGGCATATCCATCGCCCTTGTTTTTCTTGCCACGGCGTTTATAAATATAAGGCTTCCCATAGCCGCCAACGGCGGGCTTATACATCTTGGCAACGTCCCTTTGTTTCTGGCGGCGGCCATATTCGGCAAAAGGACGGGAGCTGTCTGCGGAGCGTTTGGAATGGGGCTTTTTGATCTTCTTTCGGGATGGACATTATGGGCTCCGTTTACGTTTGTAATCGCGGGTCTTATCGGATATACGGTCGGCAGGCTGACGGAGGATCCAGCCGCGTCATATTCAAGATACGTTCTGGCTGTGATTCTGGCTCTTATAATAAAGGTTGCCGTCTACTATATCGCCGAGGCTGTTATTTACGGGAACCTGGCGGCTCCCTTGGCAAGCATACCGGGAAATGTCATTCAGATCGGAGTGGCCTCAGCCGTGTTCCTTATAGTCATAAAGCCCATACGGGCAGGCTTAAAAGCATTTTGATCCGACAAAATATTAAAACTTACAGGAGATGATACTATGTATAAAATTATGACACCCGGCCCGACACAGGTAAGAAGCAACGTGCTCGCGGCCAGAAGCCTTATAACGACAAATCCGGACATCGACGAGGAATTTGTCGAGCATTATAAAATGACCTGCGATATGATAGGCGAGATAATCGGCTCCACGGGAGAGGTATATATCCTTTCCGGCGAGGGAATACTCGGCCTTGAGGCGGCCTGCGCGTCTCTTACGGAAAGGGGCGACAGGGTGCTTATTATAGACAACGGCGTATACGGCAAAGGGTTCGGCGATTTCGTCAAGATCTACGGCGGCAATCCGGTTTATTATACGAAAGATTACCATAAACCCATCGATCCACGCGCGCTCAGGGATTTCCTCGAGTCCGACCATGATTTCAAATACGCCACCATCGTCCACTGCGACACGCCAAGCGGTATTTTAAACGACGTGGCGGCCATCTGCCCCATACTTAAAGAATACGGCATACTTACGGTGGCGGACTGCGTTTCCTCGACCTTCGGCGTTCCCCTCAGCGTGGACGAAAGCAAAATAGATATATGCTGTATGGGTTCCCAGAAGGCTCTTTCCGCTCCTCCGGGACTTACCATGCTCGCCGTCAGCTCCGACGCGATGAACGCCATGGAAAACAGAAAAACGCCCATAGCCTCGTTTTATTGCAACATACTTACGTTCAAAAATTATTATACGGAAAAATGGTTCCCCTACACCATGCCGATCAGCGATATTCTGGGACTCAGCAAAGCCGTTAAAAACGTATACTATGACAAAAACATATACAAGCGTCACCATATCATAGCCGAAGCCGTAAGAAAGGCCGTGACCGAAGCGGGTCTGACACTGTATCCGGAAGCCGGCTTCTCCGATACGGTAACGGCCATAAATGTGCCGGAAACTCTTGAGGACGGCCAGATACTGTCCATAATGAAAAACGACTATAACATACTCATCACGGGCAGCTTTGACATTCTTGCGGGAAAAGTAATAAGGATAGGCCATATGGGTGAAAACGCCAACATAAGGGACGTGGCGGAGACCCTTCTCGCCCTTGACAGGACGTTCGCCAAACTCGGCTATCTTCTTAAGGCAAAGATGAGCGAGATATTTATGAATGAAATGGAAAATTACGAGCTTTAAAAATTTCGAGCTTTAAAAATTCGGACGCAAAAATACCGCGGACGGAGGTCTCTCCCGGCCGCGGTTTTTTAGCGCCTTTATTTATGCTTAATCAGATGCTTGTGTATCCGCCGTCGATATAAATTATCTGTCCGGTCGTATAGTCGGAAGCGTCGGAAGCGAAGTAAACTACCATTCCGGCAAGGTCGCCGCTGTCGGCGTTTCCGAAACGCTTCATGGGTATGTGCCTGAACATCTCTTCCCTTGTGGCGGGATCCTCAAAAAGAACCTTTGTCATGGCTGTCTCAAAGAATCCGGGCGCAACGGCGTTTACGTTGATTCCGTACTGAGCCCATTCAACGGCGAGAGCCTTTGTCATCTGCATAACAGCTCCCTTGGCCGCAACATAGGATACGATGTTGGGTCTTGCTACGACACGGGCGTTGATGGACGAGATGTTGATGATCTTGCCCTTTATGCCTTTTTCGATCATGTGCTTTCCTACGGCCTGGCAGGAAAGGAATACGCCTTTAAGCTGTACGTCCTGAACCTTGTCCCAGTCCTCAACTGTATATTCTATGGCGGGCTTTCTTACGTTTACTCCGGCGCTGTTTACAAGGATATCAATATGTCCGAGCTTTTCGATGACCTTATTGACAAGGGTGTCAACGCCTTCCTTTGTGGAGATGTCTCCGGATATTCCGTAGCATACTCCGCCTGTCTTTTCCATTATTTCCTTAGCGGCCTTGTCGCAGTCTGCCTGGTTCCTGCTGGAAACAACGGCAACGGCTCCGGCGTCCACAAGGCCCTTTGTTATTCCTTCTCCAAGACCCTTGCTTCCTCCGATGACAAGGGCGTTTTTGCCTTTAAGTGAAAACAAATCCATTACACTCATGATCTTATCCTCCTTAAAATTCGTGATTTTATATTTTATTATTACTATCGTTTGATTTTGTCCCGTTTATTATATCATGTCGAAAGAAATTTGTATATATTTTCTTGTATAATATATGCGTATTCCGTTATATATAACAAGATATGTTGTAAATACAACGTACTCCATTTTATTTGTCATACATATCCGAAATAGGCAGACATTTATCGTGCCTCTCACAGCGAATAAAAGTCCGAAAGGTTTTTCAGCCCACAAGCCTTATCCTCGCTCCGCCGGAATATTCCTCTATACGGCCTATCCTCTGGGCGCGGGGCACGCTTGGCTCCAGCTCCTCAAACAGGGCGTCGGCGTCATCCGGGTCAACGGCCATCAGAAGTCCGCCGGACGTCTGGGGATCATAAAGCATATCCTGCACCGCGAGGCTCACATCTCCGCCGTCCACGCTGCTTTCGGCAAAGCTGCGGTTTCTGTACATTCCCTCGGGCAGTATGCCCATTTCCGCGAGTCTCAGCGATTCCTCAACAAGAGCTATTCCCCTGACGTCAATTACGGCTCCCGTCCCCGAGCCCTGGGTCATTTCCAGCAGGTGTCCCATCAGCCCGAAGCCCGTCACGTCCGTGCAGGCATGTACCCTGTATTTGACCATGATGTCTCTTGCCGCCTTGTTAAGCGTCGTCATCACGCTGAGGACGTATTTCAGTCCCTCCTCCGAGGCCATTCCCGCCTTTGCCGCCGTCGTCATTATGCCGGAACCCAGCGGCTTGGTAAATATGAGCTCGTCGCCGGGCTTTGCCCCGCTGTTGGTTATTATTTTATCGGGGTGGACAAATCCCGTAACTGCCATGCCGTATTTCGGCTCGTCGTCAAGTATGGAATGGCCGCCGGTGATTAGCGCGCCGGCCTCGTACACCTTTTCATAGCCGCCGCGAAGTATGGCATGCACCGTATCCCTGTCCATATCCGCCGGCACGGCCATGACATTCAGCGCCAGCTTCGGCTCGCCGCCCATGGCGTAAATATCAGACATGGCGTTGGCCGCCGCTATCTGGCCGAATGTATACGGATCATCGGCGATGGGAGGGAAAAAGTCAACGGTCTGGACGATGGCAAGCTCGTCGCTTATTTTGTACACCGAGGCGTCGTCGCTTTTGTCAAATCCCACAAGAAGGTTTGGGTCGGTCCTGACCTTTATATCCGCCAGAAGCCCCGCCAGCACTCCCGCTCCGACTTTCGCCCCGCAGCCCGCGCATTTCGCCAGCTTTGTGAGCTTTACGTTATCGTTGTCTTCCATTGTCCTTCTCTCCCTTCGACAGTCTGAGTACGGCCTCGAGCACGCCGCCGCCCACGGCAAGCGCCTTGTCCGACACGGTAAAGCAGTGCGCAAGCTCGCATCTTGGATCAACGTCCCCGCTTTTCATTCCTTTGTATACCGGCGTGTTTTCCGGAAGTATTCCCCTCAGAACCCCGCCGATAAGGCATTTAACCGGCTCGCCGTCCACATATCCAACGGTCTGTCCGGCCTCCACCACATCGCCTATGGAGCAGACGGGGGTGAAAATTCCGTCCTTCACGGCTCTTATTATCCTTTCCACCGTATAGCCGCCGATGTTTCCCGGCACTCCCGTGTTTTCCGCCGCTCTTCCCTCCAATATGACCCTGCCGAGGTAATGTCCCCTCTGGGTCTCCACCACGGCATGGCAGTCCTCTCCGGCGGTAAATCCGGGCCCAATGCCTATGACAACGGGGGCGTCGGTGATTTTCGTCCCAAGATTTTTCTTGGCCAGTATGGCGTCCACAAGGGCGTCGGGTTTAAGCTCACCGACACATTCGGCCCTCTCGTCGGCCAGAACGGCTATTTCCCCGTCTTTTATTATATCAAGGGCATCTTTCGCGCTTTCCGCCCTTCTCGCTCTCACGTCCTCCACCACGGCGAACCCGTTGACGATGGCCTGAGAAAAGCACACCGTCCTGCGGATGGCCGTCGGCCTTTCAAGGTCGGTCATAACTATGTCAAAGCCGGCGTGTCTCAGCCTTAAGGCTATGCCCGAGGCTATGTCCCCGGCTCCCTTTATTATCACAAACATTCAAGCTCACCCTTCCTTATTTCTCCGGCAAAAACCGGTATATGGCAAAGTCCGGCCAGCGTTTTGGCCATCTTCAGCTCCCCGGCGGTACGCGCCTGATTGATGACAAGCACGTCTCCAAAGCCCTCGGCGTTTATGACGTTTGCCGCCGCTTGGGGTGTTACCGTGTCCGCAATGCCTATCCCGGCCAGCTCCGCGAATCTCTCCGCCCTATGGCAGACCTCCCCGGCGGGGCGTCCCATACCGCTTATTCCCAGGACACAGATCGTTTTCATCGTATTTTTTGGGATCACCGGCTCATGGGGCAGATGCGCCTTAAGCGGCAGTCCCTTTGAGCCGTCGGCCTCGCAGAGCACATAGTCCGCCAGCTCCGTCAGCCCCTCAAACGGTATGTCCGGGGGCGTCAGCTTGCCGTTTTGCCCCATATTTCCGACGCATATCATATTTTCGGCCGAAAGGGCTTTTCTTATGTCGTTCTCCGACGGAGAGTCAAGCGTAGTTATATTCTCCGGAGGATATATTTGGGCTGATGTGGTTATTATGACCCGCCCGTGTTTTGAAAGCTCCCGGCCAAGACAGAGCATAAGCGTCGTTTTTCCTCCGCCGCCTATGATGGCCGTCAGCCCCATTTTTATTCCCAGACTGTCGGAAAGCATTGCCCCCATCTCCTTTTTTCGTTATACTGTATAAAGAATAACACCTTTCGGGAGGGTTTACAATGGAAAACGGTCTGAAAGCGAAGATACGAGTGCACCTGTTTACAAAGGATAAATGTTTCGGCCCGGGGATATGTCAGCTTCTTGAGGCCGTGGAGGAGCTGGGTTCCCTGAGAAAGGCCGCCCAGAGCATGGATATGGCATATTCAAAAGCATGGAAAATAATAAAGCTGTGCGAGGAAAACCTTGGGTTCTCCCTGCTTGAGTCCACCACCGGCGGAAAAGGCGGCGGCGGAGCCGTGGTAACGCCCAAAGCTAAGGAAATGGTGACGGCCTATAGAAATTTCTGCCGCGAGCTGGAGGAGTTCGCCGAAGGAGCGCTGGAGAAAAATTTTAAGAGTCTGCGCTGAGTGAGTAAGCGAAAAGCCTTAAGGGCTTTCCGCTTGATTGTCGGGGAGGACACGAAAAGTTCCTTAAGAAACTTTCCGTGTCAGAGAGAGGTAAAATCCTATGCCGTGTTCGCCGGTGGAAATGAATTCCCCCAGCGGGGAGAGGGGGAATGGGCAGAGTTTAGTGGCCAGTGGTCAGCTGGCAGAATATTGTTGAAGACTGTCGAACGCCGCCTCTTTTTTCAGTAACTTTCTACGCCAACTAAAAACGCCGGAGGAATTTACTTCCTCCGGCGTCAATTACCTGAATTTTTAGCCACGGCCTGACACGGAAAGTTTCTTCGGAACTTTTCGTGTCCCCGCCGGCATCAAGTCGGAAACCTGTTTCCGACTTAAGGCACTCCGTGCCTCTTTTTCATCGTCTTTTCCACCGCGTTTATTATGTTCTCATATCCCGTACAGCGGCAAAGATGTCCCGAAAGCTGCTTCCTCAGCTCGTCCCTTGTATACATCTTTCCGGATTCCAGTATTTCCACCGCCGACATGATAAATCCCGGGGTACAGAAGCCGCACTGCACGGCTCCCTCGTCTATAAAAGCCTGCTGGATATCCGAAAGCTCGCCGTTGGGGCCGAGCAGGCTCTCCAGCGTCCTGATGTTCTTTCCGTCGGCCCATACAGCCAGATAGATGCAGGAGTTGAAGCATTCTCCGTCTATTATGACGTTGCATGCTCCGCATTCGCCGACTTCACAGCCCTTTTTGACCGATGTGAGCCTGTAATCGTTTCTGAGCATATCCGTAAGGGACGCCCTTACATCCACCATTGTCTCCGTATATTTTCCGTTGATCGTGCATCTGACAAGTTTTCTCTGCATCAAAGCTCACCTCCCGCCAGTTTTGCGGCCTCGGCCACGGCCCTTGCCGAAAGTTCCTCGATAAGCTGCAATCTAAGCTCTTTGGACGCCCTCCAGCTTGTTCTCGGATTTACGTCATTGAGCGTCTGTTTCGCGAAGGCGCGGATATTTTCCATATTTACGGCCTTGCCCCTCAAAAATTCCTCGGCGCTTTTCGCTCTCACGGGAACGGGAGCCGCCACTCCGTAGGCTATCCTCACATCTTCAAATGTCTTTTTATCCGCCGACAGCTTTACATTGGCCGAACAGCCGGTCGTGGCGATGTCCATGGCGTTTCTCATGGCGTATTTTATATAATGCCCGAAATAGCCTTCGTAACTTTCCTTCCTTATTATGATGGCCGTCAGCACCTCGTTGTGCTTAAGATCGACCTTACCCGGGCCAAGGTAAAAATCCTTTATGGCCTCCGTCCTTACTCCGTCGGGGCCCGTGATCTCCATAACGGCGTCATAGGCGTGGAGGGTGGACGCCGAATCCGCCGACGTAACGCCGTTGCAGGTGTTGCCGCCGATGGTTCCGATATTCCTTATCTGGGGGCCGCCAACCTTATCCACGGCTTCTCCCAGCACGTTTATGTATTTCTGTATTATCCCGTTTTTGGTTATATGTGAAAAGCTGGTCAGCGGGCCAATTCTTATGGTTCCGTCCTCCTCAAGGGTCACTCCCCTCAGGCAGTCCAGCCCGTATATGCTCACAAGCTCGCAGCCCGCCAGCTTGCCTTCTCTCATTTTTATAAGCACGTCGCTTCCGCCGGCGATTATTTTTGCCTCCGGATGCTCCGTCAGAAGCTCTATGGCCTCGGACACGGAGCCCGCTTCATACAGCGCTTTCATATCATACATAGCTCGCACCTCCCGTCAAATCAGTCCTTCTTCCTTAAACCGCGCGAAAAGATTATGCGGGTTAAGGGGCAGTTTGTTAAACGATACGCCCGTGGCGTTCAAAACGGCGTTCCTTATGGCCGGAGCCGCCGGGATGGCCGGAGGCTCGCCCAAAGCCTTTGTTCCGAAGGCGCTCGTGGGCTCATAGTTCTCAACAAATTCCGCCTCAAGGTCAGGATGATCCATGGTCGTGGACAGCTTGTAATCCAGAAGGTTATTGTTAAGGGGCTTGCCCGTCTTTTCGTCATAGATGAGCTGCTCGCTCAGGCCGTAGCCGATGGACATGCTCATTCCTCCATGTACCTGAGCCGCGGCAAGCTGAGGATTTATAAGCCTTCCGCAGTCATGCACGTTTACAACGTCAAGCACCGTTACCTTGCAGAGAGGTATGTCCACCTCCACCTCGGCAAAGGCGCAGCCGAAGGAATAGGCGTTGGTCTTTATCTGGTATGTGCTTTCGGCGGCAAGATGCTCGCTGTTTGTCAGGCTGTAGAGCACCTCCGTGGCAAGCTCGCCAAGGCTCATCATCACCCTGCCGTCCGTAGTCCTTACGATATTTCCGTCTATTATGTCAAGGGACGCTTTTTCCATCCTCGTAAGCTCGTGGGCGTGCTCAAGTATTTTGTCCTTGAGCAGAAGTCCGGTCTGCTTGATGGAAAATCCCGCGACATATGTCTGTCTGGAGGCGTAGGCTCCCGTACCGAAGGGCGTTACGTCCGTGTCCTGAACGGTCATTACATGCACGTCCTCAAATTTTATGCCCAATGTCTCGGCGGCCATCTGGGCGAAGGCCGTGTCGGCGCCCTGGCCGATCTCCGTCTCGCCAAGCTGGAGCTGTATGGAACCGTCCTGGTTGAGCACCATTCGGCAGGCGCTTGTCTCAAGGGATATGGGCCATACGGCGGTATTATACCAGAATATGGACATACCGACTCCCCGCCTTATGGGGCCGGTCTGGTTTTTATATTTTTCCAGCTTCTCGTCCCAGTGTATGTATTCCATGCCCTTGTTGATGCACTGGTTAAGGCTGTCAAAGTAATTCTCGTTTTTGGAAAAATCGTCTTTAAAGCCGACCTCCATCATGTTTTTGCGTCTGAGCTCAATGGAGTCAATGCCTAATTTTTGGGCTATGTCCTCCACATGGCTTTCAAGCGCGAATGTCATCTGCGGTATGCCGTAGGCTCTCATGGCTCCGGCGGCCGCCCTGTTGGTGTATATGGTGTAAGCGTCCGCCTCGTAGGCGTCGCATTTATATATCTGGCTGAAGGCCGTTATTCCCTTGGCGGCTATGCTGTGTCCGTGGGAAGCGTAGGCTCCCTGATTGGAGAAGGACTCGCATTTTCTGGCCACGAAAGTTCCGTCCTTTCTGGCGTAGGTTATGAGATGCACCCTTATGGCGTGCCTTACCCTCGTGCAGGCGAAAGTCTCCTCCCTTGTCAGATCCAGCTTGACCGGCCGTCCTCCGACCTGGGTGGAAAGATAGGCGCAGAGGGGCTCGTAAAGGGCGTCCTGCTTGTTTCCGAAGCCGCCGCCGATGTACGGTTTTATGATCCTCACCTTTCCCCATGGAATTCCCAGCGCCTGTCCGACTATTCTGCGCACTATGTGCGGTATCTGGGTGGAGGACACGACGACGATCCTGCCGGCCTCCTCATAGGCGAAGCATATGAAATTCTCCATATGGCAGTGCTGAACCGTGGGCGTGTCGTACCAGCCCTCGAATTTTATAAGGCCGTCCTCCTTTATGGCTTCCTCATAATCGCCCTTTTTCATGGACGTGTGGGCGAGGATGTTGTTTTTATACTCATCATGTACGAGGGGAGCCCCGTCCTTCATGGCCTCAAGCTGGTCAAGGACGAAGGGATATTCCTCATACTCGGCCTTTATGGCTCTGATGGCCCTGTTGGCGGCTATCTCGTCCTCCGCGATAACGGCGGCCACGTCGTCTCCGTAATATCTTACCCTGCTTGTCAGAAGCAGTCGGTCGGCCACGTCCTGATGGGCCGGATCGGTACACCATGGATGTCCCGCGGTAGGAAATTTATACTGAGGAACGTCAAAGCATGTAAAACAGTTTTTATCCGCCAGATCCTCGGTAAATTTCGCCCTGCCGGTAACTTTATCAAAGGCGTCTATACGCTTTTTGCTTACTCCAACCTCCATTTGTTTCACCTCTTTATCAGTTGTTTTATATTTCTTCCATACATATATCGCATTTACAGTTCTTTCCCCTGAGCTCTCCATAGGCTTTTGAGCCGGTCACCGTCTCAAAGAAATTCCCGTCCCTGTTCCAGAGACAGTCCTCCCATACCGTGTCCGTCGGGTTGTCCTTAAGGCTAAGCTCAAGACGCAGTCTTTTGAACCCGTCCCTGACCCGAAATTGTCTGACAAGAATGAAAAAGCAGAAACCGCCGCACCTTTGGGTCTCCCATATAAGCTCGTCGGCTTCGCAGTCAAATTCATAGTCCGAAAACTCCCGAAAGGCGGATACGGCCGTCTCCACGCCTGCATTCTCGGCCTGAAATTCCTTTTCCTTCAATATATTCTCAAAAACCGCGAGAGAATCTTCCGTATCGTATTTTTTCATTTCGGCCACCCCCTTAGGCATTGGTCCGTTATTGTTTAATGTGACAAATCAGGCGTATATCATTTTATGCTATTATAGCATTATTCCGAAAATAAATAAACAATTACCTTTTAAAGCAGACTGTCAAAAAACCAATCCATTGTGAGCGGAAGGGTTCGGGAGGGTAAGACCCTCCCGAGTTTATTCCGCAGGCGGAATTCATTTCCGCCGAG
>PPYF01654220.1_pt1 | contig 11914 bp, 4 predicted proteins | sample 1559871 | NCBI WGS metagenome assembly PPYF01 (sample SAMN08240021, study PRJNA423297) | Human gut metagenome, whole genome shotgun sequencing project. | reverse complement strand
TGAACGACCTGGTTAAAGCTTTTGAAGAGAAATTTGGCGTTTCTGCTGCTGCCGTTGCAGTTGCAGGTCCTGCAGGTGCTGGTGCAGCTGCTGCTGAAGAAAAAACTGAATTTGACGTAGTATTGGCTTCTGCTGGTGATCAAAAAGTTGGCGTGATTAAAGTTGTCCGCGCTATCACTGGCTTGGGTCTGAAAGAAGCTAAAGACATCGTTGACGGTGCACCTAAAACTCTGAAAGAGGGTGTTTCTAAAGCTGAAGCTGAAGACATCCAAAAACAACTGGAAGAAGCCGGCGCTAAAGTCGAAATCAAATAATTTAATGCTTCCTGTGAAGGCTGGCAGTTTTCTGCCAGCCTTATTTTGCTTCTTCAAATAAGCATCAGGCATTGTTTACATTTATTTGCATAGTCTTGATAAAACCATTGCAAATAAATGTAAATATCAGGTTGATGCATGCCGTTGTTTTAGACGGCCTATTATTTAAAATTGCTTTTCGGAGTGTATATGAGCTATTCGTTTACCGAGAAAAAACGTATCCGTAAGAGTTTTGCAAAGCGAGAGAATGTCTTGGATGTTCCTTTCCTGCTGGCAACCCAAATTGATTCTTATGCGAAATTTTTACAGTTGGAAAACGCTTTTGACCAACGTACTGATGATGGTCTGCAAGCAGCATTCAATTCTATTTTCCCGATTGTGAGCCATAATGGTTATGCACGATTGGAGTTTGTGCATTACACATTGGGCGAACCTTTGTTCGATATTCCTGAATGTCAATTGCGCGGTATTACTTATGCGGCTCCATTGCGTGCACGTATCCGTTTGGTGATTTTGGATAAAGAAGCGTCTAAACCGACCGTAAAAGAAGTTCGTGAAAACGAAGTATATATGGGCGAAATTCCGTTGATGACGCCAAGTGGCTCTTTTGTCATCAATGGTACAGAGCGTGTAATTGTTTCCCAGTTGCACCGTTCTCCTGGTGTGTTCTTTGAGCATGACCGTGGTAAAACACATTCTTCCGGTAAGTTGTTGTTCTCTGCTCGTATTATTCCTTACCGTGGTTCATGGTTGGATTTCGAATTTGATCCAAAAGATTTGCTGTATTTCCGTATCGACCGTCGCCGTAAAATGCCGGTTACGATTTTGTTGAAAGCTTTGGGCTATAACAATGAACAAATCTTGGATATTTTCTACGACAAAGAAACTTTCTATTTGTCTTCAAACGGTGTTCAAACTGATCTGGTTGCAGGCCGTCTGAAAGGTGAAACTGCCAAAGTTGACATCTTGGATAAAGAAGGCAATGTACTGGTTGCCAAAGGTAAACGCATTACTGCGAAAAATATCCGTGATATTACCAATGCAGGCTTGACTCGTTTGAATGTAGAGCCAGAAAGCTTGATAGGCAAAGCATTGGCTGCTGACCTGATTGATCCGGAAACCGGTGAAGTATTGGCTTCTGCTAACGATGAAATTACAGAAGAACTGTTGGCTAAACTTGATATCCATGGTGTAAAAGAAATTACGACCCTTTATATCAACGAATTGGATCAAGGCGGTTACATCTCCAGCACTCTGCGTACAGACGAAACTGCTGATCAGCAAGCTGCACGCGTAGCGATTTACCGCATGATGCGTCCTGGCGAACCGCCTACCGAAGAAGCTGTTGAGCAGCTCTTCAACCGCTTGTTCTTCAGTGAAGACAGCTATGATTTGTCTCGCGTAGGCCGTATGAAATTCAATACGCGCACATACGAGCAAAAACTGTCTGAAGCACAACAAAACTCTTGGTATGGCCGTTTGCTGAACGAAACTTTGGCCGGTGCTGCCGAAAAAGGTGGTTACGTTCTGAGCGTTGAAGACATTGTTGCTTCCATTGCTACATTAGTTGAACTGCGTAACGGTCATGGTGAAGTAGACGATATTGACCACTTGGGTAATCGTCGTGTTCGTTCTGTGGGTGAGTTGACTGAAAACCAATTCCGCAGCGGTTTGGCTCGTGTAGAACGTGCAGTTAAAGAGCGTTTGAACCAAGCAGAATCTGAGAACTTGATGCCGCATGACTTGATCAATGCGAAACCTGTTTCTGCCGCGATTAAAGAATTCTTCGGTTCCAGCCAATTGAGCCAATTTATGGATCAGACCAACCCATTGTCTGAAGTAACCCATAAACGCCGTGTATCTGCATTGGGCCCGGGCGGTTTGACTCGCGAACGTGCAGGCTTTGAGGTGCGAGACGTACATCCGACCCACTATGGCCGTGTATGTCCTATTGAAACACCTGAGGGTCCAAACATTGGTTTGATCAACTCATTATCCGTTTATGCGCGTACCAATGATTATGGTTTCTTGGAAACTCCTTACCGCCGTGTTGTCGATGGCAAAGTAACTGAAGAAATCGACTACTTGTCTGCTATCGAAGAAGGCCGTTATGTGATTGCACAGGCGAATGCCGATTTGGACAAAGACGGTAATTTGATTGGCGACTTGGTCACTTGTCGTGAAAAAGGCGAAACCATTATGGCGACGCCTGACCGCGTTCAATATATGGACGTGGCAACCGGTCAAGTGGTATCCGTTGCAGCATCTCTGATTCCATTCTTGGAACATGATGACGCGAACCGTGCATTGATGGGTGCCAACATGCAACGTCAGGCTGTACCGTGTCTGCGCCCTGAAAAACCGATGGTTGGTACCGGTATTGAGCGCTCTGTTGCCGTTGACTCTGCAACTGCAATCGTTGCCCGCCGCGGCGGTGTGGTTGAGTATGTAGATGCCAACCGTGTTGTAGTTCGTGTTCATGATGATGAAGCGACTGCCGGTGAAGTGGGTGTCGATATTTACAACTTGGTTAAATTCACCCGTTCTAACCAATCTACCAACATCAACCAACGTCCGGCCGTAAAAGCAGGCGATGTGTTGCAACGTGGTGACTTGGTGGCCGACGGTGCATCTACCGACTTGGGCGAGTTGGCTTTGGGTCAAAACATGACCATCGCCTTCATGCCATGGAACGGTTACAACTACGAAGACTCGATTCTGATTTCAGAAAAAGTGGCTGCAGACGATCGTTATACTTCGATTCACATTGAAGAGCTGAACGTTGTCGCACGTGACACTAAACTGGGTGCGGAAGACATTACCCGCGATATTCCGAACTTGTCTGAGCGTATGCAAAACCGTTTGGATGAATCCGGTATCGTATATATTGGTGCAGAAGTAGAAGCTGGTGACGTCTTGGTAGGTAAAGTAACACCTAAAGGCGAAACCCAACTGACTCCTGAAGAAAAACTGCTGCGTGCCATCTTCGGTGAAAAAGCGTCTGACGTAAAAGATACTTCATTGCGTATGCCTACCGGCATGAGCGGTACCGTTATCGATGTTCAAGTCTTTACTCGTGAAGGTATTCAACGCGACAAACGTGCTCAATCCATTATTGATTCTGAGCTGAAACGTTACCGTCAAGACTTGAGCGACCAGTTGCGTATTTTTGATAACGACGCATTTGACCGTATCGAGCGTATGATTGTTGGTCAAAAAGCCAATGGTGGTCCGATGAAGCTGGCTAAAGGCAGTGAAATCACTACCGAATATTTGGCGAGCCTGTCCAGCAAACATGATTGGTTTGACATCCGTTTGGCTGACGAAGATTTGGCCAAACAGTTGGAACTGATTAAATTGAGCCTGCAACAAAAACGCGAAGAAGCGGATGAGTTGTATGAGATCAAGAAGAAAAAACTGACCCAAGGCGACGAGCTGCAACCGGGCGTACAAAAAATGGTGAAAGTATTTATCGCCATCAAACGCCGTCTGCAAGCCGGTGACAAAATGGCGGGTCGCCACGGTAACAAAGGTGTGGTATCACGCATTCTGCCGGTGGAAGACATGCCTTACATGGCTGACGGCCGTCCGGTAGACATTGTACTGAACCCATTGGGCGTACCTTCCCGTATGAACATTGGTCAGATTTTGGAAGTTCACTTGGGTTGGGCGGCAAAAGGTATCGGTGAACGCATCGATCGTATGCTGAAAGAGCAACGCAAAGCCAGCGAGCTGCGTGAATTCTTGAACAAACTCTACAACGGTAGCGGTAAGAAAGAAGATTTAGACAGCCTGACAGATGAAGAAATCATCGAATTGGCTTCTAACCTGCGCAAAGGTGCGTCTTTCGCCTCTCCTGTATTCGACGGTGCGAAAGAGTCTGAAATCCGCGAAATGTTGAACTTGGCTTACCCAAGTGAAGATCCTGAGGTTGAGAAACTGGGCTTCAACGACAGTAAAACTCAAATCACGCTGTATGACGGCCGTTCCGGCGAAGCATTTGACCGCAAGGTTACAGTCGGTGTGATGCACTATCTGAAACTGCACCACTTGGTTGACGAAAAAATGCACGCCCGTTCTACCGGTCCATACAGTTTGGTTACCCAGCAGCCTTTGGGCGGTAAAGCTCAGTTCGGTGGCCAACGTTTCGGCGAGATGGAGGTTTGGGCATTGGAAGCATACGGCGCGGCATACACGCTGCAAGAGATGCTGACTGTGAAGTCTGACGACGTGAACGGCCGTACCAAAATGTACGAAAATATCGTCAAAGGTGAACACAAAATCGATGCCGGTATGCCTGAATCCTTCAACGTATTGGTTAAAGAGATTCGCTCACTGGGCTTGGATATCGATTTGGAACGCTACTAAACAGAAGTTTTCAGACGGCCTTTTAAGGTCGTCTGAAAAAGCGGTTTCAGAATAAGAATGAAGCAATCGGCATTTAGGCCATCTGAAATCAAAAGTACCGTTTCCCAATATCGAAAATCCGCCATGCGGTAAAAATACTTCCTTCAAGGAGCAAAAATGAATTTGTTGAACTTATTTAATCCGTTGCAAACTGCCGGCATGGAAGAAGAGTTTGATGCCATCAAAATCGGTATTGCCTCTCCCGAAACCATCCGCTCATGGTCTTATGGCGAAGTTAAAAAACCTGAAACCATCAACTACCGCACGTTCAAACCTGAGCGTGACGGTTTATTCTGTGCCAAAATCTTTGGCCCGGTCAAAGACTATGAATGTTTGTGCGGTAAATACAAACGCTTGAAATTTAAAGGCGTAACCTGTGAAAAATGTGGCGTAGAAGTGACCCTGTCTAAAGTACGCCGCGAACGCATGGGCCACATTGAATTGGCAGCACCAGTTGCCCATATTTGGTTCTTGAAATCCCTGCCTTCCCGCTTGGGTATGGTACTGGACATGACTTTGCGCGATATCGAACGCGTATTGTACTTTGAAGCATTTGTGGTAACCGATCCCGGCATGACTCCGTTGCAACGTCGTCAATTACTGACTGAAGACGATTACTACAACAAACTGGACGAATACGGCGACGACTTCGATGCCAAAATGGGTGCAGAAGGTATCCGTGAATTGTTGCGCACCTTGGATATTACCGGCGAAATCGAAATCCTGCGTCAAGAGCTGGAATCTACCGGTTCTGACACCAAAATTAAAAAAATTGCCAAACGTTTGAAAGTATTGGAAGCTTTCCACCGTTCCGGTATGAAACTGGAATGGATGATTATGGACGTGCTGCCGGTATTGCCGCCTGATTTGCGTCCGTTGGTTCCATTGGATGGTGGTCGTTTTGCCACTTCCGATTTGAACGATTTGTACCGCCGCGTTATTAACCGTAACAACCGTCTGAAACGTCTGTTGGAACTGCATGCGCCTGACATCATCGTTCGTAACGAAAAACGTATGTTGCAAGAAGCAGTTGACTCTCTGTTGGATAACGGCCGTCGCGGTAAAGCCATGACCGGCGCCAACAAACGTCCGCTGAAATCATTGGCTGACATGATTAAAGGTAAAGGCGGCCGCTTCCGTCAAAACCTGCTGGGTAAACGTGTGGACTACTCTGGTCGTTCCGTGATTACCGTAGGTCCATACCTGCGTCTGCACCAATGTGGTCTGCCGAAAAAAATGGCGTTGGAACTGTTCAAACCATTCATTTTCCACAAATTGGAAAAACAAGGTTTGGCGTCTACCGTTAAAGCTGCGAAAAAATTGGTAGAACAAGAAGTACCTGAAGTATGGGATATCTTGGAAGAAGTGATCCGCGAACATCCGATTATGCTGAACCGTGCGCCAACCCTGCACCGTTTGGGTATTCAAGCGTTCGAACCTATCCTGATCGAAGGTAAAGCGATTCAGTTGCACCCATTGGTGTGTGCCGCATTTAACGCCGACTTTGACGGTGACCAAATGGCTGTACACGTTCCATTGAGCTTGGAAGCACAAATGGAAGCACGCACGCTGATGCTGGCTTCAAACAACGTATTGTCTCCAGCCAACGGCGAACCAATCATCGTACCTTCTCAAGATATCGTATTGGGTCTGTACTACATGACCCGCGACCGTATCAATGCCAAAGGCGAAGGCAGCCTGTTTGCCGATGTGAAAGAAGTGCATCGTGCATACCATACCAAACAGGTTGAACTGGGTACGAAAATTACCGTACGTCTGCGCGAATGGGTAAAAAACGAAGCAGGTGAGTTTGAGCCTGTCGTTAACCGTTACGAAACGACTGTCGGCCGTGCATTGTTGAGCGAAATCTTGCCTAAAGGCCTGCCGTTCGAGTACATCAACAAAGCGCTGAAGAAAAAAGAAATTTCTAAACTGATTAACGCATCATTCCGTCTGTGCGGTTTGCGTGACACAGTTATTTTTGCCGACCACTTGATGTATACCGGTTTCGGTTTTGCGGCTAAAGGCGGTATTTCCATTGCGGTTGACGATATGGAAATTCCGAAAGAAAAAGCAGCCTTGCTGGCTGAGGCTAATGCCGAAGTTAAAGAAATCGAAGACCAATACCGTCAAGGTTTGGTGACCAACGGCGAACGTTACAACAAAGTGGTCGATATTTGGGGTCGTGCCGGCGATAAGATCGCTAAAGCGATGATGGACAATCTGTCCAAACAAAAAGTTATCGACCGTGACGGCAACGAAGTTGATCAAGAGTCCTTCAACTCTATTTACATGATGGCCGACTCTGGTGCCCGTGGTTCTGCAGCTCAGATTAAACAGTTGTCCGGTATGCGTGGTTTGATGGCCAAACCTGACGGCTCTATTATCGAAACGCCAATTACCTCTAACTTCCGCGAAGGTTTGACTGTATTGCAATACTTTATTGCGACCCACGGTGCGCGTAAAGGTTTGGCGGATACCGCGTTGAAAACGGCAAACTCTGGTTACCTGACCCGTCGTCTGGTAGACGTAACTCAAGACTTGGTCGTTGTTGAAGACGATTGCGGTACTTCAGACGGCTTTGTCATGAAAGCAGTAGTACAAGGCGGTGACGTAATTGAAGCGTTGCGCGATCGTATTTTAGGCCGTGTTACAGCATCAGATGTTGTTGATCCTTCAACTGGCGAGACTTTGGTTGAGGCAGGTACACTGCTGACTGAGAAATTAGTTGATATCATTGACCAATCTGGTGTTGACGAGGTTAAAGTCCGTACGCCAATTACTTGTAAAACCCGTCATGGCTTGTGTGCACACTGTTATGGCCGCGACTTGGCGCGCGGTAAACTGGTTAACGCTGGTGAAGCTGTAGGTGTAATTGCTGCACAATCTATTGGTGAGCCAGGTACTCAGCTGACCATGCGTACGTTCCACATCGGTGGTGCGGCATCTCGTGCGGCTGCTGCCAGTCAAGTGGAAGCCAAATCCAATGGTACAGCTCGTTTCAGCAGCCAAATGCGTTACGTTGCCAACAACAAAGGCGAATTGGTTGTCATTGGCCGCTCTTGTGAAGTAGTGATTCACGACGATATCGGTCGCGAACGTGAACGTCACAAAGTACCTTACGGTGCAATCCTGCTGGTACAAGACGGCGAAGCCATTAAAGCCGGTCAAACTTTGGCAACTTGGGATCCGCATACCCGTCCGATGATCACCGAACACGCAGGTATGGTGAAATTCGAAAACGTGGAAGAGGGTGTTACCGTTGCGAAACAAACTGACGATGTAACCGGTTTGTCTACTTTGGTAGTGATTGACGGCAAACGTCGTTCTTCTAGTGCTTCTAAACTGTTGCGTCCGACTGTCAAACTGTTGGATGAAAATGGTCTGGAAATTTGCATTCCTGGTACGACTACCCCAGTTTCTATGGCATTCCCGGTCGGTGCGGTGATTACTATCCGTGAAGGTCAGGAAGTCGGTAAGGGTGATGTGTTGGCGCGTATTCCACAAGCGTCTTCTAAAACCCGCGATATTACCGGTGGTTTGCCGCGCGTTGCTGAGTTGTTTGAAGCACGCGTGCCGAAAGATGCCGGCATGTTGGCTGAAATTACCGGTACCGTTTCCTTCGGTAAAGAAACCAAAGGTAAACAGCGTCTGATTATTACCGATGTAGACGGTGTAGCATACGAAACGCTGATTTCTAAAGAGAAACAGATTTTGGTACACGACGGTCAAGTGGTAAACCGCGGTGAAACCATCGTGGATGGTGCCGTAGATCCGCATGACATTCTGCGTCTGCAAGGTATCGAAGCATTGGCTCGCTACATTGTTCAAGAGGTACAAGAGGTTTACCGCTTGCAAGGTGTGAAGATTTCCGATAAACACATCGAAGTCATCATCCGCCAAATGCTGCGCCGTGTGAACATTGTGGATGCTGGTGATACAGAGTTTATTACCGGCGAACAAGTTGAGCGTAGCGATGTGATGCTTGCCAATGAGAAAGCCATCGCTGAAGGCAAAGAGCCGGCACGTTATGAAAATGTGTTGTTGGGTATTACCAAAGCTTCCTTGTCTACCGACAGCTTCATTTCTGCAGCATCGTTCCAAGAAACAACCCGCGTCTTGACCGAGGCCGCTATCATGGGCAAACAAGACGAGCTGCGCGGTTTAAAAGAGAACGTGATTGTCGGTCGATTGATTCCTGCCGGTACAGGTTTGACCTACCACCGCAGCCGTCATCAACAATGGCAGCAAGCCGATCAAGTAACTTCTGAAACCGAAGCTTCAGACGAATAATCCCGAGGGATTATTGTGAAAATAAAACCGCAAGCCAGTCTTGCGGTTTTATTTTTTAGAGGACTTAAAAGAGGGTAGAGTTTAAGGCCGTCTGAATAAATAAGGAAAGCAATGGAGAAAATAAGTAGAGAACTAAATTGCGGACTTATTTAAAATGACAAAGGCCGTCTGAATATTTCAGACGGCCTTTGTTTCCAAAATTTAGACATAAATTGGAAAACACCAAACTTTATCAGTCATTTGCTTGACTAAACCCTTGCAATAAAAATATAATTCCAATCTTGTCGACATGGTGTCGGCAAGTATTTAACTCAACAGGACGAGAAAATATGCCAACTATTAACCAATTGGTACGCAAAGGCCGTCAAAAGCCTGTGTACGTAAACAAAGTGCCTGCACTGGAAGCTTGCCCGCAAAAACGTGGCGTCTGCACCCGTGTATACACAACTACCCCTAAAAAACCTAACTCTGCATTGCGTAAAGTATGTAAAGTTCGCCTGACCAACGGTTTTGAAGTAATTTCATATATCGGCGGTGAAGGCCACAACCTGCAAGAGCACAGCGTCGTATTGATTCGCGGCGGTCGTGTAAAAGACTTGCCAGGTGTACGTTACCACACTGTACGCGGTTCTTTGGATACTGCAGGTGTTAAAGACCGTAAACAAGCCCGTTCTAAATACGGTGCTAAGCGTCCTAAATAATTATCGGGACTCAAATAGGCACGTCGGCCGCCTAAGCTGAACAACGGCCGAGTAAGTGAATACTCAATTGGGTATTCATGGGAATTGCCCCAACTGAATAGATTAAAGGAAATTAAAATGCCAAGACGTAGAGAAGTCCCTAAGCGCGACGTACTGCCAGATCCTAAATTCGGCAGCGTTGAGCTGACTAAATTCATGAACGTATTGATGATTGACGGTAAAAAATCTGTTGCAGAACGTATCGTTTACGGTGCGTTGGAGCAAATTGAGAAAAAAACCGGCAAAGTAGCAATTGAAGTATTTAACGAAGCCATTGCAAACGCCAAACCTATCGTGGAAGTGAAAAGCCGCCGTGTAGGTGGTGCAAACTACCAAGTTCCTGTTGAAGTTCGTCCTTCACGTCGTCTGGCCTTGGCAATGCGCTGGGTTCGCGATGCGGCCCGTAAACGTGGTGAGAAATCTATGGACCTGCGTTTGGCAGGCGAATTGATTGATGCGGCTGAAGGTCGTGGCGGTGCGTTGAAAAAACGTGAAGAAGTACACCGCATGGCTGAAGCTAACAAAGCATTCTCTCACTTCCGTTTCTAATATCGAAAGGCTAACAAAATGGCTCGTAAGACCCCTATCAGCCTGTATCGCAATATCGGTATTTCTGCCCATATTGACGCGGGTAAAACAACCACAACAGAACGTATTTTGTTCTATACAGGTTTGACTCATAAATTGGGCGAAGTGCATGACGGCGCGGCTACTACCGACTACATGGAACAAGAGCAAGAGCGTGGTATTACCATTACTTCTGCTGCTGTGACTTCTTATTGGTCTGGTATGGCGAAACAGTTCCCTGAGCACCGTTTCAACATCATCGACACTCCGGGACACGTTGACTTTACTGTAGAGGTAGAGCGTTCTATGCGTGTATTGGACGGCGCGGTAATGGTTTACTGTGCAGTAGGCGGTGTTCAACCTCAATCTGAAACCGTATGGCGTCAAGCTAACAAATACCAAGTACCTCGCTTGGCATTTGTAAACAAAATGGACCGTCAAGGTGCCAACTTCTTCCGCGTTGTTGAGCAAATGAAAACCCGTTTGCGCGCAAACCCAGTACCTATCGTGATTCCGGTTGGTGCGGAAGACAGCTTCAGCGGTGTCGTTGACCTGTTGAAAATGAAATCCATTATTTGGAATGAAGCCGATAAAGGTACAACCTTTACCTATGGCGACATTCCTGCTGAATTGGTTGAGACTGCCGAAGAATGGCGTCAAAACATGATTGAAGCTGCAGCAGAAGCCAGCGAAGAATTGATGGACAAATACTTGGGCGGTGATGAGCTGACTGAAGAAGAAATCGTAGGCGCATTGCGTCAACGTACTTTGGCCGGTGAAATTCAACCAATGTTGTGCGGTTCAGCATTTAAAAACAAAGGTGTTCAACGTATGTTGGATGCAGTTGTAGAATTGCTGCCTGCTCCTACCGACATTCCTCCAGTTCAAGGTGTTAACCCTAACACTGAAGAAGCCGACAGCCGTCAAGCCAGCGATGAAGAGAAATTCTCTGCATTGGCGTTCAAAATGTTGAATGATAAATACGTTGGTCAGCTGACTTTCATCCGCGTTTACTCTGGTGTGGTGAAATCCGGTGATACCGTATTGAACTCTGTAAAAGGTACTCGCGAACGTATCGGTCGCTTGGTGCAAATGACTGCTGCAGACCGTACTGAAATTGAAGAAGTACGCGCTGGTGATATTGCAGCTGCGATCGGTCTTAAAGACGTTACTACTGGTGAGACCTTGTGTGCAGAAAGCGCACCTATCATCTTGGAACGCATGGAATTCCCTGAGCCGGTAATCCATATTGCCGTTGAGCCGAAAACCAAAGCCGACCAAGAGAAAATGGGTATCGCCCTGAACCGTCTGGCGAAAGAAGACCCTTCTTTCCGCGTTCGTACAGACGAAGAGTCCGGTCAAACCATTATTTCTGGTATGGGTGAGCTGCACTTGGAAATTATTGTTGACCGTATGAAACGCGAATTCGGCGTGGAAGCAAACATCGGTGCGCCTCAAGTGGCTTACCGTGAAACCATCCGCAAAGAAGTTGAAGCTGAATACAAACATGCCAAACAATCTGGTGGTAAAGGTCAATACGGTCACGTTGTGATCAAAATGGAACCTATGGAACCAGGTGGTGCGGGCTACGAA
>PPYF01268881.1_pt1 | contig 11914 bp, 8 predicted proteins | sample 1559871 | NCBI WGS metagenome assembly PPYF01 (sample SAMN08240021, study PRJNA423297) | Human gut metagenome, whole genome shotgun sequencing project. | reverse complement strand
CATCACATCCGTTCCCTGGCTCTCGAAATTCGGGCTGGGGAGGCTGCCTGACCTCACTACCCAAGCCTTGCCTCAGTAATTCATCATGTCGCTTTTTACGTTATCCGACGCCGAACTCGCCTGGGGGGAAGCCCCGCTCCTGGACCATGCCGCCATGAGCCTTGAAGCCGGCGAACGCGTGGGCCTCATCGGCCGAAACGGCACGGGAAAAAGTTCCCTCTTGAAAGTCATTGCCCGCCGGGACAAATTGGACGACGGCGAACTCATTTTGCAGGACGGCATGCGCTCCGTCTACGTCGAACAGGAGCCGCAGTTGCCTGAGGCCCCCACCTTCCGCGACAGCCTCATTGCGCGCGGGGCGCTTGACGCCATTAGCGACGACCGGGAAAAATGGACGGCGATTGCGCGGCTCGAAGAATACCTGCAGCGCTTGAAACTCAACCCAGACGCCGATCCCGCCAAAGCCTCCGGCGGCGAAAAAAAGCGCGCGGCCTTGGCGCTCGCCCTGAGTTTGAAACCGGATCTGCTGCTTTTGGACGAACCCACGAATCATCTCGATATTGAGACCATTCTCATCCTCGAAGAAATTCTCACGGGGGAATACAAAAACGGCCGGTCTCTGATGGTGATTACGCATGACCGCGCCTTCTTGGACGATACCGTGACGCGCATCGTAGAGTTGGATCGCGGCGTACTGCGTTCCTACCCGGGCAATTTCGCCGCCTACGAAACCCGTAAAGCCGAGGAACTGGCCGCAGAAGCCGTGGAACGCGCCCGTTTTGACAAATTCCACGCGCAGGAAGAAGTCTGGATCCGCAAAGGGATTGAAGCCCGGCGCACCCGCAACGAAGGCCGCGTACGCCGCCTGGAAGCCTTACGGCGCGAACGCGCCGCCCGGCGTGAACGCCTGGGGTCAGTGAACCTGACGATCGACGCCGGTGAAAAAAGCGGCAAGATCGTCGCCGAAGTCACGAACCTCACGAAGTCCTTCGGCGACCGCCCGATCGTAAAGGGGCTCAACTTCAAACTGATGCGCGGCGACAAACTGGGGCTCTTGGGGCACAACGGCACCGGGAAATCCACCCTCATCAAACTGATTCTCGGGGAACTCACCCCGGACGAAGGCACGGTAAAACTCGGGACGAACCTTAATATCGCCTACTTTGATCAACTCCGTGAACAGTTGGACGACACCAAAACGGTCGCCGAAACCATCAGCCCGGGGAGCGACTGGGTGGAAGTCGCCGGCGAACGCAAGCACATCATGAGTTACCTCTCGGACTTTCTCTTCACGCCGCAGCGCGCGAAGGTGCCCGTCGGGAATCTCTCCGGGGGCGAACGCAACCGCCTGCTCCTCGCGCGGCTTTTTGCGCTCCCCGCGAATTTACTGGTGCTTGACGAACCGACGAACGATCTCGACATCGATTCACTGGAACTCCTGGAAGCGACGCTTGAGACCTACCCCGGCACCCTCATTCTCGTGAGCCACGACCGTCGCTTTCTGGACGATGTGGTGACGCAGGTCTTGGCCCCCGTGAACCCCGCGCAGCCCGATGGGCGTTGGATGGAATTCGTGGGCGGCTACGAAGACTGGATCCGCCAGCGTCCCGCCTTTGAAGCCGAGAAACCCAGGACGCCGGAAAAGCCCAAGGAAAAACCGCAGCGCGAGGTGAAAAATGCTCCGCCGCAGCGTGTGCGCATGAGCTTCAAGGAAACGAAGGAATTGGAGGGACTGCCGGCAGCGATCGAAGCACTCGAAACCGAACAAGCGGACTTAATGACGGCGATGAGCGACCCTGCGTACTTTAAGAGTGAACCCGCCCGTCAGAAAGCCGACAAAGAACGGATGGACGCGCTCCCCGGCCTCATTGAAGCCGCATACGCCCGCTGGGAAGAACTTACCGCGAAATCCGAAGCGGCCAACCAACGTTAAGTCCCATGGAAGCGTTTCTTGAATCCGTCAACTGGGCGGTGGTCGGTGGCGCGGCCGCGGCCTTCCTGCAGTTTGCATTGGCCGTTGCCGTCATTTTGCGGGTGATTTTGACGCGTCACCCGCCGTCGGCGGCTCTCGCGTGGATCATCCTCACGACGATCCTCCCCTACGTCGGATTTATCCTCTACGTCACGATCGGGGAACGCCCGATCGGCCGCTGGCGTCAGTTCAAATTGAAAGCCGCCGTCGACCGTTGGAATGCGGTTCTCGCGCAAAAAACACGGTCGGCGGGAGAAGCCTCCAAAAGCCAGCGTCACCAGGGGCTCGTGCGCCTTGCGGAAAAACTGGGCGACATTCCGATGAGTTACGGCAGTACCCTGGAACTCATCAGCAACACGGACGACGCCCTAAAGCGCATCGCCGCCGACATCCGACAGGCCAAGTCGTCCGTCTCCATGGAGTTTTACATCTGGCAGGACGGAGGTCTCGTCGCCGAAGTCACGGACGCCCTTTTTGACGCCGCCCGCCGCGGCGTCGTCTGCAAAGTGCTCGTTGACGACATCGGCGCTCACGGTTTCTTAAAGAGCCCCACGGCCAAGAATTTCCGCGATGCGGGGATTCACCTCTTGTCCGCCCTTCCCGTACGCTTTTTCGGCCCCACGCACGGTCGCTTTGACCTGCGGCTGCACCGCAAGACGATCGTGATCGACAACACCGTGGGCTACACGGGAAGCCTCAACATGATCGACCCCGCGTGCTTTAAGCAGGACGAAAACGTCGGCGAATGGGTCGACGCCGTCGTGCGCGTCACGGGTACGGCCGTGGCGGACTTAAATCTCGTGCTTGCCTTTGACTGGGCGCTGCAGCCCGATGACGCGGGCCAAAACGTAAGCTTTCTTCCCGTCTCCGCCGTCCCCGCAACGGGCGACGCCCGAGTCGTCGTCGTCCCCTCGGGACCCACGGCGCCAGACGACGCCAACATGCGGCTCATCATTGAGGCGGTGAACTGCGCGCGCCGTTCCATTCTCATCACGACGCCTTATTTCGTGCCCAACGAAGCGATGGCGGTGGCGCTTCAGAACGCGGCCTACCGCGGGGTGGATGTACGGCTCCTTCTCCCCATGAAAAACGACTCCACCTTCGTGCATTACGCAAGCCAGCGTTATTTCGAAGGCCTGATGAACGCAGGTGTCCGAATCATGCGGTTTGATGCGGGACTCCTGCACACGAAAGCCATTACGGTGGATGACGACTTCGCGCTCTTCGGTACAGTGAACCTTGACAACCGCAGCCTGCATCTCAATTTCGAGATGATGCTGCTGGTCTTTGATCCCGTTTTCGTGAAGTCACTCGTCGCCTTGATGAAAACCTACGAATCTCGTTGCTCCGTCATCGATCCGGCCACCTGGCACCGACGCCCCCTGAAGATGCGTTTCTTGGAAGGGGTGTGTTATCTCGTGTCGCCGCTCCTTTGATACCATCTTTTCCATGCAAGGGATTTTGGGGACAAAACAAAAAGTCCCCTATCGCCTCTGGTAGCAGGTTCGAAAAGCTCCTTTGGGTCGGCGCAAGAGGTTTCTTAACTGGGTTCTATAACTTCAATTACATTCGGTTCAGACCTTGGCTTAGGGGAGAATTCTGAGATTTTTGCCAGGATCGCACCCGTAGCTTTCTCCACCAGGCAATCTCCTTGTACAACCAAGTCGCTGCGCCCTGAAAGTTGCCGTGCAACACGGTTGAAACGCTTTACGAGGACATCCCGAACTGCCGTCGTTGTGCGTTCTTCATAGGGCTTCTGATGCGTTAGCACCGAAAAAATTACTCGAGCGAGGAAATGGGCCAGTTCCACTATTGCACGCCGACGTCCACGAACCAGCTTATGCGCAAAAAACTTATCCATGCCGGCAAAGTTTTTAGAAAAAGAGACGCCAAAAAGACGTACGCAGACTGTCGCGGGCCGGAAGCAGCCCCTTTCATGATAGAGAGTGAAGCGTTAAATTACCTTCATCACGATTTTGTTCAATCCGAGAAAACGTTCCATTTTTTTCTCCCGAAGATATTTCGTGTCAGCACCGATTCTCGTCCACAAAATCAATCAACTGATCACTCGATGGAAATCAAATCCGTCACGGGCAACACCAACAGTTTGAAGACCATGCTCGAACACCCGTGTGGCCTTCCTCCCATTTTTGTTCACAAACGGACGAATACGTCGCAGGTAATTTTCCCGTTGGATCCTGCGTACCTCTCAGACGGTCGGTGACAACCAACCGTTTTATTTTTTATCGTCTGAAAGTCCTCTTTACGGCAATCTAAAAAATAGATTTTTTATTTTTACATCATCGCACAACAACACATCTAATCCATCTAATTACGAGATTACATAGATTATCAAATTATCTCGTATTTTTTCGCTCTATCTAGTAAAATCTAATCACATCTCCTTTTAGAACCGCTGCAATGACCTCCGATCTACTTTCTCAGTTACCGAAAAACGAATCACTCACCGTTGAGTTCAAGTCTGTCTGGACCAAAGACAAGATCCGCAAAACCTTGGTTGCCTTTGCCAACACGGTTGGCGGCGACCTCTACATCGGTATCGACGATGCTGGAGTCCCGGTCGGTGTCGTCAATCCGGACGAAATCATTCAGGCGCTCACCTCCGTCATTCAAGATTCAATTTTTCCTTCTCTCGTCAATGCCGTCAGCACTGAAATTCTGACAATTGGAGAGAATCTGCAGATTGTGAGAATCCACGTATCGCCCGGGCGATTCCGTCCGTATTCTCTGGACCCCAAACGCTCAGAAACTGTTTATATCCGCGTTGAAAACACCAACCGTCCGGCCTCTTTGGAAGATCTCGGCGACCTGATTCGCGCCAACAATGTCGTGCCGTTTGAACGCCGCATTTCTGAACAACAGAACCTCACTTTTTCCACCCTGCAGCAGTTGTGCCAAGAACAACATTTTCCTTTGGATCCAAAGAGTCATCTGCAGTACGGCCTTTGGGATCCCGCTCTGCAGAGTTTCACCAATCTCGGCTTTATTTGTTCGGACCAAAGTAGCTTTGCCGCTGTTCTGATGGAATTTGCCGATAACGACAAACTCCTCGTCAAACGCAGCCGCCGCATCGAAGGTTCTGTGTTTGCGCTGATGGATGCGATCCAAGCATTTGTGCGTGACACCAACACAGCCGGTTGGACTTTCCCCACCGATGGCTCCTTCACCCGTACCGAACACTTCTTTGTACCACCGCTCGTGTTGCGTGAAGCCGTCGTCAACGCCGTCGCTCACCGCGACTACCTCAACACAGCGCCCATCACCGTGCAAATCACACCGGACGCCGTCGAAATTTTTACGATCGGCGGCCTCCCCGGCTTGGAACCGGATCAAATTCTTTCCGGCATGGCAACCAACTGCCGCAATCCTCTGTTGGCTGCACTGCTCGGCAAACTACATCTGATGGAAGGTATCGGCAATGGCTTTCGTCAACTTCGTCACGCTTATCCGGACGACGATCTTTCCGATTTGCTCACTATGGCACCGCGGCACTTCATTATCCGACTGCCACGCCGAAACCCGACGGCTTCCGCCAAAGACGCCGTTGACAATGAACTACTGCAGTTCATCCGCCAGCACGGGAACGCTTCCCGCGCGCAAGTCCAAACGTTTCTCAACGTTTCCATGAGCACCGCCAACAAACGCCTCCTGGCCTTAGTGCAGCGCAACATTCTTGAAAAATACGGTCACGGCCCGGCCACCCGGTACCGTCTCAAAAAGTAGCAAAAAAACGAACAGCCGAGCCCTTCGCGAAGGAAAGCTCGGCTGTTTTTGCTTGGGAGGAACCCTCCTCAGGGATTCCTCTTCATCACGACTACTTCAACGACGCCGCATTCGTCCCGGCCGTACGACCAAAGACCATCACGTCCGCGATGGCGTTGCCGCCCAAGCGGTTGGAACCGTGAATACCGCCCGTCACTTCACCCGCGGCATACAGCCCGCGGATCACGCGACCCTGGGTATCCAACACTTCCGCCTTGTCGTTGATGCGCACGCCGCCCATGGTGTGATGAACGGTCGGCACCTTCTTGCAGGCGTACCACGGGCCGCCGTCCAAAACCTTATCGGCCTTGTTGTTCGCCACAAAGCCCAGCGGATCCTTCGCCTTACCGGTTACGACGGCGTTGTAACCCGCCACACTTGCCTTCAGCTTCTTCGCGTCCATACCGGTCTTGGCAGCGAGTTCATCCAAGGTCGGAGCCGCGACCACGGCACCCAAGGCGAGCATATTCCTGATCGTCGCACCGTTGGCATCCACGAAGTCTTCGCTCGGATAACGGAGATGGTTCACGACCACCCAGTACGTCCCCTTGGGCTGCGCGAAAATGGCCTTTGCGAGCACGTCACGCGCCGCACCTTCGTTCACAAAGCGGGCTCCGTCTGTGTTCACAAAGATACGATTGCGGCCGGAAGTACGGATGTTTTCCATCAGCCCCGTCCCCGGCGTACCACACGGGTGAATCTGAATATCATCGAGCCCGATGACGTCAGCGCCCACCTTCTTCGCCATCGCAAGCCCGTCGCCCTGTGCGGCCTTCTGCAAGTTGGTGCAGCCGATCGACTTATCAAGCACCACGTCCTTCCACACGCCCGTGTTGTACTTCTGGCGCATTTCGATATTGGCACCGAAACCGCCCGTCGCAATCACAACGGCGTTCGCGTCCACCACAACCTTACGCCCGAAGTTTTCCGCCACCACGCCCGTCACGCGACCGTCCAGCGTCGTAATGCTCTTCACCGGGGTATCGGTAAGCACTTCGATGCCGCCGTTCGAATCACGGATCACCTGCTCAAACGTACGGATGTAGGTGTTGCCCGAGGGAGTGGCCGGATAGTGGCTGCGTTGCCAGAGAGCGCCCGTCGCCGTACCAACCTCGTCCTTAAACTTCACCCCCAGACTTTCGAGCCAGTTCACTTCTTCCATGGCGTGGCTGGTGAGGTAATGCACCAAGGAAGGCGTCCCCTTGTTGTGCCCGCCCTTCATCGTCTGGTCGTAGAACTTCTCAATGCTGTCTTCAATGCCCTGTTTGCCCTGACGCACAGGGTCAGGCGCATTCAAAGCGCCTTCACTCACGTTCGTGGAGCCGCCGAGGAAACCCATCTTTTCAAGAACGATCACTTTCTTGGCGTTCGCCTGATGCGCCGCAATCGCCGCTGCCAAGCCGGACCCGCCACCGCCGATCACGACGACGTCGGCCTTGTACGTCACCTCACCCGCGGGATGCTTTTCCACGTTTTCAGTGAGCGCGTCGATGTTGCCGCCCGCTTTTTCCAGGCATTCTTCCACGCCCTGCTTTAAGGCCAAACTCGAAATCGAAGCGCCCGTCACCACGTCCACCCCCAGCGACTGGTGTTTGAGGATCTTGTCCTTCATGATTTCGAGCGCCACCTTGCCGACGCCGATCGTTTCAAGGTTGTCGGAGGTGTCGATGGATTCAATGCGGTTTTTTGAAACCGTGACCTTGACGGTCATCGGAGCGTTGTGCCCCGTCACTTTGGCAGTGTAGGTACCCGGTGTGAAGGTGGAAGGCGCCGTCGCCTGAGGGGTCGTGCACCCCGTGGTCAAAAGTCCCAGAGAAGCCGCTGCAACGGCCGTGAAAACTGCTGAAAGACGCATTTTTTCTCTCCTCCTTTTTTCAAGGAGACGGACGGAGGAACCGCCGCCTCCTTACCCGGGACATTTTACGCCGTGGAAATGCAAGTGAGGCACTTGAAATCATCAGTTTTTGTAGTTTCTTTCGGAATTCCGGCTGCATCGCATCCGCTGCTGCAAGCGCTTCGCAGCTCCATTACATTCTTCTACAACTTGATGAGTTTATCGACGCAGTCTTCCAGCGCCTTTTCCCCTCCGACGGCATACCGCCCGTAAAGACGCATGGCCGTGAAGTTTGCAAAGACGTAGTTGCGCAGAGCGTTCAAGTCCTTTTCCGCCGTCACGCCGTACTTCTCCCGGAAAATCGTCCGCAGTCCCGCCGCCGTCCACTGGCAGGCCGGGCCCGCCGCCACAAAGTCGTGATCCGCAAGATGCACCACAAAACCTTCCAGAGCAATGGGGCGCACGAGCGACACGCCGTCACGAGCGACACCGTACTCAGCAGGGTCTTTGTCGGAGATCACCGCGGCAGCCCGCAACCAACCGGCCACCAGGGCTTCACCGGCAGGCGTTCCCGGCACTTCGTGCGCACAGGCCTGCGCCACACAGACCGCCGGCGCCACGCCGCGCTTCATGGATTCCGCGATACTCAGCACATGGTGTTCGCCGGTCTTCGCTAGCGGCTCTTCCTTGCGGCAGGTGTGATCCTTCTGCCAGGCAAAGACCCAGGGCTTATGCAAGTCATGCAGGAGTTCTCCCCCTACCGCCGCATTGCGATCCAGCATGAGACCGGTGGCTTCTTTGTAGGTATCGCAGAGCCGAATGGCCGACAACACGTTGACGGCGCAGTGCACCGCGAGTCCTCCGGGATACGCGTGGTGGCTCTTCCACCCGGAACCCGGCGCCGTCCAAAAGGGCTGCAGCGACTTTCTCGGATTTCCCGCGGGCGGCAGTACCGACGTACGCGCCGCGTCGATCAATTTTTCGTCCTTAAGTTTGGTAAGAAGCCCTGCCTCCTTTTGTGCCGCAATCGTCGGCGCGGGATTCTCGAAAATCGTGAGGATCATGCGGGAAAGCGAGGTGTCGGATAGTTCCTTAGCCGCCTTTACTAAAATCCGGCGACAAACTGCAATGCGGGGACTCGCCAACGCCATGTCTTCCGGCCGCATCGCAAGCACTTCCGCAATCGTACGGCGGTCAGCTACCGGGGCTTTGGCCAGCGCCTCCGTGAGCGGCGCAAAAGACGCAGCCGCCGCGGCCGCAGAAAGTCCCAAAAGGGAACGTCGAGCAATCGTCATGATGGGGTCTCCAGAAAATTATTTCTGCTTTAAACCCAATGCGTTGCGCATCGTGAAAAATAAATCCGTCTGATCGGTAAGTCCCGCGACGTTCGCTGCGCCCGGCCCGTAAGCCGCAATCCGGAGCTGCGTCCCGGTGTGGCCCTGATCGGATGTTTCAGAGTTCCCATAAGAAACCGTCATCGGCACGCCGTCCGCGGTCATCACGGCCTGCGTCAACCCGGGGGCTTTTGCGTTCGGGTAAACGATCTGACAGGAATGCGCATGATCGGCCGTCACCACGACGAGCGTGTTGCCATCTTTTTTCGCAAAGTCCAACGCCACTTTGACCGCTTCATCAAGATCCACGGTTTCCCCAAACTGCCCGCAGGGATTCGCGGCGTGATCCTGCTTATCGATCGACGCCCCTTCAACCTGCAGGAAAAAGCCCTTGGAATTGACTTTGAGAAGGTCGATCGCCTTCTTCGTCATCTGTGCGAGCGTCGGGTGCGATGCGTTTCGGGCCGGGTTCTTTTGGCAGACGACGGGCGGATTGTCGAGGTTCCCGTGATAACTTGCCTTCGGCCCCGTCAGACGCACCGGCATATTGCCGTCGCTGAAAAGCCCCAAGAGCGGCGTCTTCTGATTCGCCGTCTTCACGGCTGCCAACCCTTGTGCATCCGTCACGATTCGATAGCCCGCCGCCGTGGCCGCGGAAAGCAGCGTCTCATCCATAAATTCGCCGGCCTTGCCGGTTTCGAGGAAGGACTTCATGCCGCCCCCCAACGTCACGTCGGCGCGGGCACGAATGAGCTGTTCGGTGATGGAACCCATGCCGCCGTTTTCAGCCGCATTCTTGGGGCACTTCGCCGACGTCGCTTCCGGGCCGTAGCACTTGCGGGCCGTCACGTGCGCAAAGACCGCCGCGGGCGTCGCGTCCTGAATTTCAGCCGTGGAAACGTTCCCCGTCGCCTTACCCGCTTTCTTCGCAAGTTCAAAAAGGTTCGTCTGCGGCTTGCCGTCAACGTTCACGCCGATCGCGCCGTTGTAGCTCTTCACGCCGGTATTCCAAGCGGTGACGGAGGCCGCCGAATCCGTCACATAATCCGGCTTCTTGGTCTTGGGGTTAAGCGAATAGTGCGTGTACTGGCCCGTTACAGGAAGCGCGTCAAGGCCGGGAAAAGCACCTGCCGCGCCGCGGGCGAAATTGCGGGCGGCGGTAATTTCAGAATCCCCCATCCCGTCGCCGATCAGCAGAATCACATTCTTTGCCGTGCGCTTTTTGATGGAATCGCGCAAAAGCTGCGTCTGATCGTTCTGCAGACGACGCGCGCCGCCCCACTGCGTAATGTCACCCATCGCCGCACGCTGCGCAAGAGGTGCCTCCCCGGCGCAGAACCCCGCCTGAGGCGCGGCAAAAAGTGCCGCCACCGCGGCAGCGCAAAGAAGAGGACGGACGTTGGAAACCAAAGCCATGATCAAAAGTCATTCCATAAAAATTGAGAAGTCCGAAGAGTGGTTCACTCTCCGAATGACCGGCATCGTAGGGAGGCGATATGTCGGAACGACTCGGTTTTCATGGCAGTTTCATGACGTTGGACGCACCCCAAAAAAATATCCGCCGATCCGAAGACCAACGGCATCATGACCTCTCATTTCCTTTTCCGGCACTACACCAATCGGATTTCGAGGCGTTTGCCGACCGCTTTCGCATAGCGCTGCAACGACCTCACCAAGGGGTAACGGCCTTTAGCCAAATTACCTTCCAAACGAGCGACGGCGGCCTGGCTCGTCCCCATCCGTCGGGCAACCGCGTCCTGCGTTAATCCCGCTTCAAATCGGGCCTTCAGAATCTCATCAAAACCCTGCAACGCTTTTTCCGACGCTTCGTATGCCCGGCGGAACGCCGGATCTTTCAGATCCTCCGCTAAAACTTCATCAAACGTTCTCATGCCGAAACCTCCTTCGCATCCGACTAAAAATATATCAACAATGATATATCCGCACCCCGTATTTCTCCCTTACAACCTCACCTTTTTGCGCAATGTTTGACAACCCTAACATCCCGTCCGTAGAATCCGCACCGTTTGTTTGAGGCGCTTAACATTGAGAACGATTCTCGTTAAGATTCTCATTCAAATTAAATTTCTTGTAAGAAGATCTTTGAAAATAAACGCCTTCTCTCCTGACTCGGTCAATTTTCACTACGCTTTTATGTCCGCTTCCGTTCCTTCCGGTCACCCGCACGCCGCGACGTTTGAATCCGGCGCCCGTGCGATGGACGCCGCGCTTCACACCGGCGACGTGTCCGCTTACTTTGCCAATGCCGCGGATCCGCTGCATGCCGCTTTTGCCGCCAAGGCCGTCATTCATTCGGGCCCGGTGGGCATGCCTCTGATGGGCGAAGCCGCCGAAAAGAAACTCGAAAGCCTCTGGGACGAACCGCGTTCGGGGAAAAGTCTTGCTTACATCCACGTGCCGTTCTGCGAAACGCGCTGCCTTTACTGCATGTTCTACCAGAACCCCTTCAAGCCGGAAGCGAGTCACGAATTTGCCGATCGCCTCATCAAAGAACTGCAGCTTTGGAGCGACAAAAAGGCGCAGACGACAGGGCTTATTCACGCCCTTTATTTCGGGGGCGGCACGCCGACGTGCCTGGCACCCGCGGATCTGAAGCGCATCCTTTCCGCGGTGAAAACCTACCTGCCGCTTGCGAACGACTGCGAAATCACACTTGAAGGCCGCATTCATCACTTTGAAAACGAAAAGATGGAAGCGGCGTTGGAAGGGGGCGTCAACCGCTTCTCCCTCGGGGTGCAGACCCTCAACAGCAAAGTGCGTCAGAACGTGCAGCGCGTGGACGGGCGCGACGCCATCCTGAAGCGCTTGGAAAAGCTCTGCTCCTACGACAACGCCGCCGTCGTGATCGATCTTATTTACGGTTTTCCGGAACAGACGATGGACGTGTGGGAAGACGATCTTCGCACCGCGGCGAGCCTCCCCTTGGACGGCGTGGACTGCTACCAATTGAACGTCTTTGAAAAGTCCCCC